>Ga0137409_10005504_pt1 | contig 13192 bp, 12 predicted proteins | sample CZODoug1_16funga_FD_122059 | JGI IMG/M metagenome (GOLD analysis project Ga0137409, IMG submission 122059) | Vadose zone soil fungal communities from Angelo Coast Range Reserve, California, USA - CZODoug1_16fungal (Hybrid Assembly) | ecosystem: Environmental > Terrestrial > Soil > Vadose zone...
GATCGCCAAGCAGGACTTCCAGAAGCTGTCGGTCGCGGCCGCGCAGCGGATCATGCGGTTCTGGCAGGTGCGTTCGGCTGTTGCTCCGGCCGGTATGCCAGCGCTGCCGCCACGAAATTCAAAAACACCGCGACAAAAACGCTCAGGCGTAATCCGATGGCCGGCAACAAAAAGAATCCTGCCGCTAAAGTTCCGCAGACAGCGCCAAGCGTATTGACCGCGTACATCCGCCCCGCGCGTTGCGCCAACTCCTGCGATCGCCGCACGACGCCCCGCATCAGCACAGGAAATGTTCCGCCCATCAAAAACGTCGGAATCCCCAGCACCAGCATGGCTCCCAGCACTCGAAACCCGAGCAGCAAAAACTTCGAAGCCTCCATAAAGGGATGCAGATGAAGGTACAGCTCGCGAACCAGCGCCAGACCCGCAAGCGACAACGCCCCAGTCAGTCCGACTCCCAACTCCAGCCACGCATATACGCGCACCGGAGCTCCGCTCGACTCGCTGCGTTTCCCGATAAAATAGCTCCCCAACGCGAGTCCGGCCATAAAAACCGCGATCGCCGTCGCCGTGGAATACGCCGTGTATCCGAAGAGGAGTCCAAGCGATTTGGTCCACGCCACTTGGTAAATAAGTCCAGCAGCACCCGAAAGGAAAAAACAGAATTGCAGCTGTGCGAAGCCTGGTGGTGGAGCCGCGCTTGCCGACTCAACCTGCTGGCGAACGGGGTTCGCGATGCGCGCTCTTTTCATCGGTTCGTGGCATCCTAGAGGCAGTCGCGCACTGCGTCAAACTGTCATGGTTCAACGGCGCCGGGATTGACATGCAGCCGAGCGGCGATTTATCGTCGAAAAACGCTGGTTCGGTCCCCTCAATCGAGGTTCATAAGTGAAAGTCCTGGTCATTGGTGGCGGTGGGAGAGAGCACGCGCTTGTCTGGAAACTGCGCGAAAGCCCACGCGTTGAGAAAGTCTGGTGTGCGCCGGGCAATGGCGGCATTGCGGCCGAAGCCGAGTGCATCGCGATCGACGCTGGTGATGTCACCGGTCTCGTCGCTCTTGCGGAAAAATTGCGCCCGGATCTCACTGTAGTCGGCCCGGAATTGCCTTTAGTCAATGGCATCGCCGACGCCTTCCGCGCACGCAATCTTCCCGTCGTTGGCCCTTCGCAAATCGCCGCTCAACTCGAGGGCAGCAAGATCTTCTCGAAACAATTCCTGCTTCGGCACAACATTCCCACGGCCGAAATGGTAGGAGCTTTTGAAGATCCGGACGAGGCCGCGGCGGCATTGAAGACCGCGCGATATCCTCTCGTCATGAAAGCGGATGGGCTCTGCGCCGGCAAGGGCGTCCTCTTGGCCGCCGACGAACGCGAGGCGCTCGCCTTCATTGACAGCGTGATGCGGAAACAGGCGCTCGGTCCGGCCGGCCGTAAATTGCTCCTGGAAGAAACGCTCGAGGGAGACGAAATCTCTTTCATTCTCGCTGTAGACGGCGAGCGCTACGCGCCGCTCGTTCCGACCCGCGATCACAAGCGTATCTTTGACGGCAACCGGGGCCCCAACACCGGCGGAATGGGCGCGTTCTCCACAGATGAACTCTTGTCGCCCCAACTTCGCGATTCCATCACGCAAACAATCGTCGAGCCGACCCTTCGCGGTCTGTCGGCGGACGGTATCCGCTATCAAGGTTTCCTCTTTATCGGCCTCATGGTCACAGCCGACGGCCCCAAAGTTCTTGAATTCAACTGCCGCTTGGGTGACCCGGAAACGCAAGCGATTCTGGCGCGTTTGGATTGCGATTTGGCCGAGATTCTGTCGGACTTGGCGTCGCGTCGCTTTGAGCCTTCTAAATTCCGCTGGAAGTCCGGTGCTAGCGTCTGCGTCGTAGTGGCGTCGGAAGGCTATCCTGGTAAATTGCAGTCGGCAAAGCCAATTTCTGGATTAACCGGTGTTTCGAACAATACCGGTGTGAAAATCCTCCACGCTGGTACACGGCTTATCGGCGACGTCGTCGTCACCTCCGGCGGACGCGTTCTCGGCATCACCGCTACCGGATCAACGCTTGAGGCCGCTGTTGCCTCCGCCTACGCAGCTATAAACCACATCAAATTCGATGGCATGCAGTTCCGGCGTGATATCGGCACGCAAGCGGGTTTTGCGCACTCTGCCGGAGACTAAGCCATGCCCAAGGTCTTGCATCTATTCCGCGCTCCGAAAAAGCGCCTTCCAATGGAATCTCTAAGTTCCGCTGCCGCTGTTGCAGATCGCGGTTTCTCTGGCTGCGCTCACGCCCGCGCGGCAAGCAAACGTCAGATTCTGCTCGTAGACCGCGAAACGCTCGACGCGATGAACCTTCAGCCGGGAATCATTCGCGAAAACATCACGACCGACGGTCTCAACGTCAACGGACTACCGGTCGGCCAGCGCCTCCGCGTCGGAGCCGCACTGCTCGAAGTCAGCGCGGTTTGCACTCCCTGCGATCAAATGGAAAAAGTGCGTCCGGGCCTGCGCCGGGAGATCTATGGCCGGCGTGGAATGTTGTGCCGCGTCATCGAAGGCGGCGAAATTCGCGTCGGCGATCCAATCGAAAAACTTTAAATCACGGCCGAACGCATTTCTCTTTAGTCGTTGGGGCGTTTACGAAGCGAAGGTGCTTCGGCCGGCCGATTCTTATCGTCCTTCTCCGCCTTTTCCACCGGCTCTTCCGGAGGCAAAATCCAGGCAAACCCTCGCTGATCTTCCATCTTGCCGAGGAAGAAATTCTGCTTGGGATAAAGCAGCGGCACCGCCGAACGCAGCAATTCTGCCGCATCGGCCGGCTCCACCTTCTGCGCCTGGCCTTTAATAATCAAGTCGAGCGCTTTGCTCAGCTTGACGTCCGAGCGGAACCCCGAGAATCGCGGATCGTTTCCCTCCAGCAGCGTTTGCAGGGTTGGCTCCTGAGCCTCGCTCGGAAATACGGCTTCGACCAGTGTTTTCGCTGCGTGTTTTTCCGGCGGGTAAATTTGCGTAAATCGCGGACGCAGGATTCGCGTTTGCCAAAAATTCTCCTGCGACGTCAACAGCTGTTGCGTGATTCGGTATTCCACCGTCCACGCCTCGGGCCCATAATTCTTCGGCCCATACCCAATCACAACCAATTCGAAAAACGGCTGGTCAGCCGGAAAATCAATCTTTCGCTGCAGTTGCGAAACCAGTGGCCGGAGCTTTTCCAGAAACTCAATCCCCATTTGCTCGAGATCCGGGTCCGCTTCGCCGCCGTAGCTCCCATCCCTTGGATCTCGCCCCGCGATTCGCTGAACGTTCCGGTCCATCCGGATCGGTTTCGGATCAGCTAGCGAACGCCATTCCGACGCGCCAAACAAGATCGCGATGTGCTGGCTATCCACGTCCACAACACGCGGAGGCGGCGCGCCCTGTTCCACGGGCTGATCAACCGCCGCAAACAAAATCGCCTCTTTTGCAAAATGAAGGATTACCCGCCCGCCGGTCAAGCTCGTGACAATTTCGTTGTCCTGGGACCGGCTCTGCGCAATGGCCCGCGGCCCGCTGAATCCAACGGCAACGACCGCACCCAGCGCGATTCCCAGCCCTCGCCGGAAGAACGTAACAACCGTGTTGGCGTACCGATTGCCCACAATAAGTGCACAGTAGCACAGTCCGGCGGGCAGGTTATGCGTTTCGTACCAGCGCCTTATTCCGGTAAAATAGAGTGCTGAATCCAGCGTGGGGGAATGAACTATGGGGCTGAACAAACCCAAATCCATTAAGCACAACGGCAAGCGCCTCTCCGATATTCTCGAGGCGCACGACAAATTTTTCTCCGGCAAAGAAGGCGGCGCTCGCGCCGATCTGACTGGCGCGAATTTGAGTGGGGTGGACTTGAACGGCGCAAATCTGACCGGCGCCATTTTGCAAAACGCCAATCTCGAAGGGTCGGACCTGCGCAAAGCCAGGCTGGCTCACGCCGACCTCAGCGGCGCAAATCTTCGCAAGGCGGATCTGCGAAACACGGACATGACCGAAGCGGCCCTGCCCGGCGCGAATCTCGCTGAAGCGCAGGCAAGCGGCGTCGAGTTCTTCCGCTGCGACATGTCCAACGTAAATTTTCAACGCTCCAACCTCCGCAACACGAATTTCCGCCATGCCAACGTCAGCGGCGCAAAGTTTTCCGGCGCGGACCTCGGCGTCGCCATCTTGCGCGAAACGGACCTGTCGCAAGCCGACCTCTCCGGCGTCGATCTTTCCACGACCCTCTTGCCCCGTGGGTATTCCGCCGGCACTGCGCAAAAGACGACCGCTTAATTGAACCCGATAGTGGCAAACTCCATTCTCGCGTGATAGCCTCACGCAGAATCGCCCAAGCCCCCAACTGAATCCGCGTGGCCACACCCACAACACAAATCGATAGCGCGGCTCTGCGCACTCGCGTTTTAGAAGTCGTGCGCCAACTTCTCGTCGAACTCGGCAGCCAGGGTGCTCTCCCGCTGCTCACGCTTCAATCGAATCTTGACCGCGACCTGGGCCTCGGCAGCCTCGAGCGCGTCGAACTCATCGCGCGCTTGGAGGCGGAATTTTGCGTACGCCTGCCGGATCTTGCGGCTGCGGAAGCCAGCTCCGCCGCAGACTTCGCAACTCTCATCGACCGCTCTCCGTCCGGCAACTCATCTATTCAAGAGTCGCCGTCCGCGCTTCGCGCCGCGATTGAGACCCAGAAATTGTATCTCGCAGCTCCGGAAAAGGGCGTCTTCGCCGCGGAAACAATTAACGACGTTCTCCGCTACCGCGCGCTCCACGATGGAGCCCGCGTTCACCTCGACATCACCGAAGACACCGAGTCCGGCGAAAAAACTGTCACGCTCACATTCGCTGAGCTTTACTCCGCCGCTCAACGATGCGCCACGGAACTCGCGCGTCTCGGTGTGCCGCCCGGCGGACGCGTTTCGCTCATGCTTCCCACATCCCGCGCGTTTTTCGTTTCGTACGCTGGAATTCTTCTCGCCGGCGCTATTCCAGTCCCCATCTATCCTCCGTTTCGCGCGGATCGCATTGAAGAATATGCCGGCCGACAGTCTGCCATTTTGAACAACGCGGAAGTCTGTTTGCTCCTCACGTTCCGCCGCGCAGAAACCGTCGCAAAGCTCTTAAAGCCTCGCGTCCGCTCGCTCGAATCCGTAATCGACGCGGAAAAACTTCTCGACGTAGCCGACAAAGCGCCGCCGCCCGCACCAGGCGCTCTGCCCGCGGATCTTCGCGGCAGCCGTGTTCGCAAAGCAAACGACATCGCGCTCCTTCAATACACTTCCGGCTCAACCGGCAATCCCAAGGGCGTCACGCTCACCCACGCAAATCTCCTCTCGAACATGCGCGCGATTGGAGAAGCCTTGCAAATGACTCCCAAGGATGTCGGCATCAGCTGGCTGCCGCTCTATCACGACATGGGCCTGATCGGCGCCTGGCTCACCCTTCTACTCTTCGGCACGCCTCTCGCCGTCATGTCGCCTCTCGCTTTCCTCACGCGACCCGAGCGCTGGCTCAAAGCCTTTCACAAACATCGCGGCACCATCGCCGCTGCGCCGAATTTTGCCTACGAACTCTGCGTCCGCAAAATCGCCGACGCCGACATCGATGGCGTCGACCTCAGCTCCTGGCGCGCCGCACTCAATGGCGCCGAGCCCGTGAATCCCGAAACACTAGATCGTTTCGCCGAACGCTTTGCGTCGCACGGTTTCCGCCGCACCGCCCAGCTTCCCGTGTACGGTCTCGCCGAAGCCTCTCTCGCCGTAACTGTTCCGCCGCTCAATCGCGGCCCGCTCGTCGATCGTGTCGATCGCGAAATGTTTACCTCGCAAGGAGTCGCCGTTCCTTCCGACGACGAAAACTCTTCTATCTCCTTCGTCTCGTCCGGCATGCCCGTCTCGGAACACGAAGTTTGTATCGTCAACGATTCCGGCGAAGAGGTTTCTGACCGCACCGAAGGCTTTCTCTGGTTCCGCGGGCCATCCGCCACACGCGGTTACTTCAATAATCCGGAAGCGACAGAAAAATTGTTTCCACGTGGTCCGGCGAAAGACGGCGACTTTGCCTGGGTCGATTCAGGCGATCGCGCCTATCGTGCCGACGACGAAATTTATGTCACCGGCCGCGTCAAGGACATCATCATCAAAGGCGGCCGCAATCTCTACCCTCACGAGGTCGAAGAGCTCGCCGGCCGCGCCGAAGGAATTCGCAAGGGCTGCATCGTCGCATTCGGCCTTAAAGACGAGGGCACCGGTACCGAAAAACTTATCGTCGTGGCTGAATCGCGCGAATCCAACGCCGCCGCCCGTTCGAAAATCGCTGCCGCGGTCACGCAACAAATTTCGCAAGGTCTCGGCCTTCCGCCCGATCGTGTCGAACTAATTCCTCCGGGCAGCATTCCCAAAACTTCGAGCGGCAAACTGCGCCGCGAAGAAACCAAGCAGCTTTACGTTGCTGGTAGACTCTCCGCAAAAAAATCGCCCGCATGGGTGCAAATCGCCCGCCTCGGCGCCACCAGCACCGCGCGCACCGCTGGCCGCACCATGACGGCGGGCCTGCACCGCTTCTGGGACATCATCCGCGGCGTCTATTTCATCTGTCTTTTCATCGTCTGGATTATTCCCGCCTGGACGATCGTTCTCTTTTTCAAAGACGAGCGCGCCGCTGGCCGCTATACCTCCGCCGCGCTAAAAGTCCTCTTCGCTCTGGCCGGCAGCCACGTCCGCGTCGTCGGCAAGGAGCACATGAACACGGGCGGCGCAAAAATTTACGTCTCCAATCACACCAGCTATTTCGACGTTCTGCCGCTCATGCTCGGTCTCGGCGTCCCCTATCGCTTCGTCGCAAAGCAAGAAGTCCACCGCATGCCGTTCATCGGAACCTTCCTTCGCAAAATGGGCCACCTCTCTTTCGATCGCGGCGACACTGGCTCGCGCCGCCAGGCTGCGCAAACCATTGAAGAAGTTCTTCGCGCCGGTGATTCCGTTTTTGTTTTTCCGGAAGGCACGTTCGCTCCCGAACCCGGCATTCGTCCTTTCCAACTCGGCGCGTTCAAAGCCGCGGTCTCCACCGGCGCGCCCATCATTCCCGTTTCTCTCGCCGGCACCCGAAATTTTCTCCGCGACGGCACATTCCTTCCACGCCCCAGCAACGTCACCATCACTTTGTCGCCCCCGATTTTCCCCGACACCGCCAACACCGGCATTTCTCAATCTTCCAACTGGCAAGAACTCGTGCGCCTCCGCGAAGCCAGCCGCGAAGCCATCGCGCGTTTCACCGGTGAACCTCTACTGTAACGTTGACTGCGAAACCTGTTTTTTCCTGCAACCTCATCGAAATTTACGGCATCTCTATAGCTACACAAGCGAGAGAGTCTTCGCGGCACACTGCTTCTCCTGCCTGAAGCGGTCCGCGTACGCAAGATTCGCGCCACTGGCGTGCGTGCTTGCGATAAAAACCAAACCTTAGGGAGGCTGTATGAAGTGGAAGTTCGCAGTGTGTTTACTCGCATTGTTTTCTGTCTCGACGATGGCGTCCGCGCAGGGGGAGGGTGGGTCGAAACTCGACGTCTTCGTCGGCTATTCCTATCTCCGCGATAATCCGAGCACTTCTGGCGTGAACGGTTTCAATCTTCACGGCGGCAGCGCTTCGGCTGCCTACAAGATCAACAATTGGCTCAGCGGCGTCGCCGATTTCGGCGGCTATCACGCAAATAACATTCTCGGTTCCGGAATCGACGGCACCCTGTCTACCTATCTTTTCGGCCCGCGCTTTTCTTACCGGCGGCATGCGCGGTTCACTCCGTTTGCGCAAACGCTCTTCGGTGTCGCGCACGCGGGTGGCAGCGGTTTCGGCATTTCCAGCACAAGCAACGCGTTCGCTGCATCCTTCGGTGGCGGCGTCGACGTGAGACTCTTCCATCGAGTGTCGTTCCGCCCCGCGCAGGTCGAATATCTCCTGACGCGCTTCCCGGAAACGACTAACAGCCGCGAAACGCAGAACAATCTCCGCGTCTCCACCGGCTTCGTCGTTCATTTCTAACTTTCGTTCTCACGATGTTGGTTGCCCTGAAGCGATGATGGGCCGTGGCGCAAAGGCAGAGCCACGGCCCATCGCGTTTTTTTCCACTCACTGATTCAGCGTGTAAACCACCGTGATGATCGTCTCCACTTCCACCGGCGAACCGTTTAACAACGTCGGCCGGTACCGCCACTGTCCAACCGCATCCAATGCGGATCGAACCAGCAGCGGGTTGCCATCCATCACTTCAAGCGAAGCGATTGTGCCATCCACGGCAATCACCGCATGCAGTCGCACCTGTCCGGAGAGTCGAATTTGCCGCGCGAGCGCCGGATAGATTGGTTCCACGCGGCGCACCAGCATCGCCTGCTGTACTGAGCCGCCAACGCTGATTCTCTTTTTCTTGTTCGGATCGTCCGGAGCAATCGGCCCGGACCGCGTATTGAAGATGTCGGATCCCGTCGGCTCGCCCGGACCCACATCCACTCCCATATTCGGATCCACGATTGGGCTGTCCCCTTGTCTTATCGTGCTTCGCGTTGCCGGATGTAGTGATAGACGACCGTTGAAGCAAACGATACACTCACCGCGGCGAGTTGGCCCGGCTGGTCTAGGCTCCATGACTCGTTCCGGCGCCGAACGATAGTAATTCGGAACCGGCGTCACAATCGTGTACGGCAGCTTCTCCGTCTTTCCCAGCAACGGCGTCAACACCAACGCCACCAGCACCAGGCACTGCAACGTAACGGAAATCGCCAGCGCCCGCCGCTTGATCTTCCGCTCTCTCGCCTTCTGTTCCGAATCTCCTTCAATCAAACATCCGCCTAGTGTTCCTATTTGCGCGGCGGAATTCCTTTTTTCTTCGTTGGACATCGCACACCTCTCCAAAAGTTTCCCGCAAGCCAACCTAAATTGTTTGCTGCACCGGCGGATGCAGGCTGCCTTGCCTCCGCCGGCACAGCGCTCGCAGGGATGTGAGGTTCGCGCGTCCTCTCCCTAGCTTGGACACCGTCACGCGTTTCCGGTTCCCGGCTGTTTACTTATTTATTAGGTCATTATCGCGGTGGCCCGACGGCGAACCGCCTCCAAGTCGATAAAAGCAATTACTAAGCGTCTGTAAATTCAGATACTTATCTCCCTGTAACAAATAAGCCTTCCCGCGCATCAATCTTTTCAGGACGTGGATCCTAGGAGGCCTATCCCATGGACCGGCAACATCCAGAAACTTTGGGTGTTCGTCGCACCGGTTGGGCGGCTCTGGACCGCGATCCGCAGCAGGACACCGTCGAATTCGTCTGTCCCCACTGCGGTACTCGTGACCAGAAGAACGCACGGCGCGAGCGAACGCTCTATCGTTTTACCGATGGTTTCTTACAAGACCTGCAGGGCGAAGTAACGGCGTGCCACGGCTGCAAAAAACAGCTGCGCGTTGTTCCCGTCGTACTGCTGCACGATCAGGACGAAGAGCGCCGTTTCGGCGCGGTCTTCTCCGACGATTTTTCGCTCGTCTCCCGTTGATTTTTTTTCCCCCTCCAACACAAAGGGCGCGGGGTTAGTCCTCGCGCCCTTTGTGTTGTGGCTTCCTTGGGGGTAAATCCTTTTATCGTTTACCGATACCGCCAGCAGTGATCCCGTTCATCCCAGAAGCGATACGCACGGTGGTAGCGGTGTGGTCTGTAATATCCATACGGGCCGTACACCGGTCCAACATAAACCGGTGCGGGTTGGTAGTAATACCGCGGCCCCGCATACACTGGATACGGTCGCCCGTAACCACCATAAACATAAAATCGCGGATGCGCCGAAGCGGTTCCCGCTCCGAAAAAAGCCAAGAATCCACCCAGCGCCACAGTCGCCAACGCCGCTTTCCCAACCATTCTTTTCGCTTTCACAAGGATCGTGTTCATGATCTCCTCCCGCATTCCTGCCCATCCTGCCAGCCTTCTCGATACACTCATAAAACACCCCGCCCGCCAAAAGGTTGCGCCACCGTCAAGTCCTCGTCTTTTTTGCTTGTCTGTTCAGGCTCTTCAGGGCACGACGACGTTAAGCCACAAATAAATAGGGGCACGATAAATCGTGCCCCTGTTAGCTCTCCAATCATCTAGTCTTGTTCAACATCGAGCCACTGTGCTCGATGCATCACTCGCGGTCTTCACGATTTAGTGCCAGTCACGATCATGATCACGGTCATCCCAGTCACGCTGTTCGTGCCAGCGGCGCTCGTGTTCATTCCACCACCGGTGTCTGTGTTCCCAGCACCGTTCCCTCGCCTCGCGGAGCTCGTGTCTCCGGTGGTCCGCTTGCCTGCTGTTGTAGCCGTGCTTTTCGATCGCACGATCCAGCTCGTGGTCCGCATGAGCCAGTCTTCTTTGGCAATCGTCGCTTGCATTCGCTCGAGGCGCCCCTGTCATTAGCAGGCCTCCCGCGAGTATTGCGGTTCCGCAAACGAATCGCACCAAGCCGGTTTTCCATCGATTGGTAAACATAGATCATTCGCCTCCTGAAATTAGCCTAGAGGCTGGGCGTTCCTTGCACCATGCGGGATTTCCTGCGTTCGCATGGCTCTACGTCACTTCCTTTAAACACTTCGCCGAATCAAAAGTTTTGCGAGAAAGTTTTGGGGAAGGCAGTGTTAAAAGTGCGATCCGGCACAAGACCGCGAATCACGGCAATTGCAACTCAATACGCCTGCAGAAACGGATCCACATCCATGTGGTACTTCTCCATCCCCGCGCGCACCAAATCAAACGCTTCGTCCACGTTATCCGCAAATTGCAACAGCTTGTACTCGTCCTCGTTGATCGTTCCCCAGCGAACCATCGCCTTCCAGTTCAAAACTTCATCCCAATACTTCCGCCCGTAAATCAAAATCATGTTGTTCTTCGCCAATTTTCCGGTCTGCAGCAGCGTCATCATTTCCCATAGTTCATCCATCGTTCCGAATCCACCCGGAAAAACGATCAGCGCTTTCGCAATCTGGGCAAACCACAATTTGCGCATGAAAAAATAGTGAAAGTTAAAACTGAGCTCGGGGCTGATATAAGGATTCGCAAATTGTTCGTGCGGCAGCTCTATCGAAAGTCCAATCGACTTTCCTCCCGCCTCATACGCGCCGCGATTCGCCGCCTCCATAATCCCAGGCCCGCCGCCCGAGCAAACCACAAAACGCCTCGGCCGCGGTCCTAACGACAGAGCCCACGTCGTAATCTTGTGCGAGAGCTGCCGCGCCTCTTCGTAGTAGCGCGACATTTCCAGCGCGCTCTTTGCCAGGCGTACCGCCGCTCGGTGTTTCGCTTTTTCGGCTAGGTTCAACTTGGAAATTTTTCGCTCTTTCAATCGTGTGAGCCGCGCCGACGCCACTTCATGCGAATCCAGCCGCGCCGACCCGAACATCACAATCGTGTCGCCGATTCCTTCGCGCTTCAGTTGCGCCAGCGGATTGATGTACTCCGCCAGAATACGTAGCGGCCGCGCCGGCGTACTCTCCAGAAACTTCGCATCTTCGTGCGGCGCTTTCGGTGCGCGTTGCGGCTTCAATTTCGGACGTTCTGAAGACATGCTCTAGCCTCCGCTGGGTCGGCCTTCCATTGTAAGAACCGCAGCGCCTCCCGGCAACGTCTGCGCGCCCCTTTGCGTCGAATCAAGTACACTCCGGTAGCACAGGCACTCTTGCCTGTGCCCCCGAAGCCCAAGCCCAGGTGCAGCCCAGATGAAGCGAATCTCAGTCCATTCTCGATTTTCTTTGCTTTTCTCTTTTCTTGCCCTAGCCTCGTTCGGTTCCCCCACCCTAGCCCAAACCCCCGACGGCCCCATGGTCCCTCGCCCGGACATCCCCATCCAACAGCCTCCCAAGCGCTCCGAAACCACCATCAAGTCCAAAGTCGTCCTCGTCAACGCCCCCGTCACCGTCCGCGACTCCAAAGATCAGATCGTCACCAGCCTTGCCGCCGCCGACTTTCGCCTTACCGACCATGGTGTCCCGCAGACCATCTCTCACTTTGACGTCGGCACCGACCCGCTCTCTCTCGTCGTCCTCATCGAAACCAGCTCGCGTGTCGCGCCGCTACTCCCCGCCGTACAAAAGTCCGGCATCCTCATCACCGAAACCATTCTCGGCGCCAACGGCGAAGCCGCCATCGTCGGCTTCAACGACACCATCGACAAACTCTTGCCCTTCACACACAACGCGGACGCCATCCAAAGCGCCGTCGCGCAAATCCAATCCAGTACGTCTGGCTCGCGTCTTTATGACGCCATGGGTATCGGAGTCGAAATGCTCAACGCTGCGCCTGAACCTGCAGCGGATACTCCCGGCCGTCGTCGCATCTTGCTCATCGTCTCCGAAGCGACCGATGTCGGCAGCCAGGCAAAACTCGGCGAAGTCCTCCGCAAAGCGCAGCTCGCCAACGTCACCATCTACAGCGTCGGCCTCTCCTCCACGCGAGCGCTTCTCCAGCAAGAGCCGAAAAATAATCACATCGACATCGCTCCGCCCGGCACCTATCCCCTGCCGCCGATTCCCGGCAAACCGCCCGTTCCGGAAGAAGAAGACCCGCGCTTGAACAACACTGTGGACTTAATGGCGCTCGCCGTCTGGGCCGTCAGTCACATCGCCGATAAAGTCAGCGCCCACGCGCTCGAAGTCGCCGCTGTCGCCACCGGCGGTGCGCACTTCGCCACCTTCAAGGACCGCACCATCGAAAAAGCACTCGACGAAATCGGCGGCGAACTTCACACCCAATACACGCTCGGCTATTCACCCGCCGGCACCACCGAAGACGGCTACCACGAAATCAAGGTCACTCTCGCCGATCCCAAATTTCGCAACCTGAAACTCCGTTCCCGCCCCGGCTACTATGTCTCCTCCTCCGACGAATGACATCCGCTCCTTAAATGTAGTGGCCAATCTTTAGATTGGCTCTGTAGCGTACACTTCAGTGTGCGCCCGCGTTAGCCTCGCCGGTACGAATCGAAAACTAAAAATACTGCCGCGTAGCGGTGCTTCCAAATCGCCATCTTTTCTTCCCCCATCTCCGACCTCTCCTCATCTGTGCCCTCTGTGACTCTGTGGCTGTGCTCGTTCAGAATGATTGGTGACACTCGGTAGAGTGTCTAGATGAGAGCACTTAGGTGGGATGAGGTTTCCGAG
>Ga0137409_10005506_pt1 | contig 13189 bp, 9 predicted proteins | sample CZODoug1_16funga_FD_122059 | JGI IMG/M metagenome (GOLD analysis project Ga0137409, IMG submission 122059) | Vadose zone soil fungal communities from Angelo Coast Range Reserve, California, USA - CZODoug1_16fungal (Hybrid Assembly) | ecosystem: Environmental > Terrestrial > Soil > Vadose zone...
CGGGGCGCGCGGGGCGCTTCCGTCATGGCCGGGCTTGTCCCGGCCATCCACGTCTTATCTGCCGCGCTGCTGCAAAGACGTGGATGCCCGCGACGAGCGCGGGCATGACGGGTAAAGTCCATTAATGATAATGTGGCGGGTCAGCGTCATCGCCAGAATGACTTGTATCGCGGGAGGGCATCCATGCTGTCACGTCGCGGCTTCGTCAACGGCACCATCGGCGCCGGCATCGCGCTCGCCGCGCCAGGGCAGGCGGGGGCACAGACACCCGCGCGCAAGCGGATGATCGTCGACGCGCAGGTCCATCTGTGGACCGCGGAGACGCCGGAGTGGCGCTGGGTGCCGGGCCGCCCGCCGCAGCTGCCGGAGCCCTTCACGATCGAGAAGCTGGTGCCGCTGATGGACGAGGCCGGCGTCGATCGCGTCGTGGTGGTGCCGCCGTCCTGGCCGGGCGATCGCAACGACTACGGGCTGGAGGCGGCGCGCCGCCATCCGGAGCGCTTCCGCGTCATGGGCCTACTATTGCGTACATTAGGAATAAAGAAAGAATGACGGTCGATTCCGTTGCGCGGAACGCTTGGCTTCCGGGCTCGCGAACAACTGACATGGCGGTTAGCCAGCAGGCCCGATTTCCCGCACTGGGTCATAAGCGGAAGTGGCGCGCCCCTTCGCGCAGCGTCCGCTTTTCCCCTCTTACCGGACATCGGTCGGTGCGGCTGCTACGTCCGTTCAGGGCCAGGAACGGACTCATGCGAGAGTATCAGTCCTACTGCGCCGGACGGACTTGAGGCGCGTTGACGCGCGCGGGCCCGGTCGGTATGTTCAACGTCATCATGAGAACGAACCTGAGCCAACTTCGACTTAGCATCCCGGCGCGCTGACCGCGCCGGCCATTGCTTTCGTCTCGAGTTCGCCCGGAAGGTTCGTTACTCGCATGTTCCCCATGTTCCGTATTCAATGCCGCCTTGGGTCTCTCCTGACCGGGTTCTTCGCGCGACTTAGCACCGGCCGCTGCCGATAGCAGCGGCCGACCGCTCACATCCCGCGTCCATCGCATCAGGAGCTCCCGCCATGGCAAGCATGCCTATTCACAAGTACCGTCCTTTCCAACCGGTCCATTTACCCGGTCGCACTTGGCCGTCCCGCACGATCGAGCGGGCACCTATCTGGTGCAGCGTCGATCTGCGCGACGGCAACCAGGCACTCGTCGAGCCCATGGGTGCCGAGCGCAAGCGCCGTATGTTCGATCTTCTGGTCAAGCTCGGCTTCAAGGAGATCGAAGTTGGCTTTCCCGCCGCTTCGCAGACGGATTTCGATTTCGTGCGCGAGCTGATCGAGGGCGATCTCGTGCCCGAGGATGTCACCATCCAGGTGCTGACGCAGTCGCGCTCCGAGCTGATCCGACGAACATTCGATGCCATCGCGGGGTCGCGACGGGCGATCGTGCATCTCTACAACTCGACCTCCGAGCTGCAGCGCCGCGTCGTGTTCGGGCAGGATCGTGCCGGGATCATCGACATCGCGGTGACCGGTGCCAAGCTGATCGGCGACCTGGCGTCGGCGGTGTCCGACACCGAGATCATCCACCAATACTCGCCGGAGAGCTTCACCGGTACCGAACTCGATTTTGCGGTCGAGATTTGCGAGGCGGTGCTCGAAACCTGGGGAGCGACGCCCACGAAAAAGGCGATCCTGAACCTGCCCGCAACAGTCGAGATGGCGACGCCCAATGTCTATGCGGACCAGATCGAATGGTTCGGCCGCCACATCACTGGCCGGGACCGGTTCGTGCTGTCGGTGCATCCGCACAACGATCGCGGCACGGGAGTCGCCGCGGCCGAGCTCGCCGTCCTGGCCGGCGCCGAGCGGGTCGAGGGCACGCTGTTCGGCAATGGCGAACGCACCGGCAATGTCGATCTCATGACGCTGGCGCTGAATCTCTACAGCCAGGGCGTCGATCCCGAGCTGACCATCGCCCACATCGATGCGATCGTCGAGACGGTCGAGTATTGCAACCGGCTGCCGGTGCATCCCCGCCATCCCTATGCCGGCGAGCTGGTTTACACGGCGTTTTCGGGCTCGCACCAGGACGCGATCAAGAAGGGCTTCGAGGCGCTGGCGAAGCGCAACGACGAGCTCTGGGAGGTGCCCTACCTCCCAATCGATCCAAAGGACCTCGGCCGCACCTACGAGGCGGTGATCCGCGTCAACAGCCAGTCGGGGAAGGGCGGCGTCGCCTATTTGCTGAAGACCGACCACGGTCTCGAATTGCCGCGCGCGCTTCAGGTCGAATTCAGCCGCATCGTCCAGGACTGGACTGACCGCACTGGCAAGGAGGCCAGCTCGTCGGAAATCTGGACCATGTTTTGCCAGAGATATCTCGGTGAGGGCGAGATCGATCTCGTCGAATACCGCACCTTTCCCGGTGCTAGCGGGCGCACGATCAATGCCACGATCATGGACCGCGGCGACGAGCGCATCATCGAAGGGCATGGCAGCGGCCCGCTCGACGCGTTCGTCGATGCGCTACGGCGCGCCGGCATCGCCGATATAGCCGTGCTCGCCTATCACGAGCACTCGCTTGGTGCGGGATCAGATGCGCAAGCAGCGGCCTATGTTGAAGCCGAGCTGCCTAACAGCAGGACCATTTTTGGCGTTGGGATGGATCGGAACATCGTCAGCGCCTCGCTCCGAGCCCTCACCAGCATCGCCGGACGTGCCCGCCGTGCATGACGCAAGGCCGCCTCTCCGGTGGTCGGACTCCATCCAAATCAGGCCATTTGGTATTCGGGGGCCTGTGCGGTGCGGGCCGGCGGTCTGGGGATGAACCGCCTCGCGGCTCTGAACCCAGTTCTTTGAGAAGCCGCCCGATGTCGGAGATGGGTCAGGATCGACAAAACTCAACGTGAGTACAAAGAGTCCGCTTCACACCCCGATAGCCGACATTGGAGCGGAGATCGCTTTCCGTCACTTCGGGCCACAAGACGGCATGCAAAACAGGTCAGCTTACAAACTGTTCTTGAAGATTTTCCCATCCTTCATGATGACGACGAAGTTCTTCGCCGGATCTTCGATCAGCCTGATGTTGGCAATCGGGTCGCCGTCGACAAGCAGGAGGTCTGCGAGTGCGCCTTGCTCGACCACGCCGAGATTGCCGGGATACGGATTGCGCTTACCGGACAGCGCCAGTAGTTGGGCGTTGGTTCCAGTCGCCATGATGAGTGTTTCGGCGGGTGTGTACCAGCGGGTCAGCTTAGCTAACAGTTCCCCTTGGCGCTGCGCCAACCGCCGGGAGAACAGGATGTCGGTGCCGAAGGCCGTCTTTATCCTGTACTTCTTCGCCAGCGCGAAGGTTCTGTCCGTACCTGCAAACACCTCGAACGCCTTGGCCCGCTCTAGCGAACCGGGCGGAAACGCGTCTGCCATCTCATCGGGGAACGCCTGAGTGCTCAACCAAATGCCTTTTTCGGCGATCAGCTTAGCAGTCTGTTCGTCCATCAGGTGGCCGTGCTCGATGCACTTCACGCCGGCGGCGATCGCCCGCTGGATCGAAATGGGCGTGTAGGCGTGTACGGTGACGTAGGTGCCCCAGTTCTCGGCGGCTTCAACAGCGGCGCGCAGCTCGGCCTCGGTGAAGGTGGACGCGTCGAGTGGGCTGTGCGGTGACGCCACTCCACCCCCGGCCGTCAGCTTGATCTGCGTCGCGCCCAGCAGGAGCTGCTCGCGCACGCGCACGCGGACTTCATCCGGACTGTCTGCGACCATGGCAGCACCGATCTGCTCCCCGCGAGACAGCGGGGCGCCGAGAACGCGCGGCACCTCGAACGGCTGGCGGAAGTCCCCGTGACCACTGGTGACGGTGATCATGGCGCCGGACGGGTAGATGCGTGGACCGGGGACGATGCCCTCGTCGATGGCGCGCTTAAGCCCGAACGCCGGCCCTCCCAAGTCGCGAACGGTGGTGAACCCACGCATGAGCGTGTCCGTCGCCTCGGCGCCTGCCATAAGATTGAGGTGACCGATGTCCCCTGCGAGCAGGGCCGCTGGCGTCGGCCGCGCCAGCATCGTGTGCCAGTGCATGTCGATCAGCCCGGGCATCAACGTCCGCCCGCCGCCGGTTATAATCTTAGTGTTGGGGCTGAGATCGGTTGGAATCGGATCTTTCGAGATTTTGTCGATCGTGTTCCCGCGGACGAGAACGTTCATGCTGGCGCTTAGCGTGTCGCTCTTGCCGTCGAAGATCCGGACGTTCTCGAAGAGGGTGAGGGTGGATGGCTCAACGAATTGCGGTTGAGCGAAGGCGGTGCCACCTACGAGACAAAGCACAGCACTCGCAACAATGGATATACGGGCCAACATGGTGTCCTCACGTCTCTTCTTATCAACCTCAGCCGAAAGAGTGATTGCCCTCCCCGCCGACCAGTTGCGCTGCGGAACGCGATGAGAGCGGGCAGCGCCTTGGTGCCCCGGTGCTCGATGAGCGACGCAAGCTATCAGCCAGCATTACGTCGAACAATTTTGAGCACGAGAAGGCTCGCTCCGAACGCAAGAGCAACAATCCCTGTGGCAATGAGCCCAGTTGATCCAGTCTCGAAACCGATCGCAGTACCTAGGCAACCGACGAAGACGAACATTAACCCCCCGAGCTTCCTGATCAGAAGCATGGGGCCGTCAACAGTGCTTATGGCCATGATGAAGGTCCTATCTTTGTGGCGATTAACCTCTCAATCAGACGATGGATTTTCGCTCCGCCCTGTTGTTGGCGGCAATCTGGCTCGCTCGGGAGGGAGGCTAAAATGGTAGCGAACGGCGGCGCCATTCCTCACTAGGAGAAACGACCCATACTAAGGTTTATAAGCACGGTTCGTTGCTATAACAGGTTCACCCTAATTCGCCTGATTGCCGTGCTGCACGTCCGCACTGGGTCACAACCGGTAAGGCTCAGAGCAAGCACATCACGTCCGCAATTCCCACGTGAGCAGACATCGCTGACGCATGTCAGCACTTCGCCTTCCGGGACATTGCGGACATGAATTCTTGAAGCAAGGTCGCGATGGGCCAGGAAGAGACATTTGTAGAGCTTGTCTCTGTCTGCTGGTCATATGACCGGCTGAGGTGTCTGTCGTCCGGCGGCCCGCAAAAGCGGCCAATTGTGACAGTGATCACAAACACGATGCTCGGTACGCGCTATGAAAGGCTATTGCTTCGCGCCCAGATGAGAGGCCCAACGGCAACGCCTTCGGACAGCGAGGCAACGTGAAAACGGAGTAGCTCTATGAAAATTTCAACGCTGAAAAAGACTTTCACATTTCAGCTTGAGCCGGGGATGTGGGTCAGCGTCACAATCCCATCCCTCGACTTGTCGAATCTCATGCCGAGACACTTTGCGAAGTACAAGGCGATTGTGGTGGTGTTGGCCGTTGGCGCTCTAGTATGCTTGGTTGCGGATTCGTATTTTGGTCCTCGTTGGGGTTCGAATGTTCCTGCTGGATGACGGTGATCAGAGCTACAGTCGGATTTTTTGGGGGCCACGCATTGGTCAGCAATTTCCGCCCGGCCTCTGGCAATCCGGATTGATCCTCGGACTATTGCCCAATACGTCGTGACCCCCCGTTTGCTGATTGCGACATTGCATGTCGCATTTGGGTCATGAGCGCCCGACCCGGTGCGCCGTGATGGCCCTCCGATGGCAGCAACTCTCTGAAAGCTGACATGATTTCGCTGCGCCGACTGGTGCAGCCGCGCATGCTCCTCGTCCTCAGTAACCGAGGAGTACGACCATGCCAAACAATGAAATTTGTTCTTCACCAGCGCCCCGCCGCACGCCCTGGAACAAGGGCAAGCTAGTTGGCGCCAAGCCCCCACTGCGACCAAAACACGTTTGGTCGATCCGGACCCGATTGCTAGTCGAGGGACGAACCCGTGACCTAGCCATGTTCAACCTCGCTATCGACAGCAAACTGCGTGGCTGCGATGTCGTTGCCCTCAAGGTCGAGGACGTTGCGCCTGGCGGCTATGCAATTGATCGGGCAACAGTACGACAGAAAAAGACCGGCCAGCCGGTCAGGTTTGAATTGACCGAGCAGACCCGACAAGCGGTCGACGACTACATGCGGATCGCAGGCAAGAAGTCCGGCGAGTTTATGTTCATCGGCCGGCGTGATCCCGGACGGAATATGTCGACGAGACAGTACGCCCGGCTCGTCTCCGATTGGATTGCCAAAATTGGTTTGGACCCGCACCTTTTCGGCACCCATTCGCTTCGGCGAACCAAGGCGACCTTGATCTATCGGCGCACCGGCAATCTACGAGCCGTACAGCTCCTGCTCGAAACAACGACATACTGCCCACGAACACCCGGTTGAAGGGCGGATCTACTATCGGTTCCATCCCCGATGTGGGGAGACCGTGCTGATCAGGCGACAGCTCGAGTACCGCGGCGTCGAGCTTGCGGTCATCTTGCAGCCAGACAGCTCGCTCGCCTCCATTCCGGCGTGGATGACGCACGAGGCTGCGGCTCAATACGCGCTCAGTGAGAAGCCCCGTTTCTCTGTCGATATCCTGCGGTCCCTGCGCATCGAGATCGATGCGCTCTTAGGCTTTCTCCAGTCCGAATCAACGACGGAGGAAGCCGATAATGACGCGCCAATCCAAAAACCTCCAACCGAGCCTGTTCGAAGACGAGGCGCCCCGCGTCGTGTTGGCGGCCGCACAGATGGTCGATCTGGCAGCTCTAGTGAAAGCCCTGCTGTGCGAGATCGCGACAGCGCTAGCAAACGGGGAGACCGGGGATGAGCAAGATCACGACTGAGCATCTTGCGCGCAGTGCGTATGTCTACATCCGCCAATCGACGGTCAATCAGCTGACGCACAATCATGAGAGCCGACGCCGGCAATATGGTCTCGCCAATCGCGCCCGTCAGCTTGGCTGGACCGCAGTCGAGGTCATCGACGATGATCTTGGCCGCTCCGGCGGCGGCATCGCTCGGCCGGGCTTCGAGCGCCTGCTGGCTGCAATCTGCGAAGCCCGCGTGGGCGCCGTGCTTGCCATCGAGGCGTCGCGACTGGCGCGCAACGGCCGTGACTGGCACACGTTGATAGAGTTCTGTGGATTGGTTGGGACCATCATCGTCGACGAGGACGGAATCTACGATCCTCGCCATCCCAATGATCGGCTGTTGTTGGGGATGAAGGGAACCATGAGCGAGCTTGAGCTGTCGCTGTTTCGCCAGCGTTCGCAGGAGGCGTTGAAGCAGAAGGCGAGACGCGGTGCGCTGATCCTTGGCGTTGCTGCCGGCTATGTGAAAGTCGGGCGCGACCGGATCGAGAAGAATCCGGACCAGCGAGTCCGCGATGCACTGCAGCTCGTTTTCTCAAAATTTGCCGAGTTCCAAAGCGCGCGTCAGGTCCATATCTGGCTGCGCGACGAAGGCATCGAGTTGCCAGTGAAGTCGCGGGATGGCGAGGCGCGCGGCATCGTCTGGAGATTGCCGGCCTATAATATCGTGCACAACATTCTGACCAATCCGATCTACGCCGGCGCGTATGCCTTCGGGCGCACGACGAGCAAGGTAAGTGTCGAGCACGGGCGCAAGCGCGTGAGGCGTGGCGTGCATCGGCCGATGGCCGAATGGGATGTTCTGATCAAGGATCATCACGAGGCCTACATAACTTGGGACGAGTTCGAGAGGAATCAGCGCGTGATCGCCAACAACGCAACCGGCAAAGGCAGCGCCACGGTCAGGGGAGCGGTACGGTGCGGAGAGCTATTGCTGCCCGGACTTCTGCGCTGTGGTCATTGCGGCCGCAAGCTGCATGTGTCCTACAGCGGCAAGCTCGGCCGCTACAGCTGCTATGGCGCCCGCACGAACCACGGCACGGCGCGCTGCATCTCGATCAGCGGCTTGAGCATCGACGCTGCCGTCGGCGCAGAGGTGCTGCGCATCCTGAAGCCGCTCGGCGTTGATGCCGCCGTCAAGGCGATCGAGACCCAGACTAGCGAGACATCGGCCGCACAAAGGCAGCTTGAGCTGTCGCTTCAACAGGCGCGTTACGAGGCCGCGTATGCCCGTCGGCAATACGACGCCGTCGATCCCGCCAATCGCCTAGTGGCCGGCGAGCTGGAGCGCCGCTGGAACGTGGCCTTGCAGGCCATGCACAGAATTGAAGGCGAGATCGCTGCCATCGTCGCGGCCAAGCCTCCACCACTGGGCGAACGGGAGCGACAGCAGCTGATGCAGCTCGGCGCCGATCTCGAGCTGGCCTGGTCGCATCCCGCCGCCACAGCCGCTACGCGCAAGCGGATCTTGCGCACAGCGCTCAACGAGATCGTGGTGCGCAAGGAAGGCGCAGTCATTAGCATGGTTCTGCACTGGCGGGGCGGAGACCACACTGCACTGCACGTCAAGCTAAGATTGAACGCTGCCGGCCGGCACCATTGGCCGCCGCCTGAGGACGCAATAGCGCTCCTGCGTGAGTTGGCGCGTTTGATGCCGGATCGACAGATCGCGCGCCTGCTCAATCGTTCGGGCAAGCCGACGGGGTATGGCAACGGATGGACGGAGCAGCGCGTGCGCGGTTTCCGCAAACACCACGACATCGCGGTCTACCGCGACGGAGAATGGGCCGAGCGCGGCGAGATTACGCTCGATGCAGCCGCACAGATCATCGGCGTCACCAAGATGACGGCGCTGCGCATGATCCGGAGAGGCGACGTCAAGGGACGGCAGGCCTGCAAGGGTGCGCCTTGGGTCATCAAGGCGGAGGACGTGGCCGCATTCGGTGCCCGGAAGCGATTAACAGGTCCGGTAACATCAAATTCCACGCAGCAGACCTTTGAGTTTCAGTGAGATAGGGGATGCGTATTATGACTCACGACTGCTTGGCCACACGAAAATTGAAAGCACTGTGAGATATCTCGGCATCGAGGTCGACGATGCGCTATCGATAGCGGAACAAATTGACATCTGAAATGCCGGGCAGAGCGGGCGTGCTCTGCCCACCGCTGCCGGGCGCTTGGCACCGAACCAATGCCAAACCCGCGACGTCTGCGCTTCATTGGAATGAGGCAGGCCTTACTCAACACACCCATAGCCGATGACGCTACCTATATGTATTCTGCGCCGCAGACGGTCGTTCGACCATTCCATAACTGATTGATTTGAAGACAAAAAAGTGCACAAGATCAAGTGCGCCCTCTCCCGCGTGGGGAGAGGGCGCAACGACGACCACTGCGGCTTGCGGCAGCGCTCCCATCTCACTCCTCCAGCGGCGCGCCTTGCGCCTCGCGCAGCGCGCGATAGACCGCCTCGGCGGAGAGCGGCAGCGCGGTGAGCCGTACCCCGACCGCGTCCTCGATCGCATTGGCGATCGCCGGCGAGACCGCAAACGTGCCGCTTTCCCCGACACCCTTGCCGCCGAACGGACCGGAGCCCTGCTCGGCTTCGATCGCCTCGTTCTGCATGTCGGTCGGGATATCGAGGATGCTCGGAATTTTATAATCGGCGAGCGAGGCGTTGGTCACCTGCCCGGCGTCGAACTCCATCTTCTCCTGCATGGTGAAGCCGAGCTGCATCACGGCCGCGCTGGAAATCTGCGTCTCCACGATGCGCGGATTGATCGGCCGCCCCGCATCGACGACGTTGATGAGCTTGAGGATGCGCACATGCCCGGTCTCGGTATCGACCTCGATCTCGACACCGGCGCCACCCACCATCCAGAACGGCGTCGCTTCCGGGGTCTGCCCGCTCGCATCGGGTGGCACATAGCTCGGAATATAGCTGCCGGTGCCGATGATGTTGCCGGCCTGCATCTTGTATTTCTTCTGGAACAGCTCCGCGACCGGCACGTTGCTGCCTTCCGGCAGACCAAGCTCGCGCGCCAGCGCCGCGAGCTTGTCGCGTGCATCCTCGGCAGCGAGCCGCACCGCATTGCCCATGTGATAGAGCGAGCGCGAGCCGAGCGTCGCCATGTCATAAGGCGTCACGTCGGTGTCGGGATGCACGACCTTGACCCGCTCGGCCGGAATGTTGAGCACCTCGGCGACGATCTGCGCGTTCGCGGTGTCGGAGCCCTGCCCCATATCGACCGTGCTGCAATAAAGCGTCACACTTCCGTCAGCCGCCACGTTGACGATTGCGATCGAGGTCGTGGGCGAGATCGAGGCCTTGAAACCGATCGCGATGCCACGCCCGCGCTTGACGGTGCCGCTGCCGCGCTCGAAGGGCCCGTTCCAGTTCATGCGCAACGCGACGCGATCGAGCACCGCCGCGATCGCAGCGTCCTTCATCAGCGTGCCGGTTGCCTGCGGGCGGCCGTCGCTCAGGAGGTTCTTGCGCCGAAACTCGACCGCGTCGAGCTTGAGCGCGCGCGCCATCATGTCGGTGTGGCTCTCATAGGCCCATACGAGCTGCGGGATGCCGAAGCCGCGCAGCGCCCCCGCCGGCGTCAGGTTGGTGTAGAGGGAGTAGGAATCGATCGAGACGTTGTCGATGTCGTAGGGCCCGGGCGCCGTGAAGCCGGATTTCTGCGTGATGCGCGGGCCGATATCCGCATAGGCGCCGCCGTTCCACCAGACCTCGCATTCGCGCGCCGTGATGCGGCCGTCCTTGATGCCCGACTTGATGCGGAACGTGCTGGCGTGCTTGGTGAGCGTATAGAACTGCTCTTCCATGGTGAGCGAGATCTTCACCGGCCGGCGCACCAGCAGCGCGAGCGAGGCCACCAGCGCCTCGAGCTTGATGTAGAGCTTGCCGCCGAAGCCGCCGCCGAGATACGGCACCTTCACGCGTACTTTGTTCTCCGGCCAGCCGAGCAGGCGCGCGATCTCGATGCGCACAAACGAGGGCGACTGCGAGGCGGTGTGGATGGTGAGCCCGGTCTCGGTCGGCTCGCCGATCGACACATAGGGCTCAAGCGGCAGGTGCAGCACCTGCTGGGTGCGGAACGTGTGCTCGAATACGTGGTCGGCCTGCGCCATCGCGGCCGCGACATCGCCGCGCCGCAGGTGGAAGTCGAGCGCCAGGTTGGTGTCGCGCTTGCCCTTGAGATGCTTGAGGTCCGGGAAAGTGCCGGCGGGCTTGAGCTCGTCGTGCACGATCGCCTTCGAGGTCATCGCCTCGACCTCATCGAACACGGCGGGAAGCTCCTCGTACTCCGCCTCGACAAGCTGCGCGGCCGCCTCCGCCACATGCGGATCGCGCGCGAGCACGACCGCGATCGGCTCGCCGACATAGTGCACCTTGCCGGCGGCGAGGATCGGCTGGTCGTGAAACGCCGGCCCATAGAACGGGCTGGGCACGACCTTGAGAACGTCGTCGATGGTGACGACGCGATGGACGCCCTCAACCGCCTGCGCGGCGCTGACGTCGAGCTTGATGATGCGGCCGTGCGCGATGGTGCTGCGCACGATCCTGCCATAGAGCATGCCGGGCAGCCGCATATTGTGCACGTATTCGGCGCTGCCGGTGACCTTGGCCTGGCCTTCGAGGCGCGGGACCGAGCGTCCGACCTGTGTGAGCGTCGCCATCAGTTCGCTCCGTCCGGCTTGAGCGCCGCCGCGAGCGCGCGCGCCACATAGACGCGCACCAGCTGGCGCTTATAGGCAGCCGAGCCCTGACCGTCGGAAATCGTCTCGACCTCGGCGGCCGCCGCCTCGCCTGCCTGCCGCCAGAGCACGTCGCCTGCTGTCCCGCCGCGCAACGCCTGCTCGGCACCGGCCAGACGCGTCGGCGTTTCGGTCGCGGCGCTCACCACCACGCGCGCATCGCGCACGCTCGCTCCATCGCTCTCGACCGCAACCGCGAGGCCGAGCGCCGGCCAGTCATGCACCGCACGCGTCGTGCACTTGAGATAGGCCGCGCGGCGGGAGCCTTGCGCCGGAATGACGACGCTCGTGATCAGCTCGTTCCGTGCAAGCACGGTCTCGTAGTAGCCGGCGAACAAATTCTCGACCGGGATCGTGCGCTCGCCGGCCGGACTGGCCGCGACCACCTGCGCGCCGAGTGCGATCAGCACCGGCGGCAAGTCCATGTGCGGGTCGGCATGCGCGAGGCTGCCGCCGATGGTCGCCACGTTGCGCACCCGGATGTTGGAGAGCGTGCGCATGGTGCGCGGGATCACCGGCGCATGCGCCCGCACCGCCGCGGAGCGCTCCACGGCCGCAAGTGACGTCATGGCGCCGATCCGCAAGCTACCGTCCGGCGCCGCGTCGATCGACGTGAGATCCTTGACGCTGCGCAGACTCACCAGCTTGCCCGGCCGGAACACGCCCGCCTTCATCATCAGCATCAGCGCGGTGCCGCCGGCGATCGGCCGCACCGTCGGATCATCGGGATCGAGCAGCGCGATCGCCTCTTTCAGGGTTGCGGGCTCGGCCAGCTCGAACGGCGTCATTGCGGCGCACCACTGTTTGCATCTGGCGGCGCAAACGCCGCGGCGAGACGCGCCGCAAATTGCTTCTCCATCTCGCGCGCCTTCGAGCGCAGCACCGGCTGGCCGAGGCTGCCGAGCTTTCCAGTCAGCGCGGCATCAACCGCGTAGGCGATTTTGGTCTCGTCGCCGACCTCGCTCAGCGTCGTCTGCGAGGTCGCGGTCATGCGGCCGACTATGCCGAGCGGCGAGCCTTCGACCTTCGCCTCGATCTCGCTCGGTGGATCGGCGCGGGTGAGCTCGACCGTCACCTTGAAGCTGAATTTCATGTACGCGACCTTGGTCTCAAACACTGCGGCATAGCGGTCAGGCCCGATCTCCGCAAGGTCGCGCACGCCATCGACGCAGGAGGCGAAGAAGCGTGCATCGCGCAGCTTCTCGTAGACGGCCGCGCGCGGCGCCTTCACGCTCAGCTCGCCGGTGAACTTCATTGCGGGATCCGCGCCATCAGGGCCGCAAGCTCGGCAGCGATGACGTCCGGCAGCTCGAGCGGCGTGAGATGGCGCGCCTTGCTCAGCACCTTGTAGGTCGAGCCGGCGATGCCGCGATGCAGCGCCTCCGCCATTGCGGGCGGCGCCGCGTAATCCTCCTCGCCGACCACGACTGCGGTCGGCATCTTGAGGCGGGGAAGCGCCGAGCGCAGGTCGGCGCGGCCCAGCATGCGGCAGGCCTCGCCATAGGCTCCGATGTCATTGCGCAGGAACACCTCGATGCAGCGGTTCACCACGTCGGCATGCTCGGCCCGAAACGCGTCACCAAA
>Ga0137409_10005507_pt1 | contig 13188 bp, 12 predicted proteins | sample CZODoug1_16funga_FD_122059 | JGI IMG/M metagenome (GOLD analysis project Ga0137409, IMG submission 122059) | Vadose zone soil fungal communities from Angelo Coast Range Reserve, California, USA - CZODoug1_16fungal (Hybrid Assembly) | ecosystem: Environmental > Terrestrial > Soil > Vadose zone...
GAGGCTGGTCATGACCTGCTTGAAGCGCGGATCCTTCGCGCCTTCCAGTTTTTCCAGCACCGCATTGACGAGATTCTGTTCGGTCAGATTGCTCATGGGTAATTCTCCGTGAAGGTCCTTTACGCGCACATCTATTTCAGCGACTCGAGATAACGAATCAGTTTCGCGCGTGCCTTCGGATCGTCCTGGAAGTAGATCATCTGCGCTTTGGGCGCAACGGCAAGGGTATCGGTCAGCCAGGCGTCGAGCAAGTCGCGATCCCACACCTTTCCTTTCAACGCTTCCTTGATGCCTGGCGAATACACAAATCCGGGCGCGCTCGCCGCCTCGCGCCCGATCAACCCGAACAAGTTCGGGCCCTGGCCGTGTTTGTCTCCCTGTTCGAACGTATGGCATTGGATGCAGTATCGAACGGTGTACTCCTTCGCCGCGGCCAGATCGTCCGCCGCGAACAATGGTGTCGCCGTTGCAACGAACGTCGTGACGACTGCGCCAATCCTGACCGCCTTCACGGCGGCAACGAACTTACTCATCATCCCCTCCCAATGTTCCGATTCGAAGAATGAATCCATGACTTCCGCCCGTTCGGGACGCCGGGGCGGATGCACCCGCCCCGACTCCGTTCGCCTGCAATCAGCCCCTCACCGGTTCCTTGTTGGCCTGGTTCGCCGCGCGATGCGCGAACCCGATGATGGGCCCCAACGTGCCGCCACCCGCCCAATAGGCGCGACCCGATGCGGAGGCCACGCAATTGCCCACGCCGTAGAGACCGGGAATCGGCTTGTCCGCGAGGTCCAGCACCTGGCCCTCGGGGTTGGTTTTCGGTCCGCCCTTGGTGTCGAGCGTGCCGCCGGTGACCAACGCCGCGTAGTACGGTCCCGCGTCGCTGATCGGCCACATGGTCGGGTTCTTGCGCCCCGGCTCCTCCTTGACGTTGCCATTGAACAGCAGATCGACGCCGCGCTCGCCGCGATGGAAATCGAGGTCCTTGCCCGTCCTGGCGAATTCGTTGAAGCGCGCGATGCTCGCCTTGAGATTGGGGACGAAGTCGGAAGTAATGCGCATGCCGCCGTTCTGGCCCGCGTATTTCTGCAGGCGCGTGTCGATGTTCGCGGCGAGTTCCTCCAGCGTGGCACCCTTGATGACATGGCGGTCATCGATGCCGGGCGGCACGATCAAACGGCCGTATTCATGGCTTGCCGAATTGTCCTGAGCGCGCTGATCCCAGATCGAAGTCAGGATGAGATAAGGGAACTGTGCGTTGGCGCCCTCCCACTCGAAGAATTTCTGCGCCAGTTCGTTGTAATGCAGCTTTTCGTTGACCACGCGCTTGCCGCGCTTGTCCACGAAAATCATCGAATCGCCCGCGACCGAGAAGCAGCCGATCAGCGAAGGATCCTTGGCGATCGCCTTCTCGAACGAGATCGGGCACATCCACGCATAGTTCATGTTGCGCAACTGCACGCCGAGGGTGCTCGAAATCCGCACGAAGTCGCCTTCGTTGGTCATTGCGGCACACCCGCCATAGGCCGGAATGGAGAGGAAGTTCTTGCGCAGTTCCGCATCGTGGGTGAATCCGCCGGTCGCGAAGATCACGGCCTTGCGGGCCTTGATGCGGATCACGCCGTCATCGTTCTTGGCCTCGACTCCGATGACCTCGCCCCTGTCGTTGCGGATCACCTTCTGCACCCGGTGCCCGATCCGGATGGTCACACCGTCGCGCCGGCACGCCGTGGACAAAGTGCGGGTCGCCACCTGTCCGCCGTCGGACATGGAGGGCGCGCCGTCCTTGGGAAAGAGCACGCGGCCGGTCGCGCCGATGGTCTCCATTTCCGCGAAGTAGTCCGGCACCGGGGCTACGTGCCGGTACGGCAGTGCGCCTTTCTCCGACAGCAGTTCCGTGCCCACCGACGAGCTGTCGTAAATGGCCTCGCACATGCTGTATTCCCACTCGGAAAGGCCATAGCGGGGATGGTTGAGATCGAAGTTCTGCGGCTGGCTCAAGCGCGCGACGTAGCGCAGGAAGTGCTGCTTGTCGTCCGGAATGCCGGCTTTGCGCATGGCGGCATTATTGGGTACCCAGTACCAGTAGGCCGCCTTGAACGATGTGCCCCCCAGAGTCGCCGCCTTTTCCAGCACTATGACTTTGTTGCCGAGCCAGCGCGAGAACAACGCCACCGGCAACCCCGCCCCGCCGCCACCGCAGACGACGATGTCGTATTCCGCGTCGAACGCCTGCGCCTTCGCCTCCTTCGCGCTCAGGGTCAAGGCTCCGAACGTTGCGGCCGCCGTACCCGCCCCGGCGACTTTCAGAAAATCGCGCCGTGATGCACCTTGTTTCTTTTCCTTCTGTTTATGCGTAGCCATTTTTTCCTCCTCCGTGAGTTGACAGCGAAACGTCTTGCATCGAAAAATCAGATCCTCTCGATCAGCGCGGCAATGCCCTGCCCCACACCGATGCACATGGTGGTCAGCGCATAGCGCGCTTTGCGCTCGTGCAGTTCGTAAGTTGCGGTGGCCACCAGGCGCGCGCCGCTCATGCCCAGCGGATGGCCGAGCGCGATGGCGCCCCCGTTGGGATTGACGCGGGCATCGTCGTCGCGGATGCCGAGCTGCCGCAACACCGCGATGCCCTGGGCGGCGAAAGCCTCGTTCAGTTCGATCACATCGATCGCGTCGAGCTTGATGCCCGTGCGCTCCAGCAGCTTCTGTGTTGCGGGCACCGGGCCCATTCCCATGATGCGCGGCGCGCACCCCGCGGTCGCGATCCCGACCACGCGCGCCAGCGGCGTGAGCCCGTGCCGCCTGGCTGCCGCTTCGCTGGCGAGTATCAGAGCGCAGGCGCCGTCGTTCACCCCGGACGCGTTGCCGGCGGTGACCGTGCCCTCCGGCTTCACGATCGGCTTGAGCTTGGCCAGGGCTTCGAGAGTGGTCTCGCGCGGGTGTTCGTCCTTGTCCACGACTGTGGCATCGCCCTTTCTAGCGGGTATTGTCACCGCGACGATCTCCTTTGCCAGCCGCCCGTTTTTCTGGGCGCTCGAGGCCCGGGCCTGCGAACGCAAACCGAACGCATCCTGGTCCGCGCGCGACACCTTGAATTCCGCCGCGACATTCTCGGCGGTCTCGGGCATCGAGTCGGTTCCGTGCAATTGTTTCATGGCCGGGTTGACGAAGCGCCAGCCGATGGTTGTGTCGTACACCGCATTGGTGCGCGAGAATGCGGTATCCGCCTTCGGCATCACGAACGGCGCGCGCGACATGCTTTCCACCCCGCCGGCAACGGTGAGCTGCGCTTCTCCGGACTTGATCGCGCGGGCGGCGATGCCAACCGCGTCCATTCCCGAGCCACACAGGCGATTGATGGTGCTTGCGGGGACTTCCTTCGGCAGTCCGGCGAGCAGCAGCGCCATGCGCGCGATATTGCGATTATCCTCGCCGGCCTGGTTGGCGCAGCCGAACACCACGTCGTCGAGGGCGTTCCAGTCAACCGATTTGTGCCGCTCCATCAGCGCACGCAGCGGCACGGCAGCGAGATCGTCGGGCCGGACCATCGCCAGCGCGCCGCCGTAACGGCCGATCGGAGTCCGTAGCGCAGAACAGATGAATGCTTCAGCCATGCCGTTTCCTCAGTTTCTGTGTTGGTCGGTTCGCATGTCCGGCGGCAAAACCAGCCGCCGCTGAACCGGAAAGAAATGCAGATCGTATTTGTTCGAGAGCCAGCCCCACAACCCGCGCGGAAAGCGGATGGTCACGACGATCGCGAGCAATCCCAGGCCGACCAGGTACCAGGTGCCGTAGTCGGAAAAGAACTTGCTCAACAGGTAAAACAGGATCACGCCGACGATCGGACCTTCGATGGTGCCGATGCCGCCGATCAGCACGATGAAAATCGAGAACGCGGTCCAGTTCACCGTGAACGCGGCATCCGGGGAAATGCGCAGGTTGCCGAGAAAATAAAGCGCGCCGGCGAGTCCCGCGCCGAATGCCGAAACCAGGTACACGCCCAGCTTGGTCGCGCGCACGTTGACGCCCTGGCTCTCGGATGCGATCTCGCTGTCCCGGATCGCCAGCAAGGCCAGCCCGTGCCGCGATCGAAGGAAGGCGTAGACCAGCGCCACCGAGGTCACCGCGCCGGTCAGGCACAACCAGAACGTGAGCGATACGCGCGTCGCCTTTTCGATGCCGCGCAGCGCAGTCAGGCTGGTGCCCGAGCCGCCGCCCACCGCGGAGACGTTGGCGATCGAGAGCCGGAACACTTCGGCGATCACCCAGGTGCCGATGGCGAAGTAACCGCCCTGCAGGCGGAACGCCACTTTGGATACGGGCAGCGCGACCAGCATCGTGAACGCCGCCGCGAGCGGCACCGCCACGAACGGATTCACATCCAGGAAGTTTCCCATCACCAGCAGCGCGTAGCCGCCGATTCCAAGAAAGGCCTGCTGCCCGATCGAGACCATGCCGCCGTAACCGGCCAGCAGGTTCCACATCATCGCGAATATGAGATAGCAGGCCATCTCGTTGAACTCGCGCATCCAGCCGTGATCGGCCCAGAACGGAAATGTCGCGAGGAACGCCACCAGGATCAGCGCCAGCACGCCGCCGATCCGGCTCGCCCGCGTGGCCCGCTCTACCGTGTAGCTCACGGCTGTCGCTCGCGACGTCATCCAGCCCTCGACGCAACGCAAAGAAATTCAGAAATATGGAGGTGAAAACAATGTTGGTCCACACAGCTCTTCAAGGTGCGTATTTGCCTGCTTGCGTCATCGCGTTCTCTTTCTAAATTCATCATTGCCGTCTTTCTTTGCGAACTTTCTTTCCTCTTTGCGTCCTTTGCGTTGACGCCCTTGATCCGCGCTAGCGGGTTTTGGGAAAAAGACCTGAAGGCCGGAACAGCAGCATCGCCAGAAAAACGATATGGCCAAACCAGATTCCCCAGCCCGGATCGAAGCGGAAGCCGATGGCCTGGGTAACGCCGAGAATGATGGCACCGGCGAGCGTGCCGTAGAACGAGCCCATCCCGCCGATGATCACCGCTTCGAACGCGTACAGCAGTAGCGCCGGTCCGTCCGAGGGCGATACCGTGGTCTTCATTCCATGCAGTGCGCCGGCCACGGCCACCAGCAGAAAGGCGATGCCGGTGGCGAGCGCGAACACGTGCCGGTGGTCGAGCCCCATCAGTTCGGCGGCGTCCCGGTCGTCGCTGACCGCCCGGAACGCGCGTCCGATCGCGGTGTGGCCGAACAGCCCCTGCATGGCCACGGCCATCGCCACGGCGATCACGAAGATCAGCAGCGGCAAAGTCCCAACTGCCAGGCCGCCGGCGAAGGCGATGCTCGCGGTGTTGAGCCCACCGGACTCGATCGAGCGCGGATCCGCGGTGAAAATCTCCTGCAGCAGGTTCTGGATCACGATCGCCATGCCGAAGGTCACGACCAGCGAAGGCAGCGGATCGCCGCCGAGCGTACCGTTCAGCGCGAAGCGCTGCAGGCCGTAGCCGGCGGCAAAAGCGATCGGCAGCACCAGTACGAGCGCAGCCCATGGCGCCACTGCGGGCGGCAGCCCGGTCGCGGCGGCCAGTGAAAACACGCCGAAAGCCGCAAGGATGATGAAATCGCCGTGCGCGGTATTGGTGAGCCGCATCACGCCGAAGATCAGCGACTGCCCCATGGCGAACAGCGCGTACAGCCCGCCGAGGAGGATGCCTTGGACCAATGTGTTGACCCAGTCAAACATTGGAAAGTAAGGGACGAGGGGTGAAAGAGTGAAGGGTGAATGAGTGAAGGGTGAAGGGTCGCCGCGTCGCGGCGAAAGCGTCCAGTTCCTTCGCTCTGTCTTTTCGTTGCACTTGAATTAGCATCCTGTTCTCTCCCCTTGCCCCTCGCCCCTAGCCTCACCCCTCGTCCCTCGCCCCTCGCCCCTCGTCCCTACACGCCAAAATACGCCTGCGAAATCTGCGCGCGGCTCAGTTCCTTCGACGCGCCGGTCAACGTCACCCGGCCTTCCTGCAGACAGTAAAGCCGGCTCGAAACCTGCTGCGCGACGCCGACGTCCTGCTCGACGATGATCGCCGTCAGTCCGCCTGCGCAGATGTTCGGCAGCGCGTCGTAGATCTCTTTCACCACGATCGGCGCCAGGCCCAGAGAGATCTCGTCGCAGATCAGCAGCCTCGGATTGCTCATCAGCGCGCGGCCGATCGCCACGATCTGCTGCTGGCCGCCGGACAGCGCGGTGGCGGGATCGCGGCGCTTGCCCTTCAGCAGCGGGAAAAGGCCGTAGATCGCGTCGAGATTCCACGGGCCGGGCCGCTTCGCATAGGCGCCCATCAGCAGGTTCTCTTCCACCGACAGGCTTGGAAACAGCCGGCGCCCCTCCGGCACCATCGCGACGCCCAGCCGCACGATGCTCCCCGGAGGAACCCCGCCGATTGGCGCGCCGTCGAACTCCACGGCATCGCGATCGGCCTTGAGCAGACCGCACACGGTCTTCAGGAACGTGGACTTGCCTGCGCCGTTGGCGCCGATCATCGCGACGATCTCGCCCGGATGGATTTCGAAGTCGATCCCGAACAGCGCCTGGAAGTCGCCGTAACGGGATTCAAGTTTCGTCGTCTTTAGAAGTGCCATGCGACTAGGGATTCACCACAGAGACACAGAGGCACGGAGAAAGTCGATGCTTTCAATCAACATAAGAAAACGAGGGACCGGGTAGGAACGCATGCTTCGAGCGGGAGAACAAATGGCAGGCGTTTCCATATCCTTCATTTGGTTCCTCTCCGTGCCTCTGTGTCTCTGTGGTGAAATTTCTTTCACGCTTCCAGGCCCATGTAAACGCGCTTCACTTCCGGATCGTTCATCACGGCCCCGGGTGCGCCCTCGGCAAGCTTCTGCCCGAAGTTGATCACGAACAGGCGGTCGGCGACCGCCAGCAGCGCGTGCACCACGTGCTCGATCCAGATCATGGTGACCCCCTGTGACTTGATGCGCCTGATCTCTTCGACCAGTTCCCCGGCTTCGTGCTCGGTCAAGCCGCCGGCGATTTCGTCCAGCAGCAATACTTTCGGTTTTGTGGCCAGCGCGCGCGCCAGCTCCAGCCGTTTGCGGTCGAGAAGCGTCAGGCTGGCGGCGAGCCGGTTCGCCTTGGAAAGCAATCCGGTCTCGCGCAGAATTTCCACCGCGTGCCCGTAAGTGTCCTTTTCCGCCCGTCCGGCGCCGAAGGATGCCGCCGCGACCAGGTTCTCGAACACCGTCATCGCACCGAATGGTTGCGGGATCTGATAGGAGCGACCGATGCCGAGACGGCAGCGGCGGTGCGGCGGATGCAGCGTCACGTCTTCCGCGCTGAACACGACCCGGCCGGAATCGGCGCGAAGGTCGCCGCTGATCAGATTGAACAGCGTGGTCTTGCCCGCGCCGTTGGGTCCCAGAATGCCCAGCGTCTCGCCCGTGGCGACCGACAGCGTGATGCGGTCGGCCACCTTGAGCGCGCCGAAGCTCTTGCTGATGTTTTCCAGCGCAAGAATGACGGCCATTTTTTTAGGGATATCCCGTTCTTGCTCCAGACCTCCCTCTCCCCTTGCGGGAGAGGGCGGGGAGAGGGGAGAGGGGAGAGGGGTCCGTTTACATCAACTTCAGTTTGCCGGGTGCGGGAATCGCGGGAAACTGCGGGTTGCTGACAATGACCAGTTCGTATTTGTACTTCTTGCCCTTGACCCATTGCCCGAGCACCAGCGGGGTCTTGCTGACGTTCTTGAACGGACCGCCGCCGCCCCACTTCACGTCACCCACCACGGTCTGGAGGCTGGTGGCGGCGACGGCGTCGCGGATCGACGCGTGGCTGCCGAGGTCCTTGGTGCGTTTCAGCGCATCCACCGCGACTTCGAACAGTGCGTGGGCGAAGCCGATCGGCTGGGTCCACTGTTTCTTGGATGTGGACTCGTAGAAATCGGCGAGTTGCTTCGCGCTCTGTTTGGTCAGTGACGAAGTGAACGGATGCGACGGCGACCACCATACTTCGGTCGACAGGCCGTCGCCGAGATCACCAAGCGCTTCAATGGCGGCGGGGAACAGCAGCGCCTTGCCCAGCGTCACCACCTTCGGCCTGAAGCCCTGCTGCCTGGCCTGCGTCAGGAAGGTCTTCGCGTCCGGCGGGATCACTACGCCGGTGACGATCTCGACGCCCTCCTTCTTGAAGGCGGCGATCTGCGCCGAGAAATCGTTGTTCATGTTCTGGAAGCGGCCCGGATCGAGCAGCGTGAAACCTTCCTTCGCCAGCGGTCCCGGGAATCCCCTTTCCTTGTCGCCCCAGGCGTTGCCGTCACCGTCGTTCGGGAACAGGCCGCCGACTTTCTTGTCGGTCGGCACCGACTTCCAGCCCGCCAGGAAATTGGCAATCACGTCCTCGAGTCCCCAGAAGAAGTGATAGGTCCAGTTGAACCCCGTGGCCGGATCGCCTTTGCGGCCGAAGAACCACGGCTGCCACGGCGCCACGGTGGAAATGCAGGGGATTTCGTTCAGCTCGCAGGCATCCGATACCGGATTGGTGGTCTCCGGCGTCGACGACACCAGCATCAGGTCGACCTTGTCTTTCAGTATGAGGTCGTTCGCGACTTCGCCAGCACGGTTCGGGCTGGATTGGCTGTCCTTCTGGATGATCTGCACCGCGACCTTTTTGCCGCCGAGATCGACGCCGCCGGCGAACAACTTGTTCATCTGCTCGATGATGAATTTGTCCGCCTCCCCGAATGGCGCGAGCGGGCCCGTCTGCGGCGACACGAAGCCCAGTTTGATGGTTTTCGCCTGCGCGAACACGGCCGACGGCATGCCCAGCGCCGCTGCACCGGCTACTGCGCCGCCGGCCTGCATCAGCGCGCGACGGCGCTGGAATCGATTGCTCTGCATGACTGCTCCTCCTCTGGTTATGTTAGTGATGGTGTGAAGGGTAGTGGATCAGCCCGGCCTTCGACCTTCCCAGGCGTTCTGCAAAAGTTGGCGGATCGCCGCGTACTCGATCGGTCTCGGGTTGTAGTACGGGTTCTGGGTGGCGAGCCGCGCGGCGTCATCGAGCGCGTCGGCTTTCATGCCGATATCTCTCAGCGACAGCGGCGCACCGATCTCGCGCGCCAGGTCGTGAAGTCCGCCGGCGGGATCGCCATCCGCGGCTCCATTCCCGCCGAGCGCCCGCGAAATCCGCGCCATCGCGTCCTTCGCGGCGTCACGGTTGTAGTGAACTGCATGCGGCAGGATGACCGTGTGCGTCTCGGCGTGCGGCAGGTTGTAGCTGCCGCCCAGCGTGTGACAGAGCTTGTGGTGGATCGCCATGCCGACGTTTCCCAGGCAAGCGCCCGCCAGCCAGGCACCGTACAGCGCTTCCGCGCGCGCCTCGAGATCGGCCGGATCGCTCACCACTTTCGGCAGGCTGCGCGCCAGCGCGCGGATGCCTTCCTCCGCCATCAGCGAAGTGATCGGGTTGGCGTCCTCGGCGTACAGCGCCTCGACGCAATGCGCGATCGCGTTCATCCCGCTCGGCCCCGCGACCTTTGCCGGCAATGTCATGGTCAGTTGCGGATCGTAGATCACCGTCCTGGGCAGTACGCGGGCATCGCGACCGGTCTTCTTCTGTCCCTGCGCGGTGATGCCGTAGATCGGCGTCATTTCCGAACCGGCGAAGGTCGTCGGGATCGCCAGGATTGGCAATTCGGACGTCAGCGCAATCGCCTTGCCCAGGCCGATGGTGGATCCGCCGCCCACCGCCACGCAGCAGTCGGCATTCAGTTCCTTTGCCACCGCACGCGCGGCTTCGGCGGTTTCGATCGGCACGTGCATCACCGCCTTGTCGTACACGCCCGCCGAGCGTGCACCCAGGCGCCTTGAAACATCTTCCGCCGAAGCACGCTGTTCCGGCGTCGACAATACCAGTGCACGCTTCGCGCCCAGGCGCTCGATTTCCGCGCCCAGCTTCTCCAGCGCACCGCGCCCGAACACCACGCGCGAGGGCTGGCCGTTATAGACGAACGCCCTCACGCGTAAGCCTTTGCCTGCGCGCGCCGCATCGGCACGCCGCTCATTCTCACCAGCTCTTCGATGCTGAGCCCCTCGACGATCTCCAGCACGCGCAACCCTTGCTCCGTGACGTCGATGACCGCGAGATCGGTGTAGATGCGGTTCACGCACCCGACCCCGGTGACCGGATACGAGCAGTGCTCGACGATCTTGCTTTCCCCCTGCTTGGTGAGGTGTTCCATCATCACGAACACCTGCTTGGCGCCGATCGCCAGGTCCATCGCGCCACCCACAGCCGGAATCGCATCCGGCGCGCCGGTGTGCCAGTTGGCGAGATCGCCGCAGGCCGATACCTGGAAGGCGCCGAGCACGCAGAAATCCAGATGTCCGCCGCGCATCATCCCGAACGAGTCGGCATGATGGAAAAACGAACCGCCGCGCAACAGCGTCACCGGTTGCTTGCCGGCGTTGATCAGGTCGTAGTCCTCTTCGCCGGCCGCCGGCGCCGGACCCATGCCGAGCACGCCGTTCTCGCTGTGCAGCAGGATCTCGCGATCCTTCGGCAAATGGTTGGCCACCAAGGTCGGCAGCCCGATGCCGAGGTTGACCACGGCGCCTTCGGGAATGTCCCGCGCCACCCGCGCCGCCATCTGGTCACGATTGAGCTTGTTCATGCTGCGCTCCTGTTCTCGGCGGCTCACGCCGCCTGGCTACCCGCGTCCGACGCGGCCGCGGAGCTTGCGACCCGCACCACGCGTTTGACGAAGATTCCCGGCGTGACGATCGCTTCCGGATCGAGCGCGCCGAGTTCGACGATTTCATGGACCTGCACGACGGCGCACCTGGCAGCGGTGGCCATGATCGGAGCGAAATTGCGCGCGGTTTTGCGATACACCAGGTTGCCCCAGCGGTCGCCGCGTTCGGCCTTGATGAGCGCGAAATCGGCGTGGATCGGAAACTCGAGGACGTAGCCGCGGCCGTTGATGAGCCGCGTCTCCTTGCCTTTGGCGAGGTCGGTGCCGTAGCCGGTGGGCGTAAAGAAGCCGCCGATGCCCGCACCCGCCGCGCGGATGCGCTCGGCGAGATTGCCTTGCGGCACCAGTTCCAGCTCGATGTCGCCGGCGCGATAGAGCGCATCGAACACCTGCGAATCCACCTGGCGCGGAAAAGAGCAGATGATCTTGCGCACCCGCCGCGCCTTGAGCAGCGCCGCGAGGCCGGTCTCGCCGTTGCCGGCATTGTTGTTGACGATGGTCAGGTCTTTCGCGCCCTGCGCGATCAGCGCATCGACCAGTTCCGCCGGCTGACCCGCAGGGCCGAAGCCGCCGATCATCACCGTGGCGCCGTCGTCGATGCCCGCCACTGCTTCCTCGACCGTCGAAACAATCTTGTTGATCATGGTTCAGACCCTTTGACCACAGAGACACAGAGGCACGGAGGAAAACTGAACGAGGCCCCGGAACAAAGCCCGAGCCAAGACACGTTCGGGAAACTGCCACGCCTTGACCCGCGGTTCATTTCCCAATTTTCTCTACTCCCTTCTCTGTGACTCTGTGTCTCCGTGGTGAAAATTCTTGTGCATCAACCGCGCGGGTAATAAGGCGGGATCTTGGCGTCGACGTTGACCCACACCGATTTCGCTTCGGTGTAGTCGTGCATCGCCTCGAAACCCATCTCGCGCCCGTACCCCGACCTGCCGATGCCGCCGAACGGCGAGCCGGGATTCACCCGCTTGTAGCAATTGATCCAGACCATGCCGCTGCGCATTGCCGCCGCGGTGCGATGCGCGCGCTGCAGGTTGGTGGTCCACAGCCCGCCGCCCAGGCCGTAATCGGTGCCGTTGGCGATCGCCAGCACTTCTTCGTCGTCGCGGAAAGTGGTGACGGTGACGAAGGGTCCGAACACTTCCTCCTGAGAGACCCGGTCGGTTGGTTTCGCACGGACCACGGTCGGTTCGACGTAGCAGCCTTTGGAAAGATCGTCGCGTTCCGGGGGCTTGCCGCCCAGCAGGATTTCGCCACCCTGTTCCTTTGCCACTTTGACGTAGGCGAGCACGCGGTCGCGGTGCATCTGCGAGGTGAGCGGCCCCATCTCGGTATCGGCATTCATCGGATTGCCGAGCTTGATCGAGCGCGCCAGCTTGAGAAAGCCGTCGAGAAACTGTTCGGCGATTTTTTCGTGGAGGATCAGCCTCGACCCGGCAATGCAGGCCTGTCCCTGGTTGTGGAAGATGGCGAACGCCGAACCGTTGATTGCCGCCGGCATGAACGCGTCGTCGAAGACGATGTTGGCGCCCTTGCCGCCCAGCTCGAGTTGCACCCGCTTGAGGTTGCCGCTGGACGCCTGCACGATCTTGCGCCCCACCGCGGTCGAGCCGGTAAAGGCGATCTTGTCCACGTCCGCATGCTCGGCAAGGTACTGGCCGGCGATGTTGCCGTAGCCCGGCACGATGTTCATCACTCCTTTCGGGAAGCCGACCTCGCGCGCCAGCGCGGCAACGCGCAGGCTGGACAGCGGGGTGAGTTCCGCCGGTTTCAGTACCACCGTGTTGCCCGCCGCGAGCGCCGGACCCATCTTCCAGCTGGTGAACATCAGCGGGAAGTTCCACGGCACGATCTGGCCGACGACGCCGACCGGTTCACGCAAAACGTAGTTGAGAAAGCCCTGCTCCACCGGCACCACGCTGCCTTGGAACTTGTCGGCCATGCCGCCGAAGTAGCGGAAGGTCAGCGCGGTGCGCACCACGTCCAGGCCGCGGGTGTCGCGCAGCGGATGGCCGGTATCGAGCGATTCCAGCTTGGCCAGCTCGTCCGCGTTCGCCTCGATCGCGTCGGCCAGTTTCAGCAGCAGGCGGCCGCGATCCGCGGCAGCCATTTTCGACCAGGCGGGGAACGCCTTGCGCGCGGCCTCCACGGCGCGATCGATATCGGCTTTCTGCGCCTCGGCAACCTCGGTGATGAGCGAGTTGTCGTGCGGATTGAGAACCGGTATGCGCGTCTTGGACTCGGCATCGACGAACTCGCCGTCGATGAAAAGGTTGTTTTGAATCATGTGCATTCTTCGTGAAGGCGTGAAGGGTGAAGGGGTGAGAGACAGTGAAGGGTGAATGAGTGAATGAGTGAAGGGTAAGAACGGCGCCGCGTCGCGGCGTTCGTTCCCTCGCCCCTCGTCCCTCGCCCCTCTCCCCTGC
>Ga0137409_10005508_pt1 | contig 13187 bp, 10 predicted proteins | sample CZODoug1_16funga_FD_122059 | JGI IMG/M metagenome (GOLD analysis project Ga0137409, IMG submission 122059) | Vadose zone soil fungal communities from Angelo Coast Range Reserve, California, USA - CZODoug1_16fungal (Hybrid Assembly) | ecosystem: Environmental > Terrestrial > Soil > Vadose zone...
ATCACTGATGCTCTTCGTCGATGGCTTCACAAACTCTCCGGCAGCGTTGCGAATTCCCGCGATCGATAACCCGGATTTCTCCCCACAACGGAGTTCCGCATACGCGATGGCCCCCGGCGTCTTGGCGGCTTTGGCCAGCATATCCGGACACAGGCTGAAAGCGGCACCCACCGGCCATTTTGGCGAAACACTCTTTCCGACCTTGGCGCGAAATTCTGGGCTGACTTTAGAAAGGAAATCGGAAAAAATGTAGTTCGACCCTTTTCCGTCCGTGCGGTGCAGCACCTTGATCGGCAAATCAGGAAGCTTGACGTCAGGATTCAGCCTGGCAATCTCCGGGTCGCTCCACGAGGTGGTTTTTCCAAGGTAGATGTCTGCAAGCACAGGTCCCGAAAGGCGAATGCTCGTCGCGTTGCCAGGCAGATTGTAGAAGAGTGCAATGCCAACCAGCACCGTGGGCAATTCCACGACCGCGTGCGCCGCCTCTTTCAATTGCTTTTCGGGAATCGGCGCATCACCGCCGCCAAGATCTCCTCCGGATCCGGAAAGAACACGGTTGGCACTTTCGCTGGTTCCCACCGCGAGATAACGAAGCTGCGTTTCCGGGTGCAACTTGTGAAACTCGTCGCCCCACAACACGTACAGCGGCGCCGGCATGGTCGATCCGGTGGCAACCAGCACCATCTGCGTTTGCGCCATGCCGGCCGGGGATAAAATTGTTAAAGAAATAGCCAGCAGTATCGCGGTCAGGGAGAAGGCAGACTCAGCACAATTTTTCACGGAAGCTGCCTCCTCGTGATTGAAACGCAGACAAGTAATCCGGAATTTCCAGGGGGAAGTCCTTCAACTCTACGGGCGCTGTCATCGGCGCATGCCCGGACGTACAGGCATTCATCGCAAGTCCTATGACGATCACGAGGAGACTGTTATTCATGGTCGCCAACTCGCTTCAGTCGGTATCAACCTCGCTGGTTGAACTGATGGGAGCATACTTCCTTGTTCGACGCCAGTCCCGACCTGGTTTCCCACCTTCCCTTGCGCATCGGTCCTAATAAACCGGGGACAGGCGGACGTTCACTCCTTATTACTTGGAAGATAAACCGGGGAGTTTCTCCTAGTGACGAGTCAGCGCAGCGATAGGACCCACGCCGCTGCGAAACAGCCGGTACCAATGGCAACGCCGATGGCTGGCGTACGAAACCAGTAACGCAGGGCGAGAGTCAGATAGACGCAGCCGATCAGGGTCAGTGCCGCCACGATGCCGACGGGAAGCGGTCTGATTCTGGCCCCGGCCCAGATCGCCAACCCGGCCACTAGCAGGACACCAAGACTGTGGCTGAAGTTAAAGCCAATCCATGCCCGCCACATATCCGTGGCACCACCCGACAGCCCGAGAGCCGAATTGGCCATCGCTTGTGCAACCGAAGGGTCGGCCGGGACAAGCCGTCGCGGGTTGCGCAAATCCAGCAGCGTGTAAATGGCATGCAACCCGCCGAGCACACCGAACACCGTGCCCCCGAGGATGAGCAGGATGGCGATCGCAGGTGATGCAGTTTTCGAACTCATTGGGGGAATTACCACGGTCAAGATTGTGCTCCTCTAACCCCACCTCTGCAAGCCGTCCATCCTTGCCGTACTGCAAGAACCACACTTTGTTTCGACTTCTTTCGCTTTCTTTCGAGATGTAGTATTCTGCCATTCGAATGGCGAAGAATATCCAGACTCCCGTGCTCTGTCTAACACTCTTGGCCGCTGCCCTTGTTGTCGCCCAGCAAACCCCCATCGGCTACAAACCCGCCCCCGACGCCGACAGCAAGAAAACAATCCTCCTCAAGGACTTCCATCCCGAACCCGCTCTCCACGCCGCGACCCACCAAGTCAATCGCGCGAAGTTCCCCGTCATCGATGTCCACACCCACACCAATGACGCCCGAGGCATCGGCGACCGCGTCGACCCGAAGGAAATGGTCGAGCGCATGGACCGCCTCAATGTGAAGACGGTCGTCATCCTCACCGGCGGCTGGGGCGGCGATCTGCAAAAACTCGTCGACACCATGGTCAAGCCCTATCCCGGCCGCTTCATCGTGATGACACAGATCGACTGGAGCAAGATCGACGACCACAATTTCAGCCAGCTCATGGTCCAACAACTTGACGATTCTGTAAGACGTGGAGCCCGCGGGCTGAAGATCCTGAAAGAACTCGGACTGGGTGTGCGCGACAAGAGCGGCAAACTTATCCCCGTCGACGACCCGCGCCTCGATCCGGTCTGGGACGAGTGCGGCCGCCTCGGCATTCCCGTCTTCATCCACGTCGCCGACCCCGAAGCCTTCTTTCATCCCATCGATGCCAGCAACGAGCGTTACGAAGAACTGATCGAGCATCCCGACTGGAGTTTCTACGGACCTCAATTCCCTACCCTGCCCGAACTGATGGCGCAACGCGATCGCATGTTTGCCAAGCATCCGCATACTACGTTCGCAGCGCTGCATTTCGGAAGCTGGCCCGAGAACATCGACTTCGTCGATCAGACGCTGGAGAAGTTTCCCAACGTGATGATCGAAACCGGCGCCCGCGAAGGAGAATTAGGAAGGCAGCCGCGGCGCGTGCGCAGCCTGTTCCTGAAATATCCCGACCGCATCATGTTCGGCACCGACGAAGGCGCGTCCGAAGAGATGTATCACAACTACTTCCGTTGGCTCGAAACCGAAGACGAGTATTTCCCGTACGCACAGTATCCCGCGCAAGGCCGCTGGATGATTTACGGTCTGGGACTGCCGGACGATGTGCTGGAGAAGGTCTATCACAAGAATGCGGAGCGGCTGTTTAGCCAGTTCGAACCGAACGCAATCGCCCGAAACCAATAGTAGAGACGAGGCTTGCCTCGTCTCCATCGCCACCGGAGACGCGGCTAGCCGCGTCTCTACCAAAGCTTCTGTATAGAAAGAAGGCGCTTGACAACACCCGCAGCCATCGACGAAAGTTACTAAACGAAACAAATCGAAAGATCACTTTTTTATGCCCTCCGACGGCTTATTTAACGAAGAACGCAGGCGCGAAATCCTGGCCACGCTGCACCGCGACGGTCGCGTGCTGGTCAAGGATCTAGCGCGGCATTTCAAGATTTCGCAGATCACCATCCGCAAGGATCTGGAGATTCTCGACACCCAGGGAGTGGTCCAGCGCACGCACGGAGGCGCGTTGCCGATACAGGCCGGCGCGCTACTCGATCCGACCCTCCGTGAAAAAGAAAAACTCCACCGCCGGGAAAAGGCGCGCATCGCCGAAGCCGCCGTCAAACTGGTGGAAGAAGGCCAATCGGTACTGCTCGATTCCGGAACGACCACCACGGCCATCGCCCGCGCACTGAAAGATATGTCGCGTCTTACTGTGATCACCAACGCGATCAACATCGCAGCCGAGCTTGCAGGCACGCACATTGAAGTGATCCTGACCGGCGGCACATTACGCAAAAATTCGTTTTCGCTGGTCGGTCCGCTGGCGGAGCAAACTCTGCGGCAACTGAGCGCCGACATTTTGTTCCTGGGCGTAGATGGCTTCGACACACGGGCTGGATTGTTCACGCCGAATTTGCTGGAAGCACAAGTCAATCGCGCGATGGTCGAGATCGCCCGCCGCACCGTCGCAGTGTGCGACTCAAGCAAGTTTGGACGGCGCAGTCTGTGCAACATCATGCCGGTAACATCAGTGCATGAAGTGATAACCGACAAGCTGATTCCGAAGCCCGATCTGCGCGCCCTCAAGGAAGCGGGAGTAAAGGTAACGGTGGTTTAACGACATCCGGACAGGCAATGAATCCAACTGACATTTCGACAGAGTCGGGCGCGCACACCCTCAGCGAAATTCTTTCACAGCCCCAGTGCTGGAGCACAGTTCTGCGGAAACTGGCGTCCAGCACCGAGTTACAGGCGGCGGCAAAGATGGCGCGGCCGGGCGCCGAGTGGATTCTCGCGGGCTGCGGAACCAGCTACTACCTGGCAATTGCAGCGGCCTCGGCTTTCAATCATGTTGGACTCTCCGCCCGCGCGATACCAGCTTCCGAGATACTTCTTTATCCCGCGTTGGCTCTTCCTGCCGGTCGTGATTACATCCCGATCATGATTTCGCGCTCCGGTCGTACCTCGGAAGTGGTGCGGGCCGCTCACCTGCTCGAACAAGAACGCGACCTGCGGACGATCGCAATCACATGTGCCGAGAGCCAACCCCTCGAGGCGGAATGCAGCCTAACTCTCAAGCTGCTCGACGCCGACGAGCAAAGCACCGTGATGACGCGGTCGTTTACATCGATGCTGTTGGGTCTCCAATACCTGACCGCGAAAATCACAGGTAAAGAAGATCTCAGTCATGCCCTGATGAAGCTTCCGGAAGAAACCGCGCCGCTGCTCGAAGCCATTCCGCAGCGCCTGCGCTTGTTTGTCGAAGCGCGCAGCTTCGAAGATTGTGTGTTTCTGGCACAGGGCCCGCTGTTTGGAATCGCCTCTGAATGTATGTTGAAAGTTACCGAATCGTCGTGCACGTACTCTCAGGTATTCCACTCGCTAGAATTTAGGCACGGACCGAAATCGATCGCGGGGCCGGAGACGCTGATCGTGTTTCTGATGTCCGAATCTTCGTACGACGCCGAAGTGGATTTGTTGGAAGAAATGAACAAGCTTGGCGCAGCCACGCTAGTCATAGCGAACCAGGTGGACGATCGCGCCCGCAATGCCGCCGATCTTGCAATTGAACTCGGTTTGACAGTGCCTGAATACGCGAGGCCCGCCGCCTATACCATTTGGGGACAACTGTACGGCGTGTACAACGGACTGAAAAAGGGACTCAATCCCGACTCGCCCAAGAATCTGACTCGGGTCGTCGTGCTGGAGTAGAAAATCAGCAATTAGAATCGAGCAACAAACAAAGCGGGATACTGAATACTGATGGAGAGAAGTAAAGGCCTGCCTCTTGTCCAATTTTGACATCGCTATCGCCGGGGAAATCAATCTTGACCTGATCCTCTACGGTTTGCCGGAACAGATGCCCACGGAGCGCGAGTTACTCGCCAGCCGGTTCAGCATGACGCTGGGGAGTTCGTCCGCAATCCTCGCGCACAATTTGGCCGCGCTCGGGAGCAGGGTTGGGTTTATCACCAAGGTAGGTGACGACGAACTGGGGCAGTTGGCGCTTCGACGTCTGGGCGCAGCGGGAGTCGATCTCACAAGAACGGTGCGGGCCAAGGACGCTGGCTCCGGCGTAACAGTGATTCTTCCGCACGAGCGCGATCGCCACATCCTGACGTATCTCGGAACGATATCCAAATTGCGGTTCGAAGATCTCGACCTCGAATATCTGGCTTCGGCGCGGCATTTTCATGTGTCGTCGCTGTTCTTGCAGCGCGCATTGTCAGCCCGCGTGCCGGAATTGTTCCAGCGAATGCAGAACGCCGGCTTGACCACGTCGCTCGACACTAATGACGATCCCGACGATCGCTGGGACGGTGCGCTGGACGCGACTCTTCCTTATGTAGATATTCTTCTGCCGAATGAGCGCGAAGCAATGAAGATGGCGCGCGCGGACGACCTGGAGACCGCGGTGGCCCGCCTCTCCGAACGCGTAAAGACGCTCGTCGTAAAGCTGGGCGCGCGCGGAGCGATGGCGGTCCAGGAAGGGCAGCGCTTCAGCGCCTCCGCGGTGAATGTGCAGATCGTGGACCCGGTCGGCGCGGGCGATAGCTTCGACGCGGGCTTCCTCGACCAGTTCCTGCGCGGCGCCGATCTCCAAACTTGCCTCGCGTCTGGGAATCTGTGCGGTGCGTTTTCGACGACCGCCTGCGGCGGAACGGAAGCGTTCCGAGACTCAAAAGCAATGAAGGAGTTCTTCAGGAATAACGGCGCTTTGGTGTAAGAGCCGACGTCAATCCGCGCCATCTTCAAAGGGGAGATGGGGTGGGAAACGGGAATCGAACCCGCAACCGCCGGAGCCACAGTCCGGTGCTCTGCCAGTTGAGCTATTCCCACCGCAGAGATTTGATTATAACAAGCAAGCGCAAGGCGGGATGCCCCTCATAAGCGGCAATCAACGGCAGACCTCTCCAGCCGTCGAACCGTTCATCCGCGGACAGGCGGATGCTGCTGGAAGCCAGCCTCCCTACAAGCGGATTCCCCGGTACCAATTCGGCCAACTTCCCACAAGCCCGTTTCTAGCGCACAAGTGGGAGCACTGTGAGGTGCCCGGATTACTTCAGCCCTGGAGGGCCGCTGACGGCCGCCCGTTCGATCGCGTGCAGAATGGCTATCGCAAAATTCTCCTGGTTGACAGATCATGGTCGGGTGATAATTGCGCTGGCGCTTGCTATCGCCACGCTACAGTTTCCACGCCAGGTTTTCCAGGTTAAGTTCGCGCCATGTCCCAGTCTCCCAACCCAGCCACGGCGCAGCAGGTGGCGCCTCTGCTTGCATTGGCCACTGAGTCGCTCCGGGCCCGGCGACCAGCCGATGCGATCGCGCCGTTGCGCGATGCAGCGCTGCTGGAGCCGTCCGATCCCATCATCCAGCATGACCTCGGCCTCGCCTGCCTCGAGATCGGCCGCGTACCGGATGCCATCGCGGCATTGCAACGGGCCGTCGCCATCAACCCGCGCTACACCGACGCACATTTCCGCCTGGGAATCGCCCTGGAGAAGCTGGGCGACATCCGTGGGGCAATCGTTGCGTACGACCGCGCGACTGAGCTGCTCCCATCCTTGACCGAGGCGTGGTTCCGCGCCGGCGCTCTGGTCCACACACTGGGCCATCGCGACGAGGCGATCGACTGTTTCCGCCGCGCGGCAGCAACCGGAGGCAAGAGCAGCTTCGGCCGCCTGGGCAAAGCGCGGGCACTGCTGACCGAGGATCGCAATCAGGAAGCCGAACTGGTGCTGCAAAAGACGCTGGCGCTCGATCCGAACAACGCCATGGCGCATGATCTGCTGGGCAGTCTGCTCTCCGAGTTCGGCCGTTTCGACGAGGCCCGCGAATGCTTCGAAAGCGCGATCGCGATCGCGCCGCTGCTGGCGGGAAGCTACTACGATCTGGTCCGCAGCCGCCGCGTCACGCGCGATGACGACAGTCTGGTTCAACGGATGGAAGTCGCCCTGGCCACGCCGGGGCTGGAAGCGGCGCAACGCCTGCGGCTTCACCTCGCGATCGGCAAGGCGGCGGACGATCTTGGCGACTACGCCTTAGCCATGCAGCATTTCGACGCCGCGGACGCAGTGCGACGGGGCTCTGTGGCGTTCGACTCGGCCGCGTTCTCCATCGAGATCGACCGCCTGATCGCCCGCTGCACGCCCGAATTGATCGCGCTGGCGCCCGAACTCGGCAGCCGCGATGCAACGCCGGTGCTGATCCTCGGCATGCCGCGGTCCGGCACAACTCTGGTCGAGCAGATCGTTTCCATGCATCCCGAGGTCGGGGCCGGCGGCGAGTTGAATTTCTGGAACGAGCGCGGCGCGGCGTGGCACCGCTCCGATGCTCATGGGAACGCCGCAGACGGGAACGAGATACCGTTCGTCGCCACGGAGTTCCTGGCCAAGGACTTCCTGGCCGAGGCGGCGGCAGACTATCTCGGCGTGCTGCGCGCGATCGCGCCGAAGGCGGCGCGAGTGACCGACAAGATGCCGTTCAACTTCATCTGGGCCGGGCTGATCCACCTGGCATTCCCGCGCGCAATCATCATCCATTGCCGCCGCGCCGCAGTCGACACGGCGCTGTCGATCCATCAGACTCATTTCCATCCGGGCCTAGCGTTTCCGACCGGAGGCGCCGAACTGGTCACGTATTTCCGCGACTACCAGCGCCTCACCGATCATTGGCGGAGCGTGCTGCCGGCGGATCGTTTCATCGAGGTCGACTACGAGAACCTGACCAGCGCGCCTGAACCAGTCATCCGGCGGATCATCGCGGCCTGCGGCCTGGCGTGGCATGACGGATGCCTGCGCCCCGAATCCAATCCGCGGGCAGTGAAGACTCCCAGCAAGTGGCAGACCCGGCAGCCGATCTATCGCACCTCCGTCGCGCGCTGGCGACGCTACGAACCCTGGCTGGGGCCCCTGCGCGCTCTCGTCGACGACGGGTCGGAACTGGACGCGGGTATTGCCCGATCGTGATGGGGCTGAAAGGCGCCGCGAGCCGGCCGTTTACCATCTAGGGTAATTATTGACTTGACTCGCCCATTTACCGGGCGAGTCAAGTAAATAATCACCCCATCTAGTACCGGGTACCCCCCTCCTCCCCTGGTCTTTCAGAATCATAGGATTTCGCAAACAGTATCTGCATCGCTGTCATCAGAAGCCGAAAGCGGTGGCGAAAGTGGCAGCGGCGCGCAAGTTAGCCGTACGACTCTACTGGATGCTGCGCACGCAAAAGCCGTATCCAGAGATCGTTCGCACGAGAGCAGCCCGCGGGTGCCCCTGGTCGGCGCGAGCTAGACCGCTGTGTTGATTGGGCGCTCTCGCATCCCGCACGGGCGGGATGTTCGCATAGAAGAATCATGGTTGATGTTTAGACCGAATCGATGGTTGGTGGAACGATCTTTCCACCGAGAGATGATTCAGCGTGAGATTTCCAGAGTCTTGGTCCTCAACCTCTCTGGCAAACCAAACGGGTGCTCACGCACCGCTCAGGATAAGTATGTCCTTGACAGAGCCTTCGCTCTTATCGAGGGGCACCCGGCAGCATAGCTCACGTTTTCAAAAGGCGAAAACGTGGCATCCGAAAATACCTGTGCCACCCGCCAGCAGTTGAAGAGGGGAGCAGCTGAGACTCAGTTGCGACTCTAGGAGGTCCTCTTACGTTCTGATCGCGTACTCCGCCTTGCCGATTGGAATCGATACCTTCAAGGATTTAGGCATATCGCAAGTGTCCCCGCGGTTCACCTATGTGCTCCCGGATGACGTTGGTCAGTTCCGGATCGATTATTCCTTTTGAAACAAAAGCAACGAAATTGTCGCTTCCGCTAACCTCTGGAACATATCCACTCATCAAGACGACAGGCAGATTCCCGAACTTCGCGTGAATCAACTTCGCCAGTTCGATGCCATTCATCCCTTTCATGATGTAGTCCGTAACAACTATGTCGAAAGCTTTTTTCTGCATTCTTTGGAGGACGTTGCAAGGATCGGCCTCGTACTCAGCAGCGTAGCCGTACCTCCGAAGTTGCTCCACAATGACTCCGCCCACGGTTTCCTCGTCATCCACAATCAATAATCGCTGCTCCGACAAGGGTCGATCGGCAGGCTGCGTAGAGGGAAGGAATTCCGCGTGGCGACGAATCTCTTCTGCGACATTTCGGATCTGTTCGTCCTCATCCGCAGACGCAGCTTTCAGCGCCTCCATCAGGACGCGCACTTCGTATGAAGGTAGAGCGCTTTCGCTCCCTCGTATCGTGGTAACGATCTTGCCAAGCGTACGAACAGCAACGAGGCGTACATAGTGGCTGGTATGAGTCACTGCTTCGGCCAGCACATGCAGTTTCCACTGCAATGTGGTCTCGGGCTGTACAAGAGGTCCAGCCAAGACTCGTTTCAGGAGCAGCGCCGCTTGATGCGGGGCCCCCTTGTCTATAAGGGAATCGGCCGCGCTGAGTATCTGCTCTCTTAATACTGAAAACACGACAGGCCCAATCGCCGACCCCGTCTCCTGGGCCAGCTCTGCCAAACAGATTTCCCGCAGTATCTCAAGTGCGGCAAGGTGCGCCCTACTGGCAGAACCGGCGGGGCATATCTCTCCGTATTTTGACGCGGCGATCTCCGATAAGCTGAGCAAGTGGACGCGATCTTGAAGGGTCGCTGCTTCAGGGAAGCGGCGACCCAAGGCATCCTCGGCGGCAAGCAGCAATACTGGGACGGTATCTTCAACTCGAGCGGTTCCGGCAGCTCCCGAAGTGCTTTCCATCCTAAAAGCAATGGATTTTGCTTCGCTCAGCAATCCGTCAATTGTCTTTTCCAGAGCAGGGAACTGCGCTGACTTTACGCGGTACTGGATAAACTGCCCGCCACGTTGGCCGGATGACCTTCGGCCGGTCTCTTCCCAAGCCCATTTTTCCCGTCCTAGCACGACTCGGACTGTGTTCACGTTGACGCCGCTGAATTCGGCCAAATCCACGGCAGTGAATTCTCTCAACGCAAGCATCGCACCAAGCACTTTGAAACGCTCGTTCATAAGGGCGCAGGTTAACACTCTATAATTCGTTTGTCAAATGAATTATATATCACCTACAATGTTATGACACCATGAACTAGGGGAGCGAGATCGGAGCTTCCCAAATAGCTACGTAGGAGCTCACAGAGCCCCGCAATCTGCTTGGGATCATCCTCTAAGTATCTCATTATACTAGTTTTACATGGCATCCCCCCAGCGATTCTTTCTGGGAGGCACTGGTCAATCTTCCATGCAAATCTGTCACGGATCCGCGAGTCCATTGAGGAAAGGTTTAAATCTAGGGACAATCGCAGAAAGAAGGTCATCGGGTCGGACTTGGATTCTGGGAGCCGCTCGAGCAAGAAAAGCAGCTTGTCCGCAGCACGGTCACCGACGACGCGAGCAATCGCGAAGATCGATGGCCGCGTGGTATCGTAATCAATTCGAGCGAGGTGAAACTTCGATCCTATATTCTGCTGGAGACTTGGAAACTCAAAACCAGGCGCGGGGCGACTCGCTTCAATAGAAAGTAGCCAAGAAGCAACACGATCCATCCATCCTTCGGCAAAAGCATCATTCTGATTCGTCGTGGGTCGAATCTGTCCGAGCCATGGCACCGTTCCTTGAAACACATGACAAATGCACTCGTGAAACAGGACGTACATAATTGCTAGGTATGTTTCCCAACGAAATTCCCCAGCACAGACTGAGAGGCAGACCCGTGAACTCGCGTTCGTAGAATCGTCATAATGGGTTGTGCCGCCTACGTAGTACGGGACAGGGATATCATGAGGTTTTTTCTGCTCGTACGATGTTGAGAACGTAACGGTGGGAACATTCGATGAGGCAAACAACGATGAGAACTTCTGATAGCACTGTATCGTGCTGCTTAGTGCAGTTTTGAACATGGTCGCGATCGGCAGAATGCACACACCACCTCTGTCGACAATCTCGTCGTCTGCTTCCTCTCCGCAACACACGACCGGCGCTAGGCAGCTACAAGAAGTGCAGGAGATCGAGGCAGCCTGCGACTCAATCACTTGCAGAATGTTGTTGACCAGTGTCGCATGGTCAGCTGTAGAAGGGTCGAGGCGACATTGCCCGCTTACGACCTGGATAGCACTCTTTACGAAAACATCCAAGGGCTCGTCGTTGTGGGACCTGAGTCCGTTAGCGGTCTGTCGAAGATAGAGCTCCTCTATTCCCACGAACACTTCCATTGCACCAGCCTGTTCAAACTTGGACTGTGCTCTCCGAAGACTTTCAAACACCAGCAATCGGGGAGCTAGCAACTTTCTCGCCTTCAGTGATAAGTGTCTGACAGCAGCCATAGTGCATCACTTGGTCGTGGGAGTCAGAGAATCCCCACCGTATGCGCGAAGGATTCTCGGCAATAGGATGCGGTCCCAGAGATCGCGAAGGATCTTCGCTACCACTGGAGCAAAGGCCACGACAATAGCAGTTGTCGCAGGATCAAGACCCGCTCCCTCTGAATGTACGGTAATGAAGTCAGCGCGTCGTTGTCCCTTGATCTGAGACACATCGATGCCATCCGACAGAGCCTTTTCGGCGAGAAGTGAGCCGGGCTTATTCAACTCAACCCAGAGTTGGTCTAGCTCGTTGTCGACATCCTCGACCGTTAGGCCCAGTGGTTTATATCTCATTGGATCCATTATAGTGTCCTCCTCGTGTCAGCAACGGCTGTGTGCAAAACGGCCCACGCCGCCGCTCAGAAGGCGACCGTGACGCTTTAGCGGTGCGCCAAAAAACTAGTGATTTCCTTGGGAAGTCGGCGAGGTGGAAGCCCCCTCAGATGTGAAACTCGGTTACTGGTCTCACTCTCCCGTTCGCCGATTGGCTGATAAAGCTACTCTTGGAGTGCCAAAGTGTCAACAGCAAAGAGTGGGGGGGTGCCCGCCCCAAGAACGGTTCCTGCCTAGTGCGCGTGGTCTCTATCCTTCCCGCTCTCCGTAAGCTTTGGCACGACGCAGGACCGGCAAAATTTCGGGAAAGAGCCCGGGTGCTCACGTTTTCGCCTTTTGAAACGTGGGTGCCGACTGTTTGACAGCCGTCGCCGACCTTCGCAGTCCGTGACCATGAAAGTACGTCCTCAACCTGAAAAAGAAGCAACTAGCGCCAGGGCAAACTTCCCCGCTGCCTTGTAAGTGCTTTCTCTTGTTCCAATAGCAAGCATATAAGCATAGATATATACGCTCATATATGTACGTACAATGTTCCACGTGGAACATTCCGCACTATTCTGCGGTTTTGTCTAGGGAGCGGGTACGGCCAAGGTGGCTCGGACAAGAGTGTCCGAGCCACACAAACAAAAAAGCCCCGCCTGATGGCGGGGCTTCGGTTCAAGCTAACAAACTAAATGCCAAGTGCTAACTGCTGCTCTTAGTACATGTCTCCCATGCCGCCGCCGTGACCGCCGCCACCCATCGGAGCGCCCTTTTTCTCTTCCGGGATCTCCGCAACGAGTGCTTCGGTGGTGAGCATGAGTGAAGCGATGGAGCCGGCGTTGGTCAGAGCGGTGCGCACGACCTTGGTCGGATCGAGCACGCCTGCTTTGACGAGGTCTTCGTAGTCGCCGGTCAGAGCGTTGTAGCCGAAGTTGTGGTCCTTGGAGTCGTTGACCTTGCCGAGGACAATCGCACCTTCTTCGCCGGCGTTCTCGGCGATCTGACGCAGGGGCTCGGTGATGGCTTTCTTCACGATGTTGACACCGATCTGTTCATCACCTTCCAGCTTCAGCTTGTCGAGTGCGCTGACGCAGCGCGCCAGGGCTACGCCTCCGCCGGGGACAATACCTTCCTCGACGGCCGCGCGGGTGGCATGCATCGCGTCTTCGACACGGGCTTTCTTTTCCTTCATTTCGGTTTCGGTGGCGGCGCCGACTTTGATTACGGCTACGCCTCCGACCAGCTTCGCCAACCGCTCCTGCAACTTCTCGCGGTCGTAGTCGCTGGTGGTCTTGTCGATCTGGCTGCGAATTTCTTTCACGCG
>Ga0137409_10005509_pt1 | contig 13187 bp, 9 predicted proteins | sample CZODoug1_16funga_FD_122059 | JGI IMG/M metagenome (GOLD analysis project Ga0137409, IMG submission 122059) | Vadose zone soil fungal communities from Angelo Coast Range Reserve, California, USA - CZODoug1_16fungal (Hybrid Assembly) | ecosystem: Environmental > Terrestrial > Soil > Vadose zone...
TCCGCGATGCACTCGGGGTCGCCCTCGCCAACGCTGGGCTGGCCGTCAGTGAGGAACACTACGACGCCCAGGGCTTCGGCGTCGGCCGCGTCAGCGAACGCTTCCGTCAGCGCGCCGGCGATGTTCGTCCCGCCCTCGGCCTCGAGGCTGCGAATCCAATTCGCGGCGTCCTGGCGGCTGTCGGGCGTGACCGCGGTCCACCCGGTGGCGTAACGGCGCACGCCTCCCGAGAACGCCACCAAGCGGAACCGATCGCGGTCCCGCAGCGAGCCCAGCAGTTGCGTCAGCGCCGCCTTGGCCTGCGCCATTTTCTCTCCAGACATGGAACCCGAGACATCGATGACCGCCACAACATCGCGCCGCAGCGCTTCGGCTTGTGCTGCCGCGCCCGGAGCGAGCAGGAGCATGAAGTAGCCGTCTTCACCGGCCGGCCGGTCCGTCACCAACGACAGACCGACGAGCCCACGCGTCAGCGGGAAGAGGACTTCGAAGTCTCCGGCGGGCGCCCCGTCCGCGAGGGTGACCTCGAGGTGGCCACTGTTCCGCTGCACGCGCACCTGGTGGGTCGGCGAGTACGGATCGCCGAAGCGGGCGGCGCTATCCACGTCCATGCGGAAGCTGCGCGGCGCATTCTGACGGCCGCGGTCGCCCAGGTACCGGAAGCGCCACGCGTCTCCGGCCCGATCCATGACCTGTGTGTATTTGAGAGTGATCTTACGGGTTTCGCCGGGGTTGATCGGGAAGACCCGCGCCCGAATCAGGCCCTGCCCGGCAAGCTCGATGAGCGCCGGGTCACGCTTCTGCCGCACGATGGCTTCATAGATCGAGCGCGCCTGGCCCGCGTCCATCGCCTCGCCGCGCAGCTCCTGGTCGCCCTGCCATAGCGAGTAACTGGAGAACACCGCCTCGCCAGGGAGCGGGAAGTGGTACATCCCCTCTTCCATGGTGGATCCGACGTTGCGGAACCACTCCTCGACGGTCACGCGGGCGACGCGCCCGCTGACGCTCACCTGAACCGTGCTGCGAATGCGCTCAATCCGTGCGCCCCTGTCCGGGGGAACGGGGCGGATGGGATCGATCCACCCCTGAGCGCGGATGGCCGGGGAGATCGTGGTGGCGAGGGCGACGGCAAGCCCCAGCGCGCGGTGCAGCAGCTGCATGGCGTACATCCTGTGGGAGACGCCATGAGAGACGGTGGGGGGGGAGAGCCTTGCACAACGGGGGTGCGCGGTGCGCGGTAAGGCGTGCGCGGGTAGGCGTTTACCGCGCACCGCTCACCGCGTACCGCTCACCTCACGGCGCATTGATTGGGCCCCGATTCCAACACGTCCGCATCAGAATCCGACACGTCAAGCAGGCCCAGATTCACCTGCTTAATAGTGCGGTAAGCCTCAGGTGCGGTCACCTGGTGATCAGCAACCCAACCAAGAAACGACGATTGGTCTTGGATGCGCGCCGCATGATTCGTAGCGGCAATTACGTCGAACCGGGCGGCGACGACTCGGTCGGCGCGGCGTTCCTCTTCACTCGCGTAGTGCCCGGGCAACACGAGCAGATCCCCAGACCACTGGCGGCGCACCCGCTCCAGGCTCTGCCACAGCAGCCGGGCCCACGCCTCGGCCTGTCCGCCCAGGTCGGGGCGGCCGATCGAACGCACGAACAGGAAATCGCCGGTGAGTGCCAGGCCGTCGTCGGCGAGGAGTGCGACGCTGCCGAGGGTGTGGCCGGGCACGTGCACGGCGCGCAGGGCCGCGCGTCCGAAAGCGATGGTGTCGCCATCCGACAACGGTTGGTGGGCGAACCGCCCCGCCGTGGCATCGTAGGGTGAGATCGCGTCGTCCTGGTGCACGAAGTACGGAACCTGCCAGCGAGCGGCCGCCGCGCGCGCGCCGCTCAGGTAGTCGGCGTGCATGTGCGTATCCACCACCGCGACCGGCGTCGCGCCCAGGTCGGCAAGAGCCGAGTCGTAGCGGTCCAGGTGCCGGCCGGGATCCACGACGAGCGCGTCGCCGTCGCTTACCAAGATGTAGCTCAGGGCGCCTTTGCCGAGGCGGTCGAGCTGCACGACGTGCGCGAGCGAGGGCGTCGGTACCAGCGGCCGTGCCACGTACACCCGCTCCCACGCCGCCATGCCACCGGTGACGGAGAACGCCTCGTAGCCCCGCTCGCGGAGGAATGCCGTCGACTGCTTGCTCGAGTTGCCGCGGTTGCAGATCACCGCGACGGGGCGGGCGGGGTCGAGTCGCAGCTCATCGAGCGAGGACGACGTGAGGAGCTTCGAGTTCTGTATGGCCCGGAAGTCGAGCGCCAACCCCAGCGCGACGTGCCCCGCGGCGACCTTCTCCGGCGCGCGCACGTCGAGCACCTGGAGCGGCTCGCCCTGATCGAGTCGCTCCGCGAGCTCCTGGGGTGGGATCTGTGCGATCACCGATTACTCGAGCGCCATCGTCACACCCAGCAGGATGGCCAGGGTGTTCTGCGCAAACGGAAAGTCTCGGCGCTCCTTGAAGGTTGTGAAGCTGAACTCCAATCGCCCATCTAGCTCTTCGAGCAGCGGAAACCGATAGCCGGCGGCGACGTTTGCGCCCGCGAAGGCGAATCCGGAGATTCCGGTCTGTTCGACATAGTGAACGTTCCCCCCTCCGGCGACGTACCAGCCACGATAAATCGCCAGGTTGAGCCGGGTGGAGAGTTGACCGTCGAACGAAGTGCTTCCTTGCTGCTGGGTACGTTGCGCGTTGAACCCGGTTTCGAGGGCGACGCTGCCGCGCAGCGGCACAATGATAGACAGCGCCGGTGGGGTAGTCGAACCGGAGCCGGGAAGAGCTACGAGGGTCTCGTGCGCGTCGACTTGGAATCCAGCCGTGTTTCCATATAGGTGATTGCGAACGTACCCTCCCGCCAGGCCGATCCCCAGGCGCCACGGACGCGCCCGCGCGGAGTCGCTTGCGGGCGTAGGCCGTGCTGACCCTCCGACGAGGCGCCGAGAGAACCCCAGGAGCAACGTGTACACGCTGGCCGGGGCGATGGAGTCGGTCCGTCGCTGCGAGATCCATTGGACCTCGACGCGCGCGCTCAGGTCCGAGCCCAGATCCTGGCGGTATCCCAAGGCCCCAAGCGCACCCGCTTGTACGTCATGAGCGGCATCAGCCTGCTTGTAACGAATCATCCCTCCGGCGGCGGCGTAGAAGCGCGAGGTGAGTGCGACATTGGCGCGAAGCGTCAGGCGTACGTTGGAGCTCGAGGCGCTGGGAACCAGGTCGCTGGCCTCCTTGAAGGCCATATGCGAAGCCGCGATGGCCGGCTCCAGGGCCAGTCGAGACGTGAGGGGAATGACGACGAACAGGGTGGGGTAGGACGATCCCGTGCCCGGCAGCTCCACCCGATCTGCGTCATCGGGCTGGCCAGTGCCCGCGGGTTTGATGCGCGCGAAGCCACCGACGATGCCGATTTGGGGCGTCCAGCCTTGCCCGGCGGTGGGCGCCGCGCCGAACGTGGCCATGGCGAGAACGACAATGAGGCGTCTCATCCGAACAAGCTCGTTGAATCGGGGCGAAACGCCAGTCGTTTGGCCGGGACTCCCGTTTTGCGGGCCCCCGCCTATATTCAGCGGCGTATTGTGAATCTGTTCACAAGCCCCCCAAGCCAACGTACCCGGAGGACATCGCAATGCGCTTCACTCTGCTCCCGACCATCGTGGCGCTCGGCGCCCTCGCCTGCGGCGGCGAGAAAAAGGCCGATCAGACGCAGACGCCGGCGGGCCAGCCCGCCGCCACGCCCGCGGCGCCCGCCGGTCCCGTGGTCGAGGTCAAGATGACGGGTAACGGTAGCACCATCGCGGCGTTCGAGCCCAAGACGCTCACGATCGCGCCGGGCACCACAGTGCGGTTCATCAATGTGTCGGGGGGCATGCACAACATCGCCTTTTGGGGCGATTCGATCCCGGCCGGCGCGGCGGCGGTCCTGACCGCGGGGATGCCGAACACGATCGACAACCTGTCGGGTCAGTTCCTGATGCAGCCGAACGACAAGTACGACGTCTCGTTCGCCAACGCTCCGACGGGTACGTACAAGGGATACTGCGTCCCGCACGTGGCGTTGGGCATGAAGATCGCCATCACCGTGAAGTAACGCGGCCGCGTTCGACGGACGGCAGGACGGCCCCGGGAGCGCTCCCGGGGTCGTTTTGTTTGCGCCTACGGGCAGACTCACGCACCGGCGGTTAGATTCGCCCCGCCCGCCATGTCCGCCCTGCTGGAACGCGTGCGCGCCGCCCTGGCGCCTGAATACGACGTCGAGCGCGAGCTCGGCAGCGGCGGGATGGGCACGGTCTTCCTCGGGTACGACACTCGGCTCGATCGGCGCGTCGCGATCAAGGTGCTTCATCCCGAGCTCGCCAGCGCGCACGGCGCCGAGCGGTTTCTGCGGGAAGCGCACGTCCTGGGCAATCTGAACCATCCGAGCATCGTCCCGGTGTTCGACATCGGTCCTCGGAGCGGTCTCTTCTATTACATCATGCCCTACCTGGACGGCGAGACGCTCGCGCAGGTTCTGGAACGGGGCCCGCTTCCCCTGGCGCAAGGCGTGCAGATCGGCCGCGACCTGCTCGACGCGCTGCAGACATGTCATCGCCGCGGCGTCGTCCATCGCGACATCAAGCCCAGCAACATCCTGCTCGTGGACGGACGTGCGGTTCTGATCGATTTCGGGATCGCGAAATCGGTTTCTCACCCCTCCACACCGCCGCTCACCGGGCCGGGGCAGCCGCTCGGGACGATCGAGTACATGCCCCCCGAGCAGGCCGCGGGCCGGGAAGCCACGGCGCAGACCGACCAGTGCGCACTGGCGATGACCTTGTACGAAGCGATCACCGGACGCCCCTGGACCGACAGCGCGAGCTGGACCGGAGTGCCGCGCGATGTGGCCCACGCCCTGCAACGCGCGCTGCAGCCTGATCCCCCGGCGCGGTGGCCGGACGCGGCGGCCTTCAGTCGCGCGCTGGGCGGGGGAGGGGGGTTAGGGGGGGATGGCCTGCGGCCGGGGTCCTACGCGTGGCCGATCGCGGGAGTCGGGGTGGTCGTGGCCGCCGTCGTGGTGTTCTGTGGTCCGCTCGGGCTCTGCTCACCTAAGCCCTCCTCGCCGCCTGCGGCGCCGCCCTACGAACTGATGGTCGGCGCCTTTCAGGTGGCGGGCGCGACGGATCCCGCACTCGCTCGGCACGTCGCCTTTTTCGTCTCGGACTTACTCGAGCGCCTGCCGCGAATACGCCTCGTGCCCACGAGCTACGCGCAGGGCCGCGTGCAGGATTCCTTGGCCGGGCGCCCTCTGCCACCGCTGCGGGTGGCAGCCACCGCGGTCGGGACCGTCACTCAGCGTGGGACCACTCTCGATGTGAGTCTCGAAGTGCGAGACTCGCTGGGCCGGCGCCTGCAGGGCGGGGGTGTCAGCGGCCGGACGCGCGGCGAGGCCGAGTTGGCGGACGTCATTGCGTCCTGGGTCGTCGCGCGGCTGCGCCCTGACCTGGCCGGCGAGCTCGTGCACGATAGCACCCTGCGTGGGCGCAGCGTCGCGGCGCTGGGCGAGTTCTTGGCGGGACAGGACGCGTTCGCTGAGGACGCGTGGAGCGAGGCGGAGCGTCATTTTCGTGCGGCGCTCCAGCTCGACCCGACATTTGCGCGGGCGGCCTGGCAGCTCGCGAACGCGCAGCGCTGGCGGCGCGCGCCGTCGTCGGTGAACCTGCGCGACGTCGTGCGACGCTACGGACGCTACTTGAAGCCGCTCGATTCCCTCCTGATCGAGGCGGAGTTGCTGCCGACAGGGCCGGCCCGCTATAGGGTCTACGAGCGTGCCCTCGCGCGCGACGACGCGAGGAACGATCCCAACGCCCGGCTGCTGTACGGCGCGGAGCTCATGCACCGCGGGCCGCTCGCCGGGGTTGGCCTCGACAGCGGCGCGGCGGTGCTCGAAGAAGCCGTCGCGCAGAACCCCGCGCTCGCTCCCGCGCACGACCAGCTGGTATGGGCGCTGATCCGGCTGGGCCACCGAGACGCGGCGCGACGTGCGCTCGATCGCCTGCAGCAAACCCGACGTCCTCCGCTGGGACCCGAAATCGATATGGGCGCCGTCATGGAGGTCGCGTTCCAGGCGCGGTTCGAGCCCGAGAGCCTGCGGACGGTGCTGGCACGGACGCCGCCCGGCGCGCAGGAGGACCTTGGTGAACGGATGCGGTTCGGAGTGGGATTCGACGTTCCCGCGATCCAGCTTGCCTTGGGACAACAGGTGGCAGCGACGGCGCGGGACCCGGGGCTCCGCGCCTCGGGTTACGAAGCCCAAGCGCTCGCGCTCGTGGCATTGGGTCGACCCGCCGCCGCGCTGGACCGGTTCGATTCCGCGGCGGCGCGGTTCGGAACACCGACCGCACGACTCGAGGCACTCGAGTGGCGCGTGCTCCCCAGTGCTCTCGGAATGAGCGGCGTGCCGGCCGCCGAGGTCGAACGGGCCCGGGCCGCGCTCGCGACGGTGCGTGGACCGCTGGCCGCCCGGGCGGCGTGGGCGCTGGCCGTAGACGCCTATGCGCGAGGCGAGCTCCCGCGCGCCCCCCACTCTGCAGGCCTGCGGCGGCTCAACGTGCTGCTCAGCGCCTTGGACGCCGCCGCGCGCGGCCACGCGCGAGCGGCGCTGGCGCTGACGGAAACCCTGCTGCCGTCCGAGGAGTCGGAGCAGGTCGGCGATCCGTTTGCCCGTGCCGTGCTGCACGTACGTCGTGCGGAGTGGCTCGAGGGCTTGGGTCGCCGCGACGCCGCCGAGCGCGAGTGGCTTTGGTACGAGAACTCCGACTTCGAGGGATGGTTGACGGGCGAGGTGGAGGCGGCGGAGGTCGACTGGGCCCTCGGCACCTGGGCGAGGCTGCAACGGGCGCGCAATGCGCTCGCGGCGGGCGGCGCAGCACGAGGCTGCGGGTATCTGGAGCGCGTCGTGGAGTTGTGGCGGGAACCCGAACCGGGGGTCGGGCCGGACGTGGCCAAAGCTCGCGCCCTGCGAGAGACATGCCCCAAGTGATCCAATGCCGTCTCCTCGGCCCCCTCGAGGTCCGGGTCGCGGGGCGACGCGCGCCCGCCAAGCTGCTGGAGTACAAGAACCTTGCGCTGCTCGTCTACCTGGCGTGCTCACCCAAGCGCTCCCGCTCCCGCGATCACCTCATCGGTCTGCTCTGGCCGGACAAGCCCGAAGACAAGGCTCGCCACTCGCTCAACGTGGCCCTCTCGGTGCTGCGTGAGGCAGCGGGGAGCGACGCCCTCATGACACAGGGTAACCGGATCGGGCTCGTTCCCGGCGCGGTCGAGCTCGACACCGAGCGATTCGAAGCCCTCGTGGCGGCGGGCGACTGGGCGGGGGCGTGCGCGCTCGTCGAGGCGGAGTTTCTCGACGGCTTCGTGGTGCGCGGTTCGACGGACTTCGAGCAGTGGCTTGCCGCCGAACGTTTGCAGTGGCGCGCGCGGACGGTGGACGCGTTGACGCGGCTCGCGGACGCTGCCCTCGCCCGCGGGGGCGCGGCCGAGGCCGCCGGCCTGGCGAGCCGGGCGCTGGCACTCGACCCCACCTCAGAGCTGGCGGTCCGCACCGCGATGCGCGCGCTCGCGCTCGGTGGAGATCGGGCCGCGGCGCTGGCGGTACACGACGTCTTTGCGGCGCGGCTCGCGACCGAGGGCGGGGGGACACCGGCGGCGGAGACGAAGGGGCTCGCCCGCCGCATCGCCGGCGAACGGAGCGCACCCCGCAGCGTCGCGAGTCCCTCGCGGCGCGCGCCCCTGGTGGGGCGCGAGACGGAGCTCGAGGGCCTCGGCGCGGCCTGGGACGAGTGTCGACGAGCGCCGCGCGCCACCCTACTGATCGTCGGGGGAGACCCCGGCGCCGGGAAGAGCCGCTTGACCGACGAAGTCCTGGCGCGCGCGCGGCTCGATGGCGCGGCGGCCGCTGTGGTGCGCGCGGTCGGAGCCGACGCCGCGGAGCCGTGGAGCGGCGTGTTCGGGATCGCGCGCGGCGGGCTGCTCGACGTCCCCGGCGTCGCCGCGGCGCCTGCGGCAGCGCTCGCGACGTTCGCCGCGCGGATTCCTGAATGGGCCGAGCGGTTCGGCAACGTCGCGGCGGATCCCCTCCCCCCCGGCGCCGCACTTCGTGACGTGCTGCGCGCCGTTACCGCGGAACAGCCGGTCATGATCCTGGTGGACGACGCACATCGCGTCGACCGAGAGTCTCTGCTCGCGCTCGAAGCGGCGGCGCGCGACTTGGCCGCCGCGCCCTTATGCCTCGTGCTGACGCGGGTGGCTCATCCGGCGCCCGCGGAGCTCGATGAGCTGCAGTCCCGCGTGGGCCGCGACATGACCGGCGTGATTCTGCACCTGGCGCCGCTCTCGAGCGATGCGCTTCGGCTCCTGGCGCACTGGGCTCTGCCGGGTTATGCGGATGATGATCTGAACCGCCTCGCCCGCCGTGTCGCCAACGATTCGGCCGGCCTGCCCCTCCTCGCGGTCGAAATCCTGCACGCGGTCGCGTTGGGACTGGACCTCGAGCGCACCAGTGGCGCCTGGCCCCGGCCGCTGAAGACACTCGACCAGACGCTCCCGGGCGATCTCCCCGAGGTCGTGGTTGGGGCGATCCGGGTGGGATTTCGGCGCGTGTCGGCGGCCGCCCAGCTGGTCCTCAGCGCGGTCGCCGTCCTCGGGGCGGGGGACGACGAACGGATCGCTACCAGCGTACTCGCCGGTGCGACCGGGCTCGGGGCCGCGGAGCTAGCGGCTGCACTCGACGAGCTGGAGTGGGAGCGCTGGGTTGCCGCCGAACCGCGGGGCTACGCCTTCGTGGCGCGCATCGTCCGGGATGTGGTGAGCCGGGACCTCGTCACGGCCGGCCAGCGGCAGCGCTTTCTCGCCGCCGTCCGACCTTGACGTTTCCTACGGAATGCCGTAGCAAGAACGTCCAATGATGCGAGACTGGGACATGGTGGTGGTGGGGACCGGGTTCGGGGGGAGCATGGTGGCGCTCGCTGCCGTTCGCGCCGGCTTGCGTGTCCTCTTGATCGAGCGCGGGCGTTGGGTGGACCGGGACGACTCGGCGTGGGACCCGCGCAGCATCCTGATTGACCGGAAGTACCGCAGCGTCTCCCCCTTCGAGACACCGCGCTTCGGCTTCGGGCGCACTCGCTTCTTCCCCGATGAAGCTGTCGGCGGCAAGTCGGTCTTCTACGGCGCCGCCTCGTTCCGGCTGCGCGAAGCGGATTTCCGGCTGCGCGAGCGCTACCCCGACGTTTGCTCGGACCTGACCGACTGGCCGATCGACTACGCCGACCTCGCGCCGTTCTACGACCAGGCCGAGCGGCTCCTCGGGGTCGCCGGCGTGGCGGGGCGCGATCCCAACGAGCCCACGCGGGCCGGCCCATACGGCGCCGCGCCGCCGCCGTTCTCGGCGCCCGCTCGCCGCGTCGCGAGTGCGGCCGAAGCGCTCGGGCTCCGTCCGTTCCCCATCCCCCTCGCCATCAACTTCGCGTCCACCGACGGGCGGCGGCCCTGCGTGCAATGCCTCACTTGCGATCTGTTCCCCTGCAAGATCGGCGCGAAGAACGACCTCGCGATCACGGTGTTGCCCGCGGCGATCGCCGCCGGCGCTACGGTGCTGCACAGCACCGTGGCCGTGCGGCTGCGCCGCGACGGCAGAGAGGGCCGGGTCTCGGCAGTCGATTGCATCGACACGGCCAGCGGCGAGCGCTTCTCCGTCAGCTGCCGGGTCTGCGTCGTCAGTGCCGGCGCGATTCCCTCGGCGGCGCTGCTGCTCGCCTCCGGGCTCGGGGCGGTAGAGCCCAACGGCTCCTGGATCGGCCGCTGCCTTATGCGCCACTGCTCCGGGATCGTCATTGGGATTTTCGGCGGGCGCACGAACCCCGAGCGCGTGTTCCACAAACAGGTGGCGCTTACGGACTTCTATTTTGGTGACGCGCATCGATCGCCGCCCGGGCCGTGGGGGATGATCCAGGGACTGCAGGTGCCGCCACCCGAGTACATCGCGGCCGAGGGCGGGTTCCCGATCGGAACGCTGGGCGCGAAGACGGTGGACCGGCAGGTATTCCTGTTGTGCATCGCGCAGGATCTGCCCGATGCGGACAACCGGGTCGAGATCGATCCCGCGATGACCGACACCTATGGGGCGCCGATCCCGCGCGTCTTTCATTCTTATTCCCCCCGCGACCGGGGGGCGCGCAGGGCGCTCTACCGTGAAGGCGCCCGCATCCTGCGCAAGGCCGGGGCGTTGATCCGCGTCCGCAAGCCGATCAATACCTTCTCGCACGCGCTCGGCACCTGCCGCTTCGGTGACGACCCCGCCCGGGCCGCGCTCGACCCTTGGTGCCGGTTCTTCGGCGTCCCCAATCTGTTCGTCGTCGACGCGAGCTTCATGCCCAGCTCGGGCGGCGTGAACCCGAGTCTCACGATCGCGGCGAACGCGCTGCGGGTGGGGCAACACGTGGTCGCCGAGTGGGACGGGTTGGCGTGAAGCCGGTGCGTCTCTGCCTGCTCGGCTGCGGTAAGGTCGCTCGTACGCACAGCCGTGTGGCCCGCTCGCTCGGCGGGATCGAGCTGCTCTACGCCAGCCGCTCACTCGAGAAGGCGGAGGCGTACAGGCAGCACTATGGCGGCGTGGGAGCCTTCGGCAGCTATGAGGCGGCGTGCGCCGACCCGCGCGTGGACGCCGTCTTCATTTGCACACCGCAGGCGTTCCACGTTGAACACACCCGACTCGCCGCCGGCGGTGGCAAGGCGGTCATAATCGAGAAGCCCGTGGCGCGCACCCTGGCGGAGCTGGCGGAGATCGAGGCAGCGGTCCGCACCGCGGGCGTGATCGCCATGGTGGCTGAGAATTATCACTTCAAGCCGGCGGTCCGGGTGCTGCGCGAGCACATCGCGCGGGGGGATATCGGCCAGGTATTGTTCGTGGAATTGAACCGGGCCGGACGGCAACGTCCCACCGGGTGGCGCGCCGACCCGACGCTGATGGGTGGCGGAGCGCTGCTCGAGGGCGGCGTCCATTGGGTGAATTATCTTTGTCGGCTGGGCGGCGCGGTTCGGGAGGTGTGCGCGGCCCGGCCCGAGGTCGATCGCCCCCTGGTTGCGCCGTTCGAGGACGGCCTCGAGGTGTTGGTGCGCTTCGAGGGCGGGGCGGTGGGCAAGCTGCTCCACGCTTGGAGCGTGACGAACCGGCTCGCCGGCCTCGGGCTCTCGAAGATCTACGGCACCGAGGGGAACATCACCTTCGAGAGCAACGGCTTGTTTGCTCTCGTCACGGGACGGCGGACGCGTCTGCGTTTTCCCGGTGTGCGCGATCTGATGGGGTACCGCGCGATGCTGCGCCACTTCATCGACTGCGTGCGCCAGGGCCGTGAGCCCGACATGTCACTCGTCGCGGCGCGCCGCGACCTCGCGGTGGTCGTCGCGGCCTATCGGTCGCTCGAGTCTCGGCGTTTCGAACCCTTAGCTACGGAGAACTGAATGCAAGCCGGTCACGTCCCGCTCGCTCTCGCCATAGCCACTTACGACTGGAGCCCCGAGATGGCGGTGTTCTGTCTCGGCATGCATTTCCTGCCCAACGCCGACTCGCTCGTCGTGAAGGCCGGATTCGCCAAACCGGAGTTCCATTGTACGGTGACCCACAGCTTTCTTTTTGCCCTGGTCGTGAGCGGCATCGTGGCCCTGTTCTCGCCGCACTATGCGATCTTCGCGCTCATCGCGATTCTCGCGCATTACGCGGCCGACATCGGGAGCACCGTGGGGTTGCCGCTGCTCTGGCCCTTCTCGAAGAAGAAGTTCACGCTCGCCTTCTTCAAGGACACGGGCTACTGGGGTTGGCAGATGCTCATCGGGTACTATCGCCAGCCGATGGCGTGGGTGCTCGAGGGCGCCGTGCTGGCGTTCTTTGCCTACCGCCTGTACGTGGTTTCGGCGTAAGGCGGGTGCTCCGGGCCCTCGGTCAGGCGCTCGTCAAGAAGCACGGCACGCCGCAGTGGGATGCGGTCATCCGCGTCACCGGTGTGCTGTGCCTGCTCGCGATCTATCCGGCGCTGCGGTGGCCCGAGATCGCCGGGCTGGTGGGGTTCTTCGTCATCTCGGTCGTGATGAATGGCCCGCTGTCGCCGCTGTTCCCTGTGTTCTTCGATGTCGGCCTCAAATTGCGCGACAAATGCAGGAAAGTAAAGCCATGAGCCGGCGAGGCGCAAAATCACGGACTTTCCCTCGAAATCTTGTCGGATTTCCAACCCCCGCGGCGATATATTTGAAAACGATGACAAGCGACTTGGAATTATTGCACGAATACGCGCGACAAGGCTCGGAGGAAGCTTTCGCGGCGCTGGTCCATCGCCATTTGGACCTGGTTTATTCGGCCGCGTTGCGCCAGGCCGGGTAGGTCCGCTGCTCGAGAAACTCCCACTGGCGCGGCTCGGCGCCCTGAAAACCGTAGATGGACTGCTTCTCGTCGCCGACGGCGAACAGCGTGCGGCGGCGGTCCTCGACGCCTTCCCCCGCGAAAAACTCTGCCGTCAGCGCGCGGATCAGCGCCCACTGCGCCGGACTGGTGTCCTGCGCTTCATCCACGAGGATGTGCGTCAGATCCGCGTCCAGCCGGAACAGCACCCACGCCGCGGCGTCCGAGCGCTGGAAAAGCGCGGCGGTGCGGGCGATCAACCCATCGAAATCGAGGGCGCTGCGCTGTGCCTTGGCGTCCTCATAGCGTTGCAGGACAGCATCGCCGATACTGATCAGCGCGGCGCTCGCGATGGCGACCTGCAACGCGCGCGTGCGTTGTTCCGCACGGCAGGACCGTACGCCGGCGGGAATCGCGAAGCGACTGAGCGGACGGAGATGATGGCGTTGCTCGAGCGCATTCCCCAGGAGGGTTCCGGGCCCTTCGCCTGAGATGGCGGTAAGGCGCCAACATGGACGCCATCGCTTCAACAGGCCGCATCGATACGATGCTGGCACAGGTGACAAATTGGCTTCCGGAATGCGTCGCAATTCTGGCCCGGCCGACAGGGACGCCGCGTTTCCGACCGCCGATCTTGAGCGGCTTAGGGATACTGGTTGTCTCTCCGCCCCCCTTTCGGTGTCACTCGGCGGCCTGGGGCTCGGCACGGAGCCTGCTGGATC
>Ga0137409_10005510_pt1 | contig 13185 bp, 16 predicted proteins | sample CZODoug1_16funga_FD_122059 | JGI IMG/M metagenome (GOLD analysis project Ga0137409, IMG submission 122059) | Vadose zone soil fungal communities from Angelo Coast Range Reserve, California, USA - CZODoug1_16fungal (Hybrid Assembly) | ecosystem: Environmental > Terrestrial > Soil > Vadose zone...
GTAGTACAGCGTTTCGTTGCGGCCCTGACGCTGCACGTCCACGAGAACGCGTTGAGCGGTGCCGAATTGCTGGTACAAGCGCATCACGTCATCCATGCTGGTGAGCGGCTGGCCGTTGACGTTGCGGATCACGTCGCCCGGTCGCAGGCCGAGCTTCTCGTAGAGGCTTCCGGCCTGAACCTGGCGCACCAGGAACCCTCCGTCGGGGTTGGGCACGATGAGGGCCTGGTTGAGAAATTCCGGGCGGCCCATCTGCTGCTGCAACTGCCGCCGGTCGACGAGCTGCCGATCGGGGCCGGTCGACTGAACGATGGGGGGCGGCGGAGCGGGAACCCCCGCGGCGGTCCCCTCGGCGTCCTTCATGAATACGGCTTCGCGCGCGCCGTTGCGGACGATCACGATGCGGTCGCGCTGCACGGTGTCGAGCCGCACGCCGGGAGAAAGCTCTTCGCCCGAGCAGAAAGCCGACTCGGGTTGTCCCTGCACGATGACGAGCGCGCAGCCGCCCGAGGCGCGCACGGCGACGCCGGTCAGCGTCATGTTCAGATTGCTCGGCGCGACGCTCGCTTCGGCGGCAGGGCTCCTCGAGGGGGCGGCGCGCCCGAAAAGCTGAGCGTTGGCGAGCGCGCGCAGATCGGTGAGATCGGCGCCCGCGGCGCGCACCACCGCGGGCGAGGCCGGCTGGAGCACGCGCCAGGTTCCCTGCGCCAGCGTCCAGCACAGCGCGAGCAGCGCAGCGACCGTCGCCACGGCGGGCACTGCACGATGGGCGAGCACGCGCCCGGCCGCGGGAGAAAGGCGCTGCACGACAGAAAAGGAAGATGCCGTCATGGCCTCCAGGCCGTATACACTTGATGAAGCGGTGCCGGTTCCTGACATAAACCATTCATCTTACACGAGAAGACGGGTCTTTCGCGGCCTGTCGATCCGGGAGGGGGTCGCGGTGGGCAAGGGGCCACCGGTGTCATAATCCGCAGGCAAGGTCCGAACGAGGCAAACCATGATCACCCCGCAAGCCGCGCGCATGCTCACGCGCTACAACCACTGGGCAAACGAGCTCATCTTCGAGGCCGTCGCCGGGCTGCCCGAGGGCGAGGCGGCCAAGGAGCGGCAGAGCTTGTTCAAGAACATGATCCACACGCTCAACCATAACTACGTCATCGACCTCATCTGGCAGGCGCACCTCGAGGGGCGCGAGCACGGCTTCGCGGCGCGCAACACCCCCGGACACCCGCCGCTGGCCGAACTGTGGCGCAAGCAGCGGCTCGTCGACGACTGGTACATCGCCTGGAGCGAGCGCCTGTCCGAGGCCGCGCTCGGGGAAAGCGTGCACTTCACCCTGATCGGCGGGAACAAGGGGGTGATGACGCGCGCGGAGATCCTGCTCCACATCGTCAACCACACGAGCTATCACCGCGGTTTCGTCGCCGATCTCTTCTATCAGGTACCGGGGGCTCCCCGCCCGCCGACGACCGATCTGCCGGTCTTCCTCAGGGAAGGCGCCGCGGCGCTCGCCTAAAGGCAGGCAGCCCTGCTTCAGCGCGTGTAGCGATCGTGCAGCTCGACCGGTCGGACGGCGCGCTTGCGCATGCGCAGGTTGAGCATCTCCACGCAGACCGAGAACGCCATCGCAAAGTAGACGTAGCCCTTCGGCACGTGATGGTCGAAGCCATCCGCGATCAGCACGACGCCGATCACGAAGAGGAAGGCGAGCGCGAGCATCTTCACCGTGGGATGCGCCGACACGAAGCGCCCGATTCCGCCGGCGAAGGCCATCATGAGGAGCACCGAGGCGATCACCGCCGCGATCATGACTTCGACGCGGTCGACCATGCCCACCGCGGTGACGATCGAATCGAGCGAGAAAACGATGTCGATGACCATCACCTGCAGGATCACCCCGGAGAGCGTGGCGCGGACGGCGGCCGAGGCCTCGCCCTTCTCGCCCTCGAGCAGCTGGTGGATCTCCTGGGTGCTTTTCCACAGAAGGAAGAGGCCGCCCGCGATCAGGATGAGATCGCGGCCGGAAACTTCCTGGCGGAAGACGGTGAAAAGCGGTTCGATCAGCCCGCTGATCCAGGCGAGCAGGAACAGGAGCCCGATGCGCATGAGCATGGCGAGAGCGAGGCCGATCCTCCGCGCGAGCTCGCGGCGCGCCTGGGGCAGCTTGTCCACGAGGACCGAGATGAAAATGATATTGTCGATGCCGAGCACCAGCTCGAGCGCCGTCAGTGTGAGGAACGCGATCCAGGCTTGCGGATCGGACAGCAGTTCCATCGAAAGGCCCAGTTCCTACGCGCGCGCGTTCGGCGATTTGGTGCGATCGACCGCGGGCCACTGCTCGGACACCCGCGGCAGCGGCGTTTCCTTGCCGGTCAGTCGCTCGACCGTGATCGCGTACAGCGTGATCTGGTCGATGCGCGGATAAAAGCCCTTCGGACGTACCCAGTCTTTTCTTGCGTACTTCGCCATCAGCGCATCGAAGAAACGCGTGCGTGTCGCAAGGTCCTCCACGACGCGGATCCTGCCGAACGCTACGACGCTCCGGTAGGCCACGCTCGAGTCGCACTCGAAGCGGCCGTAGGGAAACACCTCGCCCGCTTCGTCCATTTCGAAGCAGACGCGCGCCTCGTGGTCGACGTTTGCGCGCAGGTGCCCCTTGCCGCGCGTGTTGTGCACGAAGATTTCGCCGTCCATGCACACGTAGAGAAGCGGCACGCAGTACGGCGAGCCGTCTTCGCCCACCGTCGCCAGGCGCCCGCAGAACCCGCCCTCGAGCGTCTCGCGCGCGCGTTCCTCCCCCATCAACTTGTCCGCGCGCTGCATCTGGGGCGAGCCGCTCATCGTCAACCTCCGATATCGCCGATCAAAGGACAATTAGAGCACAGCGACGGGCCCCATCAGGATTTTTCGGGCCTTCGGGATTTCGCGGCGCGCTGCTCCGACGAGGGCATCGCTTCAGGCGAATCGCCCGACCACACGTGTTTCCTCATCGTCTCGGCGTCGGCCACCTTCGCGAGCATTCTTCGATGCTTCCAGTTGCCGTAGACCTTCGCGATCTTGCCGAGTATCCACCACGCGACGATCGCGACGACGAGCGCTGCGGCTCCGAGCACCCACCACTTGAAATCTTCGCAGAACGCCTTGCCGAGGTTCCTGCCCGCGCAATACTGGGTCACGAACGAGACCCACTCCCAATCCTTCGAGAGCTCGGCGAGGAGCCTGTCAGATTTCACGGCGTGATTGTCTCAAGCCGCACATCGTGCCGCCATACCGCTTCCTACAGAACTTCGGCCGTGCGCGTGATCTCCCCCATGCGGCCGCTCTGGTAGTCGCGCACGGCCTGCGCGATCTCCTCCTGCGTATTCATCACGAACGGACCGTAGCGGGCGACGGGCTCTCCGATCGGAACGCCGGCGAGCAACAGCAGCCGGCCCCCGCCTTCGACGCCGCGAAAGCGCACCGCGTCGCCCGGACCGAGAAGCGCGAGCTGGCCGTCGCGAATCTCCTTGCCTTCGTTTCCAACGAGCACCGAATCCTCGAACACGTACGCGAGCGCCTGTTGCTCGCGCGGCAGCGCCACAATGACGTCGGCCCCGGCGGCGATCTTCCAGTCCTGATAGACGATCGGAATGTGCGTGTCGATCACGGCGCGCACGCCGAGCGCTTCGCCCGCGATCACGCGCACGCGCGCCTTCCCGTCTTCGCTCACGCCTTCCGGAATCTGGCCCGCGGAAACCTCCTGGTAGCGCGGCCGCGTCATCTTCAGTTTCGCGGGAAGGTTGACCCAGATCTGGAAGCCGTGCACGCGGCCGCCCTTCTCGCGGATGTGGCGCGAGGGCATTTCGGAATGCACGATGCCGGCACCCGCGGTCATCCATTGCACGTCGCCCGGGCGAAGCACGCCGCGATGGCCGGCCGAGTCCTCGTGCTCGAACTCGCCCTCCAGCATGTAAGTGATGGTCTCGAAGCCGCGATGCGGGTGATCGGGCGCGCCGACCGCCTCGCCGGGGCCGTAATCAGCCGGCCCCATCTCGTCGAGAAGGAGGAAGGGATCGACCACGTCCAGTCCCGGGGTCGGCACTGGCCGGCGCACGATGAAGCCTGCGCCTTCGCGCTGACGGTGCGCGGTGACGATCCGGGTGGGTTCGCGGACGGCGCTCGTGCTCGATGCCATGGCTTTCTTCTCTCAAAGAGGAGAATATGGGGACGTATGGTACGTGAACAAGCTCCCGAGTCGCCGCTGGGCGCGGCCGCCGGTACAATTCGTGGCTGCTAAAGTCGCATCACGGCCTTGCCGAAGGCCCGTACCCGGCATATACTGTATGCAATCACAGTAACACCCGGCGGTCAACCGACCAAGCCGAGGCCTTCAACCCATCATTATAGAGTGACAGGCATCATGACCGAACCCCTTTCCCCCGTCGCCGAGGCCATTCCCGAGCAGGCGATCTGCCGCGAAGCGCTGCTCGAGAAATACGCCAAGGACAAGGAGCAAACCATCGGGGACGTGAGGGCTCGCGTGGCGCGCGCCCTCGCCGCGGCCGAGCGCGAGGACCAGCGTGCCCACTGGGAGCGGCGCTTCTACGAGGCGATGGAGGCCGGCTTCATCCCCGCCGGCCGCATCAACTCCGCCGCCGGCATCCCGATGCAGGCCACGCTCATCAACTGCTTCGTGCAGCCGGTGGGCGACTCGATCTCGGAGGTCGTGGACGGCAAGCCCGGCATCTACACCGCCTTGCAGGAAGCCGCCGAGACCATGCGCCGCGGGGGTGGAGTCGGCTACGACTTCTCCGCCATCCGCCCCAAGGGTGCGGAGGTGAGGGGTACGCGCTCGCGCGCGAGCGGGCCGGTGTCCTACATGCGCGTGTTCGACCGCTCCTGCGAGACGGTGGAATCGGCCGGGGCGCGCCGCGGCGCGCAGATGGGCGTGCTGCGCTGCGACCATCCCGACGTCGAGGAATTCATCCACGCCAAGGACCGGGGCGACCTCGCCAACTTCAACATCTCGGTCGGCGTGACCGACGCTTTCATGCGGGCGGTCGAGGACGACGCCAAAATCGAGCTGGTGCACAAGGCCCGGCCGCACTCGGATGCGATCGCGGCCGGCGCTTATCGGAGAGAAGACGGCCTGTGGGTGTACGCCAAGCCGCGCGCTCGCGAGCTGTGGGACCAGATCATGCGCTCGACCTACGATCACGCCGAGCCGGGGATCCTGTTCATCGACCGCATGAATCAGGACAACAACCTCAACTACTGCGAGGCGATCGAGGCCACGAACCCGTGCGCAGAGCAGCCGCTCCCCGCCTACGGCTGCTGCTGCCTCGGCTCGATCAACCTCACCGGCTTCGTGAACCACGCGTTTTCAGAGAAGGCCGCGTTCGACTACGAGCGCTTCGGCAAGGTGGTCGAAGTCTCGGTGCGCATGTTGGACAACGTGCTCGACGTCACCGCCTGGCCGCTCAAGGCGCAGCACGAGGAGGCCATGGCGAAGCGCCGCGTCGGCCTGGGCTTCACGGGCCTCGGCGACACGCTCGTCATGCTGCGCCAGCGCTACGACACGGAGGCCGCGCGCGAAACGGCGGCGAGGATCTCGGAGTTCATGCGCGACTGCGTCTACCGCGCCTCCTCCGATCTGGCCGGGGAGCGCGGCGCGTTCCCGCTGTTCAACGAAGACATGTACCTCTCTGGCTCGGGCTTCGCCGCGCGCCTGCCGCAAGAGCTGAAGGCGCTCATCCGCAAGCAGGGCATGCGCAACTCGCACCTCCTCTCGATCGCGCCCACCGGCACCATCAGCCTCGCCTTCGCCGACAACGCCTCGAACGGCATCGAGCCGCCCTTCTCCTGGACTTACACGAGGAAGAAGCGCATGGCCGACGGGACGCTGAAGGAATTCCCGGTCGAGGACTACGCCTGGCGCCTGCACAAGCACGACGGGGGGGACGTGAACGCGCTGCCCGCGTACTTCGTCACCGCGCTCGAGCTCTCGGCCTCGGCGCACGAGCGCATGGTCGCCGCGGTCGCGCCCTATATCGACACGAGCATCTCCAAGACGGTGAACGTGCCCGAAGCCTACCCCTACGAGGACTTCCAGGGCCTCTACTTCGAAGCGTGGAAGTCGGGGCTGAAGGGGCTCGCGACTTATCGGCCCAACAACATCATCGGGTCGGTGCTTTCGGTGGGGCAGGAATCCCGGCCACAGGACTTCGTCAGCAGCGACCGCAACCGCCGCATCGAGATCAAGGCCGTGCCCGAGCCGGTGCTCGCGTCCTTGCGCTGGCCGGGCCGGCCCAACCTCGCCGGAGGCAACCCGGCCTGGACCTACATGATCGAGCACCCGCACGGGCAGTTCGCGCTCTTCGTCGGGCACGTGGAGAACGAGACCCGCGCGCATCCGTTCGAGGCGTGGGTGAACGGCGCCGAGCAGCCGCGCGGCCTGGGGGCGGTCGCGAAGACGCTCTCGATGGACATGCGCGCGAACGACCCGGCGTGGCTGCGCCTGAAGCTCGAGACGCTCGCGAAGACCTCGGGCGACGACGCCTTCGACATGCCTTTCCCGCCGCACGGCGAAAAGAAGCGCATGCCGAGCCTGTGCTCGGCGGTCGCGCAGCTGGTGCGCTGGCAGTGCGAGCAGCTGAGCGCGCTGCCCGAGGAAAAGCACGGCCCGGTGCTCGACGCGATGTTCAGCCTGAAAGAGCCGAAGACCGGCGCAGACGGCACGATGTCGTGGACCGTGGACGTACTCAATCCCGCCGGGCGCGACGACTTCGTGCTGGGCTTGAAGGAGATCACGCTCCCCACGCACGACGGCTCCGCCGTGGGCGTCACGCGCCCCTACTCGATGTGGCTTTCCGGCGAATATCCGCGCGCGCTCGATGGCCTGTGCAAGATCCTGTCGCTCGACATGCGCGTCGTCGACCCGGCGTGGATCGGGATGAAACTGCGCAAGCTGTTGAACTACCCCGAACCGCTCGGCGACTTCATGGCTTTCACTCCGGGATCGAGGAAACAGCAGAATTGGCCTTCGACGGTGTCGTACGTCGCGCGCCTGATCATCCACCGCTACGCAATGCTCGGCATCCTCGACGAGGAAGGCTACCCGGTGCAGGCGATGGGCGTGCTTGAGCCGCCCGCGCCCGGCGCCGCGCCAAAGATGAAAGGCGTGAAATGCCCCGAGTGCAGCAATTACGCGGTGATCAGGAAGGACGGCTGCGATTTCTGCAGCGCCTGCGGCTGGGTGGGGGTGTGCGGGTAGCGGCGCAGGGCCAATCCAATTCCGGAATGCCCGCGTCCGTCAAGGTTCTGAAGTCCCTCGAAAACTCCGCGGGCGATCACTGTGTCGATATTTTCGTGCGCACCGACGGCACATTCGGCTTCGAGGAATATCGCAGGGATCCGGAGGATTTGAGCGGTTGGTTTTCGCTCAATCGCCACTCGCATCAAGTGTTCGCTGCGGCGGAGGACGCGCTGGCGGAGGCGAAATCACGGGTGGCATGGTTGGCATAAGATAGTCGCGGTCCCACTCCAGAGGAGGATTCCCGATGACGAACCCCGAACAGGCAGCGGTTGCGGCCTTGCTTCTGCGCCTCGCGCTGGGCGTGATGTTTCTCGCTCACGCCTGGGTGAAGGTCAAGGTATTCACGCCTTCAGGCACCGCCCAGTATTTCAAGTCGCTCGCCCTTCCAGGTGAGCTTGCGTATCTGACGATGGCCGCGGAAATCGTCGGCGGCATCCTCCTCATCCTCGGCATCGAAACTCGCTGGGTGGCGTTGGCGCTGGTGCCGCTCATGCTCGGCACGATCGTGCTGGTTCACGGCAAGGCCGGCTGGCTTTTCACCAACAAGGACGGCGGCTGGGAATACCCCGCCTTCTGGGTGGTCGGGCTGCTCGCGCTGGCCTTGCTCGGGGACGGGGCCGCGGCGCTCGGGCCGATGCTTGGTCTCTCGTGAATCCGCCGATTTTCACCTCCGTACCTCCGGCGGTCCGGGCCGAATGCCCGCGTTCGCGGATCCGGAATCGACCGCCGCCGCGATGGCCGTGGCGAGCCTCGGATCCGCTATCGATTGCTGCTGGGGAGTGAGGTCCGCGTAGAACCTTTTCGCCGCCGCGGCAATATCCTCCACCGCGGTGAGGCGATCGCGCGCCACGTCGACCGCATGGTCGAGGCGTTGCAGCACTTTCATCTGCATCACTTCCTTCGTCCTGCCGCGCTCGCGCAAGACATCGGAAGCCAGCGCCTCCAGGCTGCGGGTGTACGCGTCCCAGGCGGCCCGCTGGTCCGCGGTGAGCTTGAGATCCTCTTGCAATTGCGCCAGGATCAGCGCGAGCTGATCGACGCTGATCTGCGGCTTCTCTTGGGCTTTCGCGGCGCGGTCCTCGCCGGCACGCCCGCTCCCGCGCCTGCCGCCCATTTGCGCCGAGACGTCCACCGCAGCGATCGCCAGCATCAGCGCCGAAAAAACGACGAATCCCTTGCGCATGGCCCGCACCTCCCGTTTTCCCTTCCGCCGGCGTCGTTCGCGCTAGAACCCCTTCCTCGCCTTGGCGAAGGATTGCCTCAATACTTCGTAGCTTTTCACGAAGCCGGCCTTGACCTGCTCCCATGATTCCGCGGAGCCGTGCTTGAGCCCGCCGTACCATTCCGCAAGCTCGCCGCGTTCCCGGCGCAGCGCGTTCAGGGCCGCGCGGGATTTCTTCCGGGCGGTCTGATCCATCTTGTCCCATTCGTTGTCCAGCTTCCGTTCCATCCGGCGGATGCGAGCGTCCGCGTCATCGAGCGCGGCCTTCGCCTGCTTGAGGGCCTCGTCGCGCTGAGCCACCGTGTAGTCCTTGAGCGCCCGGCCGGTCTCGCCGGCCTTCTTGGAGACGTCCGTTGCCGTGGTTTTGCCGGCCGAGGCGTCGGCTGCAGCGCACAACGGAGAAACCGCCAGCAGCGCGCCAAGCGCAAGCGCCTGAGCCGAAAAAGCGAGCGTTCGGATTTTCATTCCTTTTCTCCTCGTGGATCGCGGATCTTACCGCCGAACATGCGCATGTGCCGAAAGGACTACACGGAATACCGACTGCTTTAACACGGCTCTTTGAAGATTTTCGCCAGCGTTTAAGAAATAAGGGAGGCATCATGGGCGTCGTCGCGTTCAGGGAAAAGTCGCAGATGCTGGCCGAGCAGTACGGCTGGTCGCTCAGTACCGCCCAGGGCTATGTCGACGGCGAAACGTTCCGCAAGCGGCACAGGCCCGCGACCGATCATGTCCTGGTCGGAATCGATGAGTACTCGTTGGGCTTCCGTGCCGGCTATTTCAATCGGGCGCTTTCCTCGTACACGCCTACAGAGATAGAGTTTTCTCTCTCTCCCGATTCCTTGTAACCGCGATAACGCGGCCGCCTAGCGCCGCCGGTATTGCGGCCGGCGCGGGGGCAGCCGCACCGCCGGGGTCTCGTCCTTGTGCCGGAAATTGATGCGCCCCTTCGTGAGATCGTAGGGCGTCAGCTCGAGGCTGACCCGGTCCCCCGCGAGAATGGTGATTCGGTGCTTCCTCATCTTGCCCGCCACGTAGGCGATCACCATGTGTCCGTTCTCGAGCGTCACGCGGTAGCGCGTATCGGGAAGCACCTCGTTGACGGTGCCTTCCATTTCGATCAACGCCTCTTTTGTCATGCCAATACTCCTTCCGGTTCAGGATCTTGCTGCCAGCGCAGCCTGGCAAGGCGCGAAGCTCGATAGGTCGCTTCACCGCGCACGAACGCGTGCGCGGCATCAAATTACCCGTGGGAGAAACCAGAAGCGGCGTCGAGGGGTGCCGCGGACTGACCCAATTCGAATTCGACGTTGCTAATATGAGGGTTACGGGCAGCGTTGACAAGGGGATCGCGAAAATACTCCGTCCGATCATGAAAATCTCCGTCCTCGACGATTATCACGACACCATTCGCACGCTCAAGGCCTTTGGCAAGCTGGCCGGCCACGAGGTCAGGATCTGGAACGATCACGTCCAGGAGGTCGATGCTCTCGCCGAGCGCCTCAAGGACACCGAGGCGCTGGTGCTGATACGCGAGCGCACCAAGATCCGCGCGCCGCTGCTCGAGCGCCTGCCCCGCCTCAAGCTCATCAGCCAGCGCAGCGTCTATCCGCACATCGACGTCGATGCCTGCACCCGCCTCGGCATCGTCGTGTCATCGAACCAGCATTTCGGCATGCCGTCCTACGCCACCGCGGAGCTGACATGGGGACTCGTCATTTCCGCTATGCGCGACATCCCCGGGCAAATGGCTTCCCTCAGGGCCGGAAACTGGCAGGCCGGCGTCGGCAGCACCATGCGCGGAAAGACGCTGGGAATCTTCGGCTACGGCAGGATCGGCGCCGTGGTGGCGGGGTACGCAAAGGCTTTCGGCATGAAAGTGCTCGTCTGGGCGCGCGAAGCGTCGCGGCTGCGCGCGCGCGAGGACGGCTACGCGGCCGCGGCGAGCAAAGAAGCGTTCTTCGAGGAGTGCGACGTGATCTCGCTGCACATGCGCTTGATCGACGCCACGCGCGGTGTCGTGACCGCGCGCGACCTCGCGCGGATGAAGCCGACGGCGCTGATCGTCAACACCAGCCGCGCGCCGCTGATCGAGCCCGGCGCGCTCGTCGCCGCCCTCAAGGCGGGGCGTCCGGGCAAGGCGGCGGTCGACGTCTACGAAGAAGAGCCCGTGCGCGACACCGGCCATCCGCTGCTCAACATGGCCAACGTGGTCTGCACGCCCCACCTCGGCTACGTGACGCGCGAGGATCACGAGATCGCGTTCGCCGAGATCTTCGACCAGATCAATGCGTACGTCGCCGGCAAAGCGATCAACGTCGTGAACCCGCAAGTGCTGGGGAGCGCACGAAAATAGTTCTCGTCAACGTCATTTACATCCGCACCACTCCGCGGGCGCTTTGGAACGCGCTCACGCTGCCCCAGTTCACTCGCCAGTACTACGTGGGCCTCGAGCTCAGGGCCGAGCTCAAGCGCGGCGGCCGCTTCGACTACATGCACCGGGCCGAGCTGCACGGGCGGCCCGGCGCCGGCGTGGAAGGCGTGGTGATCGAGGTGAATCCGCGAAAGAAACTGGTGCACAGCTTCGAGCCGAAGTTCGTCGAAGACAAGCCCTCGCGCGTGACCTACGAGATCGAGCCGATGGGACTGGTGTGCAAGCTCACGGTCACGCACGACCAGTTTCCCAGGGGCGGCCCCACATTCGAGGCCGTGAGGGAAGGCTGGCCCGAGATTCTGAGCAGCCTCAAGTCCCTCCTCGAGACCGGGGAGGCGCTCGTCATTCCGCGCAACCCGTAACCAAGCCTGCAGCTTCCCTTCCCGTCCGCGGCGATATACTGGGCGCCTCGGGATTTCGATTCGAGGGGTCGTCATGGAAGCGGTGAAGGACGCGAGCCATCTCTACGAGGTCGAGCGGCGGGCCACGCATGCCGAGCGCCCCGGCTTCCGCATCAACGAGATTCAGATCTCGCCGAAGCAGAAAGTGCCCTGGCACTACCACAACAACGTCCAGGACGCGTTCTACGTCCTCCACGGAAAGATCCGCATCTTCCTCCGCGATCCCAAGGAGGAAGTCCGCCTCGGACCCGGCGAGACGTTTTCGGTGCGGCCGAAACGCCCGCACCTCGTGATCAACGGCGGGGACGTCTCGGCGACGTTCCTGGTGCTGCAGGGAATCGGCGAATACGATTTTGTTCCGCTGACCTAAAGGACCTCCGCGATGCCTTCGACATCCCGCTAGCAGGCGCCCGTCATGGACACGATCGATCGCAGCTTGTCTGAAGAGCAGCGCATGATGCGCGCGAGCTGCCGCGCCTTCGTCAACGACTTCGTCACGCCCTTCATCCGCAAGAACTGGCAGCGCGAATGGCTCATGGACCCCGACGCGCGCCTGCCGCGCGCCATTCTCGAGCAGGCGGACAGGATCGGCATCCGCACGCTCGGCGTCCCGGAGGAGTTCGGCGGCGTGCCGCTCGACCCGGCGCACGAAGTGCAGACTTTCGCGCTCATCTCCGAGGAGATCGCGCGCGGCGACTCGGGCCTTTCCGACAAGCTGGTTCAGATCTGGAAGGTGTCGGTGCTGCTGCGCAACGTCGCGCCGCGCCACCTGCAGGAGCTGTGGTTCCCGCGCATCGTGAAAGACCCGGGTTTCCTGCTCGCGCACTGCCTTACCGAGCCGCGCGGCGCCTCCGACCGCTGGCTCCCGTACAACGCGCCGGAGGCGGCGATGCAGACGCGCGCGGTGTTGAAAGGCGACGAATGGATCATCAACGGGCGCAAGCAGTTCATCAGCAACGGCTACGACGCGAGCCTGTACGTCGTATACGCCAACACCAAGCCGGGCGCAGGCATGCTGCAGGGCACCTCCAGCTTCCTCGTGCCCCGCGGCACGCCCGGCCTGACCATCGCGCGCTGCAACGAGACCCTCGGCGGGCGCTTCATGAACAACGGCGAACTCGTTTTCGAGGACATGTGCCTGCCGAAGGACCACCTGCTGGTCGAGAACGACGCGCTCGCCAAGACCGGGGTCTATTTCCGCCCGGGCAAGATTATCCAGGCATCGAAGAATCTCGGTGTCGGCGTGGCTGCATTCGAGCGCACCGCCGAGTACGTGCAGAACTACGTGCAGGGCGGGCGCATCCTGATCAAGCACCAGGCGGTCGCGCTGCGCCTGGCGGAGATGGCGACGAAGCTGCGCGCGGTGCGCGCCCTCCTTCACGAGGCCGCGCGCGCGGTGGACGAGCGCGCGCCCGACGCCGAGGAGCTGTGCAACATGGTGAAGCTGTTCGCTTCCGAGGAAGTATTCAAGGTGGCGCAGCACGCGGTCGAGCTGCACGGCGGCAACGGCATCATGCTCGACTTCGGAATCGAGAAGCTGTTCCGCGACGCGGCGGTGTTCCTGCACATGGACGCGACGGTGGACATCTCGAAGTTCAAGATCGTCAAGCTGATGTTTCCGCACACGGCCGGCGCTTACGCCGGCCCCGAAGCTTGAGAACCGGACAAAGAGGCTTCATGCATTTGCGGCAAGCATGTCTCCTGACTCTGGGGACGGCGCTCCTCGCGCTCACCTCGCAGGTCTTCGCGCAGGAGCCCTACCCGTCCCGCACGATCAGAATCATCGTGCCCTTCACCCCGGGCAGCGTGACCGACGTCATGGGGCGCAGCGTCA
>Ga0137409_10005511_pt1 | contig 13182 bp, 13 predicted proteins | sample CZODoug1_16funga_FD_122059 | JGI IMG/M metagenome (GOLD analysis project Ga0137409, IMG submission 122059) | Vadose zone soil fungal communities from Angelo Coast Range Reserve, California, USA - CZODoug1_16fungal (Hybrid Assembly) | ecosystem: Environmental > Terrestrial > Soil > Vadose zone...
TATGACAGTACGACGTTATAATGCCTTCATGTCAGGCGCACAGGATTCACTTCTCTATTCACGCGTCGAAACGGTCCTCGCCAGCGAGATCGCCGGTGGAGACCTAAGGGTCGGCGACCAGCTGCCAACGGAAGACCGTCTCATTGCTCGATTCGGGGTCAGCCGCATTACCGTTCGTCGGGCTATTCAGAATCTTGTGAGCCGCGGCCTTGTTGAGATTCGCCGCGGCAAAGGCACATTCGTTTCTGCGCCCAAGATCACGCAGAACCTTGCAGAGCTGAGCGGATTTGTGGAGGATATGCACGCACTTGGCCGCAAGCCTACGGCGCGCGTGATTGGTAAAGAAATTGTGACTGCCGATGCGACCGTGGCCAGTCAACTCGCACTGACAAAGGGCGAGCGCGTCGTCAGAATTCGTCGTGTGCGCCTGGCCGATGGTATTCCCCTCTCCTTCGATGAGACCTTTCTCCCCTTGGAGATCGGTAAGAAAATCATCACCAACAACCTGAAGGTCGAGCCTATCTTTTCACTTCTTGAACGTAAATACGATGTTCCGCTGATTGAGGCCGAGTATAAGCTAGACGCTGTGGAAGCTCAGCCCGAGGTCGCCGCGGCGCTCAAAGTGAAACGGAGGAGCCCGATCTTTCGTATCGAACGAACTTCCTACTCGACGGGCGGCCGTCCAGTCGATTACGAAAGGCTGCACTACAGAGGCGATCTCGTCCGCTTCGCGACACGCCTGGTTCGGAGGGTTTCTCGTTGAGCCATTCCGACGGTATATCTCAGTGACAGGAGTTTCTGCCCCGTGGTAACACAGCTTTAAAGGTTGCGAAATAGAATGCCAATCGCATTTTCCATCATTTTCCAATTACAGACTGCTTTGTTGTGTATAAGTGCCGCCGTTTACGAGAGGATGCTTGGGAACCGAAAGCGGTCTGAGTCTGCCTAGTCCGCCGGCACGCGACTAGGTTCGGCAGAACCTGCTCGATCACCCTCGATCCGTTTTGGCGGATGAACAACGAAAGGCAAGAGCATCGAAACCGCCATAATCGCCGAGATAACGTGGAGCGCTCCACGATATGAGCCAGTTGTTTGCCGCATGTACGCGATGAGCAGTGGGCCGAATGCGCTCGCGAAACCCCATGCCGTGAGCATAAGACCGTAAATGGGGCCAACGTTTCTGGATCCGAAGTAATCGGCAGTGAATGCCGGCATCGTTCCGAACCCGCCTCCGTAGCACATGAGGATCAAAAACGCGACCACAGACAGCGCCTTAGCCGAGTTTATTTCGGGAAGGCCGAAGAACAGAAGCGCCTGGACCAGGAACATTACGATGAACGTCGCTCGTCGTGTGAGCGAATCGGATGCCCAGGCCCAAAAGACTCTTCCGAAAGCGTTGCCGATGCTCGCTACTCCAACCATACCAGCAGCTATCACGGCACTTACGCCAGCTAATTCCTGAAATAGAGGAGCTTCCTGGGAAATTACCGAAATACCTGCGGTCGCATTCAGAAACAGGAGCAGCCACAGCGCCCACCATTGCCAGGTTCGGAGAGTTTCTCCCAGCGTGTAATCGCGGCTGGATCTTTGCGAGACTTGTGCCGCAGTGGGCGTCCATCCTTCCGGCTTCCAGCCGTCAGGAGGATTCCGCATGAAATAACCACAAGTTACGGTCACGATGAGAAATGCGATGCCGAGATAAGCGAACGTCGAAAGAACGCCGTAATTCTGAATGAGTCCCGTTGCCACGGGAGCGGTTATTAGAGCACCGGCTCCGAACCCACCAACTGCAATGCCGGTAATCAGCCCTCGTCGCTCGGGGAACCACTTGACCAAAACCGCTACTGGAACGATATAAGAGAATCCCAGTCCAATTCCGCCAATCAGGCCATAGCTCAGATATAGCCACCACAGTTTGTGGTCAGAGAAACTCGCAAGAAAGACGCCCCCGCCATACAGAAGTCCACCGACCAGAGCAACGACTCGGGGCCCTTTACGATTCAGCCACAGGCCGCCAAAGAATGATGCCAAGCCAAGCACGAAAATGCTGATCGTAAATGTCAATGTAACTTCGGAAATGCTCCAGCCAAACTGTTTTGCAAGTGGTACGCGAAACACGCTCCATGCGTATACGGCGCCCAAAGCGATCTGCAGAAAAACTCCGGCAACAGCAATAGCCCAACGATTCGTTTTCATGGTTCCCAAGTTTCTATACTTCTTCCTACAGTTCTTTCTTCGCGGCAGAGCTCGACTCCAGTGAATGCAGGTGACGTCCCAGGGCCTGCAGGAAATCGACTCCTGCAGCCAAAGCGCGAAGACTGTCTTTGCTGAGGAGTCGCCGAAGCAGGCCGAAGATACTCACTGGTTTATCTCGATCAGTAGTGGCTTGGGCGATGCCCTCAGGAATCGCCTGGAAGATTCCCTTGAACCAATCCGGCTCAATGCTGCCAAGAATCTGCCGCCAGAAGATTAGGTTGCGAATAGCCCGAACAGCCTCAGGAGTCTTGGCGTTGTCAACGACTCTTTCCAAAATGTCATCACTTGCCGCCAGAGCACCTCGTACGATTTCCAAAACGCCTCGGTCGTGCAGCTCCTGGAGTACGTCGTAAGCGACCAAGATTGCTTCCCCGTGTTCTTCGGGAATTCGGTCCAGTCGGGCGCGCAATTCGCGGGCCGGATCGCGCGGCGGAACTTGTAGAGGGATCGGTTGAGCCATAGTTTTCTCCCTGGTGCCCTACTTCGTCTGCAACTGGACAAGACCATTTCCCGGAGGCGTATAGTCGGCTCGTTTCCATTTGCGTTCGACTTCCACTCCGTGCTGCGGAGTAGGATGCCCGAAACGGGAATTAATTCGAGGTAACGGGCTCTCACCAACTTCGGACAACACGTTCATGTGAACGCTCGCCTCCTTGTATGCCGGCGTATTCGTTACAGGATCGGTGTGGCTGCTCGTCAGTCGATTGACAGGACTCTCAACCGAGTTCATCGGCATATAGAGTTCGCGCCCTTGCACGCGGTCAGTGACTAGCGCACGAACGCGTACCTTGCCGTAACGGGAGACCAATTGCACCCAAGTACCACTTTGAATCCCGCGTTCTTCCGCAAGTTGGGGAGAGACTTCGACAAAAGTGTCAGGAGTTTTCTCGCGAATGCCATCCGTACGGAAAGTCAAGTTTCCTTCGTGGAAGTGTTCGAGCAGCCGGCCGTTGTTCAAGTGGAGATCAAACTCTGCATTCGGTGAATCGGTGGGACCGATCCATGTGACGGGAAACAAACGCGCTTTCCCGTCGGGAAAAGCGAACTCCTTGGTATATAAGAGAGGTTCGTCGGTTCCGTCCGCCGCAACCGGCCACTGCAGTGATTTGTATCCTTCCAGGCGTTCGTAGTTCACTCCCGCAAATAGTGGAGTGAGCGACGCAATTTCATCCATCACTTCAGAAGGATGTTGATACTTCCAGTCAGCCCCCATCTGATTAGCGAGATCCTGGATGATCTTCCAATCCGGCTGGCAGTCCTCGAGCGGTTCAAGGACTTGATAGAGGCGCTGAATCCGCCTCTCCGTACTGGTGAAAGTACCTTCCTTTTCCAAGCTGGGCGCTCCCGGCAGCACAACGTCGGCGTAGCGGCAGGTATTACTGAAGAAAATGTCTTGAACGACAAAGAACTGGAGCTTGGAGAAGGCATCGCCAACAAAATTCGCGTTCGAGTCAACAAGGCTCATGTCTTCTCCGATGAGATACATTGCCTTGAGCTTCCCAGCATGGATCGCCTCGACCATCTGATGGTTGTCCAATCCTTTCGTCGAAGGAAGTTTTGCTTTCCAGGCTGACTCAAAGCGGGTTCGGACTTCTGGATCATCCACCGACTGGTATCCCGGAAGGTTATTTGGCATGGAGCCGTGGTCGCTCGCTCCCTGCACATTGTTATGACCGCGCATCGGATAGGCCCCGGTTCCCGGCCGCATGTAGTTTCCCGTTACGAGAAGCAGATTGGAGATGGCGGTCGACGTGTCAGAACCCTGGTTGTGTTGCGTAACTCCCATCGCCCAGAGAACGCACATACTCTTGGCTGCGGCGATCATTTGTGCCACAGTCTTCAGAGTTTCGACTGGCAGGCCGCAGATGCGAGAGGCCGCTTCCATGGTGAAAGGCTCAAGGGTCTTGCGATACTGCTCTAGCCCGTTCACCCACTGCTCAAGGAACTTCGCGTCGGCCTGACCGTTATCGAGCAGATAACGAGTAATCGCGCTCAGCCAGACTAAGTCGGTGCCTGGCTTGGGATGCAAAAAGAGATCTGCACGCCGCGCCATCTCGTTCTCGCGAAGATCGGAAACAATCAGCTTCTGGCCGTTCAGCTTGTGAGCACTCTTGATACGCGTCGCTGCGACCGGATGACTTTCCGCGGTGTTACTGCCAATAATGAGGACCAGGTCCGCCTTTCCCATATCGGAGATCGAGCCGGAATCGCCGCCATAACCAACCGTGCGGAACAGCCCCACAGTTGCAGGCGCCTGGCAATAGCGCGAACAGTTGTCGACATTGTTTGTACCGGCCACAGCTCGTGCCAGTTTCTGCATGAGATAACTTTCTTCGTTGGTGCATTTCGAGGAAGAGATAAATCCGATGGAGTCAGGACCATCTTGGGCTTTCAGCTCTGAAAGCTTGCGCGCCACCAGACTGAGAGCTTCGTCCCAACTGGCCTTGCGAAACCGGTTTCCTTCGCGGATGAGTGGCGTAGTAAGGCGGTCCTCACTATTGATATGCCCCCAGCCAAACTTTCCCTTTATGCAGGTAGAAATGCCATTCGCAGGACCATGCTCCGGCGCGATCTTAAGGATGTGACGATCTTTCGTCCAGACGTCGAAGCTGCATCCCACGCCGCAGTACGCGCAAACCGTTTTGGTTTTGCGTATGCGGTGCTCCCGCATGGCCTCTTCCGCTTCCGAGACCTGAAGAATTGTTCCGTAGCCCGTCTCGGGTTCAACGCCCTTGACTACCTCGATCATGCCCTTGAGCGCAGACTTGCGAAGTTGGGTAAAGAAGCCGGCGTGACCGAGCATGGTCTTTTCCATGAGCGCATTGCAGGGACACACGGTGACGCAGTGACCGCAAGACACGCAGCTCGACTCTCCGATCGTGGAGCCGCCGTCCCAGAGCACGCGCGGATGTGGATCTTCCCAGTTGATGGAAAGCGTTTCGTTCACCTCGACGTTCTGACAGGCTTCCACGCATCGCCCGCACAAGATGCACTGATCGGGATCGTATCGGTAGAACGGATTCGTGCTGTCGACCTCGTAGGGCTTGGACTGAAACGGAATGCGCTGATGTTCAATGGCCAGCAGCTTGGTTGTGTTGTGAATAGTGCAGTTTCCGTTGTTGTTGTCACAAACGGTACAATAAAGAAGGTGACTGCTGAGTATGCGATCGAAGGCCTCAACCTGCGCAGCCGAGGCGCGCGAGGACCTCGTCGATATCTTCATCCCTTCATTTGCAGTAGCCGTGCACGCCCGTACGAGCTGCCCGTTCACTTCGACCATGCAGGTGTCGCACGTCTTAATGGGCCCTAGTTGTGGGTGATAACAAACATGAGGAATCGATCCCCCCGTCCGGCTAATCAAGTCGACAAGAAGTTCTCCGCGGTGGGCTTTATGGATGACATCGTCAATCACAACGTTGAGCATAGGTTCTTCCTTTATTTCGTCTTTGAGAGTCCGATTTTTCGCGTTGAACGGACTTCTTACTACACAGGTTGTCGTCCAGTCGATTACGAAAGGGCTGCACTACAGTGGAGATCTCGTCCAGTTCGTGACACGCCTGGTTCGAAAGGCGTCTGGTTGAGACAGCTTCTGATCGCGTATCCCACGCGACGTGTGGAAGCCCCCTGTAAGTTCTTCCTGAAATAGTCGTCGATCTCCTATCGGCCTTGCTTAGGTGGATTCCGAAAACTTCGAGAAGCAATGGCAGACGATTCCGTCTCCAAAAGCAATGAATTGCCGATCTGCATGACCCTCCCATGAATCCGCATTGGTTGAGCCACGCGATCAAGAAAGGCTTCCTTGGGCAACGGCTTTTGATTCGGGCCGGTCAGTAGTAGAACCGCAGGAGAGCCGTGGAAGTCATTGGTCGCGAAAACGGGGGGAATGCCGCCGCTCAAGCAGCGTACTGCGCAATCGCGGTGCACCTTGCCGTTGCCGGGATTCATGTTGCCGAGGTAGCACTTGCTATCAACAATCTCACCCACAAGATCAAATTCGCCTAAATTTGTCGGTGCCACTTGATTCTGCTGGAGGTCGCCGAGCACGGCAATTGAACCGTCAGACAGCACGATCATTTTTTGGTCATCTCGGTGAATCAGCCTTCCTCGTAAACGCACGCTCTTGCCGACGTAGGCGGCCACTTGGCTATCAGCACCATGCTTTCCATTCGCAACCAACAGATAACGCAATCCACTGGAATTCGCCGCGTCCGGCGATGTAAGTAGAGTCGGGTATGGGTTTGCTTCGATGGCCCCGTAGAACGTGCGTATCTTCCCAGATTCGAAAAACGATCGTGAGTAAGTCCGTTGAACAGCCGCGAATCCAATGGCGCAGGTTGTCGTCGCAGCGAATAGCACGACAATGACGACCTTCATCTTACGGGCAATCCCGGAAGGTGCTTTCGGAAGAGAGCCCACATAGAACTCGGTCATGCCATCACCTCTGAGGTTTCGATTGGCGAGGGCTCGACCCAAGTGCCTGGCGGGTTCGGTCTGGGATCGATCCACACGCGCCCATCAACGATCCTCGTTTGAAACGTGGAGACCTTTTCAGTGAAGGGCGGAGGAGAGGCTCCGTTGTCCGGTAAATACTGATACCCGTGCCACGGGCAGGTCACACAGCCATCGATGATTTTGCCTTCACCCAGTGGGCCGTTTTGGTGGCGGCAGACATTCGAAATCGCTGACACTTTTCCGTCGTGCCTGAAAATCGCGACACGCTCGCCATTGACAGAGACAACTGTGGCGCACTTCTCTGGAATCCCACTGACCGCGCAGGCGTTTACAAATCCATCCGCAACCGGACCGAGCTTCTTGCTATCCACTTTGGCTTCCCGCCGAGCAGCAGCCACGTGAAGCGTGATGACAGTCAATAGGCCGACGCCTGTGCCAACTGCGAGCAGTGCGCTCGTTTCGGACTGCAGCAGGCCCAGAGTCACATGACCAACCAGCAAGGCATAAGCCACATACACGAGCATGTGCAGAGTCTTCCACAGGGGTGGAGTCAGGTTCCTGAGCCAAAAGTCATGGCTCGTCGCCGCCATAAGAAAAAGAATTATAAGAGCGAGAAAGCCCAGCTGCTGAAAGGGGAAGTCCGGGAGGCTTCTGAAATCTTGATTCGAAGTCAAGACGCTGACGAGAGGATCCTTATCCCCGAGACTGTGGAATTGCCTGATTGCGGCCACACTGTGGATCGCTCCCAGAACAAAAGTGACTACACCGAGGTGCCGGCGATTATAAAGCAATGGCAAAAACGTCGGGTCCAGCCTGCAGAGCGGCCCGATGCAGAGGACGATGTGAAGAAGCAAGAAAGCGGCGGATCCAGCCGCGCGGATAATCAAAGTTGTCGCCGTAGCATAGGGAAAGAGAAATGCGCTGACTTCGATAAACAACGTCAGATAGAGCGTGACTCCGGCGACCAGCACAATATCGTAGACGCGTTTTTGGCGATTCCAGGCAATGGCTTGATATTGATGGCTCATGGCGTTCCTCCCGAAGGTTGCGGGTGTGCGCTCAGATTTCGCGATTGGTTAGCAGTCGGCCACGAATAGCGGAACACAATGCCACTGACAAAAAGGGCAGGTAGCAACAACGCAAGGACGAAAAAAACGCGATGGTGAATTTTGCGGAGGGGCTGAATCATCGGTGCGGATTCCTTCCTTCTGGGGGCTCGGCAGTTCTAGAAATCCACCGGCGAAGTAGGAGGGGCCAGAGGGCAGCTGAACCCGGAAAAATAAAAACACGAAAGCCAACGCCGCTTCCAATTGCCTGCGAATCGATACGCTTCACCCCGGTTGTCACGAAGGCAATCGCGAAAACCGACCCGGCTATGCCATAAAAATAGAGGGCGTCTACGAGCAGAGTTGCGGCTCGTTCATACATTGGGGCCACCGATGGGAATAGCTGTCCCGGTGATTTTCGAGGCGCGGTCGGCAGTGAGGCTGAGAACCAAATTCACAACGTCCCTTGGCTGAATCCATTTCGAAAAATCAGCGTTGGGCATGGCCTTACGGTTTGCCGGTGTATCTATGGTTCCCGGCAAGACGACATTTGCAGTCAGTCCTGCGTCCTTATTTTCAAGCGCCACCGTGCGGACCAACATCGCGAGCGCAGCCTTGAACGTAATGTACGCCCCGAGTTGGGGATGCGGTTCGACTGCGGTCAGACTCCCAACGGCCACAATTCGTCCTTTTCCGGACTTTCGCAAATGTGGGACCGCCGCGCGCAGCACATAAAACCCTGATGTCACGTTTAGATCGCGCATTTGTTCCCAGGTGGCGTCGTCGGTTTCCGCGACGCTTTCCCCACCTCTAAAACCACCTAACAGGTGGACAAGCACATCGAGCCTGCCGAAACGAGAGATGACGGACTGAACCGCGTCGTTCACTGCGACCGCTTTGGTGAAATCGACGGCCAGCGCAGTGAAATTGGGTCCTGGAAAGTCTTGCTGGGAAATGCTTCGGGACGCGCCTACGACGTTTGCGCCGGTCTCTAGGAACCGCCGGGTGATGAAAGACCCTAGACCTCCCTTTGCCCCTGTGATGAAAACTACCTTGTCTTTCATGAACGGTAAGCCCCTCGATTTTGTTAGTCAGATGAACCAGGCCGCTGTGGGCACGGTCCACCTGATCTGCGCCTTACGCGACAAGAAATTGTTGACGCCTTCGACTTCCATCTCGGCCCACGCCAACGTGCCTTCATCCAACTTCTCGGCACCTTCTTCGCGTCTACCAACGAGGAAACCCAGGCTCCGCGTCATCGCGGAGCCCAGCACTGCGTTTGTTACGCAGAGAAGGATTTCGCACTCATTGTCCAGGAGATACTGCATGTAATTATCCGGGGTCGCTCATCTGCTGCTGATGTATCTCGTATTCCTCTTCCACAGCTGGCCGCCTGATAACGTACAAGCCATCTACCGCAAGCAGGAAAGTTGTGCCCGTCTCGTCGTTCGTTATCTTTTCAAGAACATGCTTCACCTCGGCAACGGGATTGGGGGCAACGGGGTTCGAGAGGTCGACAACTTGATAGTTTGGATCGTTTGCGTCAGCGACAATGAGTCCATCGCCACCCAGTCGCTCCGTCGAGCCCTGGAAGTCCAGGCCTTGAATTTTGTTAAGCGTCGGGGTCTTTACTTTGTGTAGGTCCAGCACCGCCTCTCCCTGACCGTTCCGGAACCGAACCAGTTCTGCGTAATCTCCAAGCGAGGAGACAAAGTCGAACGCACCAGGAGCATCAACCTGTGCCGAGCCCTCTACTGTGACGTGGCCTGGGTCGGTCACATCAAAGACGGCTAGCCGCGCGCCATCGTTCTGCTCGATATAAAGATGCGTTCTGCCATCACCGGTAGCGTGCAGCAGCATCGCTTGGCCGCGTTTCCGTGCGAGTTCGGGAAGGTCAGCAGGACGCGTGACGATAATTTTTGGATGGTTCCTCGCTTCCGCATAGCCCGCGAAAGTGAGGGCTGCTATGGCCGTGAGGGTTAATTTAGCGAATCGAGTGATTCGTTTCTTGTTCAAGGTACTTCTCCCTTCGATTTGTGCGATTCTGACGATTCGTTGCTTGTTCAAGGCACGCCTCGGCACCCCTTAATGGGATTGGTCCAAGAATGAATGCCCGCCCTTTCTCCACTTTCTAAGGAGGCCATCTATAGCCATCGGCCCGGAACCGCCGAATACGAGCGCCGCAAGGCAAGCAAGATAGAGCAGATCAAGCTCGTAGCCCGGCGGCCCGAACTGGGCCCGGCCGGACGTCACACTCAGCAGCTTGATTGAGCTGAACCCATAGGGGAGATGGACAGTTAGCATCGCTACCACGAGAACCGCAGCCATCGGCAGACTTACAAGTGCGACGAAAGCTCCGAGCAGGACGGCGAGACCGCCGATGAGCTCGGTCAGAATGGTGAGCCATGCCATGAGATGAGGCGCGGGCACGCCCATCGTATGCAGGATGGCGGCGAAGTTTTCGGGCCCCTTAGACAGTTTTGCGAGGCCGTGCTCCATGAAGCCATAGCCAACAATCAGCCGTAGCGGGATAGCAGCCCAAACAGCTACCGAAGGTCTTGCCAAGAATGCAAGGCCTCTGCTTAAGAAACGGCTGCTACCTTCCTGCTCCAATGATTGAGTAAGTTGGTTCATAGTCAAAAGCCTCTCTTTTTCTCGATCGTTGTCGAGCGCGCGAAAGCCAAGAGCGAATCTCGAAAGCCTTCGTTTCTCACTCATTATGATGTTATAATGTCTAGAAGGTTACAGAAGTTTGAGAATTCTTTTGCCGACGTCTGGATTCCAGGATCGCCTTCGAGGGGACCCATATAAGGTTCCGGGCCGAAACCCGGCAAAGTCCGCTCCGCGATTACTCTGTAGGGATGTTTGCGGCCAACTTGACGGGCAAAATGTTTGCCATGTACGCTACGTCGTTCCGCCTCATGCCAGGTCATTTTAGTTGCCTCCAGTATCTGAATACGTTCCGGAGTTAATACGCCTAGAAGTTCCCGAACCTACTTTGAGCCTGTAGGTCAGTTGGAAATAGGCCAGCGTAAGTTGTGCGCCGTGATTGTTTGCGCTCATGAGAGCGCCGGGCCAGAAGTGGCCGATCCCAAGTTCCCAAAGAAGAGGAATGCGCTTCCACGCGTATTGCAATGCACCGTCGACTTCCGTTCCAATCCTGTCACTTCCGAATCCGCCGGACGGTGGATGCACCAGTACGCCGCCACCGCCCGAATAAACGGAGTCGTTGGTACTCGCGACATCGAAAGTTTCGCCATGCAGTAAAACATACAGGGACTTTGCCGGATGAAAATCAATGTTGAGGCGCCTCTGGACGATATTCTGCCAACCGAAAACATCCGTGAGTCCGAAAACGTCGTGGTTGCTCGGATAAAACTGATCGAAAGTCCTTACCACAGACGGATCCCGGCGGGGGTCGCCGCTCGCGTAATCGTACTGGGCCTGAAGGTGCGGCCTCCAGGGCAGGGAGTGAAGCGTATAGCCAGCCTTGACATAACCGGCACTCGCACGGATGGAATCATTGGCGAAGGCGCCGCGTTCCAAGACACCCTCGAGACTGTAGTCGAAGTTGGCGGGCAACTTGCCTGTGATCCGTATGCCGGGAGCCACGAGCGTCTCGCGACCGAGAATCCCTTGACGGCTTGCGACCGTTGGAGTCTTCATAAGGACGTAGGGCTCCAACCGAACATGCGGAACTAGAGTGGTGAGCGTTGCGTAAGCGCCGTGAAGGTAGAAGCCGCCGCGTGTAGTATCCAATTCGTTCGGGCGAATCTGCACAACCGACCCACTGAAGAGATCAAGGCGATTGTCAGGATTGCCGATCACCGTGCGGATCACATCGAAGGTGCGGCTGGTGTTCGTCCAGTCACTGATGCCGATCAGGCGCTCGTCGCCGAATCGCAACTCTTGCCTTCCCAGAAAAGTGGTGGTTTTCGAAATGTCCAACCGCAGGTAAGCCTGTCGGAAGTCAAAAGTGTCTCGCATGTTCGATGCGACGAAGCGCACCGGCAATGCCAGAGCGTGAGCATCCTGCATTTGCAGATAGGCTGAAAAATATTTTGGAGCTTTCACTCCGACGCCGATGCGCAAACGACTCAAGTCATAGACCGGAGACACTCCAGGTAGGAAATTGATTGCGGTTTGCCCTTCGGTTCTGCTGCGCAATTCCAAATCAAACGACAGCCAGTTCGGTAGCTCTTCCGTCGTCGCCGACTGTGAAGCCGACACTTCCGCTGTTTTTTGCGCTTCCGCGGTCGGCGTCATCACCAAGGGGCAGCCTAGAAGAATCAGAAGGGCGATAAGACTAAAAGAGCGCATTTCTTTATCCATTCGTGTTCGCGCAGATCAAGCACACGACCGCGAGAAGAGCCGGACCTGACGAGCTCAATCAGCTTTTCGAGCTTGGGGGATCGATCACCGTTTTCATCTTGGGGATATCGCGCAGAAAGGTCTCACCCGTCCCGATATGTTGGTCAACCAGCCGCGAAGGAACGTGCGCCAGCCACTGCGCAAGCGAGATGTCCTGGTAGTTCGGCGTCGGAAAGACCTCGAGAAAGACCAAATCCGTGTCACCAAGGTTTTCAACATAATGGGGCCTGGTTCTTTCGACGTAGCCCACATCTCCCTCACGAAAGTCCATGGTGCGAGCGTGTCCGCCCGCGGCAAACACGGTCATGCGGCCCTGTCCTTTCACGAAGTACTGCCATTCATCCTCGTTCGGATGCCAGTGGAGTTCGCGCAAGCCGCCGGGCTTTACGGTTACAATCGCCGCGGCAATATCGGTCGCGGGGAAATTACTCCTGTCGACGATTTTTACACTGCCGCCGGCGGTTACTTTGGTCGGCTGCATCTTGCTGGCGAAGAACGCGAAGGTATTCGGAACTGGCCCCGTGCCTTCATAGACTTGTTTCTGTTCTTCAGCGAGAGGGCCCGGCAAATCGCGCGGGAATATAAACAGCTCTCTGCTGGGGACATTTCTGAACGTCGACGCCGCCACATTGAAATTCTTTGCCAGCACCTCCTTGGGCGTGTGGTGCATCCAGTCGGTCAGCAAGAATGTTTCGAACTCGTCGAAGTTGCCGTCATTGAAGACCAACAAAAATTGGCAACCATCCGGTCCCAGGCCTTGAATGGAATGGGGGATACCGCCGGGGAATAACCACAAATCGCCTTCGCTGACATCGTCGACAAAAGCGCGGCCATTCGAATCGACCCCGGTTATGCGCGCGGATCCCGCAGTCATATAGGCCCATTCCGAGCCTACATGCCAGTGCAGCTCCCGAATACCTCCCTTGATCAGGCGCATCTCGACCCCGGCCACCTTCTTGGAGATAGGCAGCTCGCGAACAGTCACCTGGCGTGTCCACCCGCCGGCTTCAATGCGCTTGTGCGCATAACTGAACGGGTACTTGAACGGTGGCTGGCC
>Ga0137409_10005512_pt1 | contig 13182 bp, 13 predicted proteins | sample CZODoug1_16funga_FD_122059 | JGI IMG/M metagenome (GOLD analysis project Ga0137409, IMG submission 122059) | Vadose zone soil fungal communities from Angelo Coast Range Reserve, California, USA - CZODoug1_16fungal (Hybrid Assembly) | ecosystem: Environmental > Terrestrial > Soil > Vadose zone...
ACGTTCTTCCCGGAGCAGTTTCTCGGACCCGGACCGTTGGTGCCGAACCGCAACATCACGTTCCAGGCGCAGGATTGGTATAAGTGGAAGGACCTGTCGCCACGTCTTGGCGTCGTTCGTCACGGCAGTCGTGCAGAGCCGCACTCGACCATGATCTGCGGCAATTTCACGGTGTCACGGCCGCTGTTTGGCAGCGTGCTGGAGTTACTTCCGCCCGTGCTCTTGCTGAAGCCGACGGCGGACCGTGGTTGGCTTGAAGCAATTCTGCGCCGCATGGTCAGCGAGTCCGCGCTTGAGCGTCCTGGACAACGCGTTGCGCTTTCACGATTGACTGAAGTGCTCTTTGTCGAGGTGCTCCGAAGCTGGATCGCGTCTCTCAGTCCCGGGCAAGGCGGCTGGCTCGGGGCCATATCCGACCCGCATATCGGACCGGCGCTCAAGCTTATTCACGAAAACCCGGAGCTTCCCTGGACCCTGAGCGACCTTGGCCAGCGCGTGGGGCTCGGCCGCTCGGTATTTTCGGCGCGCTTTACCAAGCTCGTCGGCCAGTCCATGCACCGTTATGTGATCGAACGCCGGATGGCGGAAGCGGCGTTCCTGCTGGAAACCAGCGATGAGCCCATCGCACGTATCGCCAGCCGGGTTGGTTACGAGACAGCGGCGGCGTTTTCGAAGCTGTTCCATCGATATCACGGCCTATCACCTGGCCGGTACCGAACATCCCGACGCTCTAACAGCGGCGAACCAAGCCGGTTCATGTAGGCTACTTCGGCCCAGCCAGGCGCTTTTGAAAGAAGTCTGGACATCATCTGTTGCTCAAGCATCGTCGCTTTTTCCATCACTTCTCTTCGAAGCCATGGAGACCCCTTGATGTTCAACTCGGACATCCAAAAATCAAGACTTTCCATAAACTCCATCAATTGCCATAGCTTGTCTTCGCCCTCGTAAGCGTCGATGATGCCGGGCTCAAACTCCGCTACCAGCACTCGATTGATCAGTTCGTCTCCGAGGTTCCTAAAGAGGCGCAAATCAGTTCCCTGTGAATCACTCTTGAACCAGTCGATGGTATGGAGATCCAGGTCGCGCAGTACTGTGCCCAGATTTGTAGTCTTGACCTCTCGTCTGTGCAGGACATCGAACTTGGTTGCCAGCGCCCAGTCCGACAACTTGCGCTCAGACGGCCTTAAGAAGCTGGAACAGTCCGCCGAGCGCGTGTATGGCATCGGCCGGATTTTGCCCTGGCGCTTTGCTGGCACTGGCGGAAGATTTCCCGCCGAGGCAGCCCAACTCAGACTTGAATAAATCTTTGGCGAGACCTCCGACGTCGGGAATGAATTTGGGATCAGAGGTAGTGCCCTGAATCTGAAATGGAATTTTCAGACCGCCACCGCTACTGCACCCGCCGCCACCCACGCTGCCGCCGGTGACCGTGCCCAGAATTCCGCCTAGAGCCCCAGCGGCGCTATTCGCCCCGCCGGCGGCTGAGCCTGCCGCGCTGCTGGCCTCTTTCGTGAGCGTTGCCAGCATTTTGAAATTGAGGACGTTCTTCGAGTCCACCGTGCCCGCCCCGGTGAGATTCCCAATGCTTGGAAGGACGGCAAGAAAGTTGTCGGCCTGAATGCCGGTGGGCGCCATGCGGACATTCGAGGTGAGTTTCTCGATATTCAGGTCCTTGCCCGATTTGATTCCTGCCAGCGAGGCAATGGAAGCCATCTTTGAACCGAGATCGAAGTTCGCGAGGACGCCGTTGAAAAGGCCGACCGTGCCAGTGGTGACGATTTTGTTGGTGGGCCCTGTCAGAGTGAGATCGCTGTTGAGCATGCCGCTCTGAAGCGAGGCGCCCTTCGGGAGATGCACGCCGAGCGCGGGAAGGAAAGCTTCGAGATCTTTCGCGGGCATGTTTTTGGCGTCAAGCTTGATGTTGATGACAGTGGCATCACCGGCGGATTCATACGTGCCGTTAAGACGCGCTGCGGCGCTGCCGATATTAAGCGTCGACGGATTCAGCACGCCCGCGTTCTTGCGGAGATTGTATTTCGTATCGTAATTCACGGTCACGGGAACTCCGGAGGGCGAACCTCCGGCGACCAAAAGCGCATTGAAAAACTTGACTGTGCCCTTGGTTTGCGCCTCGCCGCCTTGCGAGGAGAGATTGCCGTCGACGTCGACAAGGCCACCAAGACCCGCGGAAGAGTCGAGGAAACCCGTGGAGGCAAGATTCAAGCCCGTGACGTTGAGCTTGGCATCGAGAGGAGTGAGCGAAGTATCCGCTTGATCTACGGGCCCAAAAGTGCCGTCCAGCTTGAACTTGCCGCCAGAGGGCAAATCCGCCGTGACGGTGACCGGAAATCTCGAAGTTAGCGAAACGTCCGAAGCGGTGACGTTAACGTGATCGTAGGTGCTGCGCTTCTGCGAATTCGACGAGCCGACAATGATGCTGCCGTCGCTCAGCGTAAGCTTCTTGACGGAAAGTTCGGCCGCGCCTGCCTCGGAAGGTTTTTCGGGCGCCTCTTTGGCCTTGGCTTTTGCCGCGGAAGCGCCGAGCGAAGAATAGTTCCACACGCCGGCGGCATTGTGTAGCAGCGTCACTTGCGGGCTGGCAATCGTTACGCCGGTGACGTTGAGGGTTTTCGAGAAAATCAGCGGCATCATTTCCGCGCCCACCTTCACCGACTTAGCCGTAAGGAAAGGTGCAGAGCTGAATTTCGGATCGTCGCCGATGGAGATATTGTCGGCCGAAAGCGAACCGCTGATGAGCGATAGGCTCAGATTGCCAAGTTCCACTTTGCGCCCCAGCGCCGCCGAAGCTTTCCCCTCGATGGTCGGCCGGAACTGATTCACGGGAATCAAAAACGGCACCACGAGCACCAGCACAATCAGCACACCCACCACGATGAGCACAATCTTCAATGTTTTGTTCATGACCACCTCCAAGACGGGGGGAATGGCCGATCCCCCAAGTGCAGTGAGGGGAGGATAGGGCAGCAATTATATACATGAGGGAGGGTATAGGCATCTGTCCAGTTTGGGACAGTGAGAATCCGTGACCCGTGACTCGTGATCCGCGACTCGCCCATCTTGTACCGGCTGGTTTACCTCACTACTCTCCGGTCATACTGAAAACAAATAGGATGAGCACGGGAAGCGGGGTTACAGGCAGAAGGCCACTGAAGTTCTTGAGCGAAGCCCCGCATTGCGCGTCCAAGTCGGGGGATGTCGCCGTGGAAACGCCTTATCCCTCCCTGTATTTTTTAAGCTCCCTTTTCCACTTTAGCCAGCCTCTCAGGATGATCCCCAGGGTCACTACTCCGAGGGATAGAAGAGCGGCACCACTAAGAGTCTCCGCCTGCAGAGTGTCCCTTCCTGAAATGCCATTGTTGAGAAGCCAGGCCCCGATAAAGAGAAAGACAGCTCCGAAGATGATGCCGATGATGTCTCGCATGGTTTCCCTTTCCAGTTCCGGGCGGGCTATTGGGTCAATTTCGACTGGCCACGAAGAGCCTGACAAGTTCATCATCAGGGGCAAGCAATCGAAAAACGGGCGGGTTATAAGGTTTCTTCATTTCCGCGCCGCAACTACATCTGGGGTTTGCGCTGGCTTCGAGCGATGCTTTGGTTACGAGGATTTCAGAATCACAATCACGATTCTGGCACTGGTAGACTTGGCCTTCGGTCATGGGGACATAACCTCTTGGGTGGGCGAAGCTGAGTGTAGCAGTAGCGCCAGTTGACTGACAAGGGGTTAGAAAGTCTTCAAAGTAACTACGTCAATACGTAGTTTCCCCTACGTATTTCCACGCCGCCCCCATGTCCCGTCATTCCTGCGGGTGTGAGGAATCTCTTCTCCATGCTTCGGCCGGGCATGTGGGAGGTCGGATCGATATGCCCGAGCCCAACCGCGACTAACCCAACCATTCCATGCGGCCCATGCAGCTCTTTGTCATCCCTGCGTAGGGGCGAGGCTTGCCCCGCCCGCTCCGCCACCACAGACAAAACCGCAAGTCTGAGGACCCGCCACTACGGAGGAGAGGTACAATGCCAATCGAGAAAGCAGGCCCGCGAGAGAATCGAGGTGCATAATGCAGACGGCGCAACCTACAGCCAGTCCCCTGGGAATTCTCCTGTTAGTCGCCGCGATTTATCTGGTGGTGAAGAGTCCCAGGAAACTGCAAACACTTGGCCGGATGGGGATTGCTTTCGTGGTGACCGCACTGCTGTTCATGGTGCCGGGAGCAATCCTGCGCCGAGGCGATCCGCAAGCCCTGGGAGCAATCGCAGGATTGGTTGCGCTGCTCGTCGCGGTGATTACGGGGTGGTGGCACACGCGTTCTCTAAAACGCAACAGCGCGGAGACTCCAGGACAGCCGCCTACCAAAGTTTAGCCAGCGGGAGCAGGAGTATCGACGTGAGCAGGCCTAGACTCCGGGAGTTGTTGGGGAGTCCGCAGGGCATACCAGGAAAATCACAATCATGCGTTTGGGGAGGCCGTCATGGCGGAGAAAGAGGGGCCGAGCCGGACCCAGAAAATCAAGGAGAGCGTGCAGTTTTTTCTGCTGCTCTTTGGCGCAGGCTTTGGCATCTACCAGTTCATCTACAAAGACATCATCGTCCCGGCCAGGCGCCCCCCGGCCGTGACCCTGGCAGCCACACTCGAAGAACTGGACCGTGCCGATGGGATGATCCTCGTGCGCGCTCACATCGCCGTGGCGAACCATGGGGACGCCAAAGTATGGGTGCCGGCTCTGTGGTGGCACGTTTACGGCGTGAGCTTCAGCGGCGAGGACCGCACGGCGGACCAATTTGCCAAGGACGTGCATCCGTTTATAGAGCGCGGCGACGAGAGCTTTGGGAGGTTTTCGAGCGTCAGGCAAGTAGAGGTCGCTGCCGCTGGACGAGTTCCGGAGTACGAATACTGGTATCAGCCCAAGGATGAAACGGCGCACGAGCAACTCTTTCTTGTGCCCGAAGGAAAATTCGATGCGCTGCAGATTTATGTGGATGCCTATATCACCAAGAGCATCGACGAATTCGCACCGACTCGCTGGGAGATGAGTAAGGAAGGCATGCTCACTCCAACGCTGGTGCTCAAACAGAGGGGATGGGATAAGGATCATCCGGAACGTGTGGTGCCGTTCGAACCCGAAACCAATGCAAAGCAACGGAAACAAGGCGATCGGGAAGATGCTGGCCACAATTCCACTACGGCGAGCTTGCGGCTCAAACCGAAGGCCCCAAGTGCCACGAACCCGAGCGCGAGACACTGAACAATGGCGTTTTTCGAACCGTACGACCTCGAGAGCGGAAAACATTCACGCGGGGAAGACATGGCATCGTCATCAAGGATGAGCGGACCGCGGACGGGAGCGATCGAGCCGATGATGGAACGCATCCCGGAGAGCTGGTTCGCGATGGGATGCGAAACCGGGCGCGATGATGAGAGGCCGGTGCACCGCGTCTGGGTGGATGCGTTTGAGATGGCGCCTTATCAGGTGACAAATGCGGAGTACGCGCGATTTCTTGCCGCGACAAGTGGCTCTCCGCCGCCGAATTGGAATGATGCGAATTTCAATGACCCGCAGATGCCCGTGGTGGCTACGTCCTGGCACGAGGCCGCAAGCTACTGCAAGTGGCTGAGCGGCGCGACCGGAAAACGCTATCGTTTGCCGAGCGAAGCCGAATGGGAACGCGCCGCGCGTGGTGGCGCGGAGGCTTTGCTGTATCCGTGGGGAGATGCGCCTCCGGAGACGGTTCCCGATTACGACAAACGCTGGAAGCTGGGACCGGAGCCGGTGGGACTTTATAAGCCAAATGCTTATGGGCTTTACAACATGGGCGACAACGTCCATGAATGGTGCTCCGACTGGTACGACGACGGCTACTACACGCGCTCACTCGAACGAAATCCGCAGGGGCCGAAGAGCGGCACGCGCAAAGCTTCGCGGGGCGGCTCTTGGCGCCATCATATTAAGGTGACGCGCACCGCGGCGCGCTCCAGCATTCCGCCGGAGTTCCAATACGCGGACTATGGATTCCGAATGGTGCGCTCCTTGGATGACTGAAATGCGGCCACGTCATGCAGGTTCCAAACAGAAAGCCCTAGGCGCAAATTTTTGCGCGACCAGAGGGGTTGCAAAGATGAAATTTGCGTTCATGTTAGGATGGATAGATGCGGCCTTGCTCATCGGCTTTGCGATTGGTTGCACTGCTGGTGGGCGTCGCCGCAACGGCGGCGGCACAGCAGGAGCCGAAGCCACGGGAACTTCCCGACGCGCCGGTGCCAAAACCGGCCAGCACGCAGCAAAAGCGTCAAAATCCCGTCAATACAACCATCGAAGTTCTCGAACGGCGATCCATTTTCTTTCCCGAAATTGCCACGAGCCCCGGTCCGCTGAGCACCAAGCAGAAATTGGAACTTTTCGCTGGCGAGAGCGTCGCGCCTTCGCGGTTTCTCCGTTCGGCCGCCGGCGCGGGCATCAGCCAGGCGCGAGATTCCCTCGACGGGTACGGCCAGGGAATGGGTGGGTACGGAAAACGGTTCGGTTCGTCGATGGCTACGGCAGCGTCGAGCAATTTTTTCGGAACGTTTTTGATTTCTTCGATGTTGCATCGTGACCCGCGGTATTTCTTGACGCTGCACGGGGGCCCGGGACACCGCATCGGGTACGCGCTGAGCCGCATCGTGGTGGCGCGCACGGATGACGGAAAAAACGCGGCCAATTGGGCGGGAATGATTGCCCCGCTGCTGGCGGAGAGCCTGGCGAACAGTTATTTGCCGGTGAAGGAACAAACCGCGGGCCGGACGTTTCAACGTTACGGAATTCGAATCGGACTGAACACCGCCGGCAACGCGCTGCGAGAATACTGGCCGACGATCTTTCGCAATCTGCGCATCACGAAGGTCGCGCCGGGGTCCAAATCGAATCCAGGGCCGTAAACGAATCCGGCGGCTACGATGCCGGGAGCGCCGGGGCCGTCGCTTCGAAAAACACAGGCGGAACGGAAAAGACCGGGAAGTATTACAATGGAGGAGCGGGGCTGTAGCTCAGATGGATAGAGCAGCAGTTTCCTAAACTGCTTGTCGGCGGTTCGAATCCGCCCAGCCCCACCAGATTCAGAAAATTGAAACTGGAAACCGGAAGGCCTCGGGTAACTTTTTCCGCGGCCAGAGGAACGTTGTGCCAATAAAACTTCTGTATCGGGCCGGCGGCGCGCATCAGTAAGATTTTTGCATGGGGCGAATGCTGATGTCGGTGACTTCAGCGGTGCGCGGCAAACGAAGCGAGTGGGTCACCATTTCCGCGACGTCCTCCGCTTGCATCAGCGAGTCCGGTTGATAGGCGCGGCCTTCCTTCTGGAAAAGTTTGGCGATGCGCGGCGTGGCGGTGCGGCCCGGGAAAACACTCAGGACGCGAATGCCGTCGGCATTGACTTCGTCGCGCAAACTGTCGGCGATGGAGCGAAACGCATGCTGAGTTGCAGAAAACTGTCCGGCGGCGGCAGAGGAACGGAGTCCGGCGGAAGAATTGATGAAGACGATTTGTCCTTTGCTTTTGCGCAACAGAGGCAGCATCGTTTGGATCATGAAATAGTGACCGCGAACGTTCGAACGGTACATCAAATCGAAATCGGCGAGCGAAGCCTTCTCCAGTGGGCCGTGGAAAATGGCGCCGCCGCAAAGCACCAAAATATTCACCTGGCCAAAATCCTTCTGAAATCGCGCGCCGAGACCGCTGATGTCGTCATCCTTGGTAAAGTCCGCAGGACAGGCGTGGCCGCGCGAACCTAGCGCGTGAATTTGCTTCGCGACGTCTTCCAGGAGTTCGCGGCGGCGCGCTACAAGACAAACTTCGGCGCCCTGCCCGGCAACGGAAAGAGCAATGGCTTTGCCGATGCCGCTGCTAGCTCCAGTCACCACGGCAATTTGACCCTTGAGACTCTCCATGATTTGTGTCGTGGCCTCCGCCGGCTTGCCGCCGAAATTGTGCTCTGCAGGATACCATTGGCGCAACACAGCGTCGCGTTGCGAATTGACGTTGGTCAGTTGGCGGGTTTCACGTCCTCCATTAGAGCGAAGAAGCCTTCGGCGAGCGTGGGGTGAATGTAGATGGCGCCCTTCAGCAGCGTGTAGGGCTGTTTTGCGAGCATGAGCGTGCTGAGGATTTGCACGAGCTCGCCGCCTTCGGAGGCAAGGATGGAAGCGCCGAGGACGCGGTCGTTCGAAGCATCGACGACAATTTTCATGAGGCCGGCGGTTTCGCCGCGTTCGATGGCGCGCGCGACGTTGGTCATGGGGCATCGGCCGATTTTTAATTCGAAGCCTTTGGCGCGGGCTTCCTTCTCCGTCATGCCGACGCCGCCGAGCTGCGGATCGGTGAAAACGCAGGACGGGACGAGCCGATTTTCAATCGAGAGATTCTTTCCTTCCACCAAATTGCCGTAAACAATCTGAAAATCGTTGTAGGAAATATGCGTGAATGCCGGGCCGCCTTTGCAATCACCGAGGGCCCAGATGCCGAGAACGTTTGTCTCCAGCCGGCCGTTTACTTTGATGTAGCCGGTCTTGTCGGTTTCGATGCCGGCCTTGTCGAGACCGAGATCGTCGGTGTTTGGACGGCGGCCGGTGGCGACCAGGAGATGCGAGCCGCTGACGGTCGATGAGCCTGCAGGCGATTCGAATGACAGAGTGACAGCGCTGTCTTTGCTCTCGGCGCGAAGGGTACGGGTGTTGAGCAGGAATTGAATTCCTTCGGCTTCGAGGGCTCTCTGCAGCTCAGCGGCAGTCTCCGGATCTTCACGCGAAATGATTTGTTTGCCGGTGTGAAGAACGGTGACGCGGCTGCCGTAGCGGCGAAACATTTGCCCAAATTCCATGCCGATGTAGCCACCGCCGAGAATGAGGAGATGCTCGGGGAGAGCCGTGAGCTGCATGGCGGATTCATTGGTGAGATAGGAGACGGTATCGAGGCCAGGGATCCCAGGGGCGGTCGGGCGGCAGCCAGTGTCGATAAAAATTTTCTCGCTCTCGAGCGGCTCCTCACCAACCTGGAGTTGATGCGGACCAACAAAACAGGCGTGGCCGCGATGGAGACGAAGGTTGGAGCGCTTGTCTACTTGTTTCTGCTGGCCGCCGCGAAAGCTGAGCACGACTTCATCTTTTTGAGCGACAATTTTGGGAAGATCGACGCTGACGTTCGATGCGTTGACGCCCCAGCGCGCGGCGTTTCGCGCGTAGCGGGCAACCTGCGCGCGGTGAACCATCGTTTTGGTGGGGGTGCAGCCGGTGTTGATGCACGTGCCGCCGAGATACTTTTTCTCGATGAGCGCGACGGACCAGCCGAGATCGGCCAAATGATAGGCGAGCGGGTTTCCGCCTTGGCCGGAACCGATGATGATGGCGTCGTATTTCATGTGGACGGCCCTCCTGGATGGAATGGCCCAAAACATACCATCGGATGCGGCATGAGCGCCTGAGAAATGAAGAAAATTTCCGGGAACGAAGGGCGCGTGCCTCAGAGATAAGAAGCGTAATGCGGGGCCCACTGAGCCGAGATTATGGCGCTGCGCAAGGCTTCCAGTGTCGTTTTGAGAGAGAGCCCTTCGCGCTGGGCCTGTTCGGCGGCAGCAAAAGCAATTTCGCCAGCCGCCTGACGCAGGCTGGTCAACGCGGGGAGTAACGGCGCGGACGGATCGGCGACGGCGGGAGATTGCGCGGCCAGGGCGTGTGCGGCGGCAAGAAACATGCTGTCCGTGACGCGCCGGGTCTCAGTAGCGAGAAGCGCGAGGCCCATTGCCGGAAATATATAGACGTTATTGCACTGCGCGACGCGAATGGTTCGGCCCTGATAATTGACATCCGGGAAGGGCGAACCTGTGGCTATCAGAGCGCGGCCGTCTGTCCAGCGAAGGAGGTCCTCGGGGACGGCTTCGGACTTGGACGTGGGATTGGACAGCGGCAGGATGATGGGCCGCGGACACTTGCGCGCCATTTCACGAATGATGGATTCGGAGAATGCGCCGGGAACGGTCGAGAGCCCGATGAGAACGGTCGCATCGATCTGATGGATGACTTCAGTCAGGCCGGCGTGATTGTTCGGGGCGCCTCGGGGAAAATTTGCCAGGCGCTCCACGGGCTGTGCGTAGACGCGCTGCTCTACGGAAAGGTCCGTGCGCTGGGAATGGAGAACGCCGCCTCGATCGATCAGCCAGAAGCGTGAGCGCGCTTCCTGCTCCGACAAACCGTCGGCAACCATGGCGCCGCGGAGAAAATCGGCGACCCCGATGCCCGCGGAGCCAGCGCCCAGCATCACAATTTGTTGATCGCGAAGACGACGACCGGAAACACGGACAGCGGAAAAAACCGCTCCACAGGCGACCGCAGCAGTGCCCTGAATGTCGTCGTTAAAGGTCAGGAGTTGATCGCGGTAGCGGTCCAGGATGGGCCGGGCATGGGCCTTGGAGAAATCCTCCCACTGCAGCAGTGTGTGCGGCAACTCGGCTTTCAACGCCTGGACGAAACGATCGACGAAATCGTCGTAGGAATCGCCGGTGATGCGTTCGTGGCGCCAGCCGAGGTATTCCGGATCGGCGAGGCGCTCTTCATTATTCGTACCAACGTCGAGAATCACCGGCAGAGTTTGGACCGGGGGAACGCCGCCAATCAGAGTGTAGAGGGAGAGTTTTCCAATCGGAATGCCAAGACCGCCGACACCTTGATCACCAATTCCAAGAATGCGCTCACCATCGGTGACGACGATGACGCTCACCTCCGCGTTGGGGCGATTTTGCAGGAGGCGACGGATGTCATCGCGAAGCGGATAAGAAATAAACAGGCCGCGGGGACGCCGGTAGATGTGGCTGAATTCCTGGCACGCCAGCGCAACCACAGGGGTATAAACGATGGGCAACATTTCTTCAATGTGGTCGAGAAGCAGGCGATAGAAAAGAACCTCGTTGGTGTCCTGGAGCTGGCGGAGATAAATGTGGCGCTCGAGATCGTCGTGCTTGCGTAGATAAGCTTTGTAAGCGCGAGCGGACTGTTCTTCGATGGTTTCCACCACTGGCGGGAGCAGGCCATCGAGGCCAAGAGCCTGGCGCTCTTCATAGGTGAAACCGGTCCCTTTGTTCAATGACGGCGTTTCGAGGAGCACTTGTCCGCGGTAATGCGAAGAGAGCCGGGATAAAGGTGAAGAGGACGTGCCGGCCATAAGAACCTCCCAGAAGAACGCACAATACCTTCGGAGCTCGAAAGGAGGTGGGGCTCTTCGGCAGAAATCCTATTGGCGCGCCGTCAGGATAGCACACTCGGTTCTGGAAGGCCGTGCGAAGCAGCGAGGGAATCTCTCCGCCGACGTCTCCGGGGAGTGCGATAATCGTTCCGCGATCCTGATATATTCGCATCCTCTCAGTATCCGGAGGCCCTTTCGGCGGATTGCCGCAACAGTTCGTAGCGAGGTACTGCATGGGACAAGCACTGGATGTACACCGGCTGCAGTTCGCGTTTACCATCACTTTTCACTACATTTTCCCGCAGCTGACGATGGGGCTGGCGCTGCTGCTCGTATATCTGAAGACCAAAGCGCTGCGCACCGGCGATGAACATTACAACCGCGCGGCGCGATTCTGGGCGCGGATTTTCGGAATCAATTTTGCGCTTGGAGTCGTCACGGGAATTCCGATGGAATTTCAGTTTGGAACGAACTGGGCGGCGTTTTCGAAGGCTGCGGGAGGAGTGATCGGGCAGACGCTGGCGATGGAGGGCGTGTTTTCATTTTTTCTCGAATCGAGCTTCCTGGGCTTGTTCCTGTTCGGCGAAAAGAGGCTGGGGCGAATCGGACATTGGGTGGCGGGGTTTCTGGTTTTTCTTGGCTCGTGGCTCTCGGGCTATTTCATCGTTGCGACGGACGCGTGGATGCAGCACCCCACCGGCTACCGGATCGCAACTAACGGCGCGATCGAACTCTCCAGCTTTTGGGATCTGTTGCTGAACAAGTGGGCGCTGTGGCAGTACGCGCACACGATGCTCGGAGCGGTGCAGACAGGCTGCTTCGTCATGGCGGGAGTCGGCGCTTTTTATTTGCTGACGAAGCGCGATGAATTCTACGGGCGCACTTTTGTGCGCGCGGGTGTGTTGGTCGGAACGGTCGCGGCCATCTTGCAACTCTTCCCTACTGGCGACATGCAGGGAAAGATGGTTGCGTACAATCAGCAGCCGACGCTGGCGGCAATGGAAGGACTCTTTGAATCGCAAGAAGGAGCGCCGCTGGCCATCCTCGGACAGCCGGACGTGGAAAAAAGAAAACTCGATAATCCGCTGGAAGTTCCGAACATGCTGAGCTTTCTGACCTACAAGCAATGGCGCGCGAATATCAAGGGGCTGTCTGATTTTCCTCAGGCGGAATGGCCGGACCAGATACCGTTGCTTTATTACAGTTATCACGTGATGGTCGGTCTGGGGACGATCTTCATCGCGGTGATGGTTCTGGCTTCGCTGCTACTGTGGCGCGGAAAATTGTATGACTCCCACTGGATGCTGTGGATTCTGATGGTCTGTGTTCCGCTTCCTTATATTGCCAACACGGCTGGATGGATGACCGCGGAACTCGGGCGCCAGCCCTGGTTAATTTACGGTTTGATGCGCACCGCTAGCGGCGTCTCTCCGCGCGTGGCCGCGGGCAACGCCTGGTTTACTCTGATCGGCTTTATGGGGATGTACACGGTGCTGGCGATCCTGTGGCTGTTCCTGATTTATCGCGAGATCGAACTCGGACCGGAACCGGGCAATCGTCCGCACGCTGAAGATGACGCGGTGCTCGCGGCGGAGTGAGGAGGCCATGATGGGAACGATCTGGTTCTGGCTGGTGGCCATCATGATCGCGATTTACGTTCTCCTCGATGGGTTTGATCTGGGCGCAGGAGCAATTCATCTCTGCGTGGCAAAAACAGACGAGGAGCGGCGGCAGGTGCTGGCGAGCATCGGCCCGGTCTGGGACGGGAACGAAGTGTGGCTGATCGCAGCGGGCGGAACTTTGTACTTCGCTTTCCCGGCACTGTACGCCAGCGTCTTCAGCGGGTTTTATCTGCCACTGATGATGGTGCTGTGGCTCCTGATTCTTCGGGGAGCTTCGATTGAATTCCGGAATCACATCAAGAGCGCGGTTTGGGATCCGCTGTGGGATTTTCTCT
>Ga0137409_10005514_pt1 | contig 13181 bp, 10 predicted proteins | sample CZODoug1_16funga_FD_122059 | JGI IMG/M metagenome (GOLD analysis project Ga0137409, IMG submission 122059) | Vadose zone soil fungal communities from Angelo Coast Range Reserve, California, USA - CZODoug1_16fungal (Hybrid Assembly) | ecosystem: Environmental > Terrestrial > Soil > Vadose zone...
TAAACCTGCTAGCGCCCTTTTGCTTCCGAAGTTCGTGTCAGGAGGTGCTGCGATATATCACGAACTTCGGAAGCGGGACCCTAAGCCTGCCATGCCACACTCCCTGAAGCACGCTTTCGCCGCAGCGCTCGCCATTGTGATGGTGCCGCTCGCGGCCACCTTCCACGCTGACGCCGCCCCGAACGTCTCGCATTTCTCGCTCGCGAACGGACTCGATGTCGTCGTCATTCCCGATCACCGCACGCCTGTCGTGACGCACATGCTCTGGTATCGCGTCGGCGCCGCCGACGAGACGCCGGGCAAGACCGGGCTTGCGCACTTCCTCGAGCATCTGATGTTCAAGGGCACCGAGAAGAATCCGCAAGGTTTGTTCTCGCAGACGGTGTCCAACATCGGCGGCCAGGAGAACGCGTTCACGTCGTCGGACTACACCGGCTATTTCCAGCGCACTGCGCGCGAGCATCTCAAGATGCTGATGGAATTCGAGGCCGATCGCATGACCGGCCTGGTGCTGACCGAGGACGTCGTCAAGCCCGAGCTGCAGGTCGTGCTCGAAGAGCAGAACATGCGGGTCGCCAACAATCCGGGTGCTCGCCTGTCGGAGCAGATGGAAGCGGCGCTCTTTCTCAACCATCCCTACCAGCGGCCGATCATCGGCTGGCGGCAGGAGATCGAGAAGCTGACGCGCGATGATGCGCTCGCGTTCTACAAGCGCTTCTATACACCCAACAACGCGATCCTGATCGTTGCCGGCGACGTGACGGCCGAGCAGGTCAAAGGCCTTGCCGACGAGACCTACGGCAAGGTCGCTCGCGTCACCGAGATCGCGCCGCGCCAGCGCCCGCAGGAGCCCGCGCAGGTGGCCTCACGCACCGTCACGCTCGCCGACCCGCGCGTGACGCAGCCGAGCGTGCAGCGCTATTACCTGGTTCCGTCCTACACCACCGCCAAGCCCGGCGAGGGCGAGGCGCTGGAGATTCTCTCGCATATCCTGGGGCGCGGCGCGAACAGCCGCCTCTATGACACGCTCGTGGTCGAGAAGAGCATCGCGGTCAATGCCAGCGCCGGATATTCGGGCAGCGCGCTCGATGACACGCGCCTCTTCTTCTCGGGCACACCGAAGCCGGGTACGACGCTTGCGCAGCTCGAGGACGCAATCGACGCCGTGATCGCAGTGGTGGTGCAGAACGGCGTCACCGCCGATGAGCTCGCCCGCGCCAAGACCCGGCTGGTCGCTGACGCCGTCTATGCAAACGACAATCAAGGCACGCTCGCGCGCTGGTACGGCGCCGCGCTCACGACCGGCGGCACCATCGAGCAGGTCCAGGGCTGGACCGATCGCCTGAAGGCGGTGACGGCCGAGCAGGTCCGCGATGCCGCGCGGCAATGGCTCGACAAGCGCCGGTCGGTGACCGGCTATCTGGTCAAGGATTCCCAGACGGTGGAGAAGCGCCCATGAAGTCACTCGTCATGAGGTCGCTGTTGACGCTGAATTGGCCGCGCGGGCGTGCAAGCCACGGACGTGCAAGCCGCGGACGTGCAAGCCGCGGACGTGCAAGCCTCTCGGGCCTGCTTGCCCTGATCGCCGCGACGCTTGCTCCGCAGCTCGCATCCGCGACCAAGATCGAGAGCATCCGAACTCCTGCCGGCATCGAGGTCTGGCTGGTGCGCGACCCCACTGTTCCGCTCCTCGCGATCAATTTCGGGTTCCGGGGCGGCAGCGCTCAGGAGCCGCAGGACAAGGGCGGCGCCATCAACATGATGGGGAGCCTGCTCGATGAAGGCGCCGGCGAGGTCGACGCCAAGACCTTTCAGGAGCGGCTCGAGCGCGGCGCGATCGAGCTGAGCTTCACGGCCGGCCGCGACACCTTCCGCGGCTCGCTGCGCACGCTCAAGGAAAACCAGGACGAAGCCTTCGAGCTGCTGCGGCTGGCGATGAACGAGCCGCGCTTTGCGCCCGACGCGGTCGAGCGCATTCGCGCACAGATCGTCTCGCGCCTGCAGCGGCAGTCGACCAGCCCCAACGAGATCGCCACCAAGACCTGGTGGGAGACGGCCTTTCCGGGCCATCCATATGGTCGCCCCGGCAACGGCACGGTGGAGAGCGTAGCCAAAGTCACCGCAGCCGACATGCGCGCGCTGCTCAAGCGCGTGCTCACGCGCGACACGCTCAAGATCGGCGTCGTCGGCGACATCGATGCGGCCACCGCCGGGCGGCTGATCGACCGCGCTTTCGGCACCCTGCCGGCCAAGGGCGATCTTACGCCCATCCCGGACGTCGCGATGCAGGGCATCGGCAAGCGCATTGTCATTGATCTCGACGTGCCGCAGACGGTGGTGCAGTTCGGTGGCGCGGGCGTCAAGCGCAGCGATCCCGATTTCATGCCGGCCTATCTGATGAACCATGTGCTCGGCGGCGGATCGTTCTCCTCGCGGCTCTATCGCGAGGTGCGCGAGAAGCGCGGTCTCGCCTATGGCGTCTCTGACCAACTGCTGTGGCTCTATCACGCGGCGGTCCATGTCGGCGGCACCGCCACCCGCAATGACGCCACCAAGGACACGATCGAGGTGATCGAGGCCGAGGTCGCGCGCATGGCCAAGGAAGGCCCGACGGCGGATGAACTCGAGAAGGCCAAGACCTACCTCAAAGGCTCGTTCGCGCTTGGCCTCGATACCTCGACCAAGATATCGAACCAGCTGGTGAGCATGCAGCTCGACAATCTCGGCATCGACTACATCGATCGCCGCTCAGCCTTGATCGATGCTGTCACGCTCGACGATACCAAGCGCATGGCCAAGCGCCTGCTCGACGGCGGCATGCTGCTCACGGTCGTGGGCCGGCCACAGGGCGTCACCACGAAGTAACAACGATCGGCGCCATGCGCCTCAAGCATTCGATCGAATTTGCGCGCGCCGACCGAGTCGGACCGCACGGCGCAGCGCCTGAGGCGCTCGCCGAAGCACTCAAGCGCACCGAGCCCGCGCTCGCTTGGCTGCGGACGCGCCATGCCGATGGCGGCTTGCCGCTATTGCAGCTTCCCGCCCGGCACGACGATCTGGTCTCGATCAAGGATGCGGCGCGCCGCCTCACTGCGACCGGCGCGACCGACATCGTGTTCCTCGGCGTCGGCGGATCGAGCCTCGGCGGCCAGACGCTGGCGCAGCTTGACGACTACGCGGTGCTGGGTGTCGGCTTGCTGCGCTCAGGCCCGCGTCTGCATTTCATGGACAATCTCGATCCCGGCACCTACGCGACGCTGCTCGAGCGGCTGCCGCTCGCGACTACTCACTTTGTCGCGATCTCGAAATCGGGCGGCACCGGCGAGACCCTGATGCAAGCAACCGCAGCACTGGCGGCCATGAAGGCCGCGGGGCTTGCAGTGCGCATCCCCGACTTGTTCCTGGGCATCACGGAGGCCGCCAAGGGGGGCAAACGCAGCGGGCTGCGCGTTCTCTTCGACGAGCATCATGTCCCCATGCTCGAGCACGACCCCGGCGTGGGCGGGCGCTATTCGGTGCTCACCAATGTGGGCCTGCTGCCCGCCGCCGCCGTCGGCCTCGACATTACCGCGATCCGCGGCGGCGCGGGTGTCGCGCTCGCGCCGGTGCTCGCCAGTCGTCCGCCCGCCGAGGTGCCGGCCGCGGTCGGCGCGGCGCTCGCGGTCACGCTCGGCGCGGGGAAGCCGATGTCGGTGATGCTTGCCTATGCGGACCGGCTCGAGCGCTTCACGCGCTGGTACGTGCAGCTATGGGCTGAGAGCCTCGGCAAGGATGGCAAGGGCACCACCCCGATTGCGGCGCTCGGGCCGGTCGACCAGCACAGCCAGCTGCAGCTCTATCTCGCCGGCCCGCGCGACAAGCTGTTCAACGTCATCACCGTCGGCGCCGCCGGCCGTGGTCCGCGCATCGCAGATGACCTCGCGCGGCTCGCGGGCGAGCCCGACTTCGCCGGCAAGACCATCGGCGACCTTGTCGCCGCGCAGGGCCGCGCCACCATCGAGACGCTCGTCAAGAATGGCTGCCCGGTGCGCAGCATTTTCACCGAGGCGCTCGACGAGGCGAGCCTCGGCGAGCTGCTCATGCATTTCATGCTGGAGACGATCATCGCGGCGCACCTCCTCGGCGTCGATCCGTTCGACCAGCCGGCCGTCGAGGACGGCAAGGTGCTGGCGAAGAAGTATCTCGCTGGCACGTGATCATCAGGCCCCTGTAGCCCGGATGGAGCGCTAGCGACATCCGGGATCGGCTTTGGTTACGTCTCCCGGATTTCGCTGCCGCTCAATCCGGGCTACGGTCGCCACGATTGAGAATCACTGGCCAATGATCCGCATCACCGACCGCATCAGCATCGACGAGGGCGAGCTCGAGGAAACGTTCATCCGCGCCTCCGGGCCGGGCGGGCAGAACGTCAACAAGCTCGCCAGTGCCGTGCAATTGCGTTTCGACGTGCGCCATTCGCTCTCATTGCCACATGACGTGCGCCTGCGGCTCGAGCGGCTTGCGGGCCGCCGCCTCACCCGCGACGGCGTGCTTGTCATCACCGCGCAGCGCCATCGCACCCAGGAGCGCAATCGCGCCGACGCGCGTGAGCGCTTGTGCGAGCTCATTCGCGAGGCCGCAACGCCGCCGGTGCCGCGCCGCCCGACCAGGCCAACACGCGCCTCCAAGGAGCGGCGCATCGAATCAAAGAAGCGCCGCGCAACTATCAAGGGCCTGCGCCGCACCAAGCCGCCGCAGGATTAAGGGCTGCGTTCGGTCGTGTATATCAGGCCGAAAAGTCATCGAGCGCGCGAAGGCGGTGGCGAGATAGCGGCGGCGCTCGTTTCGCCGCGCCGCGGAAAATGATGGCCCGAATGGCCGCGGCGGAATGCTAAATTGACCCGCGGAGGTACCGATTCGCCATGCCCGTGCGCCAGCTCTCCGAGGCCACCGTCAACCGCATCGCCGCCGGCGAGGTGGTCGAGCGGCCTGCGAGCGCGGTCAAGGAGCTCGTCGAGAACGCGCTCGATGCGGGCGCGACCCGCATCGATGTGCTGACCGATGGCGGCGGGCGGCGCTTGATCCGCGTCACCGATGATGGTGCCGGCATGACGCGCGCCGACCTGGTGCTCGCGGTCGATCGTCATGCCACCTCGAAGCTGGCCGATGATAACCTCCTTGACATCCGCACCTTGGGCTTTCGTGGCGAGGCGCTGCCGTCGATCGGCGCGGTGGCGCACCTCACGATCACCACGCGGCACAAGGACGAGCCGCACGCCTGGGCGATCGCGGTCGACGGCGGCGTCAAGGCGGAGGTGAAGCCTGCCGCGCTCGGCGAAGGCACCCGCGTCGATGTGCGCGACCTGTTCTATGCGACGCCGGCGCGGCTGAAGTTTCTCAAGAGCGAGCGCACCGAAGCCGAAGCCATTCGCGATGTCGTGCGGCGCCTCGCCATGAGCCGTCCCGATGTCGCCTTCACGCTCGCAGGCGAGGAGCGCGCGCCTGTTACCTGGGCGGCGGCGCTGCCGGGCGCGCCCGGCCGCCTTGCGCGGCTTGCCGACATTCTCGGCATGGACTTCCGTGCCAATGCGGTCGAGATCATGGGCGAGCGCAATGGCGTGGCGGTCGAAGGCTTCGCCGGGCTGCCCACGCTCACACGCGCCAATGCGCTCGGGCAATATCTCTTCGTCAACGGCCGCCCGGTGCGCGACAAGCTCCTGATCGGCGTCGTGCGCGCCGCCTATGCGGACTATCTGCCGCGCGACCGCCATCCGATGGTCGCGCTGTTCGTCACGCTGCCGGCGCGCGAGGTCGATGTCAATGTGCACCCGGCGAAAGCCGAGGTGCGCTTCCGCGACCCGCAGCTCGTGCGCGCGCTGCTCATCACCTCGCTGCAGCACGCGCTCGCGCGCGAAGGCCAGCGCGCCGCGACCACTGGCGGCTCCGCCACGATTGCGGCGTTTCGTTCCCCCACCCTTCCCTCCCCCGCAGGCGGGGGAGGGTGGGGAGGGGGACGCGGCGGCTGGGATTGGCGGCGCTCGCCGGCGCGACCCGACGGCGGACCGCTTGCCGCGCACGGCAATGCCGCGCTCGGCTTGGCGGAGGCCGCGCAGGTGGCTTTCGACGTGGGCGGGCCGTCCGCCGATGCCCGTGTTGCGACGGTGGAGCCCGCGCCCGACCTCCTCGACTGCCCGCTCGGTGCCGCCCGCGCGCAGGTGCACGAGGCCTTCATCGTGGCGCAGACGCGCGCCGGCATCGTGATTGTCGACCAGCACGCCGCGCATGAGCGCATCGTCTACGAGCGCATGAAGGCGGCGCTCGAGGCGAGCGGCGTGGCGCGTCAGATCCTGCTCATTCCGGAGATCGTCGAGCTCGACGAGGCCGATGTCGAGCGCGTGATCGCGCGCACGGACGAGCTCGCCCGCTTCGGCCTCGTGCTCGAAGCCTTCGGGCCCGGTGCGGTCGCGGTGCGCGAGACGCCCTCGCTCCTCGGCGAGATCGATGCGCGCGCCCTGGTGCGCGACCTCGCCGAGCACATGGCGGAATGGGACGAGGCGCTCCCGCTCGAGCGCCGGCTGATGCATGTCGCCGCCACTATGGCCTGCCATGGCTCCGTTCGCGCCGGACGCCGCCTCAAGCCCGAAGAGATGAACGCGCTGTTGCGCGAGATGGAGGCGGTGCCGAACTCTGGCCAGTGCAACCATGGCCGCCCTACCTATGTGGAATTGAAGCTCGCCGACATCGAGCGGCTGTTCGGGCGCAAGTGACGCCGACACCGCCCAATTCGGTAGCCGGCCGGCACCGCGATTGAACCACCACGCGGCTCAAGCGTGAAAATCTTTTGGGGCAATCTGGCCCAACACGACAACGATTTTCTTTTTTTCTGCAAGCTATTGCGGCTTTTCAGAAGATAATTCTATTTCCCCTTGATGAACGCTCACGCGCCCGTTTCCGCATCTGACGTCGCGCCGCCGAATGCGATTGCACAACGGCTGACATCCGGCTTTCGCGACCTCGATCTGGTTAACCGGCTGGCGGAGGCTCGGCGCGCCATCGCGGGCCGGCTGGTGCTCACGACAAGCTTCGGGCTCGAAGACCAGGCCATCACGCACGCCATTCTGAGCCAGGATCTGGCGATCGACATCGTCACGCTCGATACCGGACGGCTGTTTCCGCAGACCTATGCGCTGTGGAGTGAGACCGAGGCGCGCTATGGCCGGCGCATCCGCGCCTTCTATCCGGAGCGTCTGAGCCTCGAAGCCTTCGTGGCGCAGCATGGCATCGACGGCTTCCGTGCTTCGATCGCGGCACGGCAGGCTTGCTGCGCGGTGCGCAAGGTCGAGCCGCTTGGCCGCGCGCTCGATGGCGCGTCGGGCTGGATCACCGGAGTGCGCGCCGAGCAGTCATCGGAACGCGCCACCACACCCTATGCGTCGGTCGATGCCGCACGCGGCCTGATCAAGCTCAATCCACTCCTCGACTGGACCCGCGAGCACGTGGCCGCCTTCGTGCACGAGCACGGCGTTCCCTACAACACGCTGCACGATGAGGGCTTCCTCTCGATCGGCTGCGCGCCCTGCACACGCGCGGTGAAGCCGGGCGAGCCCGAGCGCGCCGGCCGCTGGTGGTGGGAGCAGGAGGACAAGAAAGAATGCGGCCTGCATAGCCGACCGCGCCCCATACCCGAGACCGCGGTCGCCTCGTGACCTCAGGAACTGTACAGATGCATGGCACGTTGGCGACAGCAGAACTGATCAAGGAGCGCGTTGCGGACAGCGTGCGGTCGCCGATCAAGCTCGCACATCTTGCGCAGCTCGAGGCCGAGAGCATCCACATCATTCGCGAGGCGGTCGCCGAATCCGACAATCCGGTGATGCTCTATTCCATCGGCAAAGATTCCTCCGTTCTAGTGCATCTCGCCCTCAAGGCGTTCTATCCGGCGAAGCCGCCGTTCTCGCTCCTGCATGTCGACACCACCTGGAAGTTCCGCGAGATGATCGCATTCCGCGATCGCCGCGTGCGCGAGCTCGGGCTCGATCTCATCGTTCACACCAACCCAGAAGGCCTCAAGCGCGGCATCTCACCGGTCACGCATGGCTCGGAGCTGCACACCGACGTGATGAAGACGCAGGCGCTGCGCCAGGCGCTCGACCTGCACGGCTTCGATGCCGCCTTCGGCGGCGCCCGCCGCGACGAGGAACGTTCGCGCGCCAAGGAGCGCGTGTTCTCGTTGCGCAACGCGCAGCATCGCTGGGACCCCAAGCGCCAGCGCCCGGAGCCGTGGCGGCTCTACAACGGCCGCAAGCGCAAAGGCGAAAGCCTGCGCGTGTTCCCGCTCTCCAACTGGACCGAGCTCGACGTGTGGCTCTACATCCACCAGGAAGGGATCCCGGTCGTTCCGCTCTATTTCGCGGCGCCGCGCCCGGTCGTGCGCCGTGACGGCACGCTGATCATGGTCGACGACGACCGGCTGCCGCTGGTGGACGGCGAAACGCCGCAGCTGCGGACCGTGCGCTTCCGCACGCTCGGCTGCTATCCGCTCACCGGCGCGATCGAAAGCAACGCCACCAGCGTGCCCGACATCATCCGCGAGACCGTCGAAGCCCGCCATTCGGAGCGGCACGGCCGCATCATCGATCATGACGGCACAGCCTCCATGGAGCGCAAGAAGCAGGAAGGCTATTTCTGATGACGGCGCGGCCGGATCCCAGTGAGTTTGAGATCGACGATTTTCTGCGCCGGCAGGAGCGCAAGAGCCTGCTGCGCTTCGTCGCCTGCGGCTCGGTCGATCACGGCAAGTCGACCCTGATCGGTCGCCTGCTCTATGAGGCGAAGCTCCTGTTCGACGATCAGCTCGAGACGCTCGCTGCCGAATCCCGCAAGCACGGAACGCTGGGCAAGGAGCTGGACTTCTCGCTCCTGCTCGACGGGCTTGCGGCTGAACGTGAGCAGAAGATCACTATCGACGTGGCGTATCGCTTCTTCGCCACCGAGCGGCGCAAGTTCATCGTCGCCGACGCGCCCGGCCACGAGCAATACACCCGCAACATGGCGACCGGCGCCTCGACCGCCGATCTCGCCCTGATCGTGGTCAACGCGCAGGCCGGCATCACGCGCCAGACCAGGCGCCACAGCCTGATCGTCTCGATGCTCGGCGTGCGCCGGCTGGTGCTCGCGGTCAACAAGATGGACCTCGTCGACTGGTCGGAATCAGCCTTCCGCGCGATCGAGAGCGAGTTCCGCCACTTTGCCGACACGCTCGGGGTGCGCGAGATCGTCTGCATCCCGCTCGCCGCCCGCAGCGGCGACAACATTTCACGCCGCTCGACCCAGATGGCCTGGTACGGCGGGCCGACGCTGCTCGACTATCTCGAAGAGGTCGAGGTCGCGCCCGAGCCGCATGCGGCCGGCTTCCGCCTGCCGGTGCAACTGGTCAATCGTCCCGATGCGGATTTCCGCGGCTACAGCGGACTGATTGCGAGCGGCGATGCTTATGTGGGCATGCCGGTGCGGGTCATGCCGTCGGGCGAAACATCCCACATCGATCGTATCGTCACCTTCGACGGCGACATCGAGCGCGCCAGCGCCGGCCAATCCGTGACCGTAACGCTCGCCGACGAAATCGATGCCTCGCGCGGTGATGTGATCGCGGATGCCGGGCGACCGCCGCAAGTCTCGGACCGCCTGCAGTCGCGCGTCGTCTGGGTCGGCAAGGAGCCGCTCGCGCCCGGCCGCGGCTATCTGATCAAGCTCGGCACCACGAGCGCCAAGGCAACAGCCGAGGCCCCGCTGCGCGTGCTCGACCTCGACACCGGTGCGTCCAACCCGGCCGAGCGGCTGTTCATCAACGATATCGGCGAATGCACGCTGCGGCTCGATCGCGCGATCGCGGCCGATCTCTACACCGAGAGCAAGGAGACTGGCAGCTTTATCCTGATTGATCCGGAATCCTACGACACCGTCGGCATGGGCTTTGTCGAGGGCTCAGGCGCGCGCGGAGGCCTGCTCGCCCGGCTGCGGCGGCGGCTCAAGCCTGGCGCAAGCGCGAAGGCCGCGCCCGCTCGTTGGCGTGACTCGCATATCCGCTCGATCGTGAAAGCGATCTCCTGGCGGGCGACCGGCAGCATCGACACGTTCCTGGTGACGCTTATCATCACCGGCAGCTCGGTATTCGCAGGCTCGGTCGCCGTCACCGAGATCGCAACCAAGATCGTGTTCTACTACGGCCACGAACGGATCTGGGCATTGGTCCCGTGGGGAAGGGAATAGGGCGGCGCTTTAGGAGCCCGCTCCAAACAAGCAAAGCGCTCTATTGCTTCCAGTGAGTCAGACCCGGCGCAGCGTCAGCCGCAGCGCTCGCAGGCTCACGCGAGGCCGTGCGGATGCGTGCCCGCACCTTCCGGACTGCGCCGAGGCCGGCGCCACCGACGAAGCGCATGAGCCGCCGCGCTTGCCAGAGCGCGCCAGTCTCGATCGAGAGCGTGCGCAGGAAGAGCGCCTTGTCGCGGCTGAACGCCTCGCAGGCGACCTTGACCGGATCGTCGTAGAAGCCCGCGACCTTGTCGGCACCCATGCCGTCGCTCGCAAGCCAGCGCGGGATATGGTGATTGCAGAGCAGCTCGACGTCGGTGAGCACCTTGTTGCAGCCGGTGCCGGCCGCCGGGCACGAGGTCGCGAACGCGTCGCCGGCAAGCACAATCCCGGCTTGGCGATAACCGGTGCTGACCACCAGATCGACGGGCCTGATCTTCACATCGCTCACGTCGGTTTCGCCGATAAGCTTGCGCAAGCCGGGCATCAGCGCCTGCAGCGCCTCCCGCGGCGCGGTCTTCATCTGCCGCAACCAAGCGTCCTGCATGTCGCGATAGACGAACAGGTTGGCGCGCATGATCGGGCCGATCGGGAACAGCGTCAGATAGGCCATCCGGTCAGCGACGCGCTCAGGGAAGTACGTGAGCGCGCGGAAATCGAAGCTGCGCCGGCCGACCGGCGCGAGATTGAAGCCGATGCTGACCGAGTGGCACGCGCTCAGCAGCTCGCGGCCGATGCCAAGCTGATGACGGAGCGCGAGATTGAGCCCGTTCGTGAGCATGACGAGACGCGCCGTGATGCTTTCACCAGTCGAGAGTGCAAGCGTCTGGCGGTCGGGGCTGGTCGCGATCGCGGTGACCTTGGCGGGAATGAAAGTGCTCTCGGGCGGAATCTCGGCCCGCACCGCGTTCACGAGCGTGTCGTAAGAAAATCCGCACTGGGCATTGGGCCGGCGGTCGATCAGGCGTCCGAAGCGCGCGACAGAGATTTCGTCGTCGACGGTCGCGGCACGGAGCACCGGCCCTGCAAGCCCGGTCTTGTGCAGGAGCGCAACCTGCGACGCATCAAGCTTCTCGCAACGGAAGTCCGGCGGATAGGTCGGATGCGGATCGATCAGCACAGCGCGGATTCCGGCGCGGCCGAGCATCGCCGCAGCAGTCGAGCCGGCGAGCCCGCCGCCGACGATCGCAACGTCGGTCTTCCGCATGTCTGGCATCAAAGCCGCCTCCGGTCGCACCCCATCCATGCGTTCGAACGCTTAATGAAGCGTTGTGCACGATCACGAAAGCCGCTGTAGCCGTGCGTAATCGCCATCAAATGCTTAGGTGATGTGGTTAATCGCGTGCTTTCTTATAAAAGCCGCGCATGGAATCTTCAGCTTTCCGCGCCAAGATGGATCGACATAAAGCATCACAAACACAACCGCATGTCCGAGCACAACCTGCCCCTCACCCTGCTGGCGCGCGAGGGCGAAGCGCGCCCCATCGCGGAGGATCGAGCGTCCTTCGATATCGCAGCCGATCTGCCGACCACGTTCAGCCCGCCGCTCGCCGCGATCGAACCGAGCGATGCGCGCGTGAGCGTCATGCTCGAGCTACGCGAGGAGCTCGCCAGCCTGGAGCCGGAATGGGCGGCGTTCCAGCGCACGGCCGCATGCACTGTCTTCCAGACATTCGAATGGCTGTCCAAGTGGCAGCAGCACGTCGGCAATCTCCGCGGCACGCGCCCGGCGATCGTGCTAGGTCGCGATGCGGGTGGCGCGCTCCTGTTCGTCCTGCCGCTCGCCATCGAGACGCAGGGCCCGATCAGGCGGCTCACTTGGCTGGGCTCTGAGCTGTGCGACTACAATGCGCCGCTGATTGCGCGCGACTTCTGGCGCCATGTCGGAGATTTCGCGGCGCTATGGCGCGAAGTGCAGCGGCTCTTGCAGAGCAATCCGCGCCTGCGCTTCGATCTTGTCGATCTGCAGAAGATGGCGGAGACGATCGGCGGCGAGCGCAATCCGCACCTTTCGCTCCCGACGCAACGCAATGCGAGCAGCGCGCACGTGGCGACGCTCGGCCGGAGCTGGGAGGAGTTCTACAAAGCCAAGCGCTCGTCCGAGACGCGCAAGAAGGAGCGCAGGCAGCTCAGGCGCCTCGGCGAGCTGGGCGAGGTTCGCTTCGTCGATGTCCGCGACAAGCCCGAGATCGCGCGCACGATCGAGACGCTGATGCAGCAGAAGTCAAAAGCCTTCGCGCGCATGGGGGTCGAGGACCTGTTCGCGCGGCCAGGCTACCGCGCGTTCTGGCTCGATGTCGTGACCACGTTGCGCGGCGTCACTCACGTCAGCCGCCTCGATGTCGGCTCGACCATCGCGGCAACGAGCCTCGGGCTCACCCACCGCGGCTGCTACTATCTCGTGCTGTCGAGCTATCACGACGGTGACGTCATGCGCTTTGGGCCGGGCCGCGCGCACCTGCACGAGCTGCTGCGCCAAGCGATCGAGCACGGTATGCACGATTTCGACTTCACCATCGGCGACGAGCCCTACAAGCGCGACTGGGCCGACGTCGAGGTCCGGCTCCACGACCACCTGCAGGCCGCCACGCTGCGCGGCGCTGTGGTGGTTGCCATGATCAGCGCATTCCGGCGCACCAAACGGCTGATCAAGACGACGCCCGTGCTCTGGCGCGCCTACAGCAGGGTCCGCGAGCTGGCCAGGTTCCTGCGCCAGCGCTGAGCCGCCACCCCTACCCTGTGACGCCAAGACGCTTGATCCGCGCCGCGATGGGCGCGACTGTTAGCGCTATGACCGGTGATGGCCCCCAACAAGCTTAACATGGGGCCCGCACGAGACCTGCCAGGAGGGCAGCATGCGCAAGACGATGTTGACCGCTTTCGCCGCCGTG
>Ga0137409_10005515_pt1 | contig 13180 bp, 11 predicted proteins | sample CZODoug1_16funga_FD_122059 | JGI IMG/M metagenome (GOLD analysis project Ga0137409, IMG submission 122059) | Vadose zone soil fungal communities from Angelo Coast Range Reserve, California, USA - CZODoug1_16fungal (Hybrid Assembly) | ecosystem: Environmental > Terrestrial > Soil > Vadose zone...
GACCACGTCGGGGCCGAAATCCTTCCCGCTGCGGACGAAGGTGCCGAGGGATCCGGACCAGTGCTGGAACTTCCCGGAGGGCAGCGGGTCGCAGTCGGCCTTCACGCCGGGAGCGAGGCCTCGCGGGCAGACCAGGCGGACCGCGTGGCCCCGGGCGGCGAGGCCGTTGACGATTTCGCGGACGTGGACCGACCACGCGAACGGAATGGTCAGGTCGTCAAAGGTCAGATAGAGGATTCTCACGCGGTTGCCATTCCTGCGTTGCAGGAATGATAACACGTTCCTACTGCATCTGGGCCTTGGCGGCCTTCGAGAGGGCCTCGATCCGCGCCAGCAGGCGGGGGAAGTTCTTACGGGAGTCGGCGCGGGCCAGCGCGATCGCCCGACCGCGCAGCGCAACCTCCTGCCGGTTCTGCTCGTTCTCGGCGGCCTTGAGGAGGACCTTCGAGAGCGCCTCGGGATTGCCGCCCGGAAAGAGCCAGCCGGACTGGCCGTCGGCAATCCATTCCCGGTTCGCCGGGATGTCGCTCGACACCACCGGCAGCCCCGACGCCATGGCCTCGAGCAGGCCGAGCGACGCGCTGTCGCTGCGCGAACACGTCACGTAGAGGTCGCCCGCGGCCAGGTGGTCCGGGATCTTCTCGTTGTCCACCATGCCCGCGAACTTGACGCGGTCGGCGACCTTGAGGTCGATGGCGCGCTTTTCCAGGTCGGCGCGCAGATTGCCCTCGCCGACGAGGACGGCCGCGAAGTTCTCCATGCCGGGCTTCGCGAGCGCGGCGATCAGGGTCGGATGGTCGTACATCTCCTTCAGCGGCCGCGTCGAGATGACGACCGTCTTGTCGCTCACCCCCCACTCGGCGCGGAGGGCGTCGTTGCGCGGGCGCGGCTCGAACTTGCCGCCGTCGAGCTCGATGGGGAGGACTTCGACGGCGTCGGGACGCAGCCGTGCGAGGCGCTTGGCCTCCTCGGCGGCGGTCTTCGAGTTGCAGACGACGAGGTCCGCGGTGCGGAGGGCCTTGGTGGCGCGCTCGGCGAATCCGCGGTGGAGCTTCGGCCAGACCAGGATGTCCGAACCCCAGGGAAAGAGGCAGAGCGGCTTGGCCAGCGCGTGGGCGGCCACGTAGCCCGAGGTCAGCGCCCAGTTGGCGAAGACGACGTCGAAGCGGTTCCGGCGCATGACTTCCTTGATCTTGAGGCAGGCGCGCGCCTCGTCGCGGCGATATTCCACGGCGCGGATGAGCCGCCAGCGGCTGGCCCCGGCGCCGTCCGGATACGTCGCGTACTTTTCGTGGATGATCGTGAGGCCCAGGTCGGCGATGAACTTGGGCAGCTCGGGGGCGCGGTGAAAGAACGTCAGCAGCGTCACCGTGTGACCGGCGGCTCGGAACTGCGAGAGCAGCCGCTCGTCGTGGACGTTCAGGATGTCGGACAGGTAGAGGATGTTCATGCGGTTGGACGGCGACCCGTGGATTTCAGGACGTCGAGGTCGACGTCATCGATGACGCGGAGGGCGCGTGCGAGGACCCAGCCCAGGACCGCGGACAGGAGAAACGCGGGAGCGAGCACCAGGAAGGCGCGGATCCGGGTGTCGACCGAGGGGAAATGGGAAGCCAGCGCGCCCCACCCCGCATAGACGCCGGCCAGCGGCAGCGTCAGAACGGCAGGCTTGATGAGGGCGTTTCCCACGTACTCTCCCCAGCGGAACTCCAGGATCCGGCGCAACCCGATCATGAAAACGATCTGGATCAATACCAGGCCGGCGGAGACCGAGCCGGCCAAGCCGACGTAATCATAGCGTTGCCCCGCGGACATGTAAAGAATCACGGTCGCCCCCAGTCCTAACGCCCCCGTCAACGCCGACCATCCCGGCCTCCCCAGGGCCACCGCGACGGACTGGCCGCAGGAGCCGATGGCCGTGGCCATCGCACCCGCCGCCATGATGCGGAGCACGACGACGGATTCCGGATGCGCCTGCCCGAGCCAGAAGACCAGGAGTTCGTGGCCGAACAGCGCGGCGAAGCCGAGAAGCCCGAAGGCCGCCAGCGCGTGGTACTTCGTGCCGCGGAGGAACAGGATCCGCACGCGGACCATATCCCCGCGCGCGGCAAGGTCGGAGACGGCCGACAGGACCGCCGACGACAGGACGGCGATGGCGCCGCCCAGACGATCCATGATTCCGGCGCCGAACTGGTACATCGTGATCAGCGAGTTTTCCATCTGCCGGCGGCCCATGACGATGCGGTCGTTCCGGAACGCCTGACTGATCACGACCGTCGCCTGGACCTTCCATCCGAACCCGAGGAGACGACGGCATTCGGACCCTGAGAAAAGCGCCGGGGAGTAGCTGAGGGGATAGCCTTGCCGGGCGATGAGGATCAGGAGGATCCCGACCTGGAAGAGGGCGAAGAAAAGCCCGTTGAGCATCAATCCCTGGAGGCCCCAGCCGCACTGGAGGACGGCGACCTGGCCGGCGGCCCAGAGCGGCGTGACGGTGATGGCCATGAGATTGAAGAGATCCAGCCGCTGAAGCCCGTTCAGGGTGCCGCTGAGGTGCCGGAGCATCGGGCTGAGCGCGAACTGGGCGGCGAGTCCGATGAACAGCGGAACCGCCGTCGCAGGGTCCGACTTCGGAGAGAAGTGCCGCACGATCGTCGGAGCCGCAAGGACCGCTACCGCCATCGACACCAGACCGCCCGCGAGGTCGTAGGTCCACCAGGTCGCCCAGAGGGTTCGAAGGCCGTCGCGGTCGTTCCGGGCCTGCCGCTCGGCGACGTCGCGCGTCAGGGAACCCCAGAGACCGAGGTCGTAGAAGCCCATCCAGGCCGCCAGGGTGAAGAGGGTGATCCACATGCCGTATCGCTCGGCCCCGATCATGGTCAGGGTGTACGGCATCATCAGGATCGGGGTCAGGAACTGGACCCCGTAGCCGACCACGGACCAAACCGTGTTGCGCGCCAGGACCGAGCGGTCCGCGGAGCCGCTCACGCACGCACCCCGTCCAGGAGGGCCGCCAGGCGGGCAGTCAGGGCGCGGCGATGGAACGCGTCCGCGGGCGGGGCCTTATAGGCGCTCAGGGAGTCCAGGAACGCGCACAGGGCCGGCGTCCAGGCGTCCGGCGTCGCGGAGTCCACCGAAACCCCCGACCCGTGGTCCCGGATCCAGCGGTCCGCGGCGCCCCCGCGGGGCACGATGCCGAAGGTCGGCCGTCCCGCACGAAGATACTCATAGAGCTTGGCCGGCAGCTGGCGGGCGGCCGGGGGTTCCAGGCAGAGGAAGAACGCCGAACTGCCCGAGAAGACGCCTCCGAGCTCGCGGTGCGTCCGGTGCCCTTCGGCCGACACCTTGAACGGCCAGATGCCGGAGGAGAACTGGCCGAAGGAATCGCCGACGACGCGGACTTCCACGTCCGTCCGGCCTGTTCCGGCCAGGGCGCGGAGGAAGGGTTCCGGGCTCTGGTGTCCGTAGACGGTACCCGCGTACGTCAGGACGATCGGCCGCCGCGAGGGGTCTGCGGGCGCGACCTCGTAGTCACCGGGATCGCAGCCGTTTTCGATCGTCTCCACCCGCGCCGCGGGAAACCGGACGCGAAGATCCTCGGTGTGCAGCGGATTGAGGGTGACGGTCAACCGGGCGGCCTCCAGCACCTCGCGCTCCAGGCGCTGATGGGCGGCGTCGTTCTTCGCCGAGGGGGGCCGGTAGTACATGTTCCGGATCCACTCGTTGTGGAAATCGGCGACGAAGGGGATGGAGCGCCGGCGGGCGACCCGGGCCGCGGCGACCAGGGAACCCGTGGGAACCGAGTTGGCCCAAAGGACGTCGGGGCGATGGCGGTCGATCAGGTCCGGCAGCCGCTGCTCCAGGAGGCGGCGCCAGCCGGTCTCGGGATCGGGGACGAACCAGCGGCGCTTGAGCGGGTCGATCCAGGCCTTGGGGAGCACGCCCAGGAGGCGCGACCACTCGAAAGGATCGAGCTCCTCGGCCGGCGAGGGCTTTCCGGCGAAGCTGTCGTCGCGGGGATGCATCGGATCGGGTTTTCGGGCGATGACGACGGGGTCCCAGCCGAACTCCGGCAGGTAGCGGGCGAACTTGTGGGGCCTCTGGGCGGCCACGGCCCCGGAAGGCGGAAAGTGATAGGCCACCATGAGCACGCGTCCAGGCATTCGTCCCTCGCCCTGATTCTATCGGCAGGGACGGGCAATCGAATCGAAAGATCCGAAGGGCGGAAGGCCGGTTCGTCCGATATACTTCATGGGTTTTAGATGCAGGATTTCACGACTCCAGCGGAGCCCGGTCGCTCGGCGACCCCCCTCCCGAAGATCCTCCAGGTCATGGCCTCCCTGGGCGTCTTCGTCACCCTGGGGTACCTCACCCTTCGCGGACTGAGCCTGGAGGAGCTGATGCTCCCCGCCGCCGCGCTGGGACTCCCGATGTACCTCATCGTCCTGGTGGACCCCATGCTCGGCCTGGCCCTCCTCATCGCATGCATCGGCCTGTCGCCGGAGTTCACCATCGGCGGCATCCGCAACCTGCGCATGGAGGACTTCTTCATCCCCGGCCTCCTGCTGGGCTGGCTGTTGCGCAGCGGGATGCAGCGCACCCCGCTGGCCCCCGCCCGCATCTGGGCCCCCGCTGTCTGCTCGGGCATCTGCATGGTGCTCTCGACCGTCGCCGGCAGCTGGGCCGGCTCCACCCCGCCCGCCACCGCCTTCCTGATCCTGGGCAAGTACGCCGAGTATCTCCTCATCTACCTGCTGGTCCTCAACTCCGTGAAAACCGAGGCCGAAATCCGCGCCCTCGCCATCTTCTCGGTCGTCGTCGCCCTCGTCTCCTCGACCCTCAGTCTGGGATCGACCGCGACCTTTGCCTCGGACATGGTCGAAGGCCGCGTCCGCGGTCCGTTCGGGGAGACCTCGAACATCTACGGGGGCTACCTGACCCTGCACCTCATGATTGCGATCGGCCTGTTCCTGCACACGACCGGCGGCGGCGGCCGTGTCGCCGGCGGCGCGGCAATCGTGCTGCTGGGAACCTCGATCCTGTTCACATACTCGCGCACGACTTACGTCGCGGTCGGCGGCGCGATCCTCGTCTACGGCGCCTTCAAGTACCGCCGCCTGCTCCTTATTCTCGCCATCCTCGCCGGCATCCTCCCGATCCTGGCCCCCTCGTCGGTCATGGACCGCATGGCCACCGTCGGCGGCGTCGCCTCGGGCGTCACGCCGCCCTCCTGGACCTCCCGTCTGGAGGCCTGGCAGTGGGCCATGAACCGGATGTCGCCGGTCGACCACTTCCTGGGCCGCGGCATCGGGTCCGTCAAGTTCGGCGACGTCGACAGCGAATACGTCCGGATCTTCAGCGACCTGGGCGTCGTCGGGATCGCGCTCTTCGTCTGGCTGCTCCTGCGCATCGGCCGGATGGCGCTCCAGACCCACGACCGGCTCCAGGAGTTCACGTTCCGCCGGGGTTATCTCGCGGGCTACCTGATGGCCTTCGTCGCGATGGTCGTCCATTCCGTGGCGGCGACGACCTTCTCCGCGATCCGCACCGAGGAAACCTTCATGGTCCTTACCGGGCTCATGACCGCGGTCGCCAACCTCGAAGGGAGCGTGGAGGCCGCGAGGCCCGGCGAGCCGGTGATCCTGCTCCGCGACGTCCCCGTCCTCGAGCCTCTCCGCCGCTGACCCGGAACCGGGAGAGGCGCGAAGGAGTATCGGGCCTGAGGCCTTCCGCCTTACAGGATGTACTTCTTGACGTCCTCGTCGGCCAGCAGCCCCTTGAGCCTGTCCCGCACGTACTTCGCGTCGATCGTGATGTTCGCGGGCGACAGCGACGGCGCGTTGAAGGACACGTCGTCCAGGACGTTCTCGACCACCGTGCTGAGGCGGCGCGCGCCGATGTCCTGGGTCGAGGTGTTGATCTCCGCCGCGATCGTCGCCATCTCCTCGACGGCGTCCTGGCGGAACTCGACGCGGATCCCCTCGGTCTCCAGGAGCGCGGTGTACTGCTTGAGCATCGCGCTCTTGGGCTCGGTGAGGATGCGGATGAAGTCCGCGCGGCCCAGGCTCTTGAGCTCGGCCCGCAGCGGGAAGCGGCCCTGCAGCTCCGGGATCAGGTCCGACGGCTTGGAGATGCTGAAGGCGCCGGCGGCGATGAAGAGCACGTAGTCCGTCTTCACCACCCCGTATCGCGTGTTCACCGTCGCCCCCTCCACGATGGGGAGCAGGTCGCGCTGCACGCCGCCGCGGGAGACGTCGGGCCCCGAGCCCTTGTCCGCGCCGACGATCTTGTCGATCTCGTCGATGAAGATGATGCCGGACTCCTGGGCGCGCCGAAGGCCCTCGCGGGTCACGCGCTCCCGGTCGATGAGCTTCTCGGCCTCCTGCCCGGCGAGGACGCGGCGGGCCTCTCCGGCGCTCAGGCGGCGGGTGACCTGGCGAGGGGGGAACATGTTCCCCAGCGCGCCCGGCATGTCCATCCCGACCTCCTCCATCCCGCCGGGCGAGAAGACCTGCATGAAGGGCGTCTGCCGCTCCTCCACCTGCACCTCGACTTCGCGGCTGTCCAGTTCGCCGGCCCGGAGCTTCTCGCGCAGCTTCTGGCGCGACTCCGCCGCACGCTCCGCCGCCCCTTCCACCGGCGTGGAGGCCTCGGAGCGCCTCGGGAGCAGCATGTCCAGCAGCCGCTCCTCCGCCAGCTCGTCCGAGCGCTTCCGCACCTTCGCCATCTCCTCCGCCTTCACCATGCTGACGGAGATCTCGACCAGGTCGCGCACGATCGATTCCACGTCGCGCCCGACATAGCCGACCTCGGTGTAGCGGGTGGCCTCGACCTTGATGAACGGGGCGGAGACGAGCTGGGCCAGGCGGCGGGCGATCTCCGTCTTCCCGACGCCGGTCGAACCGATCAGCAGGATGTTCTTCGGCGAGAAGTCGGCTCTCATCTCCAGCGGCAGTTGCTGGCGTCGCCAGCGGTTGCGGATCGCGACGGCCACAACGCGCTTGGCGGCGTCCTGCCCGACGATGTGGCGGTCCAGCTCCTCCACGATGCGGGCGGGGGTCAGGTCTCGAGGGTCCATAGTCGGTCGCTCAAATAAGAGATACGACGGTCAGTCCACCCGGTATAGCGAAGCCTGGCCGGAAACGGGGAGGGGCCGGACCCCCGGCGGCGGCCAGGTGTCCGCCAGCCGCACCTCCAGATTCCGGAACTTCCAGATCTTGGAGCCCCCTTCCCGATCGACGACGATGGCGCCCACGGCTTCCCGGTCCAGGAACGCCCGCAGGTCGGCCGCGGTCTTCATCGCGTCGAAATCGACGGCCGACGGGACGTCCCACGCCGCGAGGAACGGGGCCCGACAATAGTAGGATCGCTCCTCGACGAGAAGGATTTTCTTTCCCGCCGGCAGCGCGGCTTCCGCGTCGCGGATGGCCCGCCAGGTCGAGACCTTCCCTTCCAGGTAGGCGTCCCGCCGCACCAGGCCGAGCGCGACCGGCGCTTTCGGGAGATTGCGGACGGCCAGGACGCCCTGACCCAGGGCGAGCGGGCCGGCCAGCGCCACGAGCGCCGCCAGACGCCGGAATCCGCCCTTTGCGACGGCCTCGGAGACGCCGACGCCCCCGAGCACCATCAGCGGCAGCCAGGTCGGAGCGGCATACCGCATCGCATTGCTGACGGCTGGGGCCGTGAATCCAAGCTGCCGCAGCGTCCAGAGCCCGGTCAGGATCGGGAGCGCAGCGGTCCATCGCGCACGGGCGTTCGCCGCAACGGGCAGGGCCGCCAGTCCCGCCAGGATGAAGACGTCCATCCCCAGGGCCTTCAGCATCGCGTGACCGCCCCCCGCGGACAGAACGCCGAGATCCAACCCCTGCCCCGCTCCGACGGAGGCGCCATACGGAAAGAAGAGACTTCCGACGGCGATTCTGTTCCGCACATACCAGGGACAGGCGATGGCGAGACCAAGACCCCCGATGACGAAGCCGTCCAGCAGCAGGGGCTTCCATCCGCTGCGGTCCTTGAGGCGGAGGACCAGCCAGAGGGCGGCGATGACGATCGCGATGTTGATCGAGGCATACTTGATCCCCAGGAGCATCCCCAGCGCCGAGCCCGCCAGAATCCGCCACGATCCGGCGCCCTGCCTGAGCCGGATCAGGGCATACAGGGCCGTCCCGAGAAAGACCGCCTGTCCCACTTCGACGTCGCCGCCGTCGTAACGGAGGACGTACGTCGCCGACGTCATCCACGCGAGGGCGGCGAAGAGGCCGCCGCGAGGGCCTCCCAAACTCACGCCCCACAGACGGGTCAGGGCCAGTCCCGCCAGATAGAACGACGCGTTGATCAGCGATGCCAGCGTCTCGCCCTGCAGCGCGAACCCGAGCGTGTAGAGCGCCTCCATATAGGCCGGGCGGTAGCCGTGCGGGACGTCCAGGCGGACGAGCATCCCGCCCTGCTCCGCCCGGAGCCGCGCCAGGGTGAAGTGGTAGACGCCGGTGTCCCAGCCGGTCTCCGGGGCCAGGCACCCGATCACCCCGAGGAGCGCGCTCGCGGCGATCGCCGCCGACAGCCAGGGCCACTCGGACACGAACGCGCGGAGCTCCCGCAGCAGATCGAGGACGTCCCTCCGGGCCCAGACGGCGCCGGAGAGCAGGACCGCGGCGAGGATCCACGGGAGTCCCGTTCCGGGAATGCGGAGGAAGAGCAAGGCGGTCGTGAACAGGGACAGCAGGCCCATCCCGACGGGGAAGCCGAGGACGGACCGCTCGAGGCCCGTGGCGTCCGGGAGCCGGACCGTGCAGAGCCGCCGGCCCGCTCCTGTCGCGATCAGCCCCAGAACCACCGCCTCGGGGACCGCCACAAACGCGGCAACGGCCTCGTTCATCCCTCTACAGTTCCTGGATCTCGAACGCGTCGTTCGTGTAGATGCAGATGCGCGCCGTGATCTCGAGGGCCTCCTTGACGATTTCGGCCGGGCGCAGCTTGGTGTGTTTCACGAGCGCCCGCGCCGCCGCGACCGCATAGGAGGAACCGGAGCCGATGCCTGCGACGCCGTCGTCGGGCTCGATCACGTCGCCCTGCCCCGAGATCAGCAGCGTGCGATCCTTGTCCGCGACGAGCAGCAGCGATTCGAGCCTCCGCAGGAAGCGGTCCGTGCGCCAGTCCTTGGCGAGTTCGACGGCGGCCTTGGCGGCGTTGCCCTGGGCCTTCTTGAGCATCCCCTCGAACTTGTCGAGGAGGGTCATCGCGTCGGCGGTGCCGCCCGCGAAGCCCGCGAGCACCCTGCCCTCATGCAGGCGGCGGATCTTGGTGGCGTTGTGCTTCACCACGGTGGCCCCCAGGGTCACCTGGCCGTCGCCGCCGAGGGCGACGGAGCCGCCCGATCGGACGGCGAGAATGGTCGTCATGGATCGATTGTAGGGGTGCCTGCCGCCTTTGGCAACACCTTGCGGGGCGCTGCGGATTCTGCCATAGTACGCCGCATGCGCGGCGCATTCATCGTGGTGGAGGGCATCGACGGCTCCGGAAAATCCACGATGGCCGGCCACATCGCCAACGAGCTGCGCCGGCGCGGCCGCGAGGTCGTCCGCACCCGGGAACCCGGAGGCACCCCCCTCAGCGAGAAAATCCGCGAGCTGCTCCTCGACCCGAAAAACGCCGAGATGGTCCCCTTCACCGAGCTCTTTCTCTACATGGCCAGCCGCGCCCAGCTCGTCGACCAGGTCATCCGCCCCGCGCTGGCGAAAGGCGTCGACGTCGTCTGTGACCGTTATTACTACTCCACGGCCGCCTACCAGGGCGCCGCGGGCAGGGTCGGGATCGACACGGTCATCGCCGTCGCCGAGAAGATCGCGAAGTTCCGGAAGCCCGACCTCGTGGTGCTCCTCGACCTGGACCCCGGCCTCGCGCGCAGCCGCGACGGGATCCGCAACGACCGCGTCGAGAGCAAGGGGCTGGACTACCAGAAGAAAGTGCGCTCCGGATTCCTGAAGCTGGCGAAGCGGGACCGGAAGCGCGTCAAAGTCGTCGACGCCTCCCGCCCCGCGGAGAGCGTCTTCGGCGACGTCCAGAAGGCGGTGAACCGTGTCCTTTGACGGGTTCATCGGCAACGAGGCGGCGATCGCGCGGCTGCGCGGCATCCTCAATCGGAAGCGTCCGGCGCACGCGTACCTCTTCTCCGGCCCGGAAGGCGTCGGCAAGAAAATGGCGGCGGTCGAGTTCGCGAAATCCCTCGGAGCAAAGGTGACGCTCATCGAGCGGCTCGAGGACAAGCACGAGATCCTGATCGCGCAGGTGCACGAGGTCATCCGCGAGCTCAGCTACACCTCGGAGCAGAATCGGGCGATCGTGTTCGACGACGCGCACCGGATGTCCGAGGAGGCGATGAACGCCCTGCTGAAGACCCTCGAGGAGCCGCCCGACCGGACGCAGCTGATCCTGGTCTCCTCGGTGCCCGACCGTCTGCTGGGGACCATCCGCTCGCGCTGCCAGACGATCCATTTCGCCCCGCTGCCGGAGGCGGAGCTGCTCCGCTACGCCCGGGAGAAGCATCTGCTCGGCGGCGAGGACGCCCCCGCAGCCGCGCTCCTGGGCGAAGGCTCCTTCGCCGCGCTGGCGGAGCTGGCCCCGAACATCGGCGAGCTGCGGGCGGCCGCCCACGACCTCCAGTCGCGCGTCCTCTCCGGCGAGCTCAACGCCATCATCGAATCGCTCGGCAAGATCCGCGACACCGAGCAGGCGCGCCTCGAGGCGAAGCGCAAGTTCCGCCTGCTCTCGCACAGCCTCCGCGACGTCCTGCTCGCGCGCTCCGGCGGCACCCCCTGCCTCGCCTCCCCCGACTTCGTCCAGAAACTCTCCCGCCTCGACGACGACGAACTCCTCGACCGCATCGAAACCCTCATCGACCACGAGCGCATGATCGACCTCAACGCGAACGTGGGCCTGACCGTCGAGGACGCGCTCCTTCGGATCTGAAGACACCACACAGACACCCGAAACGAAGCCCGAGATGCTCCGCCCGCCGCACGCTTCCTCCCAGGACGTCCTGGCTTGAAGTGCGGGCCCTCTCTCCTTCGGAATGCTTCCCCTAAGGGGTTCCTCTTTGTGGTCTCGGGTGTCTTTGTGTTGATTCCTCCCCGCGGACTGCCTCCCCCGCTTGCGATTCTGTATTCCTTATTCTTTCTGCTGCGGGTACATTCTCTGCTTCCCTATGACCAAGTTTTTCATCACGACCGCGATCGACTACGTCAACAGCGCCCCCCACGTCGGGACGTCGTACGAGAAGATCCTCGCCGACGTCCTCGCCCGCTGGAAGCGGCTCAAGGGCGACGACGTGTTCTTCCTCATGGGGAACGACGAGCACAGCCAGCAGGTCGCGGACCGCGCCGCGAAGGAGGGGCTCACCCCCATCCAGTGGTGCGACAAGATGGAGCAGGTCTTCCGCACCACGTGGAAGAAACTCGACCTCTCCTTCGACCAGTTCATCCGGACCTCGAACCCGGCGCACCAGCGCGCCTGCCAGGAGATCTTTAGGCGCCTCCAGGCGAAGGGCGACATCGTCAAGGCCCCCTACAAGGCGCTTTACTGCGTCGGCTGCGAGGCCAAGAAGACCGAGTCGGAGCTCGTCAACGGACGCTGCCCCAATCACCCGAACCTCGACCTCAAGATCGTCGACGAGGAGAACTACTTCTTCAAGCTGACGAAGTACGCCGAGCCCGTGAAGGCGCTGATCGAGCGCGGCGACCTCATCACGCCCTCGTTCCGTGCGAAGGAGATGCTCGAGGTGATCAAGCAGGGGCTCGAGGACATCTCGATCTCGCGCAAGACCACCCGCTGGGGCGTGCCGATCCCGGGAGATCCCGAGCAGGTCATGTATGTCTGGTTCGACGCCCTGATCAACTACATCACCGCGGCGGGCTTCCCCGACGAGCCGGAGCGCTTCCAGAAGCTCTGGCCCGCCGACGTCCACGTCATCGGGAAGGACATCACGCGCTTCCACGCGATCATCTGGCCGGCCATGCTGATGGCGGCCGGGATCGAGCCGCCGAAGTCGCTCGCCATCCACGGCTTCGTCAACGTCAAGAAGGACGGCCAGGTGCTCAAGATGTCGAAGACGCTGGGCACCGTCATCGACCCGAACCTGATCGCCGATCAGTGGGGCCCCGACACGCTGCGCGCGTACCTGCTGAGCGAAGTGGCGTTCGGCTACGACGGCGACTTCAGCTGGGACGGGTATTTCCAGAAGTCCAACGCGAACCTGGGCGACAACATCGGCAATCTGCTCAACCGCATCGTCTCGATGACCGAGCGATATCAGGGCGGGGTCTTCGTGTCGAAGGGGGCCGCGCTGCCGCAGGACGACGCGCTGAAGGAGACGCTCGCGGGACTGCCCGGCACGGTCGAGACGTTAATGGGGAAGTACGAGTTCCACACGGCCCTGGCCGAGATCTGGAAGGCCGGGACGGCGGCCAACGGCTATATCGAGGCCACCGCGCCCTGGAAGCTGTCGAAGGACCCGGCGAAGAAGGAGGAGCTCGCGCGCGTGCTGTACTGCGGAGCCGACTCGCTGCGCATCCTGGCGTTGCTCCTCTCGCCCTTCATCCCGTCGACCTCGAAACGCATCCTCGAGCAGCTCGGGATCCCCGATTGCCCCGTCCGGCTGGAAAACGCGCGGGTCGGGGAATATATTGGAATCGGCACCCGGGTGAACAAGGGGGCGGTGTTGTTCCAGAAGATCGACGCGAATGCCGAGCAATCTTGAAGAACGCCTGAAGGAAGTGGTCGCCCGCGACGGGCGATATCACATCAACGCCTATCGCTTCGTTTACGAGGCCCTGGACTACACGGTCAAGCAGCTCGAGAAGAAGCGGCACATCAGCGGACGCGAGCTGCTCGAAGGCATCAAGAACCTCGCCATCGAGCAGTTCGGCGGGCTCGCCGTCATGGTTTTCGACGTCTGGGGCGTCCGCAAGACCGCCGACTTCGGCAACATTGTCTTCAATCTCGTCGAGGCGGAGCTGATGAGCCGCTCCGACGAGGACACGCGCGAGGATTTCGACGGCGTCTACGATTTCCGCACCGTCTTCCGCATCGACGCGAAGCCGACAAAGAGCTCGACATGAGCCGCGGCTGGAAGATCGCGATCCTGGCGGGCCTCAGCATCGCCGTCATCGCCCTCACCTATTACCTC
>Ga0137409_10005516_pt1 | contig 13180 bp, 14 predicted proteins | sample CZODoug1_16funga_FD_122059 | JGI IMG/M metagenome (GOLD analysis project Ga0137409, IMG submission 122059) | Vadose zone soil fungal communities from Angelo Coast Range Reserve, California, USA - CZODoug1_16fungal (Hybrid Assembly) | ecosystem: Environmental > Terrestrial > Soil > Vadose zone...
GGCGTGATCGCGAAGAAGGGCACGGTGCTGGGGCAATCGTGGGACGGTTTCGTGATGCTGCCGCTGACCACGTTCGAATCGATGTACGGGCGCCGCCAGACGATGGTGATCTCGGTGAAGATGGCGACGGCCGATGGCGTCGCGCCCGCGATGTTGCGTGCGGAGGAAGCGATGCGCGTCGCGCACCGCCTGCGGCCGGGCGCGGACAACGACTTCACCATCGACACCGGTGAAGGACTGATCGCGTTCTGGGCCAAGCTCACGCGCGTCATTTTCACCGTCGTGCCTGCCGTCGTGGTCATCGGCATCGTCGTCGGCGGCATCGTCATCATGAACATCATGCTGATGAGCGTCACCGAGCGCACGCGCGAAATCGGGATTCGCAAGGCGCTCGGGGCCGCGCGCCGCGATATCCGGCGCCAGTTTTTCGCCGAGGCGCTGACGCTGTCGGTGCTCGGCGGGATCGCCGGCCTCGCCGTCGGCGCAGGGCTCGCCGGACTGGTGCAGGTCCTGTCGCCGCTGCCGGCGCGCGTCACGGCATGGTCCATCGGCCTGGCGCTGCTGCTCGGCATCGTCGTGGGGGTGGCGTTCGGCGTCTATCCCGCGCACCGCGCGTCGCGCCTCGATCCGATCGAAGCGCTCCGCCAAGAGTAGATGAAACTCCACTCGGTCCGCGAGGGCTGGCGGATCGCCCTCGACCAGCTGCGCGCCAACAAGCTGCGCTCGGGGCTCACGGTGCTCGGCGTCGTGATCGGCATCGCTACGGTCATGGCGATGGCCTCGATCGTCGCCGGCTTCCGCGAACAGATCGTCAATACGCTCGAGGTCGTCGGGCCGACGACGTTCCGCGTGCTCCGCTATTTCTCCACCACCGGCGTGAATCCCGACGCGGTGCCACGCGAGGTGCGCATCCGGCCGAAATTGCTGCCGCGGGACGCCGAGGCGGTCGCGCGCCTTCCCGAAATCCATTATGCGGCGATCTGGACGCAGGTGTTCCAGCGGTTCGAGTACGGCGGCAATCACACCCGGATCCTCGGCGTGTTCGGGGCCGATGATCGTTTTATGGAGATCCTCGGTGGCGGCATCACGAACGGCCGCTCGTTCACCGCGGCAGAGCTGCGCGGCGGGGAGCCGATCGCGATCGTCGAACAGCGGACCATCGACCGGTTGTTCGGCGCCATCAATCCGCTTGGCCGCGTGGTGCGGATCGGGGGGCATCCGTTCAAAATCATCGGGATCTGGCAACGACCCACGAACATCTTCGAGGTGCCGGGGGCGCCCGAGATCGCCGCGGTGGTGCCGTTCGAATCAGCGCGGCGCAGTTTCATCATCGACGAGTGGAACAGCCTGATCATTCTCGTGAAGCCGAAGCCGGAGGTCAGCGTCAGCCGCGCGATGGATGCCGCCACGGTGACCTTGCGGCGATTGCGCGGCCTGCGCGTCGGCGACGCCAACACTTTCGACCTGCTCACGTCCGATCAGGTCCTGAGTATCTTCGACAGTCTGACGTTCGCATTCTTTTTCGTGATGCTCGTGCTCTCCAGCATCGCGCTGATGGTGGGAGGCATCGGGGTCATGGCGATCATGATGGTTTCCGTCACGAGCCGGACCCGGGAGATCGGCCTGCGCAAAGCGCTCGGCGCCACGCGGCGGGCCATCCTGTGGCAATTCCTCGTCGAGGCCGCGACGCTGACCCTGCTGGGCGGTATCATCGGCATCGTGCTGGGGGTGGGAGTCGGCGAGGTGCTGAAGCGGCTGCTCGCGTTCAGCACGACGATTCCCGTCGTGCCGGCGGCGATTGCCACCGTCGCATCGATCCTCGTGGGCCTGGTGTTCGGGATCGCGCCGGCGGCTCGAGCGGCAAAACTGGATCCGGTGGAGGCTCTCCGCTATGAGTGACGGCCAAACCGTCGATATCCTGGCAATTGCGGCGCACCGAGACGACGTCGAGCTGACGTGCGGCGGCACGCTGGCAAAAGCAGCCCGAGCCGGTCATCGAGTCGGTATCCTCGATCTCACCCAGGGCGAAATGGGAACGCGCGGCGATGCCGCCACGCGGGCCGCGGAAGCCGAGCGCGCGGCCAAGACACTCGGCGCCCAAGTGCGGCTCAACGCTGGGATGCGGGACGCGCATCTCGAAAACAATGAGGCATCGCGAGGGAAAATCGTCGAGCTCATTCGTCACACGAGACCTCGCGTGGTGATCCTCCCCTTCGCGGTTGGGCGACATCCCGACCACCGGATCGCCTCGGAGCTGGGACGCGACGCGTGTTATCTCGCCGGGCTCGCCAAGTACGAGCCGGGAAAAGGCGGCGAGGCGCACCGGCCGTATAAGCTCCTGTATGCGCTCGCCTATCGCGAAGATCCGGTGAAGCCGACGTTCGTCGTGGACATCTCGGACGTGTTCGAGACGAAGATGCAGGCGATTCGCTGCTACGCGTCCCAGTTCGACGGCGCGAAGGCCGCCGGCGAGATCCACCCGACGGGCCAGGACCTGTACGAGCTGATCCGCGTGCAGTCGGCGCACTACGGCTCCCTGATCCGCCGGCGCTACGGGGAGCCCTTCTATACCGCCGAGACCCAGGAAGTGGATGACGTGCTGCGGCTTGGCGTGCAGTCCATCTAGTTTGTAGATTGCGCGTTCCATGACTAAGCGCGTCACCTATCTCGACAACGCCGCGACGACTCCGGTGCGGCCGGAGGTGCTGGAGGCGATGCTTCCCTATCTCGGGAAGGAAGCCTTCGGCAATCCCTCCTCCGCGCACCGGTTCGGACGTGCAGCGCGCGCGGGCATCGAAGAGGCGAAGCGCGCGGTCGCCACGGCCGTCGGCGCCGAGCCGAATCAGGTGGTGTTCACCTCCGGCGGCACGGAGGCCGACAACCTCGCGATCATCGGTGCGGCGCTCGCGGCCCGTGACCGGGGCGGTCCGTTCCGCGTCGCGGTCTCCGCCACGGAGCACAAGGCAGCCCTCGCCGCGGCGCACGCCGTGAAGCATCTGGGCGGTGAGGAGGTCATCCTTCCCGTGACCGCCTCGGGACAGATCGAGCGCGCGGCGCTCGACACGGTGCTGGAGCGGGGCGTCGCGGTCGTGAGCGTGATGTGGGTGAACAACGAAGTCGGCACGGTGCAGCCCGTGGCCGACCTGGCCGCGCGATGTTGCGATGCGGGCGTCTTGTTTCACTCGGACGCCGTCCAGGCGTTCGGCAAGGTTCCGGTATCGCTCCGCGACGTCAACTGCACTCTCCTCACCATCTCCGGCCACAAGATCGGCGCTCCCAAAGGCGTCGGCGCGCTGATCGTGCGCGATCGCAAGGCGGTCGAGGCGATCATCCACGGCGGCGGCCAGCAATTCGGGATTCGGCCCGGCACGGAGAATGTGCCCGGCATCGTCGGATTGGGCGTCGCCGCCCGCCTGGCCGCCGCAGAGCAGCAGGACCTGGCAACACGGCTGGGCGAGCTGCGCGACGAGCTGGAGCGGCGCCTGGTCGCCATCGTGCCGGATGCCCTGATCAACGGCTGGCAGGGAGCGCGCGCGCCGCACATCTCGAACGTGTCGATCCCGGGAACCGACAGCGAAGCGTTGCTGATGCACCTCGACCTGGCCGGGATCGCCTGCTCATCGGGGTCCGCTTGCAGCACCGGGACCGTCGAGCCGTCGCATGTACTCACGGCGATGCGCGTTCCGCGCGAGCTGGGCGTGGCGGCGCTGCGCTTCTCGTTCGGTATCGACAGCACGCTGGAAGACGTGGCAGCGGTAGCCGCTGCGCTCCCCAAGATCGTTGAGAAGGTCCGATCCTTGTCCGCGGTACTGCATCGATGAGAGTGCTCGTTGCGATGTCGGGCGGCGTCGATTCCTCCGTCGCCGCGGCCTTGCTCGTCGAACAGGGTCACGACGTGATCGGCGCGACGATGAAGCTGTTCTGTTACGGCGACACCGTTCCCGACCGTCCCTGCTGCTCCCTCGACTCGATCACCGACGCGAAGCTGGTGGCGCACAAGCTCGGCATTCCGCACTACGTCCTCAATCTCGAGGACCGGTTCGGCCACGACGTGATCGACAATTTCGTATCCGAGTACGCACGCGGGCGCACACCGATTCCCTGCGTGCGCTGCAACTCATTTACCAAGTTCCGCGACTTCCTCTATCACGCGGATGCGCTCGACTGCGATGCGATCGCGACCGGTCATTACGCGATCGCGGACGGCGGCGCGCTGTACCGCGGGCGTGACCGCCAGAAGGATCAATCGTACTTCCTGTGGGGCATCGATCGCGCCGTGGTGCGCCGCATGCTGACGCCCGTCGGCGATCTCACCAAGGAGCAAACGCGCACAGTCGCGCGGCGGCTCGGATTGGTAACGGCGGACAAGCAGGAATCCGTCGAGATCTGTTTCGTGCCGGACGACAACTACGTCGCGGTGCTCGAGCAACATCTTCCCGCCGATGCGCCGGCGCTGCTGCCGGGGCCGCTCGTCACCACGAACGGCGCAGTAATCGGCGAGCACGAGGGGTTCGCGCGCTACACCGTCGGCCAGCGTCGCGGCTTGCCCGGCGGCTCGACCTCGCCGCTGTATGTCGTCGCGATCCGGCCCGAGACGCGCGAAGTCGTCGTCGGATCAGGCGCGGAGTTGTTCGGACACGACGTGTCTCTCGAAGAGGTCAACTGGCTGGCCGATCCGCTCTCGCCAGGTGACGCCGTGTGGGTGCAATGCCGCTATCGCGCGCGTGCCGTGCCCGGCACGATTGCTGCGCAGGCGGACGACCGCATCGCGCTTCGGCTCGCTGAGCCGGTCCGGGCGATCGCACCAGGGCAATCGGGCGTGCTGTACGACGCCAACGATCGATTGCTCGGCGGTGGCGTAATCGCCTAGCCTGGTGAAGCGTGCGGGAGGTCACAGCGCCTCCGGTCGCTGCGCGTGCAGAATTCAGGTTCGCCCACACAATTTCTCTTGGAGGCAGTATGCGGTTGCTCCTTCGTGCCGGAGTCGTGTTCGGCTTAGCGGCGGCAGCGTGCGGTAAAGACGCGCCGTCCCCGGTCGACTTCAACGATCCGGCTGCGGTTTCGGCCAATCTCTCCGCGGTCGACTCCGCGTTCGATAGCGACGTCTTCCGCAGCTTCTCGACGGCGTCGATCATGCTCGACGTCGCGACGGCGCCGGCGTTCCGCCCGGCGGCGAACCTACTCGAGACGCTGCAGCCCAAGCTGGCCCGGACGGGCGCCCGCATGTTCCTCCCGAACCTGCGGCAGGCGCAGAAGCTGCAGGCGATGGTGCCGAACCTCAGCGTCTCCGCCGCGCAGGGCCGGATCATCCCCGACACGATGTACGGTCGCGTCTTCGAGTGGGATGCCGCCCTCAACCAGTATCGGTATCAGGGCACGACTGTCGCGAATCTCACAGGCGTGCGATTCGTCCTGTATGCGACCGGCCTGGATGGACAGGTCGTCGAGCCGGTGAGCGCGATCGGCACGCTCGACATCATCGATCAGAGCACGCCGACCAAGCTGCAGGTGCAGGTTCTGGTCAAAGGTGGGGCGACGACGTATGTCGACTACACGGCGTCGTTCACCAGCGGTGTGACCTCCGCCACTGCGACCGTTTCGGGCACGATCACGAACGGGCTGAGCGCGGGCAACAACAAGACGCTCTCGTTCGATGAGACGCTTTCGGTCAACGGCGGTGGTGCCAATGTCCAGGCGACGTTCGCGCTGAACAACCCGGCAATCACGCTGATGCTCAACGAGTCGGTGGCCTTCAATGACCCGAATATCATCATCAATGCCGATTTCAAGTTGATCCAAAACGGTCAGACGATCAGGGCCGTAGGCCACATCACGATCAACAACCTGACCAGCGCCGTCACGGTCAGCGTCGCGGTGTACGTGGACGGCCATCCGGTGGCGTCGATCAGTGGCGATCCTGCCACGGCGCAGTGGGTCGATGCGGGTGGTCAGCCGCTGACGGCCGCGGACCTGCTCGCACTCGAGAAGCTGTTCGACGCGTTCGAGAACTTCGGCAATACCGTCTCTAACCTGTTCGCGCCGGCCGGCACGTTCGCCGGCCTGTAATCGCATAGGAGCAAGACCGACTCCCCGTCCGGCTCTGGCCGGGCGGGGAGTTTTGCTTTATTACGTACGGACGGTCTGTCGACTCACCCGAGGCTCCTGAGGCTTCCGATGCCCACTCGCCGCCGCTTTCTCGGTTCGCTGTTCGCCGCTACGGCCACTCTGCCCGCGTTGAGAAGCGACGCGCTTGCGCGGATCCTTCCGGCCGCGCGGCACGTCGATGGCCGGAGTCCGGAGGATGTCGCCCAGGACGAGGATTTCTGGCGTGCGATCCAGGCGGCGTTCGACATCGACCGGGGCATGATCAACCTGAACAACGGCGGCGTGGCGCCCTCGCCGCGGGTCGTGAACGCCGCCTTCCAGCGCTACCTCGCCGTCTCGAACCAGGCGCCCGCGATCACGATGTGGGCATGGATCGAGCCGGAGATCGAGGCCGTGCGCCGCCGGCTGGCGGCGAACTTCGGGTGCGATCCCGAAGAGATGGCGATCACGCGCAATGCGAGCGAGGCGCTCGAGATCGTGCAGCTCGGCTTACCGCTGCAGCGCGGCGACGAGGTGCTGACAACCACGCAGGACTATCCGCGTATGATCACGACCTGGAAGCAGCGCGAGCGGCGCGACGGCATCGTGCTGAAACAGATCACCTTCCCGGTGCCGCCAGCGTCGCAGGATGATCTCGCGCGACGGATCGAAGCCGCGATCACGCCGCGTACCAAGGTCATCCACATCTGTCACATCACGAACCTCACCGGACAGATCTTCCCCGTGAAGCAGATCTGCCAGCTGGGCCGAGCGCGCGGCATTGAAGTGATCGTGGATGGGGCGCACGCGTACGCGCATTTCCCGTTCACGCGCGACGAGCTGGACTGCGATTACTACGGCACCAGTCTGCACAAGTGGCTCACGGCGCCGATCGGCACGGGGTTCCTGTACGTCCGCCGCGCGAAGATCGCGAAGATCTGGCCGATGATGGCGGCCCCGCCCGAGATGAACGAGAACGTGCGCAAGTTCGAGGAGATCGGCACGCACCCCGCGGCCAATCACAATGCGATCGTCGAAGCGCTCGATTTTCTGGACGGGATCGGCCCCGAGCGGAAGGCCGCCCGGCTGCGCTTCCTGCGCGACCGCTGGGCCAGGCGGCTCGAGCGCGCCCCCGGCGTGAAGATCCTGACCCCGTATGATCCCGCGCAGTCGTGCGGGCTGGCCTCGTTTACGCCGGGCCAGCTCGACGTCGGGAAGCTCGCCGGCTTCATGTTCGACCGGCACCGCATCATCGTCACGCCGATCGCGCACCCCGAATTCAACTGCCTGCGGATCACGCCGAACGTCTACACGACGCTGGCGGAGGTCGACCGCTTTGCCGACGTCATGGAGGACCTGCTGCGCAAGGGACTGCCGACCTCCTAAGGCAGCAGCGCGACGATCCGCAGTGGCCCGCCGCTGCCGCCCTTGATCTTCATCGGCAGCGCAATGACGTAGGCTCCCGTCGCCGGCAGCTGCTCGACATTCGCCACGTTTTCGAATGCCGGGATGTTTCCCGCGAACAGGCGCCGATGCACGCCGTAATTCTTCGACTGGCCGTAATCGATGCTCGGCGTATCGATCCCCACCGCGCCCACCCTGCGCCGCGCCAGCTCGCGTGCGGCATCGAGGCTCAGACCCGGGAAGTGCAGCTCCGGAACGGCCGCCGCACCCGTTTTCGTGGTGCCGAGGTAGCGAGCGCGATCGGGCCAGCGGCTGCCCCAGCCGGTCCGGATCAGGACGATCGACCCCTCTGGGATCGCGCCGTGTGCGCTCTCCCAGTTCCTGATGTCCGAGGGAAGCACGCGGTAATCCGCTGTCGAGTCTGTCTGATGGCTCACGTCGATGACGACCGCCGCTCCCATCAGCTGGGCGAGGGGGATCTGATCGGTGGTATGCTTGCCCTGGCCAAAGTGGACCGGCGCATCGAGGTGCGTGCCACCGTGCTCGGCGGCCGCGAAGTTGTTGGCGGCGTAGTACCAGCCGCCGGGCGTGCGCTGCGCCGAAACGACCGTCAGGCGAAAGGGCTGCGCGGTGGGCCAATAAATGGTGGTCGAGTCGAAGTCGTACGTGAGGTCAACCCAGCGGCCTGCCACGAGGCGGTCTGCGATGGATGGCTGGCTGCATGCCGCGAGCACGAGGAGCGCAGGGACAATCGCCAGACGTCGCATGGTCTCTCCTTGTAAGCATGTTGAGTTGCAACCGCAGCGGAGATTGTTAACGTTGCGAGTCATGAAATCAATCCTCTGGCTGGTTCCGATCTGCATTCTCGTCGCCTGCGGCTCCGATAAGTCGGGCCAGACCGTGAATCGCGACACGCTCACCGAGCGTCAGAAAGACAGCATCCTCGCGAACTCGAAGATCCCCAACGCGCGCGCCGTGGGACGGGCGATGAACGCGGCCGACTCGATGAGCGCGCGCATCCGGAGCAGCGATACGGTCGCGAGGGATACATCGGAGTTCTGATGCGCGCCGTGGTGGGCGGCGTACTGCTCGTGGTCGCCGCGTGTGGACCTCCCAAACCCTGTTCCGGTCATCAGTTCGACCGGCTGCGCCGCTACTCCCTGCCCTACGCCGGCCACTGGGTGGTCGCCCGTGGAGACACGCTGACGTTCCCCGCTGCACCCGGCATGAGTGATCGTTTCCGGCTGAGCGACATCATGCTCGACACCCTCACGGTGGTCGTCGGCCGTGAGTGCCTGTTCCGCGGGCATATCGTCTTTCGCGCGCCGCGCACCGACACCATCACCGTGAGCTGGTTCGGCCAGCCGGAGCAGGCCATCGTCAGCGGCTGGCCCGCGGAACTCGGGCCCTTTGCGGGGCTGTCGCTCGCCTGGGCAGGCCGCGACTCGCTGAGTGGATCGATTCTGCTCGACTCCAAGCTGGGCGTGCAGGCGCGTCCCGGCATGACGGCGCGGTTCGTCGCAGGCCGCGCCCAGCGGTTATCTTCCGCTCCATGAGAGGCTTCCTTGTCAGACTGCTGATCATCGCCCTAGGCTTGTGGGTCGCCGATCAACTCCTTGCCGGTATCGGGTTCGACAGCACCGGTGCCCTGATCGTGTCCGCGCTGCTGCTCGGCGTGGTCAACGCCGTCATTCGTCCCATCATCCTCATCCTCACCCTGCCGTTGACCGTGCTGACGCTCGGGCTCTTCATCCTGATCGTAAACGGCATCTCGCTGGGACTGGTGGCCTGGCTCGTTCCAGGATTCCATATCGCCGGACTTTGGTCGGCGACGGTGGGCGCCATCATCGTTGGCCTCACCAGCTGGGCCGCGTCGGCGTTCGTCGGCGGGTCGGGACGCATCGAGCGCTTGAAACGGGTGGAGGTCACCGGCCGCCGCATCGATGCTTGACGTTGAAACGCCTGCCCTCCTGCTCTATCACGACGTGATGGAGCGGAACCTCACTAACATGGCCGGACGCGCGAAGCAGCTCGGCGTCTCTTTGCGTCCGCACATCAAGACGCACAAGTGTCTCGAGCTGGGACGCCGCCAGCTGGCGCTCAGGGCACAGGGCATCACCGTATCCAGCCTATTCGAAGCGCAGGCGTTCGCACGCGGCGGCTTTACGGACCTCACATGGGCGTTTCCGCTCGATCCGTCGCACGTTCCCCACGTGCAGCGCATCGCGCGGGATGGCGTGACCCTGCGCGTGATTCTCGACGATCTCGAGACCGCGAAGGCGCTCGCCGGCAGCGGCCTGCATGTGTGGAGCAAGGTCGACTGCGGCTATCACCGGGCCGGTGTCGACCCGTCGTCCCGGTACGCACTCGAGGTCGCGCGGGAGTTGGGGGCGGAGCGCGGTCTCACGTTCGACGGGATTCTCAGCCATTCGGGTCACGCGTACCGCACGCGCAACAAGGAGGAAGCGGCGCAGGTCGCCGAGCAGGAACGCCAGGTGATGGCGTGGTTTGCCGAGCTGCTCCGCAAGGACGGCCTGCCCGTCCGCGGCGTCAGCGTGGGGTCGACGCCCGCGATGGCGGCCGCAAAAGACTTGACGGGCGTCACAGAAGCCAGGCCCGGGAACTACATCTTCTATGACCGGACCATGGTCCTGATCGGGTGTTGCGAACCGCGCGATGTCGCGGTCTCAGTGTTGGCGACCGTCGTATCGCACCAGCCGGGCGCAGCGCATTTCGTCGTCGATGCCGGCGCGTTGTCGCTTTCGAAGGATCTGGGACCGACGCATCTGGGACTCGAGACGGCGTTCGGCGCGGTGAAGGATCACCCGGAGCTGACGGTCGCGTCCGTCTCGCAGGAGCACGGCGTGATCCGCGCGGCGGCGCCCGCGGCGATCGAAGGCAAATTCAAGGTGGGACAGCAAGTCGAGATCGTGCCGAATCACTCCTGCCTGACCGAAGCGCACTTCGATGAATACGTGGTGATCGAGGGAGGTCGCGTGATGGATCGCTGGCACATCGAGCGTGGCCGATGATTCTGCTGCGCCATTTCTTCGTCGCACTCCTGCCGTTGGTGTTTGGACTCGCTGCGAGTTGGGGTTTTGCCTTCTCGCAAAACAAATGCGGGCGACTGGTCGGGCCGATTTTCGCCCCCAAGTGTCACTGGATTCAGCTCGAGTATCAGTTGGGATTTCAGATGGCGGGCACGCTGTTGGGCTGTCTCATTGCCATCTTTCTGGGCGCCTGGTTGGAAAGTCGCAGCCGGCGCCGCGTAGAACGTCCAACCCTCAATCAGGGAGCGTCTGCATGAAAGCGCTGCTTACGCTGGTACTGCTCCTGGCCGTTGCGCTGCCCGCTGCGGCCCAGGACACGACGAAGGCTGCAGCTCCCCCGGCCCCGCCTCCGGCGGCCGCGCCCAGCACCGCGACGGTCGAAGCCGTCCTGGCGCGCTCGGTCGTGGACCGTGCGCCGCAAGATAGCGGCACCGCATTTCCCGACAGCGTCGGTACGCTCGTCCTGTGGATGCGTGTGACCGACGGCAATGGCCAGACGCTGCATCACGTGTGGTTTCACGGCGGCGACCAGGTGGGCGATGTCCCGCTGACGATCGGCGGATCGCCGTGGAGGTCGTGGAGCCGCAAGACGATCCCGGCCGACGCAAAGGGAGCGTGGCACGTCGAGATTCGGGATGAGGCCGGCAATGTGATTAAGAGAGTTGATTTCACCGTAGGCCAATAAATAAGGCAGACGCCTAGACGCCGAGACGCCTAGCGGGCGTCTCGGCGTCTAGTTTTTGCATGTCCCCGTTTTTCGGTGTTATTCTAGCCGCATGGACTTGGTCGAGCAGATCGTCGCCAATCTCGAGGTGGAGCCCGGCCAGGCCGAGAAGGGCATCGGCGCTATTCTGATGGCGATGCGCATGACCGTGGACAAGCCGACGTTTGAAAAGGTGCGCGCCGCCGTGCCGAACCTCGAGAGCTACATGGGGCGCGCGCTGATGAGCGGCGCGCGCACAGGTGAAATGATCGGCGTGGCGGGTCCCGCGGCCTTGATGGCGGGTCTCTCCGCCGCCGGATTTCGCAAGGAAGACGTACCGCGGCTGGGACGCATCGTGTTGGAGCACATCCGACCCACGGTCGGCAATGAGGCGATCGACAAGTTCCTGGCCGGCGCGCCTGCCCTCAAAAGCTAGCGAGCTAGAGTCGCATCTTCTGGAGGAGGGATTTGAAGCGGGATTCGTTGCGCAGCGGGTCCAGCATCGGATTCACGTTCAAATAAGCCAGCCATCCTCGTTTGTCGTCGTACGCCCGCTCGGCCCAATCCAGCGCGCGGTCCAGATTACCCAGTCCGATGTGCAAGATCGCAAACGCCACGGGCGACACATAGCTGTCGCGCCCAGCGGCCTCGAGCTGGCGTAACAACTGCTCCGCCTCACCCAGCTTGCCGGCCCGGGCGAGCACCCAGCCCAGCGTCGCCGTCGTATAGGCGCCCGCACCCGGCAGCGCCAAGGCATCGCGGAGCATTCGCTCCGCATCCGCCAGCTGGCCCCGCATGGCGAGTGTGGTGCCCAGGATGCGATAGCTCTCGACCGCCATCGGGTTCATCTCGATAGCCCGCGCGAGGTGATCGAGCGCCTGCTCGAACCGCCGGGCATAAAACGCGAGCCAGCCGACGCCCCGTCGCGCCGATACCGATGCCGGATCGAGCTCGAGTGCCGTGTGCCCTTCGAGCAAGGCCGCGTCATGCTCTCCGCGGGAAGCCAGCAGGAAGGCGTACCATTGATGCGCGCTGGCGTACCGGGGATTGAGCTCGATCGCACGGCGAAATTCTCGATCGGCCCCGTCCCAATCCCAGTCGTAGACGAAGAGGCTCCAGGCGAGCGACGCATGGGCCGAGGGAACGGTCTCATCGAGCTGCAATGCTTTGTGCGCGTATTCCTTGGCGCGCCGGTACGCCTCGTCAACGGGAATCGAGCGGTAATCGACGTCGAGCGCGTAGGAATCCGCGAGCCCCGCGTAGGCGGGCGCGTAGCCGGGATCCTCCGCGATGGCCTGCTCGAAGTAGCTGATCGCTTCCGCGACGCCTTCCTGGGTGCGCTTGTTCCACGCATACCGGCCTTTGAGATAGAGGCCGTAGGCTTGGATGTTCTCGGTGTAGCGCCGCGGGACGTGCTCGGACACATCGGCGAACATCGTCGCGCGGAGCGTATTGACGATCGTCGCCGCGATTTCGTCCTGAATCTCGAAAACATCGCGCAGCGTCCGGTCGTAGCGCTGCGACCAGAGGAGCTGCCCGTCGTCGGTCGAGGTCAGCTGTGCGGTGATACGCAGGCGATCCCCCGCTTTCCGCACCGTGCCCTCGAGCACGACGGATGTCCCCAGCAGCGCGCCGACCGCGCGCACATCGAGCGACTTGCCTTTCAATGCAAAGGCAGACGTACGTGACGCGACGCGCAGGCCGGCAATCTTGGCGAGGGCGTCGATCAACTCGTCGCTGATGCCGTCGCTCAGGTACTCGTTCTCGGGGTCGGGACTCGCGTTGACAAAGGGGAGCACGGCAATGGACCGCGTCGTGGCCGGCGTGTGTGTCGCGCCCGGTCCCGCGGGAGTGACCAACGCGGTGACGAACTCGGCGGCGCTGGCGTACCGCTGCTGCGGGTCCTTCTCGAGCGCGTGGACAACCGCGCGTTCCGTGG
>Ga0137409_10005518_pt1 | contig 13178 bp, 11 predicted proteins | sample CZODoug1_16funga_FD_122059 | JGI IMG/M metagenome (GOLD analysis project Ga0137409, IMG submission 122059) | Vadose zone soil fungal communities from Angelo Coast Range Reserve, California, USA - CZODoug1_16fungal (Hybrid Assembly) | ecosystem: Environmental > Terrestrial > Soil > Vadose zone...
CTGGGTTGACCCACACCGCCTTCCCCAAATAGCGTTTCTGCACCCCCATCGGGTGGGTGGGGGGCGGCGGGTGGATAAGAAAAGGACGCGATCTACTGCTGCGGGACGGCCGTGCGGATTCCCGAGTCGAAAACATAGTCGGCGACGACCGTAGCTCCGGCCTTGACGGTCACGATCGGGGGCCCGCTGATGACCCGCACATAGTTCTGCGCGCTCACCTTGTAGGTTCCAGCCGGGAGTTCGATCGTGTAGCGGCTGTCGGAGCCCGTCTTGGTGCTGAAGACCGTCCCCCGGTCTGAGGTGAACTCGATCTCGACCCCGGCCGCCGGCCGCATCTTGCAAGGGGCAAAGTCGTTCGGGGCCGGCTCCACGGGCCCTGGCCCGCATGGAATCACGGTCACCTGCCCTGTCACGGTCCCGCTACCCGCCGCCGGGCCGCCAGGAAACTGGTAGGCGCCACAGGCGGCGACCAGGAAAACCAGCGCGGCGAGCAGGCCGTTTCTCATCAAAAGAACCAACGCCGCCGGCCGGCCGAAGGTCACGGCCGCCGCTCGATCGGCCGGTGCACGCCGCGCTAGTGTTTTAGCGCGCTCCGGGGTGGCCAAGAGGTAAGGCAGAGGACTTTGGATCCTCGACCGAAGGTTCGAATCCTTCCCCCGGAACCATTAACAGGCTGGGTTCCCGCCACGAGGTTCGCCCCCTAGCCTCGAGGCGTGCGCAAGCTCGTTCGGCTGATCCCCGGCTGGAAGCGCATCCTGCTTTTCGCCGCCCCGCTCGCCATCAGCGCTGGAGCGCTGGCTGGGGCATACCTGTACGCGACGTCCGCGTCCGCCGCGCCAGATCCCACGATCCATCCGGGTACGGTTGGGATCGAGGTTCCGCCGCCTGCCGGCCTCCTCGTGCATGTCGTTGGCGCGGTCGCCAACCCCGGGCTCTATCGGATCCCGCGCGGGAGTCGCGTTTACGACGCCATCGCTGCTGCCGGCGGCCTCAGCCCCGACGCCGACCTCTCCAAACTCCCGAACCTCGCCGGAAGACTCACAGACGGCGAGCAGGTCAAGGTGGCGTTCGCCAGGACGACCTCCGGGACGGTGATCACGCGCACCAACCTCAACACCGCGACCCTTGACGAGCTCGAGGCGCTGCCGGGCTTCTCCGCGGCCTTTGCGCAAGAGGTGATCGACTACCGAACGAACTTCGGCGGATTCCAGAACACCCGCGAGCTGGTCGAGATCCTCGGCATGAGCGAAGCCGAATACGTCATCGCGCGCCGGTTCCTGACCTTGTGACGAGATTTCCCGCGCTCATCGTCGCCACCTCGTGGTGTGTCGCACTCGCGGCTGCCGTCGTCCTCGTGCCATCCCAACCGATCCTGGGCGTCCTCGCCGTCGCGCTGGCCATCCCCTGCCTTGCTCTCGCACTCGTGGTGCGGCCGGCGATCCTGTCGATCGCGCTTGCGTTCGCGCTGCTGGCCGTGGGCCGGGCCGAGCTGCCTGCGGTCGACCAGCAGGTTGCATCACGGGCTGAGGGCCTTGCAGGTCAAATCGCGACCATCACCGGCCGCGTCGCCGATGACGGCCGCCAAACCGCCGGCGGCGGGGAGGTTCTCGTCGAGCCGGATCGAATTTTCATCGGCACGCAGCAGGTCAGCAGCATCGGCAACCTGTTGGTTCGCTGGCGCGGTCCGTCCCGGGTCGCTTTCGGCGACCAGGTGCGGGCCACAGGCGAGCTTGCGCTGCCGCGCGACCTCCCCGCGTTCGACCGCCGCGCCTACCTGGCGCAACGCCGCGTCTACGTCGAGCTGCAGTCGACGAGCTTCGACGTGACGAACAGTGGATCGGGCCTTGCCGGGATCCCGGCTTGGCTGCGCGCCCGATACACGACCGCGCTGGACGACGCGCTGCCGCCGCCTCACTCAGCCGTGCTGCTCGGCACCGTGCTCGGCATTCGCCAGGGCATCCCGCCCGCGCTCAACAACGCCCTCATCGCGACCGGCCTCGTGCACCTCCTGGTCCTCAGCGGCTTGAAGGTCGCCGTCTTCGCCCGCATCGTGCAGGCGGCCCTTCAACCGGTGCTCGGAAGACTTGCCACCTGGCCCGCGCTCGCCCTGATCGCCGTGTATGCGATGGTCGGCGGAGCCACACCCGCTGCTGTGCGCGCCGCGGCGATGGGCGGCCTCGCCATCGCCGCCTCGCGCCTCGGCCGTCCCACGCATGTCTGGACGTCGCTCGCGTTGACCGCTGCCGCGATGCAGGGCTGGCACCCCGAGCTGGCCTGGGACGTCGGTTTCCAGCTCTCGTTCGCCGGAACCGCGGCGATCATCCTGCTGACTCCGACGATCGAAAAGCGTCTCGGCTTCATGCCGAAGGTTCTGCGGGAACCCTTCGCGGTGACGTGCGCCGCACAGGTCGGCACGCTGCCGATGATGGCGACCGACTTCCACGTCCTGTCGCCGGTCGCGCCTCTGGCCAACGCGCTGGTGATCCCCATCCTGCCACTGCTCATCAGCGGCGGGCTCTTGCTCGGCGTCCTGTCGTTCATTCCGGAACTGGCGCGCATCGCCGCCATCCCGATCGCCGGGCTGCTTGCCTACCTCGAGCAGGTCGCCTACATCCTTACGCGCGTCCCAGCCGCGGCCTTCCCGATCCCGCGGTTCCCGACCTGGGCCGGCCTCGCCTACTATTCCGGGCTCGCGCCTGGAATCGCCGCCGGCCAGCTGGCCGGCCGCCGCCGCATCATCGCGATCGCCGGCGCCGTGCTGGCGCCGACCCTCATCTCAGCCGCCGCCCTGGGAATATGGGCGAACGCGCCGCCTCAGGCCACGGTCATGACCGTTGGCGACGGCCAGGCCCTTCTTTTTCGAGGTTCGCACGGTGCCGTGCTCGTCGACGGCGGCCCCAGCCCTGCCCACCTCAAGGACGAGCTTGGCGCCCTGCTGCCTCCCTGGCAGACGAAGCTCGAGGCGATCGCGATCACCGCCCCGACGCTCGGCCACGTCGGCGGCTTTGCCGGCTTCGACCGGCCCGCCGGCAAAGTCCTGATACCTGATGTGCAGCTCGCCGGCTCCGCCTGGCGAACTGCCGCTCTCGAAGCCACGGCGAGGGGCGCGGCAGTCGTGAGGCTGACCGCCGGATCGTCCCTTGCGATCGCCGGATTCAATCTCGAGGTCCTCGCCCCCGAACCAGGGGCGCCCGGCGACCAGGTGGGCGCGGCCTACCTCGCAATACGCGTCAGCGGTCCAGGCGGGCGCAGCTTCTGCGACTTCAGCGACCTGGACCTCGAAGCGCAGACGCTCGCCGCGACACGACTCCGCAAGCCTTGCAGCTACCTTCTCCTGCCCGCCGGCGGTAGAAGTCTTCTGTCGCCGGAGCTCGAGCACGCGGCAATGAGCCCGACGACCCAGCTCATCGCCTCACGCGCCGCGGGTCAGCTCGCGCATGGATTCCCACCCAACGTCCTGCGCACCGACCAGGAGGGGACGATCACATTGCCGATGTAAGTACCATCGATCCGTGCCCCGAGCCTCGGCCAGCCCAACGCGCGCGGCCACGGTGCTGCTGCTTCACGGCGACGAGCGATTTCTCATCGACGAGGCAGCTCGCACGACGCTGGAGGCGTGGAAAGCCGAGCTGGTGTCCGACTTCGGCTTCGAGACCCTCGAGGGGACCGGTCTGTCCGCAGCGCGCCTGCAGGATTCGATCCTTCAGATGCCGTTTCTTGACCCATATCGGGCCGTATTCGCGCGCATGCTCCCAGCCAATCGCGCGGAGTCGATGGCGCCCGCCCTCGCCGACATCCCGTCGACGACCCGCCTTCTGATCACAGTCGCCGGCCGGCTCAGCCCAGGCAACAAGCTCGTCAAAGCGGTCACGGCGGCGAAAGGCACAGTCCAGGAGATGCAGCACCTCAAAGGCCGCGCGCTCAGCGACTGGACGAGCAGGCGCGCGATCGAGGCTCACGGGCTCACCCCGGCGATCGCCGCCCAGGTCGTCCGCGTCACGCCGCCAGACCTGAGCGTCATCGAGTCCGAGCTGAGCAAGCTCGCTGCGTACAAAGCCTCAGGCTCGAAGCTCACCAGCGAAGCGGTCACCGAGCTCCTCGCCGGGGGCCGTGAGGACGAGATCTTCAAGCTCACCGACAACCTGCTCCCCCATCCGACTCCCCAAGCGCTCCAGATCGCAAGAGGCCTCACCCGCGGCGGCCTACAGCCGACCTCCGTCGCGTACCGCATGGCCCGCCACGTCGCGCTCGTGCTCGAGGTTCGCGCGCGCCAGGAGCGGGGCGAGTCCTTGCAGCATGTTCAGGACGAGATGGCCGAGCATCGATTCGTGGTGCAGAAGGCCTACGACGCCGCCCAGAATGCCGACCCCGACCGCCTCGAGGCGGCGCTGCGGGCGATCCGCGACTACGAGTGGGAGGTCAAGTCAGGCCAGATCGACGCCGAGCTTGGGCTGGACGTCCTGCTGACGCGCCTGTAGGAAAGCCCTACTTCTTCTTGGTCGGAGCTGCTTTCGGGGCAGCCGGTTTGGCCGGAGCCGCCTTCTTGCCTTTCCCGACCGCCGCCGGCGGCGCCACCGCCAGCTTCGCCGCCTGCCGCATCAGCCGCGCCTTGCGCCGGGCCGCGTTGTTCGGGTGCAGCACACCCTTCGACGCCGCGCGATCCAGCGCCCTCACCGCGTCGAGCGCCAGCAAATATCGATCAGATTCGGCGACCGGCGCCACGGTCAGCGACCGCCGCGCCTTGACGACAAGGGTCTTGACCTCAGAGCGCACGGCGCGATTGCGCAGCGCACGTTTCACGCCGGCTCGCGCCTGCTTCTTCGCGGACGCAGTTCGCTTAGCCACGGGTCATCACCAGGTTGGACTTACGCACGAACTTAGGATTATAGGGGCCAGTGGAATTCGAGCTCGGCGGGAAGCGCCCGAAGGTACACCCAGACGCCTACATCGCACCGACTGCCGTCCTCATCGGAGACGTCGAGGTCGGCGCCGGCGCCAGCGTGTGGTTTGGCGCCGTCCTGCGCGCCGACGAGGCCCAGATCAAAATCGGCGAAGGCGCGAACATCCAGGACAACGTCGTGATGCACTGCGCCACCAACCTCCCGACCGTAATCGAGAGCAACGCGACCATCGGCCACTCCGCACTGCTCGAAGGCTGCGTCGTCGAAGCGGGCGCCCTGGTCGGCATGGGCGCGACGATGCTTCAGCGCAGCCGCCTGGGCGCAGGCTCGATGCTCGCGGCCGGCGCCGTCCTGCAGGAAGGAAACACGATCCCACCCGGCCACCTCGCCGCTGGTGTGCCCGCGAAGGTCAAGAAGCCGCTGGCCGGCTCGTCGGCCAAGTGGGTGGGCTCTGCCGCGAAGCACTACCAGGACCGCGCAATCGCGTACCGGGCAAAGCTGAAACCCGTCGACGGACGTTGACCATCGCGCTGCCTGCGCGCGCCAAGCTCAACCTGGACCTCGCCGTCCTGGGCCGGCGCGACGACGGCTTTCACGACATCCGCACGACGCTGCAGGCGATCGACCTGCACGACCTGATCACGCTCATACCCGCGGACCAAACCACGCTCACGATCACGGGTATCGAAGTCCCGAACACGCCAAACAACTCCGTCCTCAAAGCGCACGCCGCGTTGGAAAGGGCAGTGAAAAAAGAACTTCCTACCAAAATCCAGCTTCACAAGCGCATCCCGTCCGGCTCCGGCATGGGAGGCGCCAGCGCAGACGCCGCGACGACGCTGCGAGGACTCGCAGCGCTCTACAAAATCTCAACGGACCTCACATCGATTGCGCGAGAGCTCGGCGCCGACGTTCCATTTTTTCTCACCGGGGGCACGGCCATAGCAGACGAGCGTGGTGATCGGCTCACGCCGATTCCGACAGCGCCTCAATGGTTCGCCATCGCCTGGCCCGGTATCGAACTGCTGACGCGAGACGTTTACGTTGCGTGGGACCAGATGCCTGAAACGACCGGGACCAACCAGCTTACCGAGGCCGCGATGCAGGTCAAACCCGAGCTGAAAACTTTCGCCGCCAGCCTCGGCCGCGACTGGCAGATGACGGGCAGCGGGTCGGCTTTCTTCCGGCGCTGCACAGACGATGAGTCCGCACACGAGTGCACGTCCAGCCTGAACCACCTGAAATGTTGGACCGCAGTCGCCCAGGCGATCGGTCCGTGGGCATGATCCGCAAGACCGCCGCCGTCTGGGCGGGGAAAGCCACCGGCGCGCTCAGCCGCATCAGCGGCCGAGGCGGCGGCACGACGCTCCCCGGAGACATAGCGCGCGCAATCGACCCGCGCATTCTCACCAAGCTCTCACAGGACCTCACCCACGGCTCGATCGTCATCACCGGCACCAACGGCAAGACGACGACCGCCCGCATGGTGACCTGGCTCCTCGAGGGCGCCGGGCATAAAGTAGTCTCCAATCGAGCCGGGGCCAATCTGATCTTCGGCGCCACGGCTGCGGCGCTGAACAAGGCGGGGCCGGACGGGCGGCTGAGAGCCGACTGGGGCGTTTTCGAGATCGACGAGGCGAGCCTCCCTAAGGCGGTCGAGGAGATCAAACCAAAAGCGACCCTCGTCCTCAACCTATTCCGCGACCAGCTCGACCGGTACGGCGAGCTCGAGTCGATCGCCAAGAAGATCGAGTCCGCGCTCAGCGCCCTGCCATCCGAACAGAGCACCGCCATCCTCAACGCCGACGACCCGCGCGTCGCGGAGATCGGACTTGGTCTGACAAAGGCGCCGCTTTGGTACGGGCTCGACGACACCAGTGTCGCTGCGCGCGAGCTGCCTCACGCAGCAGATGCGCGAACCTGTCCGAAATGCGGCGCGAGCCTGAATTTCGAAGCGGTCTATGTCGGACATGACGGCGTCTATGAGTGTCCGAACCACGACTTCAAGCGGCCAACGCCGAGCATCACCGCCAGCAACATCGAGCTCGACGGTTTCGACAGCTTCTCAGCCGACATCGACAAGACCCGCGTCGAGGTCCCGCTCGGCGGCCTCTACAACACATACAACGTGCTCGCTGCATTTGCGGCCGCCCGCACGCTGGGCCTCGAGCCGGCCTACATCGCCGAGCGCCTCAAAAACTTCCGCGCCGCCTTCGGCCGCCAGGAGCGCCTGGAGTTTCGCGGCCGGCACTTGAACCTCGTCCTCTCGAAGAACCCGGCCGGGTTCAACGAAACCGTGCGCACCGCGGTCGAGCTCGCCAAGGGCACGTGCTTTGTGATCGGCCTCAACGACCGCAAGGCAGACGGCACGGACGTGAGCTGGATCTGGGACGTCGACTTCGAGCACTTGAAGGACAAAGCAAAAGTGGTCGTGCCGGCCGGAAACCGCGCCCACGACATGGCTGTCCGCCTCAAGTACGCGGAAGTTCCCGCCCAGCCGCCCGAAACCGATCCAGGCAGCGCGCTCGACAGCCTGATCAGGGCCACGAACGAAGGTGACACCGCCCACCTGCTGTGCACGTACACGGCGATGCTCGACCTGCGCGCGGAGCTCGTGCGCCGCGGCTGGGCCAAGCCGTACTGGGAAACTTAGAGCCGTGACGAAGACCTTCACGGTCGGCTGGCTCTACCCCGACCTGATGAATATCTACGGCGACCGCGGCAACATCCTCACCCTGCTCAAGCGCGCCGAGTGGCGCGGATTCGAGGCCAGGCTCGTCGAGCTCGGGCGCGGCGCCACCAAGCAGATGGACGAGGTCGACATCTTCTTTTTCGGCGGCGGACAGGACCGCGAGCAGGCGCTCGTCTATGAGGACCTGCTCGAGTTCAAGCAGCCACCCCTCGAGCTCGCGGTGGGCAACGGCGCGATGGTGCTTGCGGTGTGCGGCGGCTATCAGCTGCTCGGGCACTACTACCAGACGGCCGAAGGTGAAAAGTTCCCCGGCATCGGGATGATCGACGTGAGAACCGAGGCGGGCAAGAAGCGATTCATCGGCGACGTCGTCATCGACACCGACATCGAAACTCTCAGCCCGAAAACGCTCGTCGGTTTCGAGAACCACAGTGGTCGCACGTATCTCGGCCCCAAGGCCAGGCCCCTCGGCAAGGCGAGGCTCGGCTACGGCAACAACGGATCGGACGGGATGGAGGGCTGCTTGCAGGGGACGGTGCTCGGCACGTACCTGCACGGTTCGCTGCTGCCGAAGAACCCGCACCTCGCGGACTACCTGATCCGGAACTCCCTCATCCGGCGCGGCGTCGACGAGCTTTCGCCGCTGGACGACTCGGTGGAGCTGGCCGCACACGAACGGATCCTTTCGCGCGCTCAGCACCATTAGCACCGTTTGACGTCACTGCGAGCTTGCGCGGCGTCAGCGCCTCGCGCAGCACCTCGTCGATCGACTCAACCATCACGAGCTGCATCTCCTTGCGCAGGTCTGATGGGATATCGTCGAGGTCGGCCTCGTTGCGCCGCGGCAACAGCACGCGGCGCAGTCCCGCGCGGTGCGCGCCCAGCACCTTCTCCTTGATCCCGCCGATCGGCAGGACCCGCCCGCGCAGCGTGATCTCGCCCGTCATCGCGACGTCCTCGCGCACCGGCCGGCCCGTGAGCAGCGAAGCCATCGCCGTCAGCACGGTCACGCCGGCCGACGGCCCTTCCTTCGGCTGGGCGCCCGCCGGAACGTGGATGTGGATGTCGTTCTTGTCGAACAAAAGGGGGTCGATCTCCAGCGACGCAGCGCGCGACTTCAGGTAGGACAGAGCCGCCGACGCCGACTCCTTCATCACCTCGCCCAGCTGGCCGGTCAGCTTGAGCTCACCCTTGCCCGGCGTCAGCGCCGCCTCGACGAAGATGATCTCGCCGCCGGTCGGCGTCCAGACGAGGCCGGTCGCCACGCCGGGCCGGTCGATGCGCTCGGCGACGTCGTCGTAGAACCGCCGTTTGCCGAGCGCCGTGCGCACCCGCTTGACGTCGTCTACGGCGCGCTTGGCGCGCTTGCCCACCGCCATGTCTGCCACGTCGCGCCGCATGATCGAGGCGATCTCGCGCTCCAGGTTGCGCACTCCCGCCTCGCGCGTGTACTGGCTGATGATCAGGCGGATCGCGTCCGACGAGATCGTGATCTCGCCCGGCCGCAGCCCGTGCGCAATGAGCTGCTTCGGGATCAAGAACATCTCCGCGATCTTCACCTTCTCCTCTTCGGTGTAGCCCGACAGGTTCAGCACCTCCATTCGGTCGCGCAGCGCCGGCGGGATCGTGTCCAGCGTGTTCGCGGTGGTGATGAACATCACCTTCGAGAGGTCGAATGGCACGTCGAGGTAGTTGTCGCGAAAGTCCTTGTTCTGCTCGGGGTCGAGGACTTCCAGCAATGCGGACGATGGGTCTCCGCGCCAGTCCGCGCCGATCTTGTCCACCTCGTCGAGCATGAACACGGGGTCGTTGGATTCGGCGCGCCGGATCGCCTGCAGGATGCGACCGGGCATCGCGCCGATGTAGGTGCGTCGGTGGCCGCGGATCTCCGCCTCGTCGTGCACGCCGCCCAGGGATGCCCGCGCGAACTTGCGTCCCATCGCCCGTGCAATCGACTGACCCAACGAGGTCTTGCCGACGCCCGGCGGTCCGACGAAGCACAGGATCGGCTCGCGGCCGCGATCGGTCGAGCCGCGCTCCTGCTTCAGGCGGCGCACGGCCAGGTGCTCGACGATGCGCTGCTTCACCTTGTCGAGGTCGTAGTGGTCGGCGTCGAGGATCCCGCGCGCCTTGGCCACGTCGACCTCGCCGCCGGTCGAGATGTTCCAGGGCAGCGACACGATCAGCTCGAGGTAGGTGCGGATCACCGACGACTCAGGTGACGCGGATGGAATTCGCTCCAGGCGTGCGATCTCGCGGTCGGCCTCGCGCTTGGCCTCGGCCGGCAGGCCCGCCTTCTCGATCCGCTCCCTCAGCTCGACCAGCTCTCCGTGCTCGCTGTCCAGCTCGCCGAGCTCGCGCTGGATCGCCTTCAGCTGCTCGCGCAGGAAGTACTCGCGTTGGGCCTTGCCCATCTGCTCTTCGGCCTGCGACTGGATCTTCCGCCCTAGCTCCAGCACCTCCAGCTCGTGCGCCATGTGGCCGAGCAGCCGCTCGAGCTTTTCCTTCGCGGAGTCCATCTCGAGGATCTCCTGGCGCTGCTCGGTGGTGAGCCGGATGTGGTTGGCGATGTAGTACGCGAGGTGCAGAGGATCGTCGATCGCGCCCGCCGCGCTCGACAGCTCCGCGGGCAGGTGCGGCGCCAGGGCGACGAGCTGCTGGAACGATGAGATCGCGCGGCGCATCAGCGCCTCGCGCTCGATGGTGAGGATGGACTCGGACGACTCCGGCATCATCTCCACGGCGCACTCGAGGTATGGGTCCTCCGACAACGCTTCGGTCAATTTGATGCGCCGCAGGCCGAGCACGGCGAGCTGCACGGTGCCGTCCGGCAACTTCAGCAAATGCTGCACCCGCACCATTGCTCCGATGTGATGGATGTCGCTGAACCCGACCTCCTCAGCTGATTCATCCAGCTGCGTCGCGACCGCGATGTTGCGCTCCACACCGGTGAGGTCTTCCAAAAGCTGCAGCGAGCGCTTGCGGCCGACTGAAAGGGGAATGAAGATGCGCGGGAACACGACCGTCGACTTCAGCGGCAGCACCGGCAGGCGCGAAGGGACAGCTCCCTCCAGGTTCACCGCCGGCATCTCGCTCACGTTCGGATTATCCCTCTCCCCGCTGGCAATCCCTTAAGTAGTGGGCCAGACCTCTCCGGGGCCGAAGGCGAGCGAATCCAGGCCACCCGACTGCGTCACCGGATCCTCCCCAGCGGCGAAGCTCACCGCCCGCTCGGCGCCGGTGATGAGCTGCTTGGCGAAAACGTTGCCAGTCGGCATGGTCGAGCCTGCGCATGAGTCGGCCGGCACGCAGGCGCGCTCCTCCAGGTACCAGATCCATCCGGCATTGACGAACAGAACCTGGGTCCGGGGCTTGTCGACAAGAAGCTGTATCGACCCCTGCTTGAAGTCGTAGAGGTAGATGCGCGGTTGCTCGCGCGAGCTCGGATCGGCATATGCGGTGTAGGCGACCATGCTGCCATCGGGCGAGAGGCTGGGAAGATACGACCACGCCGCTGCGCCGAGAACGTCGGCGACTCCGGCCTCAGGGGTCCACGCCTGCGTTGGTTTCGCGCCAGCCTTGTTCAGAAACAGGCGGTGTCCGCTCCGATCCCAGAACGCCGACGTCACATTGGGATCGAAACTCGTTGTCAGCAGGCGATCGGACACGCGGTAGACCGCCAATGGGTACGACCCTTTGCCTGCCTCCCAGCCTGCCACCACGTACTGGCCATCCGGTGAGACAGCCAGGACCTGGGGTGGCAGTCCAAACCGGCAGAAGCAGTCGCTGATGCCGACCGCATACGCGGTCAGACGGGACGTCTGCTGGTTTGCGTACAGCCACACCTCAATGCTGCCGTTGGCGTAGCTGTCGTCGGCCGGCAGCCGGCGCGAGTAGGCCATGACGGAGCGATCCGGCAGCCACGAGCCGGACGTCACCCAGAAGGGGAAGGTGCCGGCCCGGCGGTCATTGCCGCCGAGCGAACTGAGCACGACGTCTGTTTGATTCGCCGAGATGGGCTTCAGCCACTCGATCGTGTTTCCCGAGACGAGGTGGGCTGAGGTGTTGGCGATGTTACAGATGAGCCGGGGATGGACCGGATCCGACACGTCGTACAGGAGGCGCCGCTCAGTCCAGGCGCCCTGGAGCATGACCACCGAGCTGGCCCCACCGCCATGGCAAGCGACTTCCAGCGGGGGTGGGGAAGGGATCGGAACAGGCGGACTCTTCGCCGGGGTCGGGGATGGGCTCACCTGCGCGACCGGCGACGGGCTTGGTGATGGGCTCGGTATTGGCGAGTGGAGAAGAGATCCCCTCGCCACGCCGACGCTGCACGCGCTCACGAACACAACGAGGGCCACGAGCCCTGCTAGCCGACCCATCAATACACAAACGAGCAGCGGCGGAGAGCCGTTACGAGGGCATCCCCTCTCTACTCCTTGAGGAGCGGGTCGGGGAGAGGGCCTTAAACTGGCACCAGCGTTGAGCCAATCGCTAACGGCCGTCATTCTCGCCGCCGGTCACGGCACCAGGATGCGGTCGCGTATTCCCAAGGTCCTCCATCCGATCTGCGGCCGGCCCATGCTCGACTACGTCCTCGAGGCCGTCACCGAGGCCGGCGCGAAGGACATCAAGGTCATCGCCAACCCCCATCACGCCGAGGTCGCGGCGCACCTCGACGAAAGAGGCATCGCGCCCACCTTTCAGCGCGAGCCAAAAGGAACCGCGCACGCGCTGATGCAGATTCCCGAGCGCGAGCTGAAGGGCAAGCAGGTGCTCGTCGTCAACGGCGACTCGCCGTTGCTCACCGCCGAGACGATCAAGGAGGTGATCGACGCCCATCTCGCCGGCGGCACGCCCGCCACGATCGCGAGCGTCGAAGACCCCAACCGCAACGATGGCCGCATCATCCGCGCCGCCGACGGGTCGCTCGAGCGCATCGTCGAGCGCAAGGACGCGACCGACGAGATGCAGAAGAACGTCCACGAGTTCAACGTCGGCGTCTACGTCTTCGACGGCACTCAGCTGACGGCCGCCCTGAAAAAGATCACCGATGACAACAAGGCCGGCGAGTTCTACCTCACCGACGTCTTCCTGCACCTGAAGCCGGTGACGGTCGTGAAGCTCGACGACCCGATGGAGGCGATGGGCGTCAAGGACCGGACCCGGCTCGCGACCGCCGCGGCAGCGATCCAGCAGCGCATTGTCGAGAAGCTGATGCTCTCCGGCGTCACCATCGTCGACCCGAGATCGACCTTCGTCGACGCCACTGTGGCCGTCGGCCAGGACACGGTCATCGAGCCGTTCACGATCCTGAAGGGGCACACGACCATCGGCTCGGATTGCCGCATCGGCCCGTTCGTGCATATAGAGGACGCGAAGATAGGCGATCGCGCCGACTGCGGCCCCTTCGCCAAGCTGCGCTCCGGCACCGAGATCGCCGACGACGTGCACATCGGCAGCTTCGCCGAGCTCGTACGGACCAGGGTGGGGCGGGGGAGCAAGGTCCCGCACGTCTCCTACCTGGGCGACACCGATCTCGGGGAGGACGCCAACATCGGGGCCGGTACGATCACGGCCAACTT
>Ga0137409_10005519_pt1 | contig 13177 bp, 11 predicted proteins | sample CZODoug1_16funga_FD_122059 | JGI IMG/M metagenome (GOLD analysis project Ga0137409, IMG submission 122059) | Vadose zone soil fungal communities from Angelo Coast Range Reserve, California, USA - CZODoug1_16fungal (Hybrid Assembly) | ecosystem: Environmental > Terrestrial > Soil > Vadose zone...
CAGAGCGGCATCTACGACACGCTGCGGGCCATGGCCCTGGTCCATCAGTCGGGGGGCGGCACCGGGTTCTCGTTCTCGCGCCTGCGTCCCAAGAACGACGTGGTGCGCTCCACCATGGGCGTGGCCTCGGGCCCCGTGTCGTTCATGAAGCTGTACGACGCGTCGACCGACGTCGTGAAGCAGGGCGGGACGCGCCGCGGCGCGAACATGGGCATCCTGCGGGTCGACCACCCCGACATCCTGGAGTTCATCGCCTGCAAGGACGACCTGACCCAGGTGACGAACTTCAACATTTCAGTGGCGATGACGGACGCTTTCATGCGGGCGGTGGAGGAGGGGAAGAGTTACGACCTGATCCACCCGCGCACCGGCGCCGTCGTGGGCCAGCTCGACGCCCGCGAGGTGTTTCGAAAGGTGGTGCACGGCGCCTGGAAGACCGGAGAGCCGGGCGTGTACTTCATCGATCGGGCGAACTACTACAACCCGGTACCGCAGCTCGGCAGTTACGAGGCGACCAACCCGTGCGGCGAGCAGCCGTTGCTTCCCTATGATGTCTGCAACCTCGGCTCGATCAACGTCGGACTGTTCGTGAAGGACGGCGACGTCGATTGGGATCGTCTGCGGACGGCGGTGCACCTGTGCACCCACTTCCTCGACAATGTCATCGACGCGAACAAGTACCCGCTCGCCGAAATCGATGACCTCGCCAAGCGCATCCGTCGCATCGGTCTCGGGGTCATGGGCTGGGCGGACCTCTTGGTGCGCCTTGGCCTTCCCTACGACTCGGACGGGGGCGTGGCCCTGGGCCGCCGCGTGATGGAATTCGTGGATGAGGAGGCCAAGGCCGCCTCGGAGAAGCTCGCGGAGCAGCGCGGCGTGTTCCCCGAGTGGGAGCAGTCGATCTGGGGGCCGGATGCGAGCTGCGCCCGCGGGCCCAAGGGCGAGCGCGTACGCCCCATGCGGAGGCTGCGCAACTGCAACCTCACTACAGTCGCTCCCACCGGCACCATCTCGATCATCGCCGGCTGCTCGTCGGGCATCGAGCCCCTGTTCGCCGTCGCGTTCATGCGGAATCAGGCGGGCGTGATCATGCCCGATGTGAACGAGGACTTCGTGGCGATCGCGAAGCAGGAAGGGTGGTACTCGGATGCGCTCATGCAGCAGATCGCCGCCGCCGGGAACATTCACTTCGATCAGGTCCCGGCGAAGTGGCAGCGCGTGTTCGTCACCGCGCATGACGTGACGCCGGAGTGGCACATCCAGATGCAGGCGGCGTTCCAGGAGTTCACCGATTCGGCGATTTCGAAGACCTGCAACTTCTCGAACGACGCGACCGAGGAGTACGTCGAGAAGATCTACCGGTACGCCTACAAGCTGGGCTTAAAGGGCGTGACCGTGTACCGCGACGGCGCGCGCGAGATGCAGGTGCTTTCCACGGGTTCGACGGCGAAGAAGGTGCAGGCGCAGGCGGCCGGCACCGGTGCCGGGGGGCCGGACGCGCTGGCGGAGGCGCTCGGACGGATCGCGGAGCTCGAGGCCGAGCTCGCGCGCACCCGCGACAAGCTGCACGACGCGGAAGCGGAGAACCTGCAGCGGCGGGCGAAACGCTCGCGTCCCGATCTGCTCAAGGGCGCGACCCGGCGGGTCGAGACGCCGCTCGGCACGATGTACGTGAACATCACCGAGGACGACAAGGGTCAGCCGTTCGAGGTCTTCATCTCGCTCGGCAAAGCCGGCGGCGCGCTGATGGCCGACGTCGAAGCGATTGGACGGCTCATCTCACTCGCGCTGCGCTCGGGCATCCCCCTGCGCGAGGTGTACCGCCAGCTGCGGGGCATCTCGTCCGATCGGGTTGTCGGGCTCGGGCCGAACAAGGTGCTCTCGGTTCCCGACGCGATCGGGATCGCGATCGAAAAGTGGATGCAGGAAAAGCAGGGCATCCAGCAGGATCTGCTGGGCGGGCCTGGGGGGGGGCTGGCCGCCACGGCTGCGGTGCGCGACGCGATCGGGGAGGGAGGGGGGCCGGAAGACCCAGCCGCGCTTCGTGGCGGCGGCCCGGAGCAGGATTTCATCGGCGCCTGCCCCGACTGCGGATCGCAGCTCGCGTTCATCGAGGGCTGCGCCAAATGCCACGTGTGCGGCTTCTCGGAGTGCGGCTGAGCTAGGGGCTGCGGCGGTCGAGCGGCGCGGCTCACCGCGCGCCGGGGTCCCTCGTCACATTCCGCGCGTCGGTCGTGCCTGTGATGGCTGTCACGACCGGCGGCGCCTTGATCGTGTTATTCTAAGGGCGTGAGCATTCCGTTCCGCCCGATGACACCCACGCGGCTCCAGGCCAAAGGCTGGGCCCGGGTCGGCAGACCCGGTGCGCATCTGCTGCGTCGGGGTGCGTGGTACCCCGTCGTGCGCATCTCGTCGAGCCACATCGTGGTGCTCGACGTGAACCGGCGCAACGTACCCGTGGATCGGCGCTTTCTCGAGATCCGCTATCACCCTCCCGAGCGCTGGAGCGTCGTGCGGTGCGAGCCGCGCGAGATTCAACGGGTGGGGCGCCTGTTCCCCCTCACGTACGCCGTGTGTCCCGCCTGCCGCCACCGGCAAGGGTTTGAGTCGGACGTGAAGGAGCTGGTCTGCGATCGGTGCAAGAAAGCGGGCGCGCTGGCGTGGGATGAGATGAGCTAGCAACGCCGGGAAACGGGAAAAGGGAAACGGGAAACGTGAGGGGCAACGAACCCAACGTTTCCCGTTTCTCGTTTCTCGCTTCCCGATTAAACCACCGCCACCCGGTCCCCGACGGAGACGATTCCTGAACCCAATCCCTGGCAGTAGTAACCGCGCGTTCCGCCCTCCAAGAACTGCAGTGTCTCCTTCAGCACCCGGCTCTCGACGACTTCCCCCAGCGCCCAACCGCTGAACGGTCGGCACGGTTCCGCGATCTGGAGCACCTCGAGCCGCGTGAGCTCCTGACCGTCAGGTGCCAGCAACACGACGCCGCGCTCCAGGTCCTCGAGCGCGATCCGACGCTCGGTCTCGACGATGATGTTCTCGCCGGCGCAGCCGAGCGTGATGTGCTCCCCGAAGCGGTCGCGCATCAACGCATAATGGGATGTGAAGCCGAGCGACACGCCGTGTGCGCCGTCCTCGTTCTTGGTGCGCGGATGCGCGCGGTGGTGCACGTCCACGAGCCACGATCCGTCCGGTCCCTGTCCCAGGGCGCCGTCCGGTCCGAGCGCCAGGCGGTCCACCGCGAGCAGCGGCGTGGGGTCGTACACGCGTGTAGGCTTCTCACCGGTCTTGAGCGAGGAGCGTTGGATCTGCAAGCGGACGATTCGGCCGACGTCGTGCATAACGGAATCTATCAAAACGTGGTATCATGTGGGTCGTTATTTCCCATGCGTGTCACCCTCGGCTGGGCCCGCTGTGCGGACAACGTGGCGGACATTCTCCGCCGCGGCGCTTGGTATCCCATCGTCGAGGAGGCGGACGGCCACGTCGTCGTCGAAGTGCGACAGCAACGGGTGCGGCTGCCCCGCGGCGACGTGACGATTCGGACGGAGGTCCCCGACCATTGGAGCATCGTGGCCCGCACCGGCGTGCTCCGGCCCACTCTGGGAGGGCGGGGGAGTGACGTCGTCACCACCTACGCGGTGTGTCCCCTGTGCCACTATCGGCAGGATTTCGCCGGCAAACCCGGCAGCCTGAAGTGTGTCCGCTGCGGCGCGGGCTCGCCGGTGGATTGGAGCGAGACGTGCTAGAAGGTCATCCGTTGTCCGTCGTCCGTGGCCTGTAGAACCAGGTCTTGCAGGGTGGAATGTATTTAGTATGTTAACTATCAACATATTAACTTCATCCCCCGCTCCACAGGTAACGGACGCCGGATGACAGATCGTTCCGAGCTAGCGCTGCAGCTGACCGACGCGATCCTCGCCGCCAAGGCGGCCGCGGAGCGGGCGGGGGACCGCGCGTTTCGCGCGTACGGCCTGTCGCACCGCGCCCAGGCGGCGCTGGTGGCGGTCGACCAGGGTGGGCCGGATGGGGCCCGCCCCAAAGAGATCGCCGCCAACTTACGCGTGTCTCGCGCGGCCGCCACCACGTTCATTCAGCGGCTCGAGACCAAGGGGCTGGTCGAGACGACGCCCGACCCGGAGGACGACCGCGGCGTACGCGTGACCCTCACCCGGCATGGCCTCGAGGTATTGCTGCGCGCCGGGCAGCTCGAGCGCCGTCTCGCGGCCCGCGCCATCGAGGGACTGCCCGCGTCGAGCATCGCCCGGGCGGTTCACCTGCTCGAGGAGTTCAAGCTCCGGCTAGAAGAGAAGCAGATCGGGGTCGTGCGGTAGGGGTTACACGTGTGCGTATCTTTATGCATGACTCAGGTCCACCGCCCTTGCCGCTCGACTGAGCGAGAGACCACTTGAAGTGCGCCATCTATTCGACCAGGCAATATCCACTTAGCTCGTCCATCCGGAGCAGGCTTGGAGTCCATCGTGCGGCCCCTTGCCCGAGGATCCCGATGCATGGTTTTCCACACTTCGGCCATGCACGTGGAATGTTGAAAACTTGATGGTTGAATACTTCATGAGGGAGAGGGAAGGGGGGAACGGCTCTGATCCGTCGCACTAAGATCGTCGCCACGCTCGGTCCCGCCACGGGGACGCCCGAGGGCATCGCCGGGCTGATCGGCGCCGGCGCGAACGTCATTCGTGTGAACTCGTCGCACGGGACGCCGGAACTGCGCGCCAGCTGGATCGCCGCGGTGCGGGAGGCGGCAGCGGCCGCCGACATCGCGGTGGCGGTGCTCGTGGACCTGCAAGGGCCGCGCATCCGGGTGGGCAAGCTGGCCGCTCCGCGTGTGCTGCGTGCCGGAGAGACCGTCGTGTTCGCGCCGGAGGACGTGGCGCGCGGCGATGAGTTGCCGACGACGTACGCTGATCTCGCCACCGATGTCCGGCCGGGCGCCCGCATCCTGCTCGACGATGGGCTCTTGTCGCTCGAGGTCACGCGGATCGCCGCCCCGCGCGTGGAAGGCCGGGTGGTGGACGGCGGGACCCTCACGGCTCACAAGGGGATGAACCTCCCGGGGCTGCACGTGTCCGCTCCAGCGCTGACGGACAAGGACCGTGAAGACGCGGCGCACGCCGTCGCCGCCGGCGCGGACTACCTGGGGCTCTCGTTCGTGCGGCGAGCCGAGGACCTGGCCGAGCTGCGCGCGCTCGTCCCCCCCGACATGAAGCTCGTCGCGAAGATCGAGAAGGCGACCGCCCTCGAGGACCTGCCCCGGATTCTCGAGGCGTGCGACGCGGTGATGGTGGCGCGCGGCGATCTGGGGGTGGAGCTGCCGTTCGAGGAGGTGCCGGCGGTCCAGAAGCGCCTGATCCGCGAGGCGAACCGCTACGGCAAGCCGGTGATCACCGCCACCCAGATGCTCGAGTCGATGGTGCACCACCCGCGGCCGACCCGCGCCGAAGCGTCCGACGTGGCCAACGCGATCCTCGACGGCACGGATGCCGTCATGCTCTCCGCCGAGACGGCGATGGGAGAGTACCCTTTCGAGGCGGTGCGGGCGATGGACCGCATCATCCGGGAGATGGAGCGGCAGGGCCCGGCGGTGGGCGTGGGGACCCGCGACGAGCGTCGGCTCGTCCCCGGCGAAACGGTCTCCGTCGAAGACGCGATCGCGATCGGCACCGGCGCGGTGGCGCGGATGCTGCGCACGCCGCTCATCGTGACGCTCACGTCGGGCGGGTTTACGTCCCGCAAGGTCGCGGCGCTCCGCACCCCGGTGCCGATCCTCGCCGTGACCACGCAGGCCGCGACCTACCGGCAGCTGACGCTGGTGTGGGGCGTGACGCCGGTCCTGGTGGATCGGGTGCCGGGCTACGATGCGATGCTCGCGGTGGTGCGCGACCTGATCCTGAAGCGCGGGTACGCACGCGCGGGTGACCGCATTGTGATGACGGCGGGCCTGCCGTGGGAGGTCTCCGGGACCACCAACCTCCTCAAGGTCGAGGTCGTGTGAGGTGAGGCTCGTGTTCCTCGGCACGGGCACGTCGTACGGGGTACCGCAGATCGGGTGTGACTGCCGTACCTGCACATCGTCCGACCCGCGCGACCGGCGCACCCGCACGGCGGCGCTCATCGAGTCGGGAGGTCGGCGCCTCCTCATCGACACCCCGCCCGAGCTGCGGCTGCAGCTCGTGACGGCGGGCGTCGGGTCCATCGACGCGGTGCTGTTCACGCACGCCCACGCGGACCACGTCCACGGTATCGACGATCTGCGCGCCTTCTCCGCGCGCCTGCGGGCCCCGCTCGCCGTGTACGGCGCGGCGGGCACGCTCGCCGAGCTGGAGCGCCGCTTCACGTACATCTTCGACGGCGCGCCGGCCCAACCGGGGACGAGCAAGCCGGAGCTCGTCGCGCGGCCCCTCGAGCCCGACCACGAAGCCGAGATCGCGGGGATGCCGGTACGCGCACTGGTCCTGCCGCACGGCGACCGCACGGTGCTCGGCTATCGCGTGGGGCCGATTGCCTACCTCACCGACGCGAAAGCGATTCCGCAGGCGGCGCTGGCCAGGCTGGCGGGGCTCGAGGTGCTGGTGCTGAACGCGCTGTTGCCGCGGCCGCACCCCCTGCACCTTTCGATCCCGGAGGCCGTCGCGGCGGCGCAGCAAATCGGCGCGCGGCAGACGTTCCTCACGCACCTCACACATGCGACGCCCCACGCGGAGCTCGCAGCGAGTCTGCCGGCGGGCGTCGCGCCGGCCTACGACGGGCTGGTGATCGAAGTGGGCCCGGTCTAGATTCGTCGCGAGGAGGGAGGGCAAGCGATGGCGAACGCACCCGAAGCGACGCTGCGACGGTTCCAGAGCCCGGCCGCGCGCCAGAGCGCCGCCCTGGACGAGCTGGTGCGCCAGGCGGTATTCGGTGCGCCCGAGGAGCGCGAGCAGGCGCGCTGGCTGATCTGGGAGATCGGGCAACAGGCGGGGGTGCGGCCGGCGTCGATCCACGAGCTGTACCTCGCGCGCGGTCGCGGCGAAGTGCGGCCCTTCACCACCCCGGCGATGAACATCCGCGTCCTGTCCTACGACTCCGCGCGCGCCGTCTTCCGGGCCGCCAAGCGGCTCGACGTGGGCGCCCTGATCTGCGAGATCGCCCGCTCCGAAATCGGCTACACCGAGCAGCGCCCCGCCGAATACGTCGCCGTGATGACCGCCGCCGCGCTGCGCGAGGGCTTCACGGGGCCGCTGTTCATCCAGGGCGACCACGTTCAGGTGAACGCCAAGAAATACGCGGTCGACGCCGAGACCGAGCTGCAGGCGATTCGGACGCTCATCGAGGAAGAGCTGCACGCCGGGTTCTACAACATCGACGTCGACACCTCCACGCTGGTAGACCTCTCCCAGGCCACGCTCGACGCGCAGCAGCGCGTCAACTACGAGCGGGCTGCCGAGCTGACCAAATTCATCCGGGACCGGGAGCCCGAAGGCGTGACGGTGTCCGTGGGCGCGGAGATCGGTGAGGTGGGCGGCAAGAACTCCGACGTGCATGAGCTCAAGGCCTTCATGGACGGCTACGTGCGCGCGCTCGCGCGCCTCGGGCCCCATGCGGGGATCAGCAAGATCTCCGTGCAGACGGGCACCAGCCACGGCGGTGTGGTGCTTCCTGACGGGTCGATCGCCAAGGTCCAGATCGACCTCGATGCTCTCAAGGCGCTGTCCGCCGACGCGCGGAGCAAGTACGGTCTGGGCGGCGCGGTGCAGCACGGGGCGTCGACGCTGCCGCCCGACGCGTTCGGCAACTTCCCCAAGTGCGAGGCGATCGAGATCCACCTCGCGACCAATTTCCAGAACATGGTGTTCGACCACCCGCAGCTGCCGGCCGACCTGCGACGCGAGCTGCAGGAGTGGGTGAAGGCGGAGTGCAAGGACGAGTGGAAGAAGGGGGATACCGAGGAGCAGTTCTACTACAAGAGCCGCAAGAAGGCGATCGGTCCCTTCAAGCGTCGCATGTGGGACCTGCCGGCGGACGTGCGCGCCGCGATCGCGGCCGACCTGGAGAAGACGTTCGCCTTCCTGTTCGAACAACTCCGCGTCACCGGGACGCGCGCGGTGACCGACCGCTACGTCAAGCCGCCGCTGCAGTCACACACGCAGCCGCGCCCAGTGGCGGTGGCGGCGCCGGATGATCTGGAGGCCGGAGAGTGAGCGAGCGGGGCGCGGGGTTCGGGCCCTTCCTGCTGGGCCTGGGGCTGGGGGCGGTGCTCGGGTTCCTGTTCGCGCCCGAGCCGGGCGAGGCCTCCCGCACCAAGCTGTCGCGCAAGCTGCGCGGGTTGCGCGACCTCGCGGCCGAGAAGGTGGGTGAGCTGGGCGAGCTGCTCGACACCGCAGAAGACGAGGAGGATGAGGCGCCCACGGCCCGCGTGGCGATCGAGCGGCGGCTGACCGAGGCGAAGCGCCGCCGCCGCGGCGCCAAGGGTGCGAGCGTCGAGGAGGAGGACGAACCCGTCGCGTGAAGGCAGAGCGCGGCTGGCATCGGTCGGTGACCGGCATCGCCCGTCGGACGTTTGAGGCGGCCTTCGAAGACAACATTCCCTTCCTCGCGAGCGCGCTGTCGTTCGACCTGCTCCTCACCATCATCCCGTTCGTCGCGCTGTTGCTCGCCACGTTCGGCTACCTCGTACAGCATCAGATCACGACCCAGCAGGTCGAGCTGCACGAGCTGCTCGCTCGGCTGCTTCCTTCCAGCGCAGGCGGCGTCCCCGACAAGGCATTCACGCAGGTGGAGAGCGCGCTCGCGAGCGTGGTGCGCCAGCGCGTCCGGCTGACGGCCGTGGGCTTGCCGCTGTTCCTGTGGTTCTCGACCCGCCTGTTCAGCGGCCTGCGCGCCGCGCTCAACGAAGTCTTCGACACCGACGAGCGGCGCTCCTGGCCCGTTGCCAAGCTGCTGGATCTCGCCATGGTACTGGGCACCGGCACGCTGCTGGGACTGGGCGGGCTGGTGGCCACCTGGGAAGCGCGCAACGCGGGCAGCGTGAGCCGCAGCTTCGCGATCGACTGGCTGTGGCGGTTGAGTCTCGAATTGATCTCCTTCGCGCTCGGCGTAGCGCTCTTCTTCGCCATCTTCAAATTCCTGCCCAGCCGGCGCATCGTATGGCGGACCGCCCTCGTCGCGGCCGTCTTCTGTTCGCTCGGCTTCGAGGTGGCGAAGCGACTGTACGCGCTGTACGTCACCCGGTTCGCTACCCTCGACCGCGTGGCCTCAGACGCGAATATCATCGCCTTGTTCCTGTTCCTTCTGTGGGTCTACTACACGGCCTACCTGTTCCTCCTGGGCGGCGAAGTGGCGGAGACGTACGATCTGGTCCGCATGCGGCGGTCGCAGCGGGTCCAGCTGGGATGACGCAGGGCCGCGGAACGTTATCTTGAGACGATGAGCACAGGCGGTCCGCTGCGTCAGCCGATCCCTGTTGCCCGGTCGATCCTGTGGAGCCCCGAAAGCGCGGGAGGGGGCGTTCAGCGACCGGGTCACATGCCGTTTCCGGTCTTCCTGTCGCAGTCCGCGCTGACGGCGATCCACGAGCACGTGGCGACGCCCGTGCGACCCGGCCAGGGCGTCCTGGGCTTCCTGCTCGGCGACCTGTGCGAGTGCCCGGAGACCAACGTCTCCTACCTGGTGATCGACGCCGCCCTGCGGCTCAACCAGGCGATCTACGGCGACCGCACACGCGACGTCATCACCCGGCTGTGGGATCGCGTCCAAGAGCAGCTCGAAACACAGCAGGCGCACCTCATCGGCTGGTACCACACACACCCGCCGCTCCCGCTGAGCCTCACCGAGCACGACGTCGAGACGCACGAGCACTACTTCGGCGAGCCGTGGCAGGTGACCTTGCTGCTCGCGACCGATCCGGAAGAGCCCGCGGCCGGGTTCTTCCGCGCCGGCCCCGACGAGTCGTGGCTCGCCACCCCACTGCCGTTCTACGAGCTCCTGGCCCCGGAATCGATCCGTCCGGATGGCAAGAAGCGCTCGTTCGTGACGTGGAAGAACCACCGTGCCTACAACCCGGTGACTCCGCCGGCCGCACCCACGCTGCGAACCCCGGCGGCCAAGCCGCCCTCGGAGCCGAGGTTCACGCCGGCGTCGGCACAGCCCCCGCCGCCCCCACCGCCTCCTCCGGCTCCCCCGCCGGCCCCGCCGCCCAGACGGGAAGACGATAAGCACGAGCTCAAGTTCCTCACCGCTGCGGAGGACATGCCGCCGCCCCCGCCCCCCAGGGCGCCGCCTCCCCCGCGACGGCACACGCCTCCGCCGCGTCCGGCGCCCCCGCTCCCGCCCGAGCCAGAACCCGAGCCCGAGCCGGACGCGGTCGAGCCGATGGCCTCGGACGACGGAGGCACGGCCGCGCCCATATGGCCCGACGAGTTCGAGGACCGGGAGCACGCCGCGGAGGCTGAGGTCCCCGAGGAGTTGCTGCAACCAGTCCCGCGCGCGCGTCGCCGGGGGAAGCGTCGGCGGGGACTGTGGGTGACGTTGTTCGTGCTGCTGATCGCGGCCGGCGGCGCCGGGGCCTACTGGTGGTTCCAGCCGGAGCTGCCGCTCCCGCAGTGGTCCACGATCACCAGCAAGTGGTCTGCGATCACGTCCACCATCAGCGGGAAGGTGTCCGCGCTCAGTGGGAAGGTGTCCGCGCTCAAGGCAAAGCTCCGGCGAGCGCCACCCACTCCTGCTCCACCGCAGCCTCGCGCACAGACTCCATCACGCCCGGCCACGCAGCCCGCGACTGCCGCCGCGCCGACGGCTCCCGCTCCGTCGCAACGAGCTCCGTCGCAACCGACGCCGTCGCAACCGGTGCCGCCGCCTCCGGCGCCGCGCGCGCGCCTCGACGTAGCCGGCGACTCCCTGACTCAGGTCGTACGAACCTTCGACGAGCGGTCCTCCCAGTTCGCGCGGGGCCAAGTCCCTTGCGCGGGGCTGGCGCGCGGCCTAACGGCGGTGGAGAACCGTTGGATCGCGTACAACACCGCGCGGCGCAACGCAGGCGTACTCGATGCGGCCCACGCCGCCCGCGACCAGGCGCTGTACGCCGGCGTGGACTCCGTGGAGCGGCGGTTCGAGCAGTCAGGCTGCCCGCGGCCGTAGCGAGGAGCGTGGTACGCTGCCCATAGAGAACGGGGAGCCGGCATGCTAGCTTTCGGTGCCCCAGGTCCGCAGGTCGTCCACTCGTGAACCGCGTCAGGCCCTCGCAGGGAGCAGCGCTAAACGATGTCGGGCGTCGCTGCGGGGTGCCTGGGGCATTCTACTGCAATGCGGAGTGGGGAATGCGGAATGCGGAGTGGCAATACGAGTTCGTGCCGCACGACGCTCGCCCTGACATTCCGCATTCCGCATTCCGCACTCCGCACTCTCGTTAGATTCACCAAATGATCGCACTGGCTCGCAAATACCGTCCCAAGCGCTTTTCCGACCTGCTGGTCCAGGATCACGTGGCCGCTGCGCTACGTGGAGCCGTGGCCGGGGCTCGTGTGGCGCACGGGTACCTGTTCGCGGGTCCCCGCGGGGTGGGCAAGACCACCGCGGCCCGCATCCTCGCGATGGCGCTGAACTGCGAGCGGCGCGGTGCGGCAGGCACGCCGGCGGGTGAGCCGTGCGGCGAGTGCGATTCCTGCACTCGCGTCTGGACCGGCGCCGCGAACCTCGACGTCGTCGAGCTCGATGCCGCGTCGAACCGGGGCGTGGACGACGCGCGCGACCTGCGTGAGCGCGCCATGTACGCCGCCTCCGCGGAGGGCCGCCACAAGGTGTACATCGTGGATGAGGCTCATATGCTGACGCGCGAGGCGTGGAACGCGCTCCTCAAGATTCTCGAGGAGCCACCCCCGCGCGTCGTGTTCGTGTTCGCCACGACCGAGCCGCAGAAGATCGCGCAGAGTGCGGCCCCGATCCTGTCACGCCTGCAGCGTTTCGATTTCCGGCGGATTGGTCCCCATGCGATCGCCGATCGCCTCCGGCACGTGGTCACCGCGGAGGGGCTCGCCGCGGACGACGAGGCGCTGCACCTGATCGCCAAGAGCGCGGACGGCGGCATGCGCGACGGGCTCTCGATCCTCGACCAGGTCCTGTCGTTCGGCGAGGGGCCCGTCACGGCCGCCCGGGTGCGTGAGGTGCTCGGCCTGATCTCGGACGACGTTTATGGCGAGCTGCTGCGACTCGTGGCGGAGCGCGACTCGAAGGCCGTGTTTCCGCTCGTGGAGCGGCTGGTGGACGCGGGCGCCGATCTCGGGGAGTTCGTGGCCGGGGCGGGCGAGGTCCTGCGCGCCGTGCTGTTGGTGAATCTCGGCGGGAAACCAGAGGGGTTCACGGAGGCGACGCTCGGGTTGATCGAGCGGTACCGCTCCCCGCTCCCTGCTCCCGATGTGGTGCGACTGCTGGCCGTGCTGTCGGAGACAGAGCCCCAGCTCCGCGCCAGCGGCAACGCGCGGCTCGCCGTCGAGCTCTTGCTGCTGCGGTGGGCGATGATGGCCCGAACCGTCGAGCTGCAGGCGGTCATCGAGGCGCTCGGGAAACGGGAAACGAGAAGCGGGATGGGCGATGCGGGAAGCGGCCCCGCCACCCCGCCTGTGTTACGCGACCCGAGCTCCGCCGCGCCGGCCACGCCGCCCGCATCCCGCATCTCGCATCCCGGCCCACTGGAGAAGGGCCCGTTGACGCTCGACCGCCTCCGCGCCCTCTGGCCTCGGATCGTTGACGACGCTCGCACGAAAAGCCCGATACTCGGCGCGCTGCTGCAGGTCACCGAGGTCGCCGACGTGGACGCCGGAGCGGTCACGATCCGGCTGCTCGACACGAATCCGGTGCATGCGGAGGGGCTCGAGCGGCAGCGCGACGCGTTGAGCCAGCTGGTGGCGCGCTACTGTACGGGGCCGGTGCGCATCAGGCAGGAGGGTGCGGGCGGCGGAGCGAGCCGCGACCGGTCCGCGCCGCGGCCCGCCCGCCTGACGGAGGAGGGGGCACGGGCGGAGCGGCTCAAGACGCTGCGGGCGCAGGATCCCAGCCTCAACGCCGCCGTAGACGCGTTAGATTTGGAGTTATTGGAATAGCTTGCCACCTGTTTCGGCGAGGGGTAACTTTCGACGTATGGCGGATTTATCCAACCTGCTCCAGTTGGGGCAGCAGATGCAGT
>Ga0137409_10005520_pt1 | contig 13176 bp, 9 predicted proteins | sample CZODoug1_16funga_FD_122059 | JGI IMG/M metagenome (GOLD analysis project Ga0137409, IMG submission 122059) | Vadose zone soil fungal communities from Angelo Coast Range Reserve, California, USA - CZODoug1_16fungal (Hybrid Assembly) | ecosystem: Environmental > Terrestrial > Soil > Vadose zone...
CGACCTCGAGGCGTACCTCAAGGGTCGTGCGGTCAGCGCCGAGCGCGAGACGCTGTGGTATCGCACGCGCCGTTTTGCCGGACGGCACAAGGTGATGATCGTTGCGGCGCTGCTGGCGACCATCGCGCTGGGCGTGGGCCTGGCAGTGGCGAGCTGGCAAGCGCAACAAGCGCGCGAACAGGCTGCGACGGCGGCGGCAATCAACGACTTCGTGCTGTCGATCATCCGGCGCGCCGACCCCAAGGCAAGCCAGCTCACGCGCGAGAGCGATCGGGTCCTGCTCAACGCCGCCGACGAACGTATCAAGCGCGAGTTGCGCAGCCGGCCCGAGTTGCAGCTCAAGATGCGCGTGGCGATTGCCACGGCCTACAAGAACCGCGGGGATATCGACGAAGGCGCGCGGGTACTGCGGAGCGCGATCGATCACGCGCGCGGCGCCGTGCGGGCCGACAACCTCGACCTGCTCGCCGCGCGCGTGATGTTCGGCCAGCAGATGGCGGCGGAGGCAGTGCGCGGGCGCGACTATCCCGAGGCGCTGCAGGATCTCGAGCAGGCGATCGAAACTCTGCGCGCACTTGGCAAGGCCGCAATTCCGCTTCTGGTCGATGGGCTGGTCGCGCGCGTGTCCTTGCGCTCGGCGAGCGAGTCGCTCGATCGCGCGAGCGCGGACCGCGAATTGCGCGCGGCGCTCGCGCTGGCGCTGGAGAATCTCGGCCCAGGCGACCAACGCACGTTACGCGCGGCTGCCCGGCTGGCGGCGTCACTTTTCAGCCCACCGACAATGCCAAGCCAGGAGGCGCTCGATCTGCTCGAGCCCGTCATCAGGGCAACGATCGAGAACGCACGGCTCGCGGAATCCGATCCCGACCTGATCGATGCGCAGGCACTGCGCGGACGCATGCTCTGCGGTTTGAAGCGAGCCGACGAAGGTCTGCCGCTGCTGGAACGCACCCTGGCCGTTGCCGAGTCCGCGCACGGCGTCAAAGGAGCCATCTACAGGTCGACGCTTTACGAATACGGTATCGCGCAGGAGCTCGCGGGTAAGACCGATCAGGCAATCGAGGCGGGGGTATCGGCTTACGCGCTGGTTGCCGCAGACGAACCATTCGCAAGCGAACTGCGCGAGAACTACGGGATGATCCTTGCGCGCCACCTGCTCGTCGCTCACCAGCCGGCACTCGCCGAGCCGTTCCTCGACGAAGCCGCCGCGTCAGTCGCTGCGATCGAAAGCCCGCAGGAACGGGCCAATCGCATGCAATTGATCAATGGGAAGCGTGCGTGGATGCTGATCGAGTTCGGCGAATACTCACGCGCACGGCCGCTACTGGATGCCGCACTCGCCAAGGCTGCCGCCGATCACAACACCACGATCGAGCAGGTTGGTCGAAATTTGCAATCACTGGCGCCAGCGTCAGCGCCCGATCGCAAGCCGCCGCTGCCGCGCATTGGCGCGCCGGGGATGTCGACAGACGAGAAGATCAAGTTGGTGCTGCAGAGATATCCGTTGCGGCGGGAAGTGGCGGAGTACGTGGCAAGTCGGAAGTAACGGGTGAACGGGCAAAGTTTGTCAACCCCGGTCGTCGATCATCTTCAGTTTCGAAGCCGATCAGCGCGTGAGTCACCGTGCACCGCGATCGGTTCGATAATCCGCGACCGGTTCGCCTTTGCGGGGAGGTGCCATGCTGGCAAAGATAGGCTGTGCGATGCGCTATGTGCTCTTGGGCGTGCTCGCGTACAGCGCAGCTGGCGCGATCGCACAGCCCGCGGCCCCGGTCGACAGCACGGCGCTCAAGGCCCGTATCAACACACTGCCCGCTTCAACAATCGACCTCAACAAGGCGGCCGAAGCGCGCGTGGTTCGTCCGGCACCGACGCCGGCCGAAGCGGCCAAGGCGGCAAAGGCCGCCGCTCCCGTGGCTGCCGCTCCGCGCCCACGCGGATCGGGGGTCGCACGTTACGTGCCGCTGCCGCCCGAAGAAGCACAGGCCACACGCAAGCTCCTCACCCAACAACTGGCGCACCTTAGACCGGCGCGCCCCGACTTGCCGGCCTTCGTGCCGTTCAAGGGCGCCGTGATGATTCAGACCAACGATGCAGCGGAAGTCGCGCTGATTCCGCTCGCGCTGGTTGACGATCCGTTGCGCTTCGACGCGGCAAGCAAACAATTTGTCGGGCGCATCGCAGTGGGACTGGTCGAGCTTGGTTACAAGGGCCCGGCCAAGATACTGTCGGCGCCGATCGGATTCCAGGTGTTCGGAGACGCGCGGAGCGATCCCGAGATTGCTCAGGTGGGAAGCACCTCGCCGCCGTTCCAGATCATCCGGATCTCGGCGGCCGACCCGCGCGACAGCGTGGAATTGCAGGTGACATCGAACGTAAGCGCGGAGCCGGTGAAGCTGACGCTGCCGGTGCAACGCGCGCGGCTCGAGTTGCGCGCCAAGACCAGGCTGCAAGGTTGGGGCCTCGAAAGCACCGACGTGGTGGTGTCCGCCAGCGATGGCGAAGGTAGCAAGGGCCAGGTGGTCGTGCTCGATGCTCCACGCGGCAACATCACGCCGGAAAAGCTGGTGCTCGGCGCGGACGGCACAGCAACCGCATCGCTGCGCACGGAATCAACCGGCCGCGTGCAGCTCACCGCGACCAGCACGCGCCTGGAATCTGCGCGGCTCGGTCTGGACTACGAGTTTCCCGCGCGCGTCCTGATCGCCGGGGTTTTCGGCGGGCTGGCGGGCGGGTTGTTGCGTCGGGGCCTGAAGCGGGGCGGCGGTTCGAAGCGCATCGCGCTCGAACTACTGCTTGGTGTGCTGGCCGGCGCAGTGGTGTTCGGGCTGTTCGCGCTCGGCGTCAACGTGGTCGGCTTCCAGCTGCCGCAAAATGGCGGCGAAGTGCTGGTCGCGGTGGTATCCGCACTGGGCGCGTACTTCGGAACGCGCCTGCTGGAACCAAAAGCAACCAAGTAGACCGCGCTCAGCGCGGATCGAGCGCGGCTTTCGCCTTCAGGCAGCGCTCGAACAACCGCGGCGCTTCCATGCGCTGCGCCCAGGCAGCGAATCCGTCGGTGGGACCGCGCCAACGCAGTTGCTCGACATCATCGAACAATGCGGCGTCCGTCCGCAGCGTTGCGAGGCGCTTGAACAGCAGGGCGAGGTCGCGTTTTTCTCCCAGCACTGCCGGCGGAAACTCTTCGATCGGACCGTGCTGGTTCAAGAGCCGTGCGGCGCCCTTCGCGCCGATGCCTTCGATACCCGGGTATCCATCGGCAGTGTCGCCCACCAGCGCCAGATAATCGGGGATCAGGTTCGGTGCGACGCCGAACTTCTCACGCACGCCCGCATCGCCACGGATCTTCTTGCTGCGGCGATCGACCTGCACCACGCGGTCGCCTTGAACACACTGCGCAAGATCCTTGTCCGGCGTCCAGATGCAGACTTTCTCCACCCGCCGGTCTTCGGCAGCGATACGCGCGCCCGACGCAAGCGCATCGTCCGCCTCGAGCTCGACCATCGGCCAGACCGCGACGCCCATCGCGCCGATCGCTTCTTCGAGCGGATGGAATTGCGAAAAAAGCACCGGGTCGATCCCTTCACCGGTCTTGTAGCCGGCCCAGAGGTCGTTGCGAAACGATTCGATCACGTGATCGGTCGCAACCGCGAGGTAAGTCTCGCCCTGCTCGATCATCTGCAGCAGGGTCTGCAGCACACCGACCGCCGCGCCGAACGGCCGATCCTCGCCGTCGTTGAAGCGACGCAAGCCGTAGAAGTGCCGGAACAGCTCGTAGGTTCCGTCAACCAGATGAACGATCATGCGCGATTATGCGAGAGCGGTCATTCCGAAGCACTGGCGCAGCAGGAACGCGTGCGTTTGTTCGATCCGCCACTGCATCTGCCGCCGTTCGCAGTGAAGCAACACTGGCACGAGCGGTTTCACGCCGATGTGGCCAACGCCTGGCTGCGGCGGACGCTGGCGGAGGTGCTTGGTCCGCGCAAATGAAGGCGCTGCCTAGGTACCCGTCTCCCGCCAGATCTCGCCCATCGCCGTTTCGAAGTTGCGCGCGGTGGCATCCGCGGTGGCGTGTCGATGATCCTGCACCACCCATCGACCAGCCACCATCACGTCGCGCCAGGGTCGGCCTGGGCTGGAGAAGACCAGAGCGTCCAGCAGGTTCGCGGCGGGAACACCCAAAAGGCTTGCGCCCTGTGTATCGACGATCAACGCATCAGCGCGCGCGCCGACCTGCAAACCCCAACCTGCCTGGCCGGCAGCAGCGGCGCCTGCGAGCACACGCGAGAACAGGCGCTGCGCGGTAGAAGGTTCACTGGTCTTCGGCGCCGCGGCGACATTGCGCTGGCGTTTTACGAGCCGTTGTCCATAGTCGAGCCAGCGTAGCTCCTCGCGCCACTCGCGCGTGACGTGGCTGTCCGAACCAAGCGTGAGCGGAACGCCGGCATCGAGCCATCCAGTCAGGTCGCACAGACCATCGCCGAGGTTGCCCTCGGTGCTTGGGCAGATCACCACTCCGGCGCCGGCCGCGGCTACTGCTGCGATCTCGCTCGGAACGCTGTGCGTCGCATGGACAAGTAACCAGCGTTGGTCGAGCAGCCGCTCGCGCGCGAGCCATTCAATCGGCCGCGCGCCGGTGCTCGACAGGCAGTCGTCGACTTCGACACTCTGCTCGGCGACGTGGATGTGGATCGGGCCGTCGAAACCCTCGGCGAGCTTGCGCAACATCGTTATCGACTCGGGCGCTGCGGCGCGCAGCGAGTGGATCGCAACGCCCGCGTTGAGCAGCGGACGACCGCTTTTGTTGATCGTGTGCTGCGCGGCCCACACGCTCTGGGGCGACGTGCGGAAGCGGCGTTGATCGTCGCGCAGCAGCGGTTGCTTGAAGCCGGCGCGTTCGTAGAGCACCGGCAACATCGTGAGGCCGATGCCGGCCGCCTGCGCCGCGTCCGCGATCGCCCACGAGAGTTCGAGCGGATCGGCGTATGGCTTGCCGTCGCGATCGTGCTGCAGGTAATGGAACTCGCACACGTGCGTGTAGCCGCCGCGCAGCAGTTCGACAAAAAGATGCGCTGCGATTGCACGCAGATGTTCCGGTGTGATGCGCAGCGCTACCCGATACATGCGGTCGCGCCAGGACCAGAAATCGTCGGCTTCGGACTCGCGGCGTTCGGCCAGGCCGGCGAAGGCGCGCTGGAATGCGTGCGAATGGGCGTTGACCAGCGACGGCAGGATGGGACCGGGAAGGACCTCGGCGTCTGCGGGAGGCTGCCCGATGTTTGGAGTGATTTCGGACCAGCGGCCAGCGGTATCGACGCGCAGGAGGACGTTGCTTTGCCACTTGTTGTTGAGCCAGGCGGTTTTTGCCCAGAGGGACTTCATACGCGCGCCCCCACCCTGGCAGTCGTGGCGCGCTGGCAGGCGCGCCCCGCTCCGGCGGCGTGAAGCTGGCGCTTCACGCAACCCCGCCTGCGCCCCCCGCTAGCGGGGGAGTGGAGACTTCGGGCTGAAGGTCGCACGCCAAAGCGGTAAGAAGCAACGAACGCAATACGGGCAGGAGCCTGCCCGCGCGCGCGGCGTCGACCATGTACGGCGGCTCCTCGAGCATGTAGCTGGAAAAGCACATCTCGAGCTGCACCGCGTGCACGTTGTCGTGCGGACGGCCGTAGTGGCGGGTGATGTAGCCGCCCTTGAAGCGTCCGTCCACCACGTGCGTGAACTTGCCGTGTGTTTCGAGCAGGTGGCCCAGTGCCTGCACCAGCGCGGGCGCGCAGGTTGTGCCGGAGGCGGTGCCAAGGTTCAGGTCGGGCAGCTTGCCTTCGAACAGCCACGGCAGCACCGACTTGATGCTATGACCGTCCCAAAGCACGGCGTAACCGTGCTGTTCCTTGATGCGGGCGAGTTCGATGCCGAGCGTGTCGTGATACGGCTGCCAGTACGTGCGGCGGCGGAACTCGATTTCGGCCTCGTCCGGCTCGTGGCCCTCCACGTAGATCGGCTGACCGCCGAACGACCGCGTAGGACAGAGTTCGGTGTTGTTGGCGCCCGCGTACATCGGCGTGTTTTCCGGCGGGCGGTTCAGATCGATCACGTAGCGAGAGTATTTCGGTGCGATCAGGCTCGCACCGATGTGTTTCGCAAACGAGTAGAGCGACGCGAGGTGCCAGTCGGTATCTTCGACTTCGAGCGCGTGCGGCACGTAGTCGGCTTGCATTTTTTTGGGTATTTCCGTGCCGACATGCGGCAGGCTCACCAGCAGCGGACGTTTGCCCCGATGCAGCGTGAAGATCTTCTCGCTCATTGGTGCACCCTTCGCGCTTCGCGCTGTCCCTCCGAGAGGGAGCAATGAGCCCCCAAGGCGGCTTGGGGGCTCACGCGCGGAGCTCCTGGCCACCCGCGATCACGCGCGCGCACGGGTTGTGGCCGAACCAGTAGGCAAGTTCATTCGCGTGCTCGAGGTTCCAGACGGCGAAGTCGGCACGGCGTCCCTCTTCGAGCGTGCCGCGATCGTTCAGGCCCAGTGCGCGCGCGCCATTGACTGTCAGACCGCGCAACGCCTCTTCGGGCGTCAGGCGGAACAAAGTGCATGCCATATTGAGCATCAGCAGCGGCGACAGGGTCGGCGACGATCCCGGATTGTGATCGGTTGCGATGGCGATCGGCACGCCCGCGTTACGCAGCGCTTCCACTGGAGGCAATTTGGTCTCGCGCAGGAAGTAGTACGCGCCCGGGAGCAGCACCGCAACCGTGCGCGCACGCACCATCGCCTTTACACCCTCGTGACCCAGGTGCTCCAGGTGATCGCAGGACAGCGCACCGAACTCGGCGGCAAGTTGTGTGCCGCCCTGATCGCTCAGCTGCTCCGCATGCAGCTTTACCGGCACGTGCAGTGCTCGTGCTGCCTCGAACACCCGGCGCGTCTGTGCCGGCGAGAACGCGATGCGGTCGCAGAACGCGTCTACCGCATCGAACAGCCCTTCCGCATGCAGAATGGGCAGCCACGCGCAAACCGCGGCGATGTATTCATCGGCCCGGCCGTCGAATTCCGGCGGCACGGCGTGCGCCGACAGGCACGTCGTGCGCACCGTAAGCGGCAGATCAACGCCCAGCCGGCGCGCAACCCGCAGGCAACGCGCTTCGTTCACGGCATCCAAGCCGTAACCGGACTTGACCTCGAGCGTGGTCACGCCCTCGGCCATCAACGCAAGCGCTCGCGCGCGCGCACTTTCGAACAGCGCGCTTTCGCTTGCGGCTCGGGTTGCCGCGACGGTCGCGCGGATTCCGCCGCCGGCGCGCGCGATGTCTTCGTAACTCGCGCCCTGCAGTCGCAGTTCGAACTCGCGCGCGCGGTGGCCGCCGTAAACGAGGTGGGTATGACAATCGACCAGGCCCGGCGTCACAAGGCGGCCTTCGAGGTCGTGTTCGGCATCGATGGTGAGCCCGCGCGGCAAGGCGTTTTCATCACCGACCCAGCTCAGTGTGTCGTGATCGACCAGCAGTGCGCCGCGCTCGATCCATCCCCACGGTTCACCCGCGGAAAGTGTTGCCAGGCGCGCGTTGCGCCAGAGAGTTGTGGTCATGCGGCAAGCCACCAGCCGGAGGATTCGAAGATCAGGGAATTCGGCGCACGCTCGAACCAGAGCAATGAAAAGGCGGGCACGTCGATCGATTCGATTTCGCTGCGGCAACGTCCCGCGGTCAGCGCGAACAATCCGCAGGTAGCCGCAGGTGCTTTCCAGGGCAAGCCACGGATCACTCGCGTCATCGCTCCGCTCGCGCCACGCACCATCAGATTCAAGTCGCGTGTTGGCCCGCCCAACAAGCGGCATTGTGTCGTGCCATCACCGGTGAAATGCACCACGGCGCCATCAGGCTCGACCTGTTGCGGCCGGCCGTCGACCGTCAGCTCGACCCCCGCACCCTCGAGCACTGCGAAGAAGCGCTGCACGCCGGGAAACGACGAAAATGGTCCATCCGACTCGATCTCTGCAACACTCACCCGCACGCGCCAATCATTGGCGCTTGGCCACGCGAGCAGTTCGCGCGTCCAGCCACCGCCGTTGCGCCAGCGTTGCGGCGGCACGTCGTCGACGCGGATCACCCGTGCCACGCTCACGGCCGGAAGTCTCCCTGCAACTGGTAGCGCGAGCCGGGATGCACCAGGCGGGCGATCGTGATGGGAATGCCGCGGCTCACGGTGCGCCGGACGATGACCAGGCAAGGCTCGGTGCGGCCGATGCCGAGCAACTTCGCTTCCTGCTCGGTGGGCGCGCTGGCCTCGATCGTGTACTGCGCCTCCCAGAGCGGCGCCACTTCGAGCAGGTACCGGGTCGGGGTGGTGGTTTCGAAGTCGACCTTCAAATAATCGGGCGCGGCAGCCGGATTGACGTAGCGGTCCTCGCACTGCAACGGCACGCCGTTGTCGAAGTGCACGATCAGCGTGTGAAACACCGGCGCGCCCGTGCGCACGCCGAGCCGCTGAGCGAGTGCGACCGATGCCGGCTCCTTGCGCTTGATTTGCACCGCAGCGTGGTGGCGATGGCCACGCTCCTCGATTTCTTCCTGCAGGTTGCGGATGGTGAGCGTGGAAGAGACGCGATACAACTGGGCGGCAAACGTGCCGACGCCCTGCACCCGGTCGACCAGCCCTTCGGTCTGCATCTCGCGCAGCGCGCGGTTGACCGTCATGCGGCTGACGCCGAACTGTTGCACCAGTTCGGCTTCGGAGGGCATCAGTTCGCCCGGCCGCCAGCGGCCGCGCTCGAGTTCGCCCTTGAGGAACGACTTGACGCGCGAATACGGGGCAGCCGGGGCGGACACGCCGGACGAGGATGCTGGAACCATGCCGACATGCTACTTGCACAGACCTGTATAGACAAGTGAATCGCAAGACCAGGGCGCCAACATGCGGCTTGACTATGGTTGTCTAGACAAGTACAGTCATGACACTTCCAGGAGGCTTCCCATGACCGACCTCTCGCCGATGCACCGCGTCGCGCAGCCCCATCCGGTGCGGGCTCCTCGCGGCAGCGCACTCACCTGCAAGAGCTGGCTGACCGAAGCGGCCTACCGCATGCTGCAGAACAACCTGGACCCGGAAGTGGCGGAGAACCCGGATGCACTGGTGGTCTACGGCGGCATCGGCAAAGCGGCGCGCAACTGGGAATGTTATGAAGCGATCCTGCACGCGCTGCGCACCCTCGAAGACGACCAGTCGCTGCTGATCCAGTCGGGCAAGCCGGTTGGCGTGTTTCGCACTCACACCGATGCGCCGCGCGTGCTGATCGCCAACTCGAACCTGGTTCCGAAGTGGGCCACGTGGGAACACTTCAACGAGCTCGATCGCAAGGGCCTGATGATGTACGGCCAGATGACCGCGGGCAGCTGGATCTACATCGGCAGCCAGGGCATCGTGCAGGGCACGTACGAAACGTTCGTCGAAGCGGGTCGCCAACACTACCAGGGTGATCTGGCCGGACGCTGGTTCCTGACTGCCGGACTCGGCGGCATGGGTGGAGCGCAGCCGCTGGCGGCGACGTTCGCGGGCGCGTGCTCACTGAATATCGAATGCCAGCAAAGCCGCATCGACTTTCGCCTGCGCTCGCGTTATCTCGACGAGCAGGCGCAGGACCTCGATAATGCGCTGGCGCGCATCAAGCGCCATACCGCCGGGAAAAAGGCGATCTCGATCGGGCTGCTCGGCAATGCCGCGGAGATCCTGCCGGAACTCGTGAAGCGCGCGCGCAAGGGCGGCATGAAGCCGGATCTCGTGACCGACCAGACGTCGGCGCACGACCTGGTGAACGGGTACCTGCCCGCGGGCTGGACTGTCGATCGCTGGCGCGCCGCGCAAGCCGATGCAGGCCTGCAGGCCGGGTTGCGCGATGCCGCCGCGGCAAGCTGCTCGACCCACGTGCAGGCGATGCTCGACTTCCAGGCGATGGGCGTGCCCACCGTCGACTACGGCAACAACATCCGCCAGGTCGCTTTCGATCGTGGCCTGAAGAACGCATTCGACTTCCCCGGCTTTGTTCCGGCGTACATCCGCCCGCTGTTCTGCCAGGGCAAAGGGCCGTTCCGCTGGGTGGCGCTCTCCGGTGATCCGGAGGACATCCGCAAGACCGACGCCAAGATGAAGGAGCTGTTCCCGAACGACCGGCACCTGCATCGCTGGCTCGACATGGCCGCCGAGCGGATTGCCTTCCAGGGACTGCCGGCGCGCATCTGCTGGATCGGGCTCGGCGAACGACATCGCGCCGGCCTCGCGTTCAACGAGATGGTCAAGCGCGGCGAACTGAAGGCGCCGATCGTGATCGGGCGCGATCACCTTGATTCGGGTTCGGTGGCATCGCCAAACCGCGAAACCGAGTCGATGCGCGATGGCAGCGATGCGGTGTCCGATTGGCCACTGCTGAATGCGCTGTTGAATACCGCCGGCGGCGCGACGTGGGTGTCGCTGCACCATGGTGGGGGCGTCGGCATGGGCTACTCGCAACACGCGGGTGTGGTGATCGTTTGTGACGGCACCGATGCGGCAGCCAGGCGCATTGAACGCGTCCTGTGGAACGACCCGGCGACGGGCGTGATGCGGCATGCCGACGCGGGGTATGAAGAAGCGGTCCGGGTGGCGCGCGAACAGAAGCTCAATCTGCCGATGCTTCGGTAGGACGAGATTGCTCGCCTGCGGCTCGGAATGACACGAGTGTCTTCCCGAGGAGCGCAGCGACGACGGATCTCGAACGCTGAATGCTGATGAAACTAATCCCCGGCTCCCTTTCTCTCGAAACCGTGCAGGCGATCCACGCCGGCGGTACCACTTTGTCGATCGACGCCAGCGCGATGGTGCAGGTGCGCGCCAGCGCCGCAGTGGTACAGCGCGCGGCCCAGAGCAGTGCGCCGACGTACGGGGTCAACACGGGGTTCGGCAAGCTCGCTTCAACGCGCATCAGCGAGGCGGACCTGGCAACCCTGCAACTGAACCTGATTCGTTCGCACAGCGTTGGTGTCGGCGAACCACTCGCGCCGCAGATCGTGCGGCTGATGCTTGCGCTCAAGGCGGCAAGCCTGGCGCGCGGTTTTTCGGGCGTGCGCCCGCTCGTGATCGAGACCCTGCTCGCCGTGCACAACGCGGGGCTGGTGCCATTCGTACCGGCCCAGGGTTCCGTCGGCGCGTCAGGCGACCTGGCGCCGCTGGCGCACATGACGCTCGCGCTGATGGGCGAAGGCGAAATGCTGGTCGATGGCAAACGAAACCCCGCCGCGCCCCTGCTGCGCAGCGCCGGTATCGAGCCGCTGAAGCTTGAAGCCAAGGAAGGTCTCGCGCTGATCAACGGCACGCAGACTTCAACCGCGCTGGCGTTGCACGCGCTGTTGACCTTCGAACCGGTGCTCGAAGCGGCGCTCGTGGTCGGCGCGCTGACGGTTGATGCCGCGCGCGGCAGCGACGGTCCGTTCGATCCGCGCATCCACGCGCTGCGCGGGCAGCCCGGACAAATCGACGTTGCGCAGTATTACCGCTCGCTGCTCGCGGGCAGCGCAATTCGCCTCTCGCACCTCGAAGGCGACGACCGTGTGCAGGACCCGTACAGCCTGCGCTGCCAGCCGCAAGTGGTGGGGGCGTGTCTCGACCAGTTGCGGCACGCCGCACTGGTTCTCGTGCGCGAGGCGAACGCCGTCACCGACAACCCGCTGGTTTTCGCCGACGACGGCATGTTGATCTCGGGTGGCAACTTTCACGCCGAGCCGGTGGCGCTTGCGGCCGACGCAATGGCGGTGGCGATCGCCGAGGTTGGTGCGATTGCCGAACGCCGCATCGCGATGCTGATCGACACCGGTGTTTCGCGCCTGCCGCCGTTCCTCACCGCCGATGCGGGACTGAACAGCGGTTTCATGATCGCCCACGTCACCGCTGCGGCACTGGCGAGCGAGAACAAGTCGATGGCACATCCGGCCAGTGTCGACAGCCTGCCGACCAGTGCCAACCAGGAAGATCACGTCAGCATGGCGACGTTCGCGGCACGCCGGCTGCAGCCGATGATCGCGAACACCGCGTACATCCTCGGCATCGAGTTGCTGGCTGCCGCACAAGGCATCGAATTCCTGCGCCCGCTGCGCAGTTCCCCGCCGCTGGAGGCAGTGCATGCGCTGGTGCGGCAGCACTGCCCGTCCATCAACGTCGACCGGTACCTGGCGCCCGAAATCGAACGCGCGACGGCACTCGTAACCAGTGGCGCACTGGCGCGTATCTTGCGAGAGCTGCACGCACTGCCGGCGCTCTGGATTCCGGCGTAGATCATCTGTTCACCAAGAGGAGAACCCAATGAAAAGAACCCTGGTTGCCGTCGCCGTCGCCGCACTCGCTGCGGGCGCGCAGGCGCAAGAGACCAAGGTCTCGATCGCGATTTCCGGCTGGACCGGGTTTGCGCCGTTGACGCTGGCGAAGGAAGCGGGCCTGTTCAAGAAACACGGCCTGGACGTTTCGATCAAGAAGATCCCGCAGAAAGACCGCCACCTGGCGATCGCTTCCGGTGATGTGCAGTGTGCAGCCACGACGGTGGAAACGTGGATCGTCTGGAACGCCAACGGCGTTGCGACCACGCAGATCTTCCAGCTCGACAAGAGCTTCGGCGCGGACGGCATGGTGGTGAAGCCGTCGGTCGCGAAGATCGCCGACCTCAAGGGCAAGACGGTTGCTGCGAGCGCACCCGGTACCGCGCCCTACTTCACGCTGGCATGGATGCTCAAGAAGAACGGGCTCTCGATCAAGGACGTGAAGGTCGTCAACCTCGAGCCGCAAGCGGCGGCCAATGCGTTCATCGCCGGCAATGCGGAGCTGGATGCCGGCATGACCTACGAACCGTATCTCTCGGCCGTGCGCGCGAAACCCGAGGCCGGCAAGATCATCGCCACCACGCTCGACTATCCGATGGTGATGGACACCTTCGGCTGCACGCCGAAATTCCTCGCCGACAACCCCACGGCTGCGAAGAGCCTGGCGGATGCTTATTTCGACGCGCTGGAGATGATCAAGAACGATCCGAAGAAGAGCTTCGAGATCATGGGCGCCGACGTGAAGCAGAGCGGCGAACAGTTCGAGGGCTCGCAGAAGTACCTGCGCTGGCAGGATCGCGCGGCAAACCAGAAGTTCTTCGCCGGTGAGCATGCCGCGTTCTCGAA
>Ga0137409_10005522_pt1 | contig 13173 bp, 14 predicted proteins | sample CZODoug1_16funga_FD_122059 | JGI IMG/M metagenome (GOLD analysis project Ga0137409, IMG submission 122059) | Vadose zone soil fungal communities from Angelo Coast Range Reserve, California, USA - CZODoug1_16fungal (Hybrid Assembly) | ecosystem: Environmental > Terrestrial > Soil > Vadose zone...
AGGTTTAGATTTCAAGGATGTTCGGTCAGACACCGTCTTTGCGGATCAGATTTTTCTCTTGGAGGGTTTTCATCACCGTTTCGACGTACGATTTGATCGCGGTTCGCTCATTTTCCAGCTCCGTCGTTTTGATCGTGCCGGTCCAGACGATTTCGTTCTTGCCTAAGTCCTGCAGGGTAGTTTCCGAAACATATTCGTTATAGTGGTAAACAGTCGGCGCGCCGCCCATACCAGACCAGCTGGCGCCGACGTTTGAACCAAAAATACCGAACGAGGTACCGGGAAAGTAACCCGGCCCGTACTGACTCTTCTGCTCCACCCGAATCAGCCGGGCGAAAAGCAGCGCGTCCGCGCCAGCCTTCAACGCCTCCTCTTTGAGCGTAACTTCATCGACCTTTTCGCTCCCGGGAGTGAATTGATAACTAGCCAATGCATCGATACCGGCGGGCCGGAGTTGCGCAACGAATTCATCTTCGAGATGAGCACTTCCGAGGTTTTGTCGCGGAAGCACCGCGGCAACAGGCACCGGGCGGAATTCGGACACTCCTTCGTAGATTTATCGAGGTGATTGATCACGGCGGCAACGCCCTACTTCTTATCTAAGGCCTCGATAGTGACTGGTAATCCGTTAGTAGGTGATGCCCAACTTCGCCAAAGTTGCGATCAGCTCATCGGGAAGTTCAGGACGACCCGATGCGGCTGATATGAAGAAGGCCTTTGACCCGACCGCCGAAATTATCCACGGCTGGACGCGCATCAAGTGGCTGCCCGAACAGACTGATCTTCGCCGGGATGATCAGTTGCCACCCGATAGCGGCCCTGCGCAAAAAGCAGAGTACTCCGCTCGAACTGCACCGCTCGCCGAACTCGGCCGACGAGAATGAGATGATCGCCGCCACGATGCTCGGATTCCCGACTGCAATCAAAGAAGGCTGCAACCCCGTTCAGAATGGGTGCACCATTTGATCCCATGGACCACGAAATGCCGTTGAACTTGTCTGGCCCCGACCGGCCAAAATGGCGAGACAGTGCAATTTGGTCGTCTGCCAGAACATTAATGACGAAGCTGTCGGCAACACTGAATTTTGAATAGCTGCTGGAAGACACGTCGATGGACCAAAGGATCAAAGGCGGATTCAGGGAAACTGAGGCAAAGGAATTTACCGTCAAACCCACAAGTTCGCCCTGGACATTCGCTGTCACGATAGTAACTCCGGTCGCAAACTGACCGAGGCAACGACGAAACGCATCCGGCTCTGACGTCGGATCGCCCTCATATGCAGCATATCCGCTCATCGCATCCGCTTTCTCACAAGATCCGCCTCTTTAGATGGTGCGACGTCGGCGGTCGCCGCATACATGCTGGCAGGACGCCGAAGACCGAGATTTTCCCTCAGCGTTCGTCCGGTATATTCAGTGCGAAACAAGCCTCTGTTCTGTAATTCGGGGATGATCTTCTCGACGAACTCATCGAGCCCCGCGGGAAGAATCGGGGGCTGGATCAGGTAGCCGTCCACACCCCGGTTGATGAACCAATTTTCCATCTGGTCGACGATGGCCGACGGAGTTCCCTTGACGGTTCTTTGACCGCGTCCGGTGCCGAACCGTTCGTACATCTGGCGAAGCGTTGGCTTGTCCTTGAATAGGTAGGAGACCCGCGAATTCGTCTTTCGCTCTTCCTGAGAAATAATGTGATCTGGAAGAGGCTCGTCGGAATCACACGCGCTCAGGTCTACCCCTCCGAGAGCGGTCGAGAGCAGTTCCTTGCCGACATCCGGGTGAATCAGGCTCTGAAGATATTTGATCTTCTCATCCGCATCAGCCTCGCTGGTTCCGACCACCACGTTCAAACCCGGCAGGATGACCAGGTCGTCATCGTTACGCCCGTACTTCGCTGCATGATCCTTTAGTTCGCGATAGAATTTTTGCGCGTGCTCCAGCTCGTGCAGAGGCGTAAAGATGACTTCGGCAATCTGCGCGGCAAGCTCTTTTCCGGTGTCGGATGCGCTGGCCTGGAAGATCACAGGATAGCCCTGAGGGGGCCGCGCCACGTTGAGCGGACCGCGCACCGAGAAATGCTTGTCCTTGTGATTGAGAAAATGAAGCTTCTCAGGATCGAAATAAAGCGACGACGTGCGATCGCGTACGAAAGCGTCATCGTCCCAACTGTCCCAGAGGCCTTTCACCACCTTTACGAATTCATCGGCGCGATCATAACGCTCGCTGTGGCCAAAATGGGCGTCGCGCCCAAAATTAAAGGCTTCGGACGCGTTGGATGACGTGACGACGTTCCAGCCCGAACGCCCGCCGCTGATATGGTCGAGCGACGCGAACTTGCGAGCCACGTGATATGGCTCGTTGAAGCTGGTGGTGGCGGTGGCCACCAGACCGATGTTGCGCGTGACCGCCGCCAACGCCGAGAGCAACGTTACAGGATCGAAATAAACCATGTATTGCGGCCAGCGCCGCAGCGCCTGCAAGTTACCGTCGCGTGTCGCGATGGCATCGGCCAGGAAGATCAGATCGAATTTTGCCTTTTCGGCCGTCTGGGCGAGCTGCACATAATGCTGGAAATTAGTTCCGGCATCGATCTGGGCGCCCGGATCGAGCCATGCCGCCACATGATGCCCTGTCGGGTGGAAGAAGGCGCCCAATCGCATTTGATCGCTACGTCGTGTCATGTTTTTCTCCGCGCGCTGATCGCCGAAACGAAGCACAAATTCTTTTTCTTTGCAGGTCGGACGGATGGATGATTACCAGCCCGACGCTTTAGCCGCGGCCTCGATTTTGGCCTGATCGAAGTCATTGATCTTGGAAATGAACTGATTTGTGTAGGAAGCGCTGATATCGAAGTTCTTGGGAATGAGCCCTTCCTCGATGCTGATATCCGCCATGCGCTTCCACTGCGCCGGCATGTTCTCACCCCATTTGGCCCCCGGCTCGAGCTTGGTCAGGTCGAAGCGGGAATCGAATATCCGGCGCGCTTGACGGAAGGTTTCATCATTCACGGTCTGCGGCTTGGTGTCCGGATACATCTTCCAGTGATTGCGCAGCGCCCCATCGGGATTCGCCAAACCGAAGACCGACGATTTTGCGATCGCACGTGTAACCTTCACTACGAGCTCGGGCTTCTTCTCGATCGTGTCCTCACGGGCAACGATGACGTTGCCGAAAATTTCGTCGATCCAGGGCGGATCGATATAGCGAAACTTGAAGCCATTGTTCTCCAGCGACGCGATCACGGTATCCCACGCGGCCCATCCATCGATCGCCTTCTGCCGGAACGCGTTGGCGGCCTGTCCGCCGATCCCGACCGAGAGCCATTTCACCCCGTTCTGTGGATCGACGCCGGCGGATGATAGTGCGGCGCGAGCGTAGGGCACAGAGCCGGCCGACATGTCCGGCGCACCAAGCGTCTTGCCTTTGAGATCCGCAAGCGTCTTCACGCTATCGTCTTCTGGCACGACGATGCGATAGATGGATTTGCGCGCGTAAGTGTAGACCGCCTTTACCTTCAGGCCTTTCGCGCGAGCAATGAGCAGTGCATCGCCGCCAACAGTGGCAAAGTCCACCTGCCCGCTCGCCACCTGCTGAATGCCGGCCGTCGCGCCAGACAGCCCGATGACCTCGACATCGAGTCCTTCCGCCTTCCAGAAGCCCTCGGTCAGTGGGATCGACGATTGTGCTGCATGGCCGACGGAGATATTCGAGGTGGTAACAGCGTAGACCACCTTCTCTTGAGCATCGGCTTGGCCGTCGAACCCGAGAAGTATCATCAGCGAACTGAGGGCTAGATAAATTCCACGCATCGTACTTTTCACCTTTCGTTGTCCGGCAATCCGTCATTCGATTAGTTGAGCGCCTTGTTCCAGAACAGGAAGTGGCGCTGCGCGATACGCATCATCTGGCTAAGGACAACACCAAAGCACCCCAGGATCACCAGCACCGCGAAAATGCGCGCCACATCAAACTGAAAGTTTGCTTCCAGGATGAGATTTCCGAGCCCTGCCTTCGAGCCAACAAACTCGCCCACGATCGAACCCAAGATCGCGAGCACGATTGCCACGTTGAGGCCGGCGAAAATGAATGGAAGGGCATTTGGCAGACGCACGGTGCGAAAGGTTTCCCATGGACCAGCGCCGAGCGAACGCATCAGATCGAGCTTGCCCTGATCGCAGGATTTCAAGCCCATGATCGTGTTCACCAGCACCGGGAAAATTGCGGCCAGCGCAACGATGATGATCTTCGACGAAATGCCATATCCCGCCCAGATGATGATCAACGGAGCCAGAGCGATTTTTGGAAGCGTCTGCAGCGCGACGAGCCATGGGTAGACGACGCGCTCGATGACACGGAACTGCGCCACGGCCGCGCCAAGCGCCGTACCGATAATCGCCGCCACGAAGAAGCCGACCAGCGTCTGAAACGCGGTGACAAGAAAATTATAGATAAAGACTCCCGAGACCAGACCGCTATAGAGCGACATCACGATGGCCGACGGCGCAGGCAGAATGAAATCTGGAATCTTGAAGAGATAGACCGCGGCTTCCCATGTGCCGGCCAGCAGAACGAACCCCAGTAAGGAAATCATGGCGTCGGAACTGTAGAAGGATTTCCATCGCAAGCGTTCGCGCTTGTGCGAAGCCAGCATTTCTGCCGCAGCCGTTGCGTCAATCGTCATTGCCAATACCTTCTGACCTCGGGAGAGTTTCAGACCGCGCCATGATCCAGCCGTCGCCGGAGGTCTCGGGTCAGAACGGCAAAGCCTTCGTCGCCGAGCATCTCGAGCGTTCGCGGCCGCGGCAACGGAATGTCAACTTCGGCGATCACGCGCCCCGGACGCGGGGACATCACGACGACACGATCGCTCATGAACACGGCCTCGCTGATCGAATGTGTGATCATGAACACCGTCTTCCTCGTCCTGTCCCATATCTTCAGCACTTCCTGGTTCATGACTTCACGCGTCAGAGCGTCGAGGGCGCCGAACGGCTCATCCATCAGCAGGATTGATGGATCGTGGATCAGTGCGCGTGCAATAGAAACGCGCTGACGCATTCCGCCAGAGAGCTCGAACGGATATTTGTCTTCGAACCCCTGCAACCCGACAAGTTCGAGCAGTTCGTGGGCGTGTGCGATGGATCTGTTTTTGTCCAGGCGAAGAACCTGCGCGGGCAACAACACGTTCTGAAGAATGCTCCGCCACGGCAGCAGATTGGCGTCTTGAAAGACGATGCCGACATCCGGGTGCGAAGCACCGCCTTTGCGACCGTGCAGCAGCAATTCACCGCCGTAGCCATCTTCAAGACCGCCGATAATGCGCAGCAGCGTTGTCTTACCGCAGCCCGAGGCTCCAAGGACGGACACGAACTCGCCGGAGCCGACTTCGAGATTGATGCGGCTTAACGCATGTACGGTCCCGCCGGCCGCTGTGTCGTAGGTTTTTGTTATGTCGCGCAGAGCGACAACGGCTGGCTGACGCGGCCTGTCAGCCCGGCCGCCTGCGATGAAAGGGGTTGCGCTCATCACGGCCGCCATGCGTCAGGCATCCTTCCGTTGCTTGCTTGCGCCTGCTGCCCCATCATCGAGCCTTGCGGTCTTTAATCTGATCTGATCGGCGATCGAACGCGCACGAAATGTCATCGGAAGCTGCTTTTCGACTTCCAACTGCTCGCAAAACGCCGCCGCACTCTTCACGTGGTCGCGCATGGCTTGCGCAGCTTGAACTTCGTCCCGCCGCTCGAGCGCCGAGAGAATCAACTCAAGCTCCTTGAACCCGTCTTGCACACGCTCTGTCGACACGGCACAAACCCGACGAATCCATTGCACTTTGTCGCGCAGATCCAGCAGGATCTCGCGAATAAGCCGATTGTCGGTGGCATCGTAGATCGCCGAATGAAGACGATTATCGACCGCGATGAATGCGTCGGCATCGCCGCTTGCGATACTTGCCTCCCGAAGCCGGAATTCTGTGCGCAGCTCTTCCAGCGCGGAGTCGGACATTCGGACGGCTGCATCTGTCGCTGCGCGCATCTCCAGCAGCGTGCGCAAATCGGCGAGCTCGCGGATTTCGCGGGGTGTCATCGCTTTGACGTAAGTCCCGCTTTGAGGAGCGATGGCGATCCAGCCCTCGCCTTTCAACCGCAGCAGAGCGGTCCGAATCGGGGAGCGACCGACACCCAGCTCCTCGGCAAGGCGCGCTTCGGACAAGCGCTCGCCGACGCCGTATTGCAGATCCACGATCCGTCGCTTGATTTCCCGATAAGTGACCGAGGCGGCACCCGCTTCATCCGTATCGAGCATTGCTTCCTCCCGTTCCACGCGATCCGAGGGGCTTATCACCGCCATCAAATCTTGATCGATGGATCAATCTGACGATCAACCCGCCGGCTAAGATCCAACAACGAACCAGCATTGACTGGCGATCTAGTTGGGCAGATGCGCCAACTTCCCATCTAGTTGACAAGTTACCTTCACGGTACTTTGCTGCATCGCAGCGTCAAGCATGACTTCTGTGCATGCGTATTAATTGAGCGAAGAGCGGCAATTCACCCAACATACCATTGATTAGATTCATGTATTTTCACATTTCGAAAGCCTGGTGAGACCAACGCGAAGGCCTGCGTGCGAGCAGATGCACAATTCGTCTCACGCATCTGCTCAATAGATACGCGGCCGGAGCTTGGCGAAGCCGGCGTCAGTACCTGGCAGGGCTCGCGACTTACAGCCCGCTCTCAACGTTCAACCCACTCCTTTGAGAAGCAGGACGTCCGCAGGGATGACGTCGTAACTCTGAAGACTGAGGTGAAGACCTGCGCGAGCACTTGGTCGAGTTTGGACATCGAGGCGATGGTTCGCCGAACGAGAAGACGACCTTCGACACGATAGAAACCGTCCAGCGATCAAACTGTCGACGCGACAGGCCGGCGTCATGGCATCGCGCATCAAACGCGCTTGGATAGCGCAGCGCCGCCCAGCCGCTTCAAGCTGCCATTGAGAACCAGGCGAACCGCCCGGCGTGCACGTCGCGCATCCCGGGCGGCGATCGCTTCGTAAATTTCATGATGTTCGTCGTAAGCCTCGGCTTCGGTTTCCGCCTTCTTCGCCGAATTGGCACGCGCCAGCGCGATTGCCTCGTGGAGGTGCGGCTGAAGGAATTCCATGAAACTGACGATCAGAGGATTTCGCGTAGCCTGTGCAATCGTCCGGTGAAATGCTAGGTCCGCCGTAAGAGCTTCGTCGAACGACCTCCGCGACGGCTGCATGGCTTTCAAACACTTCCTCATTATGCTGAGGTCGCGCATCGTGCGGCGTTCGGCGGCGAGACTCGCGGCCTGGACCTCGACACCCATTCGTAGCTCGAAAATCTCGAAAAGCGCGTGCTGCGTCCCGCTCGCCAGTGCAAGCCGAAAGGGCCGTGCCTTGGCGTCGTTCGGCACGAAAACGCCCTTGCCCTGCCGCGACGCCACCAGGCCGTCAGCTTTCAGCCGGGACAACGCCTCCCGGACCACCGTGATGCTCACACCAAAATGCTGGCCCAATTCCTTGCCCGGCGGAAGCTGGCCTCCGGGAGCGTACTTGCCGCTGACAATGTCGTCACGCAAAGTCGCGGTGATGCGATCAGTCAGGCTGTTGGGAGAAACGGTTTGCTCAACTTGTTCTGACGCCATAGCGGTTCCGTTCGTCGAGTGACCGCTGCAGGGGCCACGTCTGAATTGTCTATTTGTCGGGATGACAGCTGAAGTAGCAGCGCTCGTTTTATTTCCCAGCCCACACATCCAAGATAGTCGGACCTGAGAATAGCTGACGCGGCCGCTTCATCGTCTTGGGCATTTCCGATGTGAAGCAGTGCCGATCATCCCAGATCGTTTTCTGATGCGCGCACGATAACGCCCAGTTCTTCTGCCGACTGCCTTCGCTATGTGCATTCGCCTACCAATATATGAGCAGCCTGCCAGCAATCCCCGCCTTGCTGCGATCAGCTTATAATATAAGCTGATAACTTCAAGAGCCGGATCACTACGGGGTGGACGTTGACAGCAGACAATCAAAGCTTGCGCGGGTTTATTGAAACCACGGAGAAAATGTTCCCCGAGGAAATTCTCAGGATTCGCGAGCCAGTGAGCCGCGAACTGGAGATGACATCAGTCATCTTCGAGCTCGATCGCATCGGTAGGAGTCCGGTTGTTATCTTTGAGAACGTCGGGGGTTCCAAGATGCCCGTGGTGACGAACATCGCCGGCAACCGGAAACTGCTGGCGCATTGTCTGGGCGCGGAGCCCGAGAATCTTCCGGCCGCATTTCGCGAACGATGCCAAAACTATATTCCGTGCGAGGTGGTTAGTAAGGGGGCTTGGGACGACATCGTCATGGAGGGAGATCAGGTCGATCTCACGCAGCTGCCGATTCCGTTTCAGTTCGCGGTCGATGCCGCGCCTTATATAACGGCTGGACAGATATGCGCCCGCGATCCCGAGACCGGTGTGGACACCACCGGCTTTCATCGCTTGATGCTGAAGGGCAAGAATCGGCTTGGAATATCGCTGCATTCACGCCGGCGGATGTACGAATTTCACCGCCGCGCCGAAGCGCGCGGCCATTCGCTGCCGGCAGCGGTCGTGATTGGAACCCATCCGCTGCACTATATGGGCTCAATGGTCTACGCGTACCCGCCTCATGTTAGAAAATATGAGATTATCGGCGGCCTGTTTCGCGAACCTTATCGTCTCGCGCATTGCGGCGTCGGTGATATCGAAGTGCCGGCGGGCGCGGAAATGGTCATCGAGGGCGAAATCCTCGCCGGCGTCCACGAGCCGGAAGGACCGTTTGGCGAATTCACCGGTTATGCCTCGTATCGCAGCACCCAGAACGTCTTTGTCGCGCATCGGGTGCGGATGCGTCGGGACGCCTTCTTCCATAGCGTCGTCTCCGGAATGTCGCGCGACCATATTCTGATGTCCTGCGTCACCCGCGAAGGCGAGATCTTGAATGCGCTTCGCCGCAACCTGCCGAACGTCAAGGCAGTACATGTTCCGCACAAGACCTGCGGGGCATTTCTGGCGATTGTCTCGATGAAGAAGACTGCCGAGGGCGAGCCGAAGATGGCGATGCTGACTGCGCTGGGCACTGAACTCTACACCAAGCATGTAATCGTGGTCGATGACGACGTCGACATTTTCGACATGGAAGACGTGATGTGGGCTGTCGCGACTCGTGTTCGAGCTGAGAAGGATATCTTTCTCGTCCCTGGCGTGAAATCGGCCATTATCGACCCGACATCTGATCCAAAGACCTTCACCGTGACAAAGATGGGGATCGACGCCACTGCGCCACTCGACGAGGGCTTTGCCGAACGTCTTACCATTTCCGACGAACAACGCGCACGGGCTCGTGCGATTTTATTCGGGGCCGGCATCGCGGCCTAGTCCATGCCATGCCGGCATACTGAATTGATCTTGTCCCTTAACCGCTTGTCTCAGGAGAGCAGTATGACATTACGACGCGGTCTTGCTTTGATTTCCGTGCTGGCACTGGCCGCGATCGCGACGACACAGGCTGCCGGCGCCCAGACGAAGGTCCGCTTCACGCTCGACTGGATTCCCGGTGCGACACACAGCGCGTTTTTCGTCGCGCTGCAGAAGGGTTACTACAAGGCGGAGGGCCTGGACGTCACCATCGATCGCGGAAAAGGTTCTGCCGAAGTCGTGCGTCAGCTCGCGTCCGACACTTACGACATGGGGTTCCCCGACATCAACGTCGTCATGGATTTCAATTCGAAGAATCCGGACCAGGCGTTCCCGGTGCTGATGAGCGGCTATGAGGAGGCTCCGGCCGCAATTATCTTTCTGAAGTCGAGCGGCATCACCGAGCCGAAGCAGCTCAACGGGAAAAAGCTTGGATCGGCCGCGAACGATTCGACCTTCAAGCTATTCCCCGTCTTCGCAAGCCAGACCGGCATCGATGTCGCGTCGATGCAGATCCAGAATATTGAACCGAGCCTACGGGAAGTCTTGCTTGCGCAAGGCAAGGTCGATGCGATCCCGGGACAGGTCTTCAATTCGCTACTGGAACTGCAGGCAAAGGGCATCAAAGCTACGGATATCGGCTACTTCATGTACAAGGATTATGGGCTCGAGCTCTATGGCAATTCTGTTGCCGCCTCGCGCCGTTTCCTCAAGGAGCATCCCGATGCGGTCCGGGGGTTTCTGCGCGCGACGATCAAGGGCTTAAAGGACGTGGCGCAGGATCCGGAGTTAGGCGTGAAAGCGGCGTTAGCCGTCGAGCCATTGTTGAACGCGGATATCGAACGCGAGCGACTTCGTGTCGCCATGAGCTGCTGCATCATCACTGATCATGTCCGCAAGACCGGCTTTGGCGACGTCGATCCGGAGCGGCTGCGCAAGGTGATCGGGATCATTGCCAAGGCCTACAATCTGCCGCGGCAGCCGTCGGTGGAAGAGGTGTTCGATGCATCGTTTCTGCCGCCGCAGCAGGACCGGATGATCAAGTAAACCGCAAGTTTATCGGGCCCGTGCCAACCGGGATTCATTGTCGATGACATTTATTCAGTTGACCGACGTCGATCTGGTTTATGGATCGCCCGGAAGGAAAGTCAGCGGTGGAGACACGCTTGCGGTGTCTTCCGCTAACGTCGGCATCTCTCACGGCGAATTCGTCGCAATCGTCGGGCCGAGCGGATGCGGCAAGTCGACCTTGCTCAAGCTCATCGCCGGACTGACGAAACCAAGCCGCGGCAGCGTTCGGGTCGATGGCGAGGGCGTGTTGCATCCGCTGAAGACCGTCGGTATGGCATTTCAGAATGCGACGCTGCTCCCCTGGCGCAACATCCGCGACAACGTGATGCTGCCGCTTGAGATCGTCGAACCGCATCGAGGCCGACAGAAGCAGGACCGCGAGAAGAACCGTGACCGCGCCGAGACTTTGCTGGCCAAGGTGGGACTGTCCGGATTCGCCGATCGGATGCCTTGGCAGTTGTCCGGCGGCATGCAGCAGCGAGCGCAACTCTGCCGCGCCCTGATCCACGAACCCTCGATACTTCTGCTCGACGAGCCGTTCGCTGCGCTCGATACCTTCACGCGAGAGGAGTTATGGGGCGTCTTGCAGGAACTGTGGTCATTTCGAAAGTGCACGATCATTCTTGTCACGCATGAACTGCGCGAAGCCGTGTTTCTGGCCGATACGGTTCATGTCATGAGCTCAAGGCCGGGCCAGATCATCCAGAGCCGCGCGGTCGATCTGCCGCGGCCGCGGACGCTCGATTCGACGTTCGAGCCGGATTTCGTTGAGCTGGTCCAGGAGCTGCGCCGGCACATCGGACCGGGAAAGAAATCGTGAGCAGCAACATGCTGGAACGCCTGGCTCCCTGGCTCGCCGCGCTTGTGTTCGTCGCGGTGTGGTGGTGCGTTGTTGCGGCGTTCGGCATCAAGAGCTTCGTGTTGCCGACACCATGGGAAACGGTGGTGGCTCTCTGCAATTACCGCTATGCGCTGTTCATCAACGGTCTGGCGACGCTAGCCACGACATTGCTTGGGTTTGCTGTCGCGGTCGTGTTCGGGATGCTTCTCGGCATCGTCGTCGGATCGTCGCGGTTGGCCTATAGCGCTTTGTATCCTTTGCTGGTCGGCTTCAACAGCGTGCCGAAAGCCGCACTCGTGCCTATTTTCGTCATCTGGTTCGGTGCCGGTACCGTGCCTGCGGTGATCACGGCGTTCATGCTGTCGTTTTTTCCAATCGTCGCCAACATCGCGACGGCGTTTGCGACGATCGAGCCCGAACTGCTGGAAGTGATGCGATCGCTCGGCGCATCGCAACGGGACATGACCATCAAGATTGGGATTCCCCGGTCGCTTCCGTTCTTCTTTGCATCGTTGAAAATCGCCATCACGCTGGCCTTTGTCGGGTCAGTGATCGCCGAGATCGTCGCGGGCAACACAGGAATCGGCAATGTGATGCTGATAGCGAGTTCGAATTTCAACGTCCCCCTGGTGTTTGCGGCGCTCATCGTGGTCGGCGTGATGGGCGTGGGGATGTACGCTATCTTCGATTTCGCCGAGAGGCGCATGACAAGCTGGTCGGTCCGGGGTGCCAATATCATGCAGCAGGCCGGCGGCGGCTAAAAACGCCAAGACGAAGCAAGTCGGGCGGCTTCCGAAGACAAGACAGGGACACATGGGCGCACCAAGACTGATCGTTGGCATTTCGGGGGCGTCCGGCGCGATCTATGGCCATACCGCGCTAAAGGCGTTGCGGCTGGCGGGTGTCGAAACCCATCTGGTCATCTCCCGCTCCGGGCAGATCACTATCGCGCACGAATTGAAGATCAAGATTTCGGAGCTGTCGGCGCTTGCCGATGTGGTCTATCGGTTCGACGATATCGGCGCCGCGATATCGAGTGGCTCGTTCCCCACCATGGGAATGCTGGTAGCTCCGTGCTCGATCAGGACATTGGCAGAGATTGCCAGCGGCGTGACTTCGAGCCTGTTGACACGTGCGGCGGATGTCGTCCTGAAAGAACGGCGCCGGCTGGTGCTGATGGTTCGCGAAACGCCGTTTCATCTCGGTCACCTCCGATCGATGACCCAGGTGACGGAAATGGGCGCGATCGTGATGCCGCCGGTGCCGGCATTTTACACATGCCCCGTCACGATCGAAGATATCGTCAATCATTCGGTCGGCCGTGCGCTCGATCTTTTCGGCCTAAACAACAATCTGACACCTCGTTGGGGCGAGTCGATCGGGATCGGATCGACGCGCTGAGATGACATTGATTTCATCCTGTGCGGTGGTGGCAAACCATTGCGCCGACGAGCGGGTATTGGAGCTGCGAGGTGTCCGCGCGTCGCGCGCAGAATAACTACCGTACTGCGCGAAAAGACAGATACTGAGCGATACGAACTGCCCAACTCCACAGCGAACCGATCTGTCTCAACGACAAGGCTTTCTGGGCGCGTCTCATATCCTGGAAAGTATCCGGCGCCGGATGAAGCTCGTCCATATAGGTCTCCAAATTAAAACCGTCTTGCAATCTTTGGTGGCCGCACATGTCACCGCTGTTATGATTTGTCAGATTCGGCTCTACGTTCGGCGCGACGATTCAGGCGGACAGGCTCCGGCCACGTTTGACTATCAGCGCCAACAGACTGAGTTGGATTG
>Ga0137409_10005523_pt1 | contig 13173 bp, 17 predicted proteins | sample CZODoug1_16funga_FD_122059 | JGI IMG/M metagenome (GOLD analysis project Ga0137409, IMG submission 122059) | Vadose zone soil fungal communities from Angelo Coast Range Reserve, California, USA - CZODoug1_16fungal (Hybrid Assembly) | ecosystem: Environmental > Terrestrial > Soil > Vadose zone...
AAGACGCACAGGTCCTCCCTTCGACGATACCCGGACAATATACACCGTGCTCCGAACCGAATCTCTACATCCTTAAGGCTTACATTCCCCCGCTGATCGCTGCCTGCCAGTCGCGACGCCTTACAATTCAGCCGTGGCTCCGAAAACCAACGCAGCCCGATTGCTCGACCAACTGGGCATCCGCTATGAGTTGCGCGAGTACGTGGTTGATCCCGACGATTTGGCGGCCGAAACCGTAGCCGCGAAAATCGGAATGCCTCCGGATCAAGTCTTCAAAACACTGGTAGCCCGCGGCGAGCGCAACGGAATCTGCATGGCAGTCATCCCCGGAGATCAGGAACTTGATCTGAAGGCTCTGGCCAGCGCTGCCGGCGAAAGGAAAATCCAACTCGTCCCGGTGAAAGAGCTGCAGGCGCTTACCGGCTACATCCGCGGCGGCGTGACGGCGCTGGCTGCTAAACGCGATTTCCCCGTCTACGTGGACGAGATGATCGAACTGTTTGACGTGGTTTCAATTTCTGCCGGCATTCGCGGACTGCAGATTTTGATCGCGCCAGCGGACTATCTGCGAGCAACGAACGGAAAAACGAGCGCACTGGCACAGCCAAAGAAATCATCGTAGCTACTGGTTCGCCCTTCGCAGTTGGGGTCGCAAGCTCCCCCGGCGTCGGCCACAGTATTAGACTGATAAGTTCGAAGCGCGAGCCGATTCGCATTGTGCCCGCCCGCTGAAGACTGTTTGAAGCCGACTCCGAGGACGAAAATGCCCACTGCTACCCGCACTAATCCGCTGTCATTTCTCACCGACCAACTCGACGAACTCAAGGCCAAGGGGTCGGATTCGCGGCGCAATCTCGATTTCTGGGGGCAGGTCGGCGTTGGCGCGGTCGCGCTCGGTTGCGTCTCGGCGGCGGCGCTTGGGCAGGTCGCGGTCGGCATTCCCTGCGTGATCGGCGGCTCGGCGTCGCAGGGTCTGCTGTCGTTCTGGGAAAAGCAGCAATAACGGGCGCTCAAGCCAAAGCATGATCTTTTCGATGGGCCGATATCCATGTTTCCCGACCAGCCACAGACCAAACGGTCATATCGACCGCTCCCTACGCCTGGGTGCGCCACCCGATGTACGTCTCGGGACTGGTCATGCTGCTCGGCGGCCCGATCGCGTTGGGCTCCTGGTGGAGCACGCTGATCGTCGCCGCGATCCTGCCCGCGCTGATATGGCGGTTGATCGATGAGGAACGATTCCTGCTCGGGAATCTGCCCGGTTACGCCGACTATTGCGACCGGGTGCGTTACCGGCTGGTGCCGTTGATCTGGTAGTTTTTGAGCAAACGCGAAGACAACGCCTGCGGCCTCTGCGAATGAGGCCGCGGGCGCATATCATGCGCCCAGAGCGCGATGGGATCAGGTTGAATCGCCGTCGCGCTCCAGCTTTTGATTGAACCTGATTCTTTTCGGAAAACCGCTACGCACTTTTCCGGATCATGCTCCAAGCAATGACAGTGTTACTCGGCGTGCGTCCTCGCGCGATGGGCGCCGTGCTTGGCGTGGAGCGGTTTCGGCGCGTCGGCGAGCGCGTCCCGCGCGGGAAGGAACGGGTCGCGGAAGCAGTCGCCGCCGCGCCCGGACGACATGGCGTGGCACCGCTCCATGGTGTCGAAGCTGCAGGAGGTGACCGCGGAGGTCACGTCCTTGCGGCAATACTCACCCGCCGAGGCCTGTGTCGGCGCCGCGACCGACATGAAGGCCGCGGCGGCCAACGCGATCGCGGGCGCCGCAGTCAATTTCAGAAGATGCTTCATCTTGCTCTCTCGTCTTTGTTCTGTGTGGCGGCCTTTCGGCCCCGCGTTGATTTGGTAAGGGCGAGCCGGGCGCGCCATGCGTGCATGCCTGATGCGCTCTCACACCTGTTATTTGTTCGCACGCGGCTTCAATCATATGCGTGTAGTTTGTCGCAGAGAGTTAGGGTGCCAAAGGTCGTTGCAGGCCCGCCGCAACGGCAGGTCGCCGCTCTCCGCGGTCGAGAAAGCAAAACAGATTCTCTCGGCGGAGGGATGCGTGCCAAAAAATTCGCAATGTCACAGCATTTGAAGTATGCGCATCATGCAATGAGCTTCGCGCCGCCGATTGCGAGGGCGCGGCGACGAAAGCCCGAAATTCGGTCATGAAGACGGTCGCGGAGGGCGCGCCGTCTATTGCGCCCTGTGATCGTCGTATCTATGGTTCGGTAACACTTCGGTGAGCGGACGCTGGGAGCACGTGATGGACTGGATGTTCTTTCTCGTCATATTGATCCTGCTGTATGTGATCGTCTCGCTTCGCGTCCTGAAACAATATGAGCGCGGGGTGGTGTTTCTGCTCGGTCGGTTCGCGGGCGTGCGCGGGCCGGGGCTGACGCTGATCTTCGTTCCGCTTCAGCAGATGGTGCGGGTCTCGCTTCGCACCGTCACCATGCAGATCCCCTCACAGAAGATCATCACCAAGGACAACGTCTCGATCGATATTGCCGCGGTCGCCTACTATCACATCACCGATCCGGAAAAGGCGGTGATCGCCATCGAGAACGTCTACAATGCGATCAATCAGATCAGCCAGACCACGGTGCGGAATGTCGTTGGACGCTTCAATCTCGATGAGCTCTTGGCGGACACCGCGAGCATCAACGACCAGATCAAGAACGTGATCGACATTCACACCGAGCCGTGGGGCACCCAGGTGACGGCCGTGGAGATCAAGGACATCGTGCTGCCCGATAACATGCAGCGCGCGATGGCCAAGGAAGCCGAGGCGGAGCGCGAGCGGCGTGCCAAGATTGTCGCCGCCGAGGGCGAATATCAGGCCGCCGTGAAGCTCGGCGAGGCGGCCGATATCATCACCCAACATCCCGTGGCACTTCAACTGCGAACGCTGCAAACCATGGCGGAAATTTCGATCGAGAAAAACTCGACCATCATCTTCCCCGCGCAATTCATGTCGACGGTGCAGGAAGCGATCGCGATGCTGTCAAAGGATTCCACGGCAAAATAGACCCCCAGACCGGGCGGCCCCCGGGAGCCTCCTCGGGGCTCGGGGCGCGTTCCGCGACGGGGGCCCCCTCGAGGAGCGGCGCATCGTGACCGAGGGGCCGGCTTCGGGAGGCCGGAGGCAGTCCCGTCGTGGGTCGCGTGCTGCGGCGCGAGATCAGGCTTTTTTGCAACTGTAAGTCGGTTCGCCTACGAAATGCCTACCTCGGGTGTACCCGGATGCACCGGTTCACGGTGAACCTCGGCGCCCAGTTCGTCGACAACCACTATGGAAAGGGCGCGATCCCTGATCCGTGGATCGTGACGGAGCCGTCGCGCGACATCTTTGCTATGCTCGATTGCGCCGCCGGCTGTCGGAAATTCCAGCCCTCGTTTGTCTCGATTCGGTATGCCGCCCTTCATATCAAAATAGAAAATTCGCATCACATCCCTTGCAGCCGCGGGTCTTGAGGACTGAAAAGCGGAGCCAAGGCACCACAACCCCATGCCTTCGTGGTTCCATCGGATCACTAAAATGACGGATCAGAGAAAACGGGCCGAGGTTGATCAAAATTTCGGCAAATCACCCGAACGACCGATCCGAGATGATCCTCATACAAGGCATATGAGCGCCATGCCGCTCAAATCCCGCCAACTGGCCGGTTATGAACGGTCTTCAATCATGAACGGTCAGTTGGGCTTGCTGCGGGAGTTGTTCCTTGGCATACTTTCAACCTCGTCGGGTTCGGCCCTGTCAATCTCCAGGCGTGCCATCCGTAGTATCAACGTTGCCGTCGTCAGGCCGAGACGCTCAGCCTCGATTGCTGCAGTATCAACCTTTCGGGCAAGACCTTCACGTTTGCTGAGAAATGCCATTTCCGTTCCCTACCAAAGGTGCGAGATGAAAAATCCCACATTCATTACGGAGCTACACAAGAAGCTCGGAGCTCCATCGAGCGAAGCCGTCGAAAGTCTTCGACTGCTGAAAGCTTTCCTTAAGTTAGCGCCCAGGGAACGCTTCGAAGTCATCGAGCTGGTTGAGCGTCTCGCAACCGAAGGCTCGTCCGCCCCCGACCACCCGCTATCCTGACGGCGCGCAGTTCAGGCGCCGTTCAGAATCGTCGCCGGCGGTCGCGTTGCGATCGCATAGATTGCGCCTCCATCCAGAGCCTCCGACTGGTGAAGCGTGCCGGCGGGCAATAGGATGGTGTCACCAGCGCCGCAGACGCGCTCGCCGCCGTCCCACATGAAGTTCAGCCTGCCGCTGATAATGATCAGGATCTCGTCGACCGCGTGGGTGTGAAAATGATGCACCTTGCCCGCGGCGTCGCGCTGCAGCTCGACGCAGCCCTGTTCCGGAAGCAGCTCAAGGATGGCGGGGTCGATCGAAAATTCGGTCTTTGTTCCACTGATGATCCGGGTCATGCGGCTTGCTCCGTGCCTTCGATTTTCGAGGTCTTGGTTTGGGCGAGCTTGGCGAATGGGCATCCCAAGGTTTGATGATTTTCGTCGTGCAGGAAGTATTGCTGATGCTCGCGCCCGTCGTGATTTCCGTAACGTCCAAGAAGCGGAGAGGGGCTGGTGCTGTCGTAAGGGATGAGCCGCTTGCGCACTTCGGCGAACGCGGCTTCGGCCGCTTTCTCGGAGCCGAGGATCTTCTCGAATACCCAGCGCGGCTGGAACGTCAGCATCAGGGTACTTGAGCGGCGGCTTTGCCGCATCACATGAGCGGGCGTGCTGCAGACCACGAAGATCGGTTCGCCTGCGAACGAAAACTCCCACATCGGATGGTCGGTCTGTTCGGGGATGCCCGCAGGCCACGGGCTCTTGTCGATCTGCGCCAATTGATCGAGCAGCAGCCAGAATTTCTTGTGATAGGCGTCGATCGTTTGCACAGGTCCCGGGCGGGTGAAAACCACGAGCGACGTGTTCGGCCCGTACGAACGCGACTCGGCGACGAACTGGGCGAGCTGTTCGCCGAGGGCTTCGGCGTCGAGCTGGTCGAGAAACAGATAACGCAACTGATCCTGACGGTAGCCGGCAACGCCGAACACACAGGGAAACGGCCGCGACTCGCTGCTCATTTGCGCTTCGAACTCGGAAAACATCACGCTCTGCCACGTGCTGACCGCAAAATTCGAACCCACTTCGCTCTTTCTCACATACAAACGCGACATACGTTCCCCTTTGTGCTTGGCGCCATTGTCAAACTATCAATTTGCGTCTCATCAATATCGGCCCCACAATTCCCGGAAGCGACATCAGCAGCAGCAGTGCAATGAGTGCGCTGTAGCCGGCGTCGCTGATGGAGGCCGGGTCCACCTGCCGGGCGCTAGTTGGGGCCAGCTGGCTGAAAGCAACCATCGCGAACCCGATGATGGGCTGCGAAGCTCCGGCAAATATTCCGGCGGCGGTCGTGTTGACGGACGCACCGACGCCGATCAACTCGGCGGTGTAGAGGCGCTTGGTGCATTTGAGCACCAGCGGGACGGTGCCGCCCGCGACCAGGCCCAGCACGACAAATACGATTCCGACATAAAACAGGCCGAACGCATGCGCAAAGGGCGGCAGCAGCATCGCGATCAGCAGCATCCGCAACAGGCAGATTCGAACGAGCGCCGCGTCGAGCGCGACCACGCGGTCGGCCGCGTGACCGAGAAAGATCGAGCCGGCGACATTGCCGATCATGAAGGCGAGTAGCGGAGCGCCGGCCGCCGACGGCGACAGGTTGAAGACATGAGCCACCATCGGGATGCCCCACACGCCCGACAGCGTCGTCACGACTGCGAAATGGGACGCGAAGCTCATAGCGCATCCCCAGTTCGCGACCTGCGTGAGCGATCGCCTGCTCGCCAAGAGGACGCTTTTCAGAGTCTTGTCGCTCTGCGCCGCCTGGGACGGCTTCAGCGTCACCGAGGCGAAGGCGAGGTTCGCGACCCCGACGCAGGCGATGAAAATGAAGCAGGCGCGCCAACCGAATCCACTGACCGCGGCAGCAAGCGGCGTCGTCGCCAGGACACCGCCGAGATAGCCCGACACCTGCGAGATGCCCGACATGAAGCCGAACCGTTCATCGGCGAAATTCTGTGCCACGAGTTTCAACAGCGCGGTGAAGACCAGCGCGTCGCCGCAGGCCACGATCAGGCGGGCGACAAACACGTCGAGCAGGTTCGGCGCGAGCGCAAATGCAGCGCTGCCAAGGGAAGACGCGGCCATGCTGGATAGCACCACGCGTTTGACGCCAAAGCGGTCGACCAAGAGGCCCGCCGGAATCTGCATCAAGGTGTAGCCCCAGAAATAGCTTGAGGCCAGCATCGCGACGCCGGCAGCGTCGGTGCTGAAATCGTGCATGAAACCAAAGCTGACCGATTGCGGCGACATGCGCTGCAGGAAGGCGACCGCATACGCGGTCGCTACCGTTGCCCATGCCAGGTAAGCGCGATCTCCGAGGCGGAACGGCGAGGCGAGCACGGCCTGTTGTCCGGGCATCGGCGTCATATCCTTGCGACGCCGACTGAAAACAGCGCGTCCGCTGAATCCGGAATGATCCGCGATATCGCCGCATCAACCAGCGATGCCGTGCCGTGATAGGTCTGCCGGTGATGCTTGATGTGGCCGTAAGCGCCGCGCATGATCATGCTCGGCAGTTCGAGCGCCTTTCCGGGGTAAAGCGAGGAACACATCTCCACGCACGCCGCCTGCAACGCGGCATCCTGGGCGTCACCGAGCAGCGAAGGGGCGACTTTTTCGCAGATCTTGGCGTTCGCCGCCCATACGATCGGATTGCGGGTTCGCCATCCGTACAGGATGCCGGCGTTCTCCTGCGTCGCGGCACGGCAACGCTTGAGGATTTTCGATGTGAAGAGTCCGTACAGGCCGCGTCCCTGATGGGTGGGAAGCACCTCGGTGCCGCTGCGGTAGACGGCGAGGCGGCCTGCGACGTTGAGTATGCGGTAGACCGAAAACGCAACCAGTCCGGACCTGTCATGAACAAAGATGAGGCTGTATTTGCTGTCGAATGGCGAGGACGCCGCGGTCCAGTGCGGCTCGGTTGCCTTCCAGTTCACGGCGATGATGTCGTTCATCGCCTCCATCAGCGCCGGCCGGTCGGCGTCGCCGATTTGGGAGGCATCCGGAAAGCTGAAGACCTCGTAGTCGGCCCACCGCGACGGGATCGCTTGGTATTGGCTGCCCAGATTTCGCGACATGGCGGAGCTCCAACTATCCGAAGCCCAGCTATACAGGCGGGCCTCGAATGGCTTAAAGGACAATATGCCCTCGAAATCTGCCAAATCCCGGCGGCCCGACCTGCGCGAAAAACTGCCCGCGAGGCGGATCGCGATCGCCGCTTTTCCCGGCGTGACCCTGCTCGATATTTCCGGTCCGGCGCAGGTCTTCGCCGAACTGCAGGAGATCGAACTGCCGGCCGCGGGCTACGCCCTGTCCTATCTTTCGACGTCGGGTGGACTGGTGCCAACGGACGTCGGGATGATGGTTGACACCGTGCCGATTTCGACCGTCAGGTCTCATCAGGTCGATACGCTCATTATCCCGGGCGGCCCGGGCATCTGGGCGCTGCGTCAGGACCCCACCTTGATGAAATGGATCATGCAAACCGTGCCCAAGGCACGGCGGATTGCATCGGTTTGTCTCGGCGCCTTCGTGTTGGCCTGGACGGGCGCGCTGGATGGCAAGCGCGCCGTGACCCATTGGCGATATTGTCCGAGGCTGCAGGACAGTTTTCCCGACATCCAGGTCGAGCCGAACGCGATTTTTGTTCAGGACGGAAGGGTGTGGTCATCCGCCGGCGTCAGCGCCGGCATCGACCTCGCGCTTGCGATGATCGAGGAGGATTTCGGCCACACGATCGCATTGGACATCGCGCGGCGCCTGGTCGTCTTTCTGAAACGTCCCGGCGGCCAAAGCCAGTTTTCGACCGTGCTCGCCGCGCAGGCCTCCGATGTCGAGGGGCGCTTCAGCGCGTTGCACGCCTGGATCATCGAAAATATCGCAAGCGACCTCAGGGTGGAAACGCTGGCCGAGCGTGCCGGGATGACGCCGCGGACTTTTGCCCGCACCTATGTCAGCCGGACGGGCATGACGCCGGCGAACGGGGTCGAGGCGCTGCGCGTGGAGACGGCGCGGCTCCTGCTCGAGAGCAGACAGGTCGGCGGCGTCGTCGAGGTGGCGAAACGGGCGGGCTTCGGTGACGATGAACGAATGCGGCGGGCCTTCCTCAGGCACCTCGGCGTGACGCCATCGGAGTATCGGCGGCGCTTTTCGGGATGAGGGGATCGGAATGGTTGTCTGGCGCGGGCGATCACGAGATCAGGCGTCTACCATATCTGCGCAATGTATCGGATGGCAGCTCCCCGAATGCCAGGCGAAAATCACGGGCAAAATGGCCAGGGTTCTGGAAGCCGCATTTCAGCGCGATCTGGATCACCGACGCGTCTCCGTCGGCTTGCTCCAGCATCTCTCGCGCGCGGTCGAGCCTGATGCGCTTGGCGAAATCCGCCGGAGAATAACCCCGGTCCTTCTTGAACTGCCGGTACAGGCTTCTGGCGCTGGTCCTAGCGACAGCCGACATCGCCTCGATGTCGACCGGCTTGTTCCAGTTCGCCTCGATGAACTCCTCGACGGTCTTGACCGCGGATGTGTTGTATGCCGGCGGCTTGCGAAACAGGAAGTGCGTATAATTGTGCCGCGTGTACATGAGAAATTTCATGATCGCGATGCGCGACATCTCGGCCGTGGCAAGGTCGGAAAAGAGAGCGCCGCGCGTGTTGAAGTCGGACGCAAACTGGAAAATCATGCGGCGCACGCGTTTCATCGCCGGATGCTGATCGGGGCCATCGTCGAACACGAGTTCGTTTTCGATCCGCTGTCCCAGCAGGGCGCCGAGATAGCGTTGCAGGGCTTGTTGCTCGATGCGGAGCACGAGATGACGGTAGCTCGACTGGAAGTCGAACCTAAGAGGAACGCCGGCCGGCAGGATCCCCGAGCATGAGCCCCGTGCGACTTCGCCGCTTAAATTCCCGCCGGAATAGCGAACCTTCCCGTCGATATTGAAGATTTGCCGGATGAACGGCACCTCACCGAAGCCGATCGAAACATCGCTCGAGAAGGCGCAATAATACACAATGAGGTCGCCGACCCGCAGGTGGTTGGCGCGAGTCTCGAACCTCTTTTCACTGCTTGGGACGTCGAAGCTGGTTGCGCCGAACAGCGCGAAAATCCGGTCGCGCGCGTATTCGGGATCACGGGTACGGATCGCCGGATAGTTGCTCAGGAGTGTTGTTCTGGAAGGCATCGGTCGAGGCGCTCGCAACCAAATGGTAACAAGAGGCCGTCGATTCCTGCACATTACGGCGCGAAATCAAGCCAATCCAAAATTGTGATGCTGCGCCTGCGCTCCAGCGCCGCAGCATCATACCGCCGATGACGCTTCTATCTCGCTGTCGGCGCGCGCGTAATTCCACCCTGCAAGCCGCGGCGGAATCCACTCGCGACGTCGCCGTTCGGGCTAAGCCTTCGGTAAATCCAGCGGGGCGCGTCGATCGACCACGCGCTTCAAATCGCCCGGGAAAAGACATTCGAGCTTTTACTGCGGGAGCGGCCGGCGACGATGCTGTCCTCGTACCGGGGAGGCCGGGGTCAGGGCCGCGGCGCCTCTCCCGATCGTCAGGGGGGAGTTACAACACAAGGTTGAATGGCCCAACGGCCCGATGATGGCTCACGGTCTGCCTTCGGCAGGGGGGCCAGCGGTCGCAAAGACGCGGCCCTGCAAATGTGATAATTGAATCGCATACCGGGAGGTCGCCGTCATGATTGAGCCGAAATTGGAAGTCCCCGCCGAACTGCGTGAGCTAGCCGAAAAAACCATCGAACAGGCAGAAAAAGCATTCAGGATGTTCTTTGACGCCGCAAGCAAATCCATGGGGTCCGTCCCGGGTGGGGGAACGGAAATCTCGAAACAGGCCCTGTCGTTCACTGAAGAGAACATGAAGGCGGCCTTCGAGCATGCGCGGAAGTTGGTCCATGCGACGGACCTTCAAGAGGCCATGCGCATCCAGTCGGAGTTCTTGCGAAGCCAGTTCACCAGTGCCGGGGAACATATGCGGCACATCACGGGCGAAGTGATGTCCGCCACCAAAGATGCGATGAAAGGCAAACCCTAGGGTCGCGGCCTTGGACGGTTGCCGGTGCCAAACGCAAATTGTGCGCTGCCCATAAAAAAGTCTTGCATGGGACCGCGCCCGGGACTTCAATCAAATTGCAGGTCCATGATGGGCCACCGGGTGCGTGCACCCGCCGTCTGTCATCCTTTCTGCTGATCCCTGTCGGCCAAAACCGGCAGGGATTTGCATTTGTGCCGCCGTTCCCGGCCCTCTGCTATTTGCGGAGGGAGCCGATATAGGCGGCGATATCCGCAGCCTCGGTCCGGTTCAGCGGAAAATTCGGCATCTTCGGATGCGGGTCGAGCAGAAAGTAAGCCACCTTTTCCGGTGAAAAGTCCGATTTTGCCGCGATCGCCGCGAAGGACGGAACGTCGGCGCTCGCCTGCTTCTGGCCGCTCTCCACGAGGTGACAAGATGCGCACCAGCGTTTGGCGAGATCCGCGCCGTGGCCGGCGTCGGCTGCCATGACCGGCGACGCGCCAAGCCCGACCGCGCCGACAATCAGGACCAGACTCTGTTTCAAGGCCACGTGCATCGGATACCCTTTCAAGATGTGCGTCATCGCCGCGATCAGCCGCAACAGGACCGTGGAAGGTATTTGAGGTCCATCCTGGCGATCAGGAGCTTCAGAGCCCTCAGCACGCGGCGATGAAGCTGTCGAACTGGAGGCGCCAGCGGTTCTGCCGCATTCGCGTCGCGGCTTTCGGTGGTTGGCGGCAATCCGCGTCTCCTGGCGTGCAATGTCGGCTCCGATCGGATGTGTGCATCCGCGTGCCGGGCAGCATGTCGCGCCCGCCGCGGCGGCGCTTTGATCTGGCGCAAGAACCGGTGCGGGGTGTCAGTAGTCGCCAGGATTGGCGATCATCGGCTGCTCGGTGTTCGCCGGCGCAAGATCGCTGGCGTCGCTATCCTTCAGGAACCGGTCGAGGGTCTCCTGAATCTTCTCTTTCACCGATTGAGGGCCGCGATCGCTCAAATCGGTATGCAACGCGCCGGTATCGACAATATCGATCCCGCCCGGCTTGGCTCGCTCGGGGGCAGGCAGGACGCCCGGATCGGTCTTGAAGTTTGGGTCCTTGGAGCGGAATGACAGGATTTTCATCCGGTCGCTCAGCACGAACGGCACCCGCAGATTATCAAGGGTGATGACCTTCGACACCAGTTCCGGATGTTGCTTGGCGACGTACATCGACACGTCGCCGCCGTTGGAATGTCCCACCAGCGTCAAGTGGTCGTAGTTGGCGTTGGGTTGCCGCTTTTGCATCTCGCCGAGCACAAAGAGGATATTGGCTTCGCAGCGCAGGTAGACCTCGCGCCGGCCGGCATAGGGCAGGCCGACGTGGGTCATCAGCGGCGGGTCGCTTGGCAGGTCCTGCTGGATGCTGGCCACCAGATAGCCCCGAGTTGCAAAGACATTCGCCAGGAACGAATACTCGGTGTTCCTGACCGTATTGCCGTTGCTGATGATGGCGATTGGAAGCTTCCACAGGCCGTTGTCCGCCTTCATCTCGTAGTCGCGGCGCACGGCAAGATCGACGGAAACGGCCCTTTGCCGCGTCGCATCAAACAGGTTCAGCGTCTCGTGTCGGATGGCCCATTTGCTGATGGCAACATATTCAGCGCCTGCCAGCACGCAGAGACAGGCCAATATCGCAATTGCCCTCTTCATCGCTCCCAACCCAATCAATCCTGATCAAGATATGGTGTCGGAACGCGCAGTGGGCGATTCCAAGTCAGACGCCAGGAATTAAATTTAGGCAAGCTATCCGGGCAAAAGGGAGGCGCGGATCGAGACCGCGCCGCAGCATGGCTGGCTAATTCGCCGGGCCGTCAGGCGCCGATTTGGCTGCACGGAGGGCGGCATCGATTTTCGACTGAACACGCCGAGCCGCAAGCGCCGCCAGCCGCGTCTGCGTTCTGCCGGTCTTGACCTTATCGCCAATCTGGAACCGCCATTCCCAGACGTCCGGTTCCGCCGTCGGCATCACAGTGTATTCCACGTTTTTGTAGATCACCGAATTTCCCTGTTCCCATGGCAGGGGAGGACAACTTTTCAGAAGTTCAATCAATCCGGGCGAGTACGGGAGCTCGGCGGTTCCCGCAGAGATAGAACAAATAAATACGTCATCGGCGTGAGCTGGTTGCGGACGGACAAAGAAAATCGCAAGGCCGAGACGACCCAAGGACAGCCGCGGCCAACGGATAAGTACCCCTGCCGCCGGTGTTTATTCTGCCGGCCTTAGCCGAACGATTCGGCGACGACGTGGATGCGAAACAATGGCTTCTTGGATACGTCCAGGAGTTCAAGCTGCCACTGGTCGTTTGGCGTCAGGCTTCTGGTCACGTCGCCGACCAGATCGCCGCAGACATTGGCCATCTCGGTCCACGCAGCATCGCGGTTCGCGAGGTCGGCGCTCAGATCGGCCACCGCGCCGTCGGAGCCATTCTGGCGGTGATTGAGCGGGGCCTTCCAGCGATTTAACGCCGCCGCGCCACCGCCATACCGAACATGAATGCGATGCAAAGGCTCGTCAATGGGGCCTCGCGGGTGATGGCGGCAATGGTGGAGAGCGGCTGGCCGGGGCGGCGCGCATGCTCGATGGCTTTGCTCAACCGGTCCACCGCGGCGCGCAACGCGCCCGTCACTTCGCCGACCGTGCGGGACACATCTGCTGCCGTATCCATCGCGCGCGCGGCCACACCGGGCTGGGGGATCGGTTCGAGCGTCTCATCAATACTCACTTGGCGCGTCCTTTGCTCTAGACCGTACCCGGAGTCCGTCTCTGGCGACCCCGCCGAGCTGAATGGCGAGGGAATGGTATGAGGCCGTCGCCTTTGGCTATCCGCGCGTGCGCATGTTTTGAACAGCGGGTCCGAAAACCTTTGGCTATCCGCGACGGGCGCCGTGGTAAACGGCGGGCGACGGCCTCCAACCATGAATGCGGGTGGGCAGACTTTGTTCCGCGCGCGGTAAAGGTTTGGGGCAAACGGCT
>Ga0137409_10005524_pt1 | contig 13172 bp, 25 predicted proteins | sample CZODoug1_16funga_FD_122059 | JGI IMG/M metagenome (GOLD analysis project Ga0137409, IMG submission 122059) | Vadose zone soil fungal communities from Angelo Coast Range Reserve, California, USA - CZODoug1_16fungal (Hybrid Assembly) | ecosystem: Environmental > Terrestrial > Soil > Vadose zone...
CGGGCGCGCGCGCGGCTCTGTGCAGGCGCGTGCAGAGGGCGCGCGCGGCATGAAAATAAAGTTTGCAGTTGTGTTTAACTGTCGCGCGGCTCTTGTGAGTTGACTTGAGCCGCGCGAACGAGTAGCGCTCGCTCGCGTTCGTTCGCAGCTCGCGCGCGCGCTATGGATTCGCTCGACGGCGGCTCGATGGGAGTCGCGCGATCGAAGTCGAGTCGATAGAGCGTGGCGAGCTGCTCGCGAAGCGTGTTACGCAAGCGTCATAGCGACGTTTGACACGACGCCCCAGGCTGCTTCGGTTGGGAGCAGCGATACCACGGTGAGCCCGGCGCCCTTCTGAGCCGCCGCCGTCGCCGTCGCGACCGCCGCCGTGCCGCCGCGCAGTCCGTTTCCCGTGAACGTGATCACATGCGCGAATGCCGAATCGGAAATGATTCGACGCGTCACGCCTGCCACGGTCGGCAATGCGATCGTGATGGCAGCAGCCGAGCCCTTTGTGAGCACGGTTGCGCCCGACGTGGTTGTGGGAATCGCGCCGTCGCCCGTGATAACGCCCGGCAATCCTTCCGGCGTATCCTGGGCCGCTGCGCCGCCGACGATTGCGGCGAGAGCTTGCTGTGTGTCTGCGAGCATGATCGATCCTTTCCTCTACGCGTGATCGTGGTAGTCGAACCAGTGAGCGATGACGATGCTTACAGTCGTGCTGATAGCGGCTGCTATCACAATTGTGCGCAATGCGCGCGGGCTCATCTCTTTTTGCGGCTCGATTTATTCGGCGCGCTTGCCGCGCGTTTCTTCGACGCGCCCGAAAGACTGTCGCACAGTTCCGCGTGCATGGCGCTCGCATCTGCTGACACTTGCTCGACGCCAGCGCGCACGGGCGTGAGCCGCTCTGCGATATCACCCTGCGATTGCGTGCGCTCGCTCAAACTGTCGTGAATCGTGGTTACGGCTCGCGCGAGCAAGGCGAGGTCGTTAACGATCTGCTCGACACGCGCGAGCAAGGATTCTGCATTCATCTCAATCACTCCAGCTTCTTGCGTCTCGCGAAATCGATCCACATGAGTTGAAACATTTTCTCCATCGCGCCGACCTTGACAAACACCCGGATCACGCCGACCAGGGTAGCTGCATTCAGGACGATTACCGCCGTGACGGGCTCTGCCATGTGTGCCGCCGCGACAGAGAATAGCTCAGGTAACATCGGAAAATCTACTGCGCCACGTCCTGCACGGGCACGCCCTGCGACATGAGGAACCGATCGATCGCGGTCGCCGCCTGCCTGAATTGCGCTTCGTTCTGCGTGTTCGTCGCCGCTTTCCAGAGCCGCTGACTGCCGTCGTGATCGAAATAGAAAATCACTTCGGCCATTTCGACGTTGCCGTTACTCTGCCCATCGTCACCCGTCGAGTAGCCGCCGCCGCCCGGCCCGCTCGGACCTGGGAGCGGACGAATCCCGAGCGCCTTATGCAGCTCGATAAATTGCTTCTGCCACGCATCGCGCACGTCATTCACATGCATGCTCGCGCGTTGCTTGAGGTAGAGATACGACGCGAACGCGACCGCAAAACCGATACCGAGCGTGGCCGCGCCCGCTACGACTGAGCCGCCCAGCAGCCCAGCGCTTGCCGCGAGCCCGACGCCGCCCAGGATGGCCGAATCAATCGCGCCGATGCCCTGGGGCGTGCCAAAGAAACCCGGCGCGGGCACAACCGGCGCGCTCCCTGGAGCAAGCTGATGCGAGGCGGCAAGCGCGACTCGCTGGCCCGGTGTGAGCCCATCTGCGCCCACGGGCGCGGGCAGCCCGAGCGACTCAAGCACGCTGGATTGTGTCGCGAGATACCACAGCACGCCCGCCACGATCACGACGCCGATCGCCGTCCTCATAGGTTCGCGCCCTCGAAACAGAGCACCGAACAAATCAGGTCTACGAAATTCGCCGCGTTACCGCCCGTGTTGCCGCCCGAGAAATGCGCGACAAGCGGCTGGTTCGTGAACGTCGTGCCCGGCGCGAGCGGCCCGCCCGCAATTGCCGTCAAGCGTTGCGCGTTTTCCGCCGTCGCCGCCTGCACGATGTTCTGAATGGCCGTGAGCCCGATCGTCGGATTGTTCGCATACGCAAGGCTAATCGTGCGCGTCGTGTTGTAGACGGCGGCAAGCGTATTGGTGTGCGTGAGCATCGCGCCGACTGGCAGATACGTGCGCGTCGTGCCCGGCGCGAGTCCAAGCGAGACATCCGCGCCCGCGAGAATCATCGCGTTTGTGAGACGGAAATAGACGAGCGAAATCCCGAGCGGGAGCACGACGCCGCCGACCGTCAACGCCTGCTGGAGCGCGGCGGCGGGCGGGCCCGCTGCAAAGGGCGCGTAACTGACTGGATTGCCGCGCCGCCCAGGAATGAGCACCGAGCCGAGACTCATAGAAACAAGGTCCGCGAGAACGTGAGCGTGGCGCCCGCCTCTGCGATGAGCCGGAAGTTTTTGATATTCACCCAGCCTTCGAGCAGGATCGTGATACCGCCTGCGGGAATCGCCTGTCCGACTGTCGGCGTGACTTGCCCGCCGTCAATCCGAAACCGGCCCGCGCCGCTCGCTGCGTCGAATGTGAGCAGCATGCTGGAGAATTTCTCGTTGCCGCTCTGTGCTTCCTGCACCTGATACACGACGGCGCCCGTGACGGGCGTGCCGACGCCGCCCTGAGCGGAAAAGACGCCCGGCTGGTCGAAGTAGCGCGCTACGGCAGCATTGGCGCTCTGAATGCCGCGCAGCTCGGTATCCTGCCTGAGCGCCATTGCGCCCTGAGCGACGAGCCGCGCGAGCCCAGGTGAGCCAAGATGCAGGACCATATTTCCCATTGTTCTACTCCGTAGCGATGCCGGGCGGCGGCGGGATATAGCCGTAATCGACGCCGCCATTGCGGGCCGGATCAACGGTCCACGCGAGCGCGGCGAAATCGGGCGCGGGCGGCGGCACGTCAAACCAATTCCAGAACGGCTGCGAGTCGTCCAGATTGCTATTCCACGCGGGCAGCTCGCTCGCGATGTAGGGCACGCCAGGATTGCCCGTGCCGTTACCGGTCTGCTCTCCGATCATGGTCCCATTCGCGGGCTGGGCCGGGCGCGTGTTCGCGTTGCCGGGCGCGTGACCAATGCTCGCGATAACGGTCTGCACGCCGCGCAAGAGCTGCGCGATCGGATTCGTCGCCTGTAAACCCGTGCTCGTGTTCTGCACAACGGGCGACATGCTCGTGCCCGTCTGCGCCCCAGGAATCAGCATCGGATGCGCGTCTTGCCCGAGCCATGTTAGCCCGCGCGACCGCGTGTAGAGATACCACGCGCCGCCCAGGAGCGCGAGCCCGACCACGAGCTGGGCCGTCTGCTTGTCGTTCACGCGAGAATCTCCCACAGATACGAGGTATCGGGCACGCTGAGCGCGGCGGCGACATTCGACGCCCAGCCGGACGCGTTATCGCCGCCCGTCCACTTTGCCGCCATCTCTCGGATCGTCATGTCGTTGTTGTAAACGCCCGACTGTCCCGTGAGAATGAGCCACAACTGCTTGTAAAGCGCCGTCCAGCCTGCATCATCGCTCGCGAATACGGTAATGCCCTCGCCCAGCGTTTGCCCCGTCCAGCCGATCACTTTGATATCGCCCGGATTGTGCGCCCGCGCGGGAATTGAGCCCGGCGTGTAAAACCCTTCGGCCCGCGCAATCGCGCGCGCGACTTGCTTAACCGATTCCGGGTAGACCACTGGCCCGCCGTAGGGTGACAGATCGAAACCCTCGCTCGTGGTCACGCTCGGCACGAGCTGCCCACCCGAGCGGAACGAGCGCCACAAAAAGAGCGCGGCGATTGCGGCGCCGATTGCGATAGCTGGTTTCTTCATACCGCCCTGATATTCCCAACCGAGCGGCCCGCCGCCCGGCCCGCTGGAGAAAAGACGATGAGCGCGACAATCAGCACGAGCCCGCCGACAATGAGCCATTCGGTCTGAGTCGCGAGCTCTGTGAGTGGCTTAAACAAACCCGCGAGTCCTTCGCCCAGCCCGCGCCCGGCATTCCCGATACCCTCTGACGTGCTCGCGATAAGATCGTCAATCGCGCTGCCGAAATCCGGGCCCGTGGTTGTGATGCCCGTGCCCGCCGACTCGCCCAGCTCGCGCGAGGTGACAGCGGGAATCGCGCCGCCTGCGTTGTAAAACGCGTTTGCGATGATGCTGCCCACGTCTGCCGGGCTGCCATAATCGCCGCGCAGTCGCACCGTCACGACGGCGGTATAGCTCCAATGCAGCCATTGCCCGGTGACGATGTTGCTAAACGCCGAGCCGCGCGTGAGGTCATTGCGCACGACTTGAAAATGCTGCGCGAGCTGGTCATTGACGGCAGCCGTGAGATCGGTATCGTCCACGGGCACAAAGCCGCCCGTCTCGCCCTGCACGTCGAACGTCAGCGAATCGCCCGCACGCACCATCGGTCTATCCGTTGCGGAGCAGGAGCACGGCGCCCAGGACAATCAGCCCGAGCACAAGCACGTTTGTGTTGAAGCTCGCTGTCACGCCCGGCACGCGAATCTCGCCCTGATTGACGGTTGGAATCGTCGTGCCCGGATGCGTGAGCACATACCAGCTCTGTGCTTCGTCGTTGATGAGTTGTCCGAGCCCAACCAGATCGGGAGCGTCCATAGTGCGCAACCTCGGTTCTACGGTTAAACCACTGCCGCAATCGCACGGCGCCTTGAAGCATTGACACGGCGGAAACGAGCGCACGCCGGTATCAGGTGCGCCCGTGCGGTAAACACCGATCGGATACGTCGAGCCCGGCGCGGGCATGAGCCCGGTTTCTCCGATGATTTCTCCCTCACTCCAGCCGCCCGGCAAGCTGCTCATCGCTCATCTTTCAAAACCAGCATCGCGAGCAGCACGAGCCCGAGCACGATGATCCATTTCGGCACGCCCTCATCGCTGCTGAATAGCGAGGACGGCGGCGGCGCCGCGCCCGTGCCCGGCCCGCCGTCGCCGCTTGCCGTGCCCGTGATGATGCCGTCTGAGTCGAGTGGGAGCACGAGCGAGCCGCCGCCCTGCTGGGACGTAGGAGTCGCATACGGGCTCTCGGTCATTAGCTCGGGCGAGTGCAACGGTTGCAGCCCGAGCTGCGCCGACCAGCTATAGCCCTGAGCGCTCACGCCCGCATAGCGCCCGCGCGGAGTCTCGACCAGCCCATACACTTTGTAAGCCGCCTCGGGCGACGGTCCAAAGAGCCAATACGGGCGGTCGCCGTCAAACCCTGCGGGCGCAACCTGCGTATTCGGGAGCGCGCTATACGGCACCGAATCGAAATGCGTATTCGAGCCGTCGAGCTGCGCGAGTGAAAGACTGTCGGGCATGGACTCGCCTTATTTCTTGACGAGGAAATACCACGCGGCGACCGCCGCCGCGCCCAGGATGAGCCACATTTCCCAGGAGAGCCCGAGCGGGCCCGCTGCCGCCGACGAGCCGCCGACAAAGGACGGCGACGGCGCACCCGGCCCGTAATTGGGAATCGGCCCGTAGGCGCTCCCGTAGTAGCCCGTGAGCGTGCCCGTGGGCCCGCTGCTCGACGGGCCGGGCTGAATGGCTGACGGGCCCATGCTGACGACGTTGCCGACCTGGGACGGCGGCACGGCAACCGGCGCGGGCGGCACGTAGGGCACCGTGAGCGGCGCCAGTCCTTCGTCGCCGCGAATGCCCGAGCCCGCCGTATTGCCCGCGCGATTGGCAATCTGGCGCTCGATGCCCGCCGCCGAATACTTGAGCGCGTTTTCCCGCTCGCTCGCTAGCTCGGTGCCATCGGGTGAGCGATGCAAATACTGTTGATAGAGCTGAACGATTTCGGAGTCGGTAAGCGACGGGATTCCTCCCGTGGGCTCTGCTGTGCTGCCGATCATGGCGTGCCCTCACAGAAAAAGAAAACGACGGCGGCGACGTGCCCTGCCCGGCACGCGCCGCCGTTCACGCCCTGGAGCTTAGGCCGGGAATGGCCCGCCCAGGATGTATTCCTGCACGACACGCTGACGCTGATTCGCGCTCGCTGTGATGATGTTGCTGTTGAGGTTGAACTGCGAGCCGCCCGGCAGCCGATCGCCGCGATACGCCAAGAGCGACGTGCCGCCCTCCACAAACGTGAAGGGCAGATAGCCCTCGGGCACGATCGTGTTGAACATGCGCTCATGGTAGCTCTTGAGCATCATGTTGCTGCTGTTGTTGCGGAGCGGCTTGTTGTCCACGACGAGCTGTGTCTGCTCCATCTGCACATCCGAGAGCGAGGCGAGCGTATCGACGTTCGCCGTGAGCCCGGTTGTCTGAATGCGGCCCGTCTTGACGATCACGCTCGACGTGATCTGATGCGCGAGCTGGAGCATGAGCACGTTCGTCGTGAGCGCCGTCTGCGACGGGAGCTGCTGTTCGTTGCGCACGACGAGCCCGCTGCGCTGCATGCTGTTTTGGAAATCGCCCAGGAGCGCGTAATTCGCGAACACCTGGAAATTCGGATTGCCCGCGCCGCCGAATCCCTGGAACGTCACGGTCGCGCCGGTCGGATCGCCGAACGCTGATGCATCGCCCACCGTGAGCAGGAGCTGCAACGTGTTGCCCCAGTCGAGCGGCTGGAGCAGGAAATTGACATCCTGTTTCTGGTTGAGCGGCGACGGCGAGAGGCTCGGGCCGGTCGGAACGTGATACGCCACGATCATGTCGTGCGTGGCAACCGTGCCGTCGAACGCTGACACGAACGGACGTCCCGGCTGCGCCGCGCGCGTGAGCGCGCCGCCGTTTTTGGAAATGAGGTATTCGCCGCCGCCCGTTTCGAGCTGGAATGCGCGCCCGAGCGCATACGCCGTCGCGCCGCTCATCCGCACGGGCGTTTGTGCGCCGAAATTGCGATGCTGCCCCTGGAGCTGGATCGTCTGGATGAAATTCTGCGGCGCCTCGGGCGCGACCGCCGCATACGCGCCGACCGCGACGGTCACGCGGAACGACGCGAGAATCGTCAACGACTCGATCGGGCGCACGAGGTTGATCGGGCCGGGCACGGGAATCTGTGTCACGCCGCCCGCTGCGGTAATGGCCGATGAGGAACTGGAAAACCAAAGCTCGGGCTCGCTCCAGCGTGCGAGCTGTGTGGCGGCGGCGACCTGAACTTGCTGCGGTGTGGGCGGCATGCTGCATCATCCTTTTCCGCGATCGGTCCTTCCGATGCGGAGAAAAACGCGCGATGGGCAGCACGCGCAGGAAACGAAACGGAGCAAGAACGAGAACGCGCGAACGCCTACGCGGCGAGCCGCTCGACGTTGAGATACCGATTGACGAACTTCGCCGCGATGAATGCAACCGCAACCACCGCAACATTTTTCCAATTCATTTCAAACCCCCTGCGAAAATTGGAATCAGCGAGCCGAGCGACGGACGACCGAACGGGCGATACCTACTTGATGACGAGCGGCGCGACCGCCATGCCGAGCAGGATCCCGACGATCGCTTCCAGAAATACACGCTGCATACACCCTCCAAACGACTCACCATCCACGCCCAGCCGGTTTCGCCGCTTGCAGCTCGGCAAGCTGCCCGCGCAGCGTATCGGCGTCACGCTTGACCGATTCTGCGAGCCCTTCGGCGGTCGCAAGCTGGGCCCGCAAGCGCGTGATTTCTTCCTCTTGATCGCGCAGCATCCGCGCGCGATCGGAGAGGCGAAACGCGCCGCCTGTGGGCGTGAGCTGGCATTCGCAAAACTCGCATCGGATGCGATCGGACGAGACAACGGGCGCGGGCGCCTGCGGTTGCACAAGCGGCGCATTCGGCGGGAGCGGCGAGGACGAGTCAGACATGAGCGAGAAGCGCCGAGCTTACGAAAACAGTTTCGACTCGTCAAGTGATTTATTTGCGAGCCCGTCGAGCGCATGCGTGCCGCTCGCGCGCGCCGTGACCGGGCGCAGCTCGACAAACCACGGATTGTGCCCGCTCGCATCCGGGCGATCGGGATACTCCGTCACCTTGCCTTCTGCGTCATCGAACAAAACAAACGAGCGCGCCGTGAGCTGCGAGACTTTCCGCGCGGCGCTCTCGCCGCATCGCTCGCGGATTACGTCGAGGTCATGTTCCTGCACACAGTGAAACACTTCCCAAAAATCCGCAATCGATCGCGTGTTCACGGGCACATCCACGGGCCGATGGCAGGTAATGAACACATGAAAAATTTCGGGCTCGCACGAGCGGAACACGCGCCGCAGAGCGGGATTATCGCGCTGGGACGATTCCAGAAATCCCAGCTCATCGATTAGCACGCTGAGCGGCTTGGCTGCCGTCGCGCCGCGATCGACCCAGCCTTTCAGCTCGTTGCAGAACACCTGAAACGGGCGTGCCAGGGAATCATCGCTGGGCGTATAGACCAGCTCGCGAATCTCGCCCTGCGCGAGCATATCGAAACCAACTTCGAGCGCCGCCATGTTGCGCACGCGAAACGCATGCTCGGGCGCCCGGCCCGTCTCGGTTTCGACGCCCCAGGGCGGCGCATCCTGAGCGGGCACCATGCCGCGTGGATCGAAAATCGCCCGCGCTGGGCTCTTGCGCACCATGTAATACGCGAGCGTCGTCTTGCCCCGTTTCCGCCGTCCGATCACGAGGTGAATCATGTGCAAAATTCCTTAATGTTTTGAGAGGCGAAAGTAAAAGCGAAAATCCGCCGCCATTGCACGATCTCGGGTCCGTCCGACCGGACGGGCCCGAAATCGATCTGCTCTTGTCCTGGGGCATCCTAAGAGCTTTACGGCCCTGTTGAAAAACCCAAAAAAAGAGCGTTTTCCGCTAAATTTCCGCTTGACTTGCTGGTTCGCTTGTGCTCCTGGGCGTGAGGTTGATCACCTGGGCGGATTTCCGCAGGAGCGCGAGCTTGCCGCTCGTGATGGTCACGAGCAGAATGCCGAGCGTGATTTCCTCCTGATACTTGCCGAGACTTGCGTTGTATTTGTTCAGGACGGCGACGGTCGGCGGGACGAGTGCTTGTTTCTCCTGGGGCGTGAAAGCGAGCACGCCTGCCGACTCTGCGGAATGCCCGCCGCGCCGCGCGAGCCCGACGAGCAACGAGCTGAGTGAGTCGTAAATCACTTCCGCCATTTCAGGCGGGAAGCTCTCAACGACGGGCCCGCTCACCGCACTCGCCGTCGCACGCAGACCGAACGCACCCGGCCCGCTGCGCTCCAGGGCGGCGCGGAGTTTCTCGCGTGTATCCGGGCGCATGCGCTCGAAATCGATCGCGCCCTGGGCGTCGAGCTGCACGCTCAAACGCGGCGCGGCGGGCGCCGTGGATTCCTGACTACTAGATCCGCTCATGTCTGACGAGCTTGCATTTTCTGGCGCGTTTTCGCGTTTTGCCATGTCGTGGGCAGCCTTTCTGCTGTGTTTGCAAGGGTTTAGCTGAGCTATAGTGAGAGAGTCTCTCTTATCACATAGTTAGGGGTCAACTATATGATTAGAACCGGGCGCTCACCATAGTCACGACTATAGTGAGCTTGACGTTCTCACCATAGTTTGCGTATCCTACGCGCTCGGTTCGCCAAATGCCATCAGAAAAACCGCCCGCGAGTCTCGCGCTCATCGTGCGCGCCGTCTATGAGCAAGACAACCAATTACGCAGCCTCGATCTGATGGAGCGATTCTCCGCGCCGAACACCCGCGCGGCGCGGCTCTACGGCGTGCAGCAATCCGTCTCAGCCCTTATCGCGCACGCGCGCATCTGCGGATTTCTCGTGGACGTGCCCAGGTGCCCGAGCTGCCATCGGGCGCTCACGCGCGGGCGCGCAAACGGGAAGCTCGCAATCACCGATCGCGGGCGCGCATGGGTGCATCTCGGCTGCCCGAAAGTCTCATTCGTGGCGAAACCGTGATCGGCACAAAGCTCGTTGAGGAACTAGTGCAGTCCGTCGCGCTCTCGCATCGCGTGAAAGGCTTTCCGCGCGCTTCGCTGCTCATGCTCGCGGCGCCCGAGAGCGGCAAGACGACCATTGCGACGGCGGCGAATTGTCCACACGTCCGGCCGATCGCGATTATGAGCGGGCGCAGCATCTTGCGCGAAGTGAACCATACGCCCGCGACAGAATTTCTACTGTTCAACGACTTGACGATGATTCGCGCGCTCAGTCAGAGCGCGAGCAACCTACTCATCGGCATGCTCAATCAGCTCACGCAAGACGAGCGCGGCGCGGTTGCGTTCGCGGGCAAAGAGGTTGAGGAAATCAAGCGCGAGGTTGGGATTATCGGCTGCCTCACGTTCAGGACGTTCATTGACCATCGCGCCCGCTGGAAAGAAATGGGATTCATCTCGCGTATGATTCCCTTTGCCTACCAATACGGGCACGAGCTGATTGCCGAAATCAAAGACGCCATCGACACGGGCACACACAGCGCGAAAAAGCGCCCAGGGGCATGCATGCCCAGGGCGCGACAGCAGCCCATCACGATCGACATGAGCCCGGAGCTAATCAAATCCATGCGCCGCCTGTCTGACGCTCGCGCCGCCGACCTGGGGCAGCTCGGGATTCGACTGCTGCGCAATTACCATGTGCTCATTCGAGCGCACGCCCTGCGTGACGGGCGATCGTATGTCACGCAAGACGATCTGCGGTTTTTGCGCGCCGTAGATTCCTACGTCTCAATTACCGCGTGCAAACCCTTAACCGGGAAGGATTGACCGACATGAGCGACGAGACAAGCGAGAAGGCGACGAGCGAGAATCCGAGCGAGAAACCCGCATACAATCCGTTTCTCAAGCACGGCGACGTTGCCGTGGCGCCCGGCGAAGATTTTGAGATTCAGCCGGGATTCACGCGCCGCAAGCCGGGCAGCTTCGGGGAGCAGATCATCGTGGAAGTCGTGCGCAAGCGCGACGGGAAGATTTTCGATTTCGCGTTTGGCGTCGGCAGCGTGAATCACCGCATTCTCGCGCGGCGCATGGGTGACGAAAAGTTTTGGCGCGGCGGGCTGCGGTTGCAATCGCAGACAGGCGCACGTTCGCCATTCGTCGCGATTGTGACAGACGGCGACGTGCCGTTTTAGGAGCGCAACATGGCAAAGAAATCATCGGGCTCGGGCTGGGACAGTGACGACGACGAGCCCGATGATTTCGCGCTAGAGCCCGAGGACGAGGACGACTGGCCCGACGAACCGATCCAGCTTCCGAGTTGGGAGGATTGGTTCGATTACAACTGGGACGAATACGACGGCGAGTATGAGGAATACGCCGTGTCTGCCGACTACGGAGGTGAGGAATGAGCCCAGGGAAACGCCGCGCCGTGAGCGTGCAGCTCTCGATTCGCGCGCCGAAGGGCACGCCGCCCGAGGTGATTCGTAATGCCATCGCGCTCAAGTGTGAAACGGGCGAGGACACGCCCGCGATCGACATCAAAGTTATCGACTGGACGGGCCGCACAGGGCCGGTCACGGATTCCGACGAAGCGTTTCGGCGCCTCCGCAAGCCGATTGAGCAGGCTTACGTTCGCATTCAGCCGGATCGGAAAGGTTGAGCATGTTACCGATCTTCGTTGCGCGTATCTCGACCACGATCGGCGCGCTATTCCGCGCCTACGTCCCATCTGGGCCGTTTGTCGTATCGTCGGCCTGCGCCCGGTGTGGATTGAAGCTCGACGCACGCGGCGAGGTTGGCATACTCGCGTCTACCTGCGTGATCGACTTGAGCCCGCCGAGCTGGTCGCCTTCCAAGCTTGTTGCGGCTCTGACGCCAGACGGGAAGCTCTTAATCTCATGCGCGTGCTCGCTATCCGCCGCAATCGAATCACCGATCGCTACTGGCTCAAACGATGGAACCTCCTGTATTCCGAAAAGCTCCCGTGAGCGGGCAGCCGGGCAGCTCTGCTTGTGGGTAGACCAGCCCGAACACGTCGATTATCGCGGGCAGCCCTGCCAGGGCACGATCGACCGTGCGGGCCCGCCGACCAACCAATGGGGCGTATGCAGATCGTGCGGCGCGGGCTGGAAATGGGCATCGTGAGCCGCTGGGCGCTCCTGAGGCGCTCCCAGCTCTGCGCGGCGATATATAGCTGCGAGCGCGAGCTGCTTGCCCTGGGCCCGGCTGGACGCCTCTGTGTCAAACCGGGCAGCAAGCGCGATAGCGAGCTGCGCCGCCGCCGCGCAGAATTGTTAGACGCGTTACGAAACAAGGACGCCGAGATTCTCGCGAAGTGGGAGCGCGGATTCATTTACGGGCAAAAACCATGAAACGAGTTGGCGCGCGCCGCGCACAAGTGGGGAGCAGGAGATTACCGACAATGACCAGCCTCACAGAAATGCAGCTCGATTGGACGGCGCAAGACTGGCTCAATACGGCGGCTGTTTACGGTAGCGAATGCGCGTTTCTCGTGCGACTCGTGAAAACGAGCGCCGACCATAATCCGACCGCGCTTGCGGGCGGGCTCGATGCGCGTTATTACGCGGGCTGCCAGGACGAAGCCTCGCGCATGGCGCACGATTTCGCGCGACGGGCCGCGCACGCGGCGAACATGGCCGAACTAGAAGCCGAGAAGCTCGCGCAATTCCTCAATCCCGAGGTTGCCGCCGTGTATGAGCATCTCGGAAAGTGTGATCCGCGTGACTAAGCGCGCGAACGAGCCACAGCAAACGGGTAGCTATCACGTCAAGCGTGAGGTTATTCGTTTCGTTGTGCCGCGTGATCATGCGATGAGCGATGCCGTGCTCTCGCAACCGGGCGCCATTACCACGCTTGCCGGGCGCGTCGAGGACATTTGCAACAAGTTTTTCAGCGAGTGCGGCTGGGATATCACGTTCAATTTCAATCACGCGGATTCTGTTGAAATATGGGGCGTTTTCACGCGTCTTGAACAGGACGATCTGAAATGAAAAACATCACCTGGGGCGAGTAACGTGAGTCAACCGAAATGGTTTCGGCGTTACCTTCAAACGCTCACGCCAGAGCAGACTATGCTCGTGCATTCAACAATTGAGGCGCTCGCGCGATGCACGCGCGTTGAAGATTTACCGCTCTCGCGCGGCGCTCGAAAGCTCGTGATCGAATACTGCGATACCGCACTTGCGCACACGCCTATTCACCTGGAAAAAGATCGCTCGTCGCTTGAGATTGTCAAGCGCGCTCTTTTGAAGGGCACGCGCGAGCCTA
>Ga0137409_10005527_pt1 | contig 13170 bp, 10 predicted proteins | sample CZODoug1_16funga_FD_122059 | JGI IMG/M metagenome (GOLD analysis project Ga0137409, IMG submission 122059) | Vadose zone soil fungal communities from Angelo Coast Range Reserve, California, USA - CZODoug1_16fungal (Hybrid Assembly) | ecosystem: Environmental > Terrestrial > Soil > Vadose zone...
GAAGGGCTGTTCCGGCAAGCGATGATCACCCGCGGCAACAACCGCGACACGGCGTGGTTTTCAATCATCGACCGCGAATGGCCGGTGTTGCGCGCCACCTTCGAGGCGTGGCTCGACCCCGGCAATTTCGACAGCGAAGGCCGGCAGCGCCGCAGCTTGGTCAGCTTCCGCGCAGAAGCCAGATGAAGATTTGGCTATCGCTGTCATTGGGAGGAGCGCAGCGACGAAGCAATCCCCATCGGGTTAGCCCACCCGGTAGGAGATTGCTTCGCTATGCTCGCAATGACAGCCGGGGCGCACCGTCACTGGTGCTGCTGTTGTGTGGTGGTTGTGGTCACTGGTGCTGCCATCATATCATAGTCACTGATGCCACCATCGCATCACAGTCACCGCTGTCGTGTCGCAGTTGCTGGTGCTACCATCGCACAGCCACTACTGCCAACCCAGCTACTGTTGCTGGTATCACCATTGCTGCCATTGCTGCTGTTGGAACTGGATAGTAAGTATGGGCAATGCTGAATGAATAGGAATCAACAAAAGGGAAGAAAGGAAAGAAAGAAACATACAAAGTCTACAGGTATTGAGTACGAGCGAGACTGGCTCAAGGAAAGGGGACACGGCGAGGTATGAATTCATTGGAGTAAACCCCTGCCGGCACAAGCTGTGACTAGTCTATGAAGAATAAGGGTCTGGTTTGTTCATGATGGGTGGTTTGAATGAGGGCATACCAGTGAAAACGAATGGTAAATGACACTGCTGCCCATTGTGCCGCCTGTTGCACCACTGTGCGCTGCTGCTCGTCGTGCTGCCGTACGGGCAGTTCGGCGGCTTGCTCGAGATCCGCACGCCGACGCCGAAGAGAGCGCGGCAGGTGTATCCGGTCGGCGAGCTGGCGTCCTTCTCCAGCTTGTAGGCGTTGTTCCCGGTGACGATCTCGGGAACGCCGTCCAGGTCGATGTCGGCGATGGCGCTGAGGGTCCCGACGCCGTTGCCACTGACCTGATCGCCGCCGCCGGGAGCGCGCGTCTGCGGGCAGAGCGTCTTGCCCGTCGCGGCGTCGTAGACGCCGTTGCCGACCACCACCTGCGCGCTCTTCGAGTCCGGCAAAAGGCGCGCGATGGCGGGACCGCCCCACCACACCGAGGGAGCCGGCTCGCCGTTCTGCGGGTTCCCGCGGTTGAGCCAGAGGAAGTCGCCTTTCTCGTCGAACGCGATGAGCCCGCCGTGCTGGTGGGACTCTTTGTTTCTCGCGCGATCGTCGAAACGACACGAAGGCGGTCCGCTGAAGCAGTCCGTCGGATCCCAGCCGCCCGTCACGAAGCAGACGCGCCCATCTCCTTTGCAGTCGCCGGCGGCGATCGACGCGTTGCCGTCCACCGCGCCGATCACGTTGATGGCGTTCCAGAAGTCCTTCGGCGCGCTCCAGAGGGGCGAGCCGTCGGACCCGCGGATGGCGCGCATCACGCCGCGCGTCTCCAAGGTCCCCCCGCTGCCCTCGCGGGCGAAGGAATTGAAGACCACGGCAGGCTCGGCATCGCCCGGGTGGAGCCGCATGACGATGGGCGTGGACATCACTTCGTTGAAATCGGGATACTCGATGTTGCGCATCGCGCCGCCGGACTTGGGATCGTCGGGCCCGAGCGGCGAGGTGAACGGCCACCACCAGGCATGCTCGGGCGGCTCGAAGGCGCCGTGCGGGATGAAGATGCAGGTCGGATCGGCCGGCTTGCACTGCGGGACGGCCGGCAAGCAGTTCCCGTTCGCACAGAAGAAGTTCGCGGGGCACGTGACGTTCAGGCATTGGCTCACAACCGGAACCGGGCTCGGGACGCTGCACGTGCCGTCCGCCTGGCAGAGGCTGTGGCTCCCGCAATCAGAGTCGCGCTGGCAGGGCGCGCGCCCGATGCTGCAGTCGCCGCCGGGGCAGCGCTCCTTGCCGTGCCCATCGCCGCATCCGGCCAGAACTGCCGCCGCGAGCAGCCCGAGGATCCCCCTCGCCATCCCGCCCCCTCCGCCCGCCGGTTCGGCCGGCGCACAAGAGGTGTGGATGGGCAGCCCGGGCGGCAACCGCCCGGACGCAGGGCCCGCGAAACTTCAGTCAGATCCGGACAATTGGTGACACCATTGCATGGTGTCCCCTGCCTGGTATGTGACCGACTGGTCAGAAACCGCTTGACGGTTTCTGACCGCCGGGTTAGTTACCCGCCGGATCGTTTCTGACCCTTCGGTCATCCACGGCGAGACCATGGCCCGTCCAGCAGACCCCAACGCCAAGGAAGCACTGGTCGCCGCCGCGCGTGCCGAGTTCGCCAGGCGCGGCCTGCGGGGCGCGCGCATCGAGGACATCACCGCCGCCTCCGGCCTTTCGAAGGGCGCCTTCTACCTCCACTTCGAATCGAAGGAAGCGCTCTTCGGCGGGCTGGTGCGCGGTTTCATGGAGACGGTCGCCGGCCTGGAGGAGAAGCGCGAGCGCGCCATGCAGCAGTTCATCGAGAAGCATGGCGAGCTGAGCCAGCGCGACGTCGAGCTGCGTACTCCCCGCTACCAGGAGCTGATCGAGCTCGACACCTGCTCCGACCTCGACACCCTCGAGGCGATGTGGACGTACCGCGACGTGGTCGGCGTGCTGGTGCGCGGCTCCCAGGGCACCGCGTTCGAAGGAACCATCTGGGAGCTCGCCGACGGGGAGGTGAACCGCGTCCGCGAGAACTTCGAGCGGTACCAGGGTCACGGCGTGTGCCGGGCCGACATCCCCGGCGAGCTGTTCGGGTCGCTCATCGTCGGGACATACCTGCTGCTCGCCGTCCGTATGAGCCGGCTGGAAGAAAAGCCCGACCTGCGCGAGTGGGCGCGCTCGCTGCACACGCTCGTGCACGAGGGCAGCCAGCCCAGCGCGCAGAACCCCGAGTCGCCCGCAAGGAGCAAGCCGTGACGATCTCCCGCCGCACCCTGGTCCTGTCCGGAATCTCGGCCGGCCTGCTCGCTGCGCTCATCGCCGCCGTGAATGCGCAGGCGAAGGCGAAGGCCGCCGTGGCTGCTCCAGCGGCCGCCGATCCCGCCGTGCAGCTCGTCGAGCCCAAGCAGGTGCAGAGCCTCGTCCGCGAGGAGATCACCGGCACCCTGCAGCCGGCCCGCCAGCTGCAGCTCGGGTTCGAGGTCGCCGGCCGCCTGGCCAAGCTGAGCGTGAAGAAGGGCGCGCAGGTCCGCGAGGGCCAGGTGATCGCGCAGCTCGATACCGAGATGGCCGATGCGCAGGTCCTGCAGGCCGAGGCCGCGGTGAAGGTGGCGGAAGCGCAATCGACCCAAGCGGCCGACACCGCGCGCCGCCAGGCCGAGCTGCAGGAGAAGGGGAGCATCAGCGAGTGGCAGAGCAAGAGCTCCAGCTCGCAGGCCGCCGCGGCCGCCGCGCAGCTGCAGGCCGCCCGGGCCCAGCTCGCGCAGGCGCGCGCCTCGCGCCGCCGGCACGATCTCGCGGCGCCGTTCGCCGGCACGCTGATCGAGCAGCCCGACCAGATCGGCGCGACCGTCTCGTCCGGCAAGGAGCTGTTCACGCTCGAGCAGCTCGACTCGCTGGTGCTGAAGATCACCCTTCCCGAGACGGCGCGCGGCTCGCTCGCGGTCGGCGCCGGCGTGCGCGTCGAGGCGGTGGGCGGCGGCGCGCGGGCGGACGCCGTGGTGCGGGCCATCATCCCCTCGGCGGACGCAGCCACCCGCCGCATCCCGGTGGAGATCGTGGTGCCGAACGCCGACGGGCAGTTCACCGCGCATACGCTCGCGCGGGCCACCCTGACGCTCGGCCAGCCCCAGGCGGCCTTGGAGCTGCCCGCCAGCGCCCTCGCCTCCACCGGCGGAGACCACGTCTATGCGGTCGCCGATTCGGGCGAGGTGAAGCGCATCCCGGTGCAGGTGGTGGACCGCGGCGCCCAGCGGGTGGTGGTGAAGTCCTCCGAGCCTCTCTCGCGGGTAGTGGACTACCCCGCGACCGACCTCGTCGACGGCACCAAGGTCTCGGTCCGCTAGAAAAACCGCACGGCTCCCTCCCGCCTCGAACCGAAAAAGGTCCGCCATGTCTCTCTCCGACGTCGCCATCAAGCGCCCCGTCTTCACCAGCATGATGTCCCTGTGTCTCTTGGTGCTCGGGCTCATGGGCCTCAAGCGCCTGGGCACCGACCTGTTCCCGGACGTCAGCTTCCCGGTGGTGACGGTCACCACCGTCTACCGCGGCGCCGGACCGGGCGAGATCGAGAACCAGGTGGTGAAACCCATCGAGGACGCCGTCGCTGGCATCAGCGGGATCGACAAGATCCACAGCTTCTCGCGCGAGAACGCCGGGGTCGTCCTGGTGCAGTTCAAGCTGTCCGAGAACCTCGACCGCGCGGTGCAGGAGGTGCGCGACAAGGTGGCCTCGGTCACGAGCAAGCTACCCAAGGACGCCGACGCGCCGCTGATCAGCCGCGTGGACGTCGGTGCCGCGCCCATCCTCACGTACGCGATGTCCTCGTCGCTCGACTCGCAGAAGACGCGCAAGAGCATCGAAGATCGCCTGCAACCCGCGCTGCAGCAGCTCGACGGCGTGGCCGAGGTGCGCGTCACCGGCGGCGACGTGCGCGAGATCCAGGTGGACATCGATCTGGACAAGGCGAAGGCGGCGGGCACCAGCCCGTACGAGATCGCGCAGCGCATCGGCGCCGAGAACCTCAACCTGCCCGCGGGGCGTCTGTCGCTGGGGCCCACCGAGCTGACCGTCCGCACGCTGGGCGAGTTCCGCAACGCGGACGAGATCCGCGACCTGCCGGTGTCGGTCGGCAAGACGGGCTCGCAAGTGCGGCTCGGTGAGGTGGCCACTGTCACCGACGGCGTCGCCGAGCGCCGTACGGTCGCGCGCCTGAACGGCCAGGACGCGATCATCGTCGAGATCGTCAAGCAGCCCGGCTCGAACACCGTGCAGGTCGCGGATCAGACCAAGGCGAAGCTGGCCGAGATGGCCCCCGTGCTCGGGCACGACTTCAAGACGACGCTGCTCATCGATCAGAGCGAGCTGATCCGGGCCAACGCCGAGGAGGTCTACATCGCCCTGTTCTTCGGCGGCGCGATGGCCGTCCTCATCATCCTCCTCTTCCTGCTCGACCCCCGCGGCACCTTCATCAGCTCGCTGGCGCTGCCGACGTCCGTCATCGGGACCTTCTTCGTCATGTTCGTGCTCGGCTACACGCTGAACCAGATGACGCTGCTCGCGCTCTCGCTCGCCATCGGCCTCCTGATCGACGACGCGGTGGTGGTGCGAGAAGCGATCACCCACCGGCTCGACCGGGGCGAAGAACCGGCGGTGGCCGCCTCGCGCGGCACCAAGGAAGTCGGGCTGGCGGTGCTCGCCACCACGCTGTCCCTGGTCGCGGTGTTCGTGCCGGTGGCCTTCATGCCGGGAATCGTCGGGCAGTTCTTCAAGCAGTTCGGCATCACCATCAGCGCCGCCGTGCTGATCTCGCTGTTCATCTCCTTCACGCTGGACCCGATGCTCTCGGCGCGGCTGGCGAAGGCGCGCAAGCCGGGCGAGGTGAAGAAGGAGGCGAAGGTCGCCCGTGTCCTGCGCGAGGCGTTCGAGGCGACCGAGCGCTGGTACGGGCGCGTGCTGCGCACGGTGCTGAAGCACAAGTGGGTTTCCCTTGGAGCGGCGGTCGCGGTGACGGTGGTCAGCTTCGCCGTGACCAGCGGGCTACGCAGCGAGTTCCTCTCGGTGGAGGACCGGTCGCAGTTCATCGTGGATCTGCAGCTGCCTGACTCGGCCTCGCTCGACTTGACGGGGCAGAGGGCCGCCGAGGCGGAGAAGCTGCTCCGCGCCATGCCCGAGGTGAAGGACGTCTACGCCATCATCGGGCTCAACGGCGAGGCCAACAAGGTGAAGATGCGCGCCCTCACCGTGCCGAAGAAGGCGCGGAAGCGGGGCATCCTCGCCCTGAAGGACGCGGCGCGCTCGGCGCTGGCGAAGCTTCCCGCGACCAAGGTGAGCATCAGCGACCCGCCCGCCATCGAGGGGCTCGGCGACTTCTTTCCCATCATGGTCCGCATCACCGGGCCCGACCTCAAGGTGCTGAACGAGCAGGGCCGCTGGATCGCCGATGCGCTGCGGCGCATCCCGGGCACGGTGGACGTCAAGATCGAGTCCAACCCGCCCAAGCCCGAGCTGGCCATCGCCGTGGACCGGACCCGCGCCATGGACCTCGGTCTCTCCGCCGGACAGATCGCCACCCAGCTCCGCCTGGCCATCGACGGCGAGGTCCCGGCCAAGCTGCGCGAGGGCAAGGACGAGACGGACATCCGGGTGCGGCTCGCCGAGCGCGACCGCAAGAGCCCGGATCGCGTGCGCGGCATGGACCTCTTTTCCCCGCGCGGCGTCCGCCAGCTCTCGGATCTCGCCCAGGTCTCGCTGCAGGACGGCCCCAGCGTGATCGAGCACGAGAACCGCGAGCGCCAGATCGCCGTGTTCAGCCAGCTGGGCACCGGCGCGGCGCTCGGCGAGGTGGCGGAGAAGCTCAAGGCAGAGATCGGCAAGCACCCGCTTCCCGCGGGCTACTCGGTCATCTACGACGGGCAGATGAAGACGTTTAATGAACAGAACGAGGCGTTCTCCGCCGCCTTCGGCCTGGCATTCGTCTTCATCTTCATGGTTCTCGCCTCGCAGTTCGAGTCGCTCAAGCACCCGTTCACCATCATGGTATCCCTTCCGCTCGCGCTGATCGGCGCCCGGCTCGGCCTCCTGCTGGCCGGCAAGAACCTGTCGCTGGGAGCCATGATCGGCGTCATCCTGCTCATGGGCCTCGTCACCAAAAACGCCATCCTGCTGGTGGACGGCGCCCTGCAACACATCCGCGAGGGCGACCCGGTGGACGAGGCGCTGCTCAAGGCCGGACCGCGGCGGCTCCGGCCCATCCTCATGACCAGCTTCGCGATGGCGATCGGCATGGTGCCGACCGCGATCGGCACCGGGACCGGCAGCGAATTCCGCTCGCCCATGGCCATCGCGGTCATCGGCGGGGTCATCACCTCGACGGCGCTCACCCTGCTGGTGGTGCCCGTCATCTTCGCCGGCATCGAGCGGCTGCGCTTCGGCGGGCTGTTCGCCCGGCTGCGCGGCCGCGCAGAAGCGGCGGCCGTTCCCCTCCATGCCGCCGTCGCCGGGGAGATCCCGGCGAAGGCGGCCAACGGGTAACCACATGGACTTCCAGCATCGTTCGTGGTCGCGCGCGGGCGCGGCCCTGGCGTTGTCCGTCCTCGCTTCCAGCGCCGCGGCGGCAGCCGAGCCGCAGCGCAGGCCGGTTCCCCTGCGGGAGGCGCTGCAGCTGGCTGCCAAGCAGGGGCCCGACGTCGCCGCGGCGCGGGCGCAGGCGGCCATCACGCGGGTGGGCGTGGAGCGCGCGTTCAACTATTGGAAGCCGGACATCTCGGCCACCGGGACCTACGATCACGTCAGCGCACCCTCGGTGTTGGACTTCCACACGTTCACCACTCCGATCGGCGCCGTCTTCGGCCTGACCCCGGTACGCCCGGACTTGCTCCCACCTCCGATAATCATCACGAACACGAACTCGCGCTATGGCACGCTCCAGCTCACCCAACCGTTCTTCACCCCACGGGGCGTGTTCCAGCCCGGCATCGCGAACAGCTCCGCCGAGTCGGCGGACCGCAACGCCGACCAAACGCGCGAGAACGTACTGCTCAGCGTGGCGCGCACGTACTTGACGCTGCAGGGCATCGAAGGCCTGCTCGCGGCCGCTTACGACGCGGAGAAGGTCGCCTTGCGCCGCGAACAGGACGCCCGCGCGCAGATCGCGGCTGGCACGGCGGTGGAGCTCAATCTGCTGCGTGCGCAGAACGATACCGCGGTCGCGCGTTCGCAGATCGCCAGCCTGCTCGGGCAACAGCAGTCGAACCTCCCGGTGCTCGAGGCGCTGGTGGGCGAGCCGATCATGCCGCTGCCCGCCGGTCAGAGCGACGCCCAGGAGCTGGGGAAGCCCGCCGACGAAGCATCGGAACCGTGGGAACGCACCTTCGGGGTCCAGAGCGCAATCGCGCAGCTCCGCGCGGCGCAGCGGTCCGTCACCTACGACAACTTCCTCTGGCTGCCCTCGGTCTCGGGGGTGGCGAGGGGGAGCTACACCTCCAACCTGGGCTTCAACGGCACCAACACCTATTACGATCTCATCGTGAACGTGAACATACCGCTCTACGACCAGGGCGCGCGCTACGCTCAGAAGCACGAGGACCAGGCCAGGCTGCAGCAGTCGATCGCGAGCCTGGCCTCCACCCGGGCGCAAGCGAAGTCGAACTGGCAAGCAGCGCGCGCGAATCTCATCTCGTCACAGGCGGTGCTGGAGCAGAACGAGGCACAGGTCAGGGTGGCGAGGCGCGCGCAGGTGCAGACCGACGTCTCCTTCCGGGCTGGCGTCGCCACCTCGCTGGATCTGCAGGACGCGGACAACCGGCTCTTCCAGGCCCAGAGCTCGGCTGCCCAGGCGCGCGCGAACCTCGACATCAGCCGGGCCTCCGTGGCTGCCGCCGAAGGGCGGCTCTACGCCGACTCCGTGCGGTAACCGCCCCGCGCGCGCCGTCTACTGCTACAAGACCGCGGCGTGGATCCGGTGACCTCTCCTCCCCGGCCGCCCGGCGGCGCGTTCGCGGTCCTGCGCCATCCGGCGTTCCGCTACATCTGGCTCGCCTCGATGCTGAGCAACGTCGGCAACTGGATGGAGACGGTTGCGCAGGCGTGGCTCGTGCAGAGCCAGAGCGGTTCGCCCTTCCTGGTCGAGCTGCTCGCGGCCGCCGAGTTCATCCCGGTCGCTTTGCTCGCCTTGCCCGCCGGCGCGCTGGCGGATCGCCACGACCGGCGCAAGCTGCTCTTCTTCGGGCAGACCGCGATGATGGTGCTGGCGGCGGTGATGGCGCTGGTCACGCATCTGCATCTGGCGACTCCGCCCGTCGTCATCGCGCTGGCCTTCCTGGAAGGAGCGGCCTGGGCGGCGGTGATGCCCGCTTGGCAAGCCTTGGTGCCTGCACTGGTGCCGCGCGAGGAGCTGCCCTCGGCAATCGCCTTGAACTCCGCCCAGTTCAACGTCGCGCGCCTGCTGGGCCCGATGGTCGCCGGCGCCCTCCTCACCGCCGCCGGGGCGGCAGCCGTCTTCGACGTCAACGTGCTGAGCTTCCTCGCCATCGTGGTGGTGCTCGCGCTGGTGCGAGTGCCGGCGCAGCCGCTGCGCGAGGCGCCGACCCGGGCGGGCGTGCTGCGGAAGCAGGGAGGCGTGCGAGAGGCGCTGTCGTGGACGCTGCGCCAAGCCGGGCCGCGGCGCATCCTGCTCGGGCTCTTGATGTTCGCGCTGCTCGCCGCGCCCGTGCAGGGCCTGCTCCCGGTCTACGCCGACCAACTGCTCCACGTCGGCGCGCAGGGCTACGGAGCGCTCCTCGCCTGCCTCGGCGCCGGCGCGATCGCCGGGGCGTTGACCCTCGCGCGCCTGCCCCCGACGTATCCACGGCACCACCTGATCCCGCTCTCGATGCTCGGGTTCGCGCTCTGCGCGATGCTGTACGCCAGCTCGAGCAGCTTCGCGCTCTCCGGCTTCGCGCTGACCGTCGGCGGCGTGTTCTGGGTCTGGTCGCTGGCGTCGTCGAACACCGCCATGCAGCTCCTGGTGCCCGATCGGCTGCGCGGGCGGGCCATGAGCGTCTTGGCGCTGGCGAACACCGGCGCGCTCCCCTTGGGGCACCTCCTGGGCGGCGCGCTGGCGCACTGGTACGGCGCGCGCGCGGCGACGATCTTCACCTCGGCCGGGCTGGCCTGCTTCGCGCTGTGGTCGGCCTGGGCGCCCGAGCCCGCCATCGACGCCATGGCGGGGCCCTTCCCGCCCCGCCCGCCCGGCCTGCGCGCCGCCGTCTGGGAGGCATTCACCGCCGCCTCGCACCGGGCGCAGGAAGTGGACCCGAGCTCGCCCCGCGGCGGCGCCGAGCCGGTGGAGGAGTAGGCATGTTCCCGCCGCTCGTCCTGGAAGGTGCGCACGTCCGCCTCGAGCCGTTGGCCATTGGCCACGTTCCGGCTTTGGCGGCAGCGGCCTCGGGGCCGCGTCAGAGCTACGCGTATACCTGGGTGCCGGAAGGCGAGGAGGCGATGCGCCGCTACGTCGAGGAAGCGCTCGCGCTGGCCGACGCCGGCGCGGCGGTGCCGTTCGCGACCGTGCAGCGCGCGACGGGTCGCGTGGTCGGGTCGACGCGCTTCTTCAATTTCGAATACTTCCGTTGGCCCGCCGGCGCGCGCGCTCCGCCGCAGCCGCCCGACGCGGTGGAGATCGGCTGGACGTGGCTCGCGTCCGACGCGCAGCGCAGGGCCCTGAACACCGAGGCCAAGCTGCTGATGCTGGGCCACGCTTACGAATGCTGGCGCGTGGTCCGGGTGAACCTCCGCACCGATGCCCGCAACGTACGCTCCCGCGCGGCGATCGAGCGCCTCGGGGCGAAGCTGGACGGCATCCTGCGCGCTCACGTCCCCGCCTCGGACGGCGGCGTGCGGGACACCGCGACGTACTCGCTGCTCGCGGCGGAATGGCCGGCCGCGAAGGCGCGGCTGAGCGCGCGGATCTAGGCGACGGTGCCCGGTTCCTGGGCGCGGCGCTCCAGCCAGTCGCGGACGGCGTGGCCGGTGCCGAGGGGCCACGGGCGCAGCTTGTCGGGCGGGACGGCCTTCACCCCGGCCAGCTCCTCGCCCATCGCGATCTCGCCGTGGGCGCGCACGTGGTAGGCGAGGATCACCTGGTTCATCTCGGCGAACGGGTACGCGCCGATGAAGGAGATCACCTGGCCACGCAGGCCCAGCTCCTCGCGCACCTCGCGCAGGATGCCCTGCTCGGGCGACTCCCCTTTCTCCAGGAAGCCCGTCACCAGGCCGTACCACTTCTCCGGCCATCCCTTGCCGCGGACGAGCAGCACCGTCTGACCGTGCTCGACCAGCGCGGCCACGACTGGAACGGGGTTGTCGTAGAAGACGTAATCGCAGGAGTCGGTGGAACAGTGCAGGCGCTCGCGTCCCTCCGTCGTGTGGAGGCGAAGCGGAGCCGCGCACCTCGGGCAGAACTTCATCTCCTGCATCGCGCCTTTCCGTTGCCAGAGCGCCGGGGGCGTGTCAATCCAGGGCCGTGAAACCCTCGCTCCTGACGTTCGACATCTTCGGCACCGTGCTCGACTGGCGCGCGGGGCTCGGGGACACCGACTTCGACCGCATCGTGGATGCGCAGGGAGAGCTGGAGGAGGCGCGGTTCCGTCCCTACGCCCGCACCGCGCGCGAGCTGGGCCTCACCTGCGTGTTCGTCCGGCGCCCCCACTCGCGCCCCGGAGAGGCGGACGTCACCGTGCCCGACCTCGCGGCGCTCGCCGACCTGGTCGAGGCGGCCTGACCTGGCGGCCGGCCGCGCGACCGCTTACAACCATTCCCGTGATCCCACTGCGGGATACCATCCCCTCGCGCACCGCGCCGCTGGTGACGGTGGGCCTCGTCGCGGTCAACGTGCTGGTGTTCCTGCACGAGACCGCGCTGGGCCCGTACCTGCCGCAGCTCATCCAGCACTACGGCCTTACGCCCTATACGTTCGTGCACTGGGGAGAGCAGTTCGGGAACCCCCTCGACCCGGCGCGTTTCCTGCCGCTCTTCACCAGCATGTTCTGGCACGGGGGGTGGCTGCACCTCATCGGCAACATGCTGTACCTGTGGATCTTCGGCGACAACGTCGAGGATCGGCTCGGGCACGGGCGCTTCCTCTTCTTCTACGTCGGCTGCGGGCTGGTGGCGGCGCTCACCCAGGTGGCGCTCTCGCCGGACTCGACGGTGCCCACGGTCGGTGCCTCGGGCGCCATCGCGGGTGTACTGGGCGCCTACCTCATCTCGTTCCCGCGCAGCCGGGTGGTGACCTTCGTCCCGCTCTTCATCTTCCCGTGGATCGTGGAGATCCCGGCCGTCGCGTACCTGATCATCTGGTTCGCCATGCAGCTGTTCGCGGGCGTTGCGTCGCTCGGCCAGGGGGAAGCGCTGGGCGGCGTCGCTTGGTGGGCACACATCGGCGGGTTCGTGGCCGGACTCCTGACCGTGGGAGTCCTGGCGCCGCGACGCTTGACGCAGGTTGCCTGAACCCTTACACGACCCGCCCATATGATCGGAGTCGTCCAGGCGCTCGACGCCGCGCGCGGGATCACGGATCGGGGATTCACTTTCGTCGGAGCCCGGGGGCCCGGCGAGGACCTCACCCTCTCCTTCGACGAGCTGCGCCTCCAGGCGCTGCGGCGCGCCAGCCACCTGCGCGCGATGGGACTCACGAAGGGCGACCGCCTCGCGCTGGTGATCCCCGAAGGCGAGGATTTCATCCCCACCTTCCTGGCCGCCCTCTGGCTGGGCGTGGTGCCGGTGCCGCTCTACCCGCCGGTCTCGCTGGGGAAGCTGGACGCGTTCATGGACGCCCTGGTCGGCATCCTCAACGTGGCCCAGCCCAAGGCGCTGGTGACCAGCGAGCGGGTGGGCAAGGTGCTCTGGTCCGCAGTGGGCAAGGTGGGCACGCTCGAGCGGGTCATCCTCACCCCGGAGCTGCGGGCCGACGTTCCGCTCATCGATCCGCCGCCCCACCCGGCGGACCACGAGATCGCCTTCTTGCAGTTCACTTCCGGCAGCACCTCCGCGCCCAAGGGCGTGATGGTCACGCACGGAAATCTCATAGCGAACTCGAAGGCCATCCTGCACGACGGGCTGCAGTGGCGGCCCGGAGACGTGACCGTCTCCTGGCTGCCGCTCTACCACGACATGGGGCTCATCGGGATGGTGCTGTGCCCCATCGTGGTGCACATGCCGGCCGTGTACATCCCCACCATCTCGTTCATCAAGAACGCGACGCTGTGGATGGAGACCATGCACAAGCATAGGGGATCGCTGACCTTCGCGCCCAACTTCGCCTACGCGCTGGTGACCCGGCGCGCGCGGCGCGAGCAGATCGCCCGCTGGGACCTGTCCCGGATGCGGGTGCTGGGCTGCGGGGCCGAGCCCATCCACCCCGACACCATCCGCGCCTTCCTCGCCGCCTTCGAGCCGGCCGGGCTGCGGCCGACCGCGATCCTCCCTTCCTACGGGATGGCGGAAGCGACCCTGGCGAT
>Ga0137409_10005528_pt1 | contig 13169 bp, 11 predicted proteins | sample CZODoug1_16funga_FD_122059 | JGI IMG/M metagenome (GOLD analysis project Ga0137409, IMG submission 122059) | Vadose zone soil fungal communities from Angelo Coast Range Reserve, California, USA - CZODoug1_16fungal (Hybrid Assembly) | ecosystem: Environmental > Terrestrial > Soil > Vadose zone...
ATCACCATGGCGATTTGGCTGGCATCGTTGTCCACATCTTTCGGCAGAGTCCAGGTGGTGAATTTCTGCGTGGCCGGGTTAAATCGTGCGACTCCCCCTTGCAGCATCATCGCGAGCCAGACGTCACCGGCTTTGTCGGTATCCACTTCGAGGATGCCGAGCGGGAAGCCAGGTTTGAGCACAGGAACCTGAAACTCGGTGACCTCAGCCGTCTTTGGGTCAAGTCTGCCCACATACTGCTTCCCGAAATCGGTGTACCAGACCATCCCTTTGGCGTCCACGACGACGTCATGAGGCATCGTTTCCCGCCGCGGCAAGTCGTATTGGGTAATGATCACTTGCGTTCCCTTGCCCGAGGGGCGTGGCAGCGTCTTGAGTTCGTAGGACCACACATCACCGGAACTTAAATTAATCGTGCTCATGTATTCGGCCTGCTTCCGCAAGCGCTCCGGGTTTGCGAACCCCTCGTTCACTAAGATTCTTTTCTGCGGATGCGTGGGATCGCTTCCAGGGGCATAACTGGCCATGCGTTCGAACAGTGGCATCCATTCATCCGCGTCATGGGTGGATTTTGCGATTCTCTCAATGGAATGGCAGGTCATGCAATTCAAGAGAAAACTCTTCTGCTCTTCCGTGCCGGGCATGCTGAGAAGCCACTCCGCATTCGTGAGCTGCGTGCTGAGGTCTTTTGCCTTGCGAAGCTTGAGGTCCGCCGTGGCCGTTTTATCCGGCGTGACTTCCACGGGTCCCACATCATCGAGTTCATAGCCAACCGCGCGCATCTTCAGGGAATACTGGCCCGGCTCCATGCGCTCCCGAGGAAATCGGTAGCGGCCTTGCTGATCGGTGACGACGGACACGGTGATCGTGGAGCCGGCTCTCTTGGCGCTGACTACCACGCCTTCCATCGGGCCTTCCTCCTTGGAGCTGACTTGCCCCGTCAGTCCCACGGAGGTTGGGGTTTGTCCGCGAAGCAAACTCAATTCAGGACAGATCAGCGTCACGCCCAAGCCAGCGACCAGGATGAGTAGAAAACCTTTAGTTCGCATCAGCGTCTCCCTATCGTAATGACTGCGGAATGAATAGCCCCGCATGAGAACATACGACCGCGGTTCTTGCGTGTCAAGTTCGTGTATGGATCGTGGGTATATGACGTCACATGCCTCTTTCGCGTTTCCGGCTGTCATTTAGCGCACGGTCTTGTTCGGCCTTGTGTCGATCAAAAGCTTTCAACACAGAGGCCACGGAGGGCGCAGAGTTAGCTGATGAGAGAACTACTCGAAGAATAAACAACGTCCGCGTGAATTTCAGAATAGCCCGGGCCTATCCTCCGCGCGTATGCATTTCCAGATGCGGGTCCTGGCGCAGTTGATCGATGCCGACGAGCACGCCGCGATGGCCTGTGGCTGCGCGCAACTCGGCGCCGCGGTCGCTGCGTGCTCGCCAGATTGATGCGATGCGGGCGGCGAGTTCATCGGGCGTGGCTCCCGCGCGCAGCATCTGCCGGAGGTCGATCCCCGAATGCGCGTAGAGGCAAAGATACCATAGACCGTCGGCTGTCAGGCGGCTGCGGTCACAGCGCCGGCAGAAGGGCGTGGTCGTGGATGCGATGATGCCGAAGACCGTTCCGTCTGGGAGCCTGAAACGCTCGGCGGGCGCGGAGGAATTTTCGCCGAGCGGCGTAATCGCGCCGTAGCGTTTTCCTAGCCGATTGAGCATCTCGGCGCGGGTGAAAACCTTGTCGATGGACCATTCCGTCGCGCCGCCCACGTCCATATACTCGATGAAGCGAACCTCGGCGGCGGCTTCGCGGCCAAATTCGATCAGGTCAGCAAGCTCATCGTCATTGTGGCCGCGCAGGACGACCGTATCGAGCTTTAGTTTTTCAAAACCTGAGCGGCGCGCGGCTGCAATCCCTGCCAGCACCTGGGCGTGCGTGTCGCGCCCGGTGAGCGCGAGGAACCTCTCCGGGCGCAGCGTGTCCAGGCTCAACGTGACGCGGTGCAGCCCTGCCGCGCGCAGCTCTTCGGCGTGCTCGGCGAACAGGACGCCGTTGGTCGTAAGCGCGAGATCGCGGATGCGCGGATTAGCGGCGAGCATTCGGACGAGCCTCGCGAGATCGCGGCGCAACAGAGGCTCGCCACCGGTCAGGCGCACGTCTTCAACGCCGAGCGAAGTGAACACATCCACCAGGCTCGCGATTTCTTCAAAGGTAAGCAGTTCTTGCCGCGGCAGCCAGACGTACTCCTCCTGCGGCATGCAGTAGTTGCAGCGGAGGTTGCAGCGGTCAGTCACCGAAACGCGCAAGCTGCGTAGCGGTCGGCCAAGCCGGTCGACGAATGCGCCGCCCTCTGATACATCTGCTGGCGTCCGGTCATCAGGATGCATTTCTCTATGTTAGGTTGTCCGAGGGTACGGGTCAACTTATTCAAAAGGACTTGAATAATCTTCCTGGCCTACTAATATGGGGTACAGGTTTGATCCAATGGCCAGCCGATCCATTTCCCGATTTGCTCTTGTTGGCTTATCTCTCTCGTTGAGTGCCGTGGTGACTTTACCTACCTACGGGCAGCAAGGCAAAGCGCCTTTCTTTTCTTCGATGGCCACTTATGTGTACGGCGGGAAAGCAGCAAAATCACCTGACGGCAGGAAAGAAGTTACAATAAAACTTGTTGATGATAATGCAGATGATTTCCCGACAGACGTTTTCGTGGTTACTGGAGGTAAACGCATAAGTGCTCGAATTTCCTTCGGACTCAACGCCCAGGTATTGTGGAGGCCCGATTCGACGGGGTTCGCAATCACCGGAAGCGAAGAAGGTGCAAATGGCCAGTACGAAACCGATGTTTTCGAGATGCGAGGCGGAAAATTGGTAAGGGCACCACTCACCAAACTCGTGCAAGAGGCATTCGGGCACCCCGTAAAATGCGGGTGGCCCGAGGCACCCAATGTCGTGGCGGTGCAATGGTTGGGCGCATCGAGTCAATTGGTGGTTGCGGCGCAAATTATTTCTCACTCGAATTGCGACAGCATGGGAACATTCAAGGCTTACGTAGTAGATACGGTGACCCAGCGACTTGTCAGGGTCTATGACCAAATCCAAGCCAAGCAAAGATTTGGAAGCGCTCTCGGGGAGTGGCTGCGCGACGCTAAAGATTCCTGTATCCGAGACCCGAAAACCTGCTTTGTGGTAGCGAACCATCCGGAACTCAAATCGAACACACCTCAATAGAATATTTACCCCTCGTCTTTGTACTGCTCTTTGAGTTTGGCGACGACCGTGGGGTCGGCGAGCGTCGTGGTGTCGCCCAGGATGCGGCCTTCGGCGATATCGCGCAGCAGGCGGCGCATGATTTTTGCGCTGCGCGTTTTGGGCAGCTCGGAGGTGAAGAAAATATCGTCGGGCTTGGCGATGGAGCCGATTTTTTTGGCGACGTGGTTCATCAATTCTTGCTTTAAGGCGTCGCTGGACTGGACGCCTTCCTTCAGTGTGACGAATGCGGAAATTCCTTGGCCCTTGATCTCGTGCGTCTTGCCGATGACCGCGGCTTCGGCCACGGAATTGTGATCCACCAGCGCGCTTTCCACTTCGTAAGTGGAAATGCGGTGGCCGGCGACGTTCATGACGTCGTCCACGCGGCCGAGCAGCCAGAAATAACCGTCTTCGTCGAGCTTGCAGCCGTCACCGGTGAAATATTTCCCCGGATAGCGCGACCAGTAATTCTGCACGTAGCGTTCGGGATCGCCATAAATTGTGCGCAGCATCGAGGGCCATGGTTTACTTAATATTAAATAGCCGCCACCGCCGGGGCCGACCGGTTTGCCATCGGCGTCCACCACCTCGGCGATGATGCCGGGAAGGGGACGCGTGGCCGAGCCGGGTTTCGTGGGTGTAATGCCGGGCAGCGGAGAGATCAGGATGCTACCGGTTTCGGTTTGCCACCAAGTGTCGACGATGGGGCAGCGTCCGTGGCCGATCGTTTCGTGATACCACATCCACGCTTCGGGATTGATCGGCTCGCCGACCGTTCCGATCAGGCGCAGCGACGAAAGTTTATATTTTGCCGGCCAATCCTTGCCCCAGCGCATGAACGTGCGAATCGCGGTGGGCGCGGTGTACAGAATATGCGCGCCGTATTTATCTACGATCGACCAGAAGCGTCCGCGATCGGGGAAATCGGGCGTGCCTTCGTACATCAATGTGGTCGTGCCGTTGGCCAACGGACCGTACACGATGTAGGAGTGGCCGGTGACCCAGCCGATGTCGGCGGTACACCAGTAGACATCGTCTTCCTTGATGTCGAAGACGTAGCGATGCGTGGTGCTGACGCCGACCAGGTAACCGGCGGTCGTGTGCACGACTCCCTTCGGTTTTCCAGTTGTGCCGCTGGTGTAGAGGATAAACAGCATATCTTCGGCGCCCATCGGCTCGGCGGCGCATTCATCCGAGGCGTTGGCGACGAGGTCGTGCCACCAGAGGTCGCGGCCCGGCTTCATCGAAATCTGCGTGGCCTTGCCGATGCGTTCGAAGACGACCACCTTTTCGATGGTTGGCGTCCCAGTGAGCGCATCGTCGACGCTGGCCTTGAGCGGCACCACCGCTCCGCGCCGCCAAGCGCCGTCTGCCGTGATGACCACTTTCGCTTTGGCGTCGTTGATGCGCTCGCGCAGCGCCTCCGCCGAAAATCCGCCGAACACGACCGAATGCGCCGCGCCGATCTTCGCGCACGCCAGCATCGCAATCGCCAGCTCGGGTACCATGCCCATGTAGATGGCGACGCGGTCGCCCTTGACCACACCGAGCGATTTCAGCGCGTTCGCGAATCGATTCACCTCGCGCTCGAGCATGCCGAACGTGAGGACGCGCGAATCGCCTGGCTCGCCTTCCCAAATGATGGCCGCCTTGTTGCGCCTCGGGGAATGCGCGTGCCGGTCCACGCAGTTGTAGGTGACGTTCAGCTTCGCGCCTACAAACCACTTGGCCCAGGGCGAGTTCCACTCCAACACTTTTTGCCATGGCGCGAACCAGTCCAGATGCTTTGCCTCTTCGGCCCAGAAACCTTCGGGGTCCTTCGCGGCGCGATCGTAAATCGCGGGATCGTTCCAATTGGCGCGGCGGCGGAATTCTTCGGAGGGAGGAAACGTACGGCGCTCGTCGAGAAGTGCGGACAGACTTTTTTCGCTGGGCAATGACATTTCGGCAGACTCCGCGATGAGGATCGAACACGAGGTGGCGTTCCAACAAAAGCATGCGCCCCGGGCCGCCGCCTAGAATGTGCGAGCAGCGAGGGAGTTGTCAATGGAGCGATTCTCCGGCTGGCGGGCCAGTTACCGATAGTCGGGACTTGAGAAATACTTATTTACTTTTTGGCTCGAAAGTCCAGCCACAACAATTGCAATAATAGGCGGGAGACGCGTCGATTAACACATCGGTGCTACGTGCAGAAGGGTCGATTATGAACCCGAAACCCACCGCATCCTCTCCGGGATAAGTTACCGTTAGGGAATACTCCCCAGGCGTCAGGTCGCCAAAATCAAACACGCCGGATTTGTCAATCACCACTTCTCCCGCGCTCTCACTGTGAAAGATAACGTTGCCTTCGTATAAGGTTGAGGGCAGCTCTCTAAGTAAACTAAGCGTTGTCCCGACAGCCTTGAACCGGCGACGAAGCCAGCGATATTGAACGAGCCAAAGATTTTTGCCCACAACTTGTCCGTGAAATCCCGCGAGGTGAGGGCGGACGGGGGCTGGGTCGCCTAGCTTCTCACCGCCGCACTTACCTTCAAAAGAGGGCTTCAACAAAAAGTAGTAATTGCAAGTGGCTAGGACGACTAAAGCAGTGACAACTACAACAAGCACGGTGAGGAATATGGGCAGCAACCATCTCAGTATTTCCGTTTTGGCCATCCTGCTTCGCTCGTTTTACGCCAGCGCTCTGCGAGCGGCCTGATTTTCCGTCCTAGGATAGGTCAGGTTCCCAAGGTCGTCGGCTTGCTCCGCCTCCATATTAGAACCTGAGAGCGTAGACTAATCCACAACAGACTAAGATGGTGCCCCTCAAAGGCCAACAGTTTCCAAGTCCTGTGAAGTCTTCTTACCGGTAACTGAGGCACTACCCTTTCTCGTCCCCGTGCGCACGGTGGGCGCGGAAAACTTTCAGAACACACGGCGGAGAAACCCGTCCTTGAAAAATCGGATTCCACTACAACCAGGCACATAGATCTCCCGATCCGGAGGAGTTTTCGACGTGGAATTATTTGACCCGCTCGTGGTTGGTTCGGGACCGGCGGGGGAAAAGGGCGCGGCGCAGGCGGCCTACTTCGGAAAGCGCGTTGCATTGATCGAGCGCCGCGGGGAGCCGGATGGCGCGGGCCTCAACACCGGCACGGCGCCAAGCAAGACGCTGCGCGAATCGGCGCTTTATTTTTCCGGGCTGCGGCAGGGCGGGCTCTATGGCATTTATCATTCCTCGCGAGAAGGACTCACCGTTGGGGGCAGTTACTTGAAATTCAATTTGGCGGATAGCTGTTCGAGCCCATGGACAACGAGGTCGGGTTCAAATTCCCATGGATCGAACATTCTTTTTGGATCGCGCTGCACCCAGGCGGTCCGCAGGCCGCAGGCCTTCGCGCCGATCACGTCAAAGGGATTGCTTGAAATCATGCAGACCATCTCTTTTTCCGCGTGCACCTGGGCCGCCAGATATTCGTAAACCGCCGGATCAGGCTTAAACGTGCGGATCGGGTCCACGCTGACAATTCCGCTAAACCGCGCGAGTACCCCAGCGCGCTCGAGCAATCCACGCACTGCCTGCTCGGTTCCATTCGAGCACGCCACGATTTTGAAACCGCGCGCTTCGAGTTGCTCCAGCGCTGCTGGAACGTCGGGATAGGCCGGCAGCCGCAGATACTGTTCCAGCAAATTTCGCAAGGTTGCCTCGTCCAGCGAAATATCTAACTGCCTGGACACAAATCGGAGCGCCTGCGCGGTGCACACATCAAAACTCTCATATTTCTTCATGAGCGCTCGGCGGAACGAATACTCAAGCTGTTTGCTGCGCCACAGTTCCGTCGCATCTTTTGCCCGGCCGCCGAAAATAGCGCGCAGGTGATCTTCCATGCGAAACGGATCGATGAGCGTTCCGTATACGTCGAAAGCCAGCACGAAGGCGCGGTGCTCTATGGGCATGGACAATCCTCGGGGAGCCATCATAGCGGTTTGGGGGCCGCGTGGGATGGTGAGAATAAGACGGGAGCGGTCCAGGTGTTTCAAACGCGCGGCATGCCTGGCCAAAACTTTTTGGTGCGCGTGACGGCTTGTTACTAGCTAGTCCGAGAAAGGCGCAACACCAATCGATAGCCGGAGAACCGGCATAAGCTGGATGCGCGGAGCATCCAAAACAATCCGTTGGGCGTGCCTTGGCCTCTTGCTGGTGTGGTTGCCGATCGGGGGCGCTCTGCCGGCGACCGCGTCGCGACGGCGCTCTCCCACGCGAGACGAGCACACGACTATCGCGGCGAGACGCACTTATCCGCGCGCTAACCTACACCGTTCACGATCGCGGTGCGCGGACAGTCCTTCCTATTTGCCCGCATCGGCACGAATTCCAAATCAACTCAATGCCGGTGCATCACCGCTGGTTCCACAGTCCAGATTGCCAATTCAAGACGAGCAAAGAATTCCCCGGCAGAAGTCCCACGAAGACTTGCCAAAAGACTTGTATTCTTCGGGAATGACGCAACGCTCCACAACTTCTTCCACTGGAACGCCGGCCTTGAACAATTTCTCCGTCTGACGGGCGTGCCGTATATGTGGCCCGTCGTGAACATGCTAGAGTAGGCGGGCCGCATAATCACCCCGGGCGTCACGGCCAAATCCTTCTTCGCGGAGGCGCTGCCCATGACTCGCGTTTTGATGACCACGGTCGATCGTGATTTCGGCCTGTATGATTACTATCGCGAGAACGCTCCCGAACGATTCCGCTGGCGGTTTCAAATGCCGCGCCGCATTTCTTTTGGTCTGAGGTTCCTCCGCCAGAATGTTCCTGAAATAGAAATCCTCGAGTACCCGACGCGCGCCGAATATAGAAACGCTTTGAAAAAGGGCTGGGACGTTGTGGGCTACTCCTTCTACCTTGAGGAGAGCAACCACATTCTGCAAATGGCTGAGGAAGCGCACACGTCGGGCGTGAAGAGGCTTTGGGCCGGCAATTACGGAGCGCTGACTCCCTCGCTGCAGGCCAGCTTCGATGACGTCTTCAACGGATACAGCGAAGACGCGGTAGCGCAGAATCTCGGCAAGACGCTCGGCGCAATTCGTCATCCGCCATTGGTTTCGGAGTTCCGGCTTCCGGGAGGCTGGCCGATGCCCATCGGAATTCTGTTCACGACGCGCGGGTGCAGTTTCTCGTGCACGTTCTGCCAGACCACCGCTTTCGCGCCCCGCCCAAAGGCGATTCCTCTGGAGTCCATCGAAGAAGCGATCCGGTTTTACGTCGCGCACAGGATCCAATACGTGCTCATCCTCGACGAGAATTTCGGGAATATTCCGCAGCACGCGGAAGAGGTGATCGAATTGTTGGCGCGGTACCGGGTGAAGTGGCTCGTGCAGTCCCGTGTCGACCTCTTCTTGCGCAACTTCGATCGGTGGACAGAGAAGGGGATGGAGGGCGCGCTTTTCGGCATCGAAAGCTTTCACCAAGAGGTCCTTAAACAGATTCACAAGGGAGAAAAGGTGGAAGCCGTGATGGAGTTGGCCCGGCGTCTAAATAGCGCGGGAAAATATGCGCATGGCTATTACATCATCGGATTTCCGTCGGAGACTCCGGAATCAATCCGCGAAGATTTGAAGACCCTCGCCGCGATGGAATTAGACGTCACGCAAATCACCATCGTCACCCCGCACCCGCGTACCCAACTATGGAATGAACTGGACTCCCAATACGGAATCTTCGAGAAAGATTTGTCAAAATATGACACAAAACATCTGGTTTGGAACCACCCAACCTGCAAGCCGGGAGTTCTGGAATCACTGTTGAAAGAAGGCTTCAACAAGTGCTACGGAAAAGATTGGCTGCGCCGCACCGGACGAAAATTCCTGGCGAGCAGACTGCGAAGACACGATCTGAGCGATTTGCTGTTCGGCCCGCTCCACGCGCGTTGGGCTGAGCCGCGACGGCTCCCCTATCTGGGTCCGTCGTGAATGTCTAAGAATAGTTGAGCATGGGGCCGTGCCTGGCGGACCATTCGGCGTAGAATTGTTCGATCGGTCGGCTTATGCAGAAGCCCCAGTTGAACTTGCGAAACATTTTGTACTTTTTGGCGACGACGCAGCGCTCCACGGCTTCTTCCACGTGCACGCGGGGTTTGTGCATTTTCTCCGGCATGATCGACAAAACAATCGCCACTAGTTCAAGTCCCGATCAACGTTTTTAGAGGTAACTGGGAATCAGCGTCTCCAGCCTTCCGATACCACAGTTTCCCATGCAATGGCCGATTGTGTCATGTCTAACGATGCCACTGTCGAGCGGCGTCTTGATGTGGTGGCTGCATGGGGTTTGCTGCGCCATAAAAACAGGCATATACTCCGCGCATCTTTCAGCTTGGAGGCAGAGATGACGAAGAGACACCTCATTTTGCCGTTTGTTTTCGCCGCAGCGCTTACGCTCGTGAACAACGCACCCACCGCCGCCCAGACCCGTGAAGGCATGCAGGGAGACGGCGCCATGGCGCCGCAGTTGCCGTTGCGCCTCGTCGAGAACTTTTTCCACTATCCGGCCACCTACGTGATGGGCGAAGTGATCGGCGTCGCCGTCAATTCAAAAGGGCATGTGTTCCTTCTCAATCGAGGGTATCACCCGTTGCTTGAGTTCGATGCCGAAGGCGCGTTCATCCGCTCGATGGGCGAGGGATCGGCGATGTTCGAGGGCGCCCACAGCATTCGCTTCGATCCGCAAGACAACATGTGGTACATAGACGCGTCGTCGAACATGGTCATCAAGTTTGACTTGGAGGGCCGCACGGCGGAGGTCCTCGGGATGCGGCCGGAACCCTGGACGTGGCTGACGCACGTGATCGAGCACGCCGTTCCCAATAAGAGCGCGTTCTATCAGCCGACCGACGTGACCTGGGCGGCGGATGGCAGCGTCTTCATTTCCGACGGCTACGGCAACTCTCGTGTGGCAAAGTTCGACAAAGAAGGCAACTTTGTGAAGGCGTGGGGCGAGCGAGGCAATGGGAAAGGTGATTTCAGCACACCGCACAGCATCGTCATCGACAAGAACCAGACCCTGTATGTGGCCGACCGTGGCAACAGCCGCATCCAGGTCTTCGACACCGACGGCAACTTCAAGCAGGTTTGGAACAACCTGCCGGGCCCGCCCTGGTCGTTCTGCATCACGCCCGGGCCGACTCAGGTGATTTATGTTGGGAGCGTAGGAAAAATCTACAAGCTCGATCTTGCGGGCAAAGTTCTCGGCACTTTCGGACACTACGGGCGCACACCCGGAACCATGGACTGGGTGCATGCAGTCGCCTGCCCGGACGAGAAAACCGTGTTCGCCGCGGAAGAACAGGCTTGGCGCCTGGACAAGTTGGTCGCGCAGTAGAGGAAGGCTCAGGACCCACCACCGAAGATTCGCGTCGGCCTCACGGCGAATTCTTCGGTGCCTAAGAAGTGAAGATAGTTAAGCACGAGGCCAGGCTTGCCAAAATGCCGATCCGTCGACCTAGCGGACCTCTCGTCCCAACGCCCGAATTCTCTTCGCAATAGTTCCGTAACGCCCACGCCAAACCGGGCGCCGACGCTACCTGACTGCATCGTCCGCTCGCTCTCCGCGGTCTCCGCCGGTCTGACTATCCCTGAGCAGCGTGCCGTCGGCTAATACGAGCTTGTTAAGGCGCCCAACCGACAGGCTGTTCTTGGATTGAAATATGTAAACAGTTATCACGTCCCCGGGCTTTAGGGTAGTCCTGCTCCAGCCAAGCAGACTGACCGCCGACGGACTGCCAATTTCCGTCGTCCAATGCTGGACAGTACCTTTGTCATCTTTATAGTCGAAGAAAATAAGGGTGTGGGGATTAATCCAACTATATTTCGTCACAACGGCGCCCTTCAAGATCATTGGCTTGCTCATGTCGTATGCCGAAGCCCCGTGATGCGCGAACACGGGACCGCAAACGGTTAGAAGGCCAGCCATTAAAGCAAAGGATGTCAGCAGCTTCGTATTCATTTTGAACCTCCGAGGCTTTAATCAGGTCTGTGCGGTACCGGACGTAAGTCTCACGATATGGCAGCCGGCCGTTGTCGTCAAGAACGTGAGGCACGCTGTCAAAAATATGACCAATAAGAATATCGCTCCGTGAATGATGGCACTTAACTCAGAGAAGTGTCACTGAGGGTTGTTGGCCACTTCGACTTACTTGCTGGGCTGGCCAACAGCATTGGGATCGCTACCGGCGGGATCGCCAAGCGCCTTCAAATACTCGATCACCTCTGATGGTACGCAGAGTTTCTCATCGAGTTCCTGATTCGGAATCCATTTGAAGTGGGCCGTCCCCAGCGAAAAAGGCTGGGCATAAACCTTGGGGTCGTCGATCGTCACGGTGAGATCCAAGTTGTTGTGGTCTAACCGAGTGTAGCGTTCTTGCACGCGTGTATTCACGGTATGGGGATACCCTTCCCGGTTGAGCCAGGTTCTTTCGTCCAGCCCGGTCGTCTCTATAACGAGTGTGTAATCGCCCTCCCAGTGGCCCACCGAGTACCCGTTATATCTTGGATCGGGTGCGCCTTTCTCCGCTGCGCCCACATTAGACGGAAGCGCTCGCCCGTCCATCCAGATTTCGCGCCAGATGTCCTGAAACTGAATCAACATCACAATCCGGCCGGGCATCGTTGCGAACGCAAGCCCTCTGATTTCGTCAATCGCATTGCGCGGAACTCCGAACGGATCACAGGTCCTTACCGTTGGGTCGTTCGTGCCCGCCGGGCTGAACTTCGCCAGAGGCTTATTTTCTTGGAACAGTTGTTGCCCAAATGGCGTCAGAGAAGGCTTGTCTCCTCCTTTGAAATCTGGAACTCCTGCCCCAGAGCGTGGCCCTGCCCACGTCCCGCTCAGGTCGCGCTTGGGAGCCGGTCCCCCCGATCCAACGGCTCTGTCGGTGGGATTATATTTCCACGGAGAACCTTCGTGAGTCCCTTGCTGAGGCCGAGACTGAGCCGTTTGGGCAATGGCAACCGAAGAGAACACCAAGACTGCCGCCAGACCAACGGTTACGCCTGTAAATGGATTTCGCATTTCCATGTTTCTACTCAAGTTTAGACTCCTGCCTTCGACCCGGCATTTAAACCTTAAAGAGCAACCGGCAACAAACCATGATTTCCGTTTCGGCTTTCTCGCTGCATAAACTGGAATTTCCTTTTTGATTTCGAAAACGAGAGAGATTATACGCCCATATCGCCAACCCAGCGTTGTCGAGAAGATCTCATCCGGAGCGCTGCGAACCGGTCCACCAAACGTCCGCGGACACACTCGCTGCAAATATTTCAGTGACTAAGAATAGTTCAGCACGTGGCCGGGCTTGCCGGACCACTCGGCGTAGAACTGTTCGATCGTCCGGCCAATGCAGAAACCCCAGGAGAATTGGCGAAACGTCTTGTACTTTTCGGGAATGACGTAGCGCTCCACGGCTTCTTCCACCGGCACGCCGGCTTTGTACAATTTCTCGGCCTGAGCGGCGATATCGTCAAAAACCTCGCCTTGGAGTTTTACAACTTCCTGGCCGCCGAGTTGACCGTGGCCCGGGACAAAAATCGTGCTCTTGTCGAATTCCGCGAACTTCGCGGTGGTGGCGCGCCAGGGGGTCGGGTATCCATTAATGTTGGTCATATACTGACTATTTACGAGTAAATCTCCAGTAAACACGATGTTTTGATCGGGGACGCGGACGATCAGATCGGTGTCGGTGTGGCCGATGTAGGTTTCGATCACGACGTTGAGTCCGCCGAGGTCGATCTTCATCGGCATTTTTGCGGGATCGAGAGGATGGCTGGGCAAGGCCAGGACGGCCTGGGCGACGGGTGTGAACATGCCAGTCATGCCTTCGACGTCGCTCTTCGCATGTTCTCGCTGGCTGTCGGTCTTCGCCTCGCGCACGCGCTGCTCCCAAGG
>Ga0137409_10005531_pt1 | contig 13168 bp, 10 predicted proteins | sample CZODoug1_16funga_FD_122059 | JGI IMG/M metagenome (GOLD analysis project Ga0137409, IMG submission 122059) | Vadose zone soil fungal communities from Angelo Coast Range Reserve, California, USA - CZODoug1_16fungal (Hybrid Assembly) | ecosystem: Environmental > Terrestrial > Soil > Vadose zone...
CTCGTGAAGTTCCTGGAAGACGTCGGATACGACGGGCCGCGTCATTTTGATGCGCATGCCTATCGCACCGAGGATTATTGCGGCGTGAAAGACTTTGCCCGTGGCTGTATGCGTACCTATCTGATCCTGAAAGAGAAAGCGGCGCGTTGGAGCGCGGACAAAGAGATTCAAGCCATCCTCCGGGAGATCTCCGGCGGGAGCAATTCCTCTCCCCAGATGGGGCGGTATTCGAAGAAGGGCGCCGCTGCCTTGCTGGCCCACGTTTTCGACAAAGACGCGATTTGTAAGAAGCGCTTGCCCTACGAGCGTTTGGATCAACTCACCGTCGACCTTCTCGCCGGTCTGCGATGAAAACTCGGGCGATGACCTTTCTTGCCACCTCGTTTTTTGTCGTTGCTGCGAAATCCCGGATCACCCCGCTGGATTGGGCCGTAATCGCGCTCTATTTCAGCGTTCTCCTCTGCGTAGCCTGGTGGGTGGTTCGCCGGGGAAAAGATTCTGCCGCGGATTACTTCCTCGCCGGTCGCAACCTGAGTTGGTGGATCATTGGCGCCTCGATTTTCGCCTCCAACATCGGATCGGAACACGTGGTGGGCCTCGCCGGCGCTGGCGCGACCAGCGGTGTAGCCCTGGCGCACTACGAATTGCACGCCTGGTGCCTCTTGGTCCTCGCATGGGTCTTCGTGCCGTTCTACATGCGTTCGCAGGTCTTCACTATGCCGGAATTCCTGGAAAAAAGATTCAGCGCGAAATCGCGCTACGTTCTCTCCGTCGTCTCGCTCATCACTTTCATCGTTTCCAAGATCGCCGTGGGCATATTCGCCGGCGGCGTGGTCTTCGGCACGCTTTTGCCCGAGCTTCGTCTCAACATGGGCGGAATGGAGATCGACAGCTTTTGGATTGGCTCGGTTCTGGTAATTGCCCTCACCGGGCTATACACGGTTTTTGGCGGCATGCGGGCGGTGGCGTACAACGATGCCGTCCAGGTCCTCGTTCTGATCGTGGGCTCCGCATCTCTGACGTTCTATGGATTGCATCAATTGGGTGGATGGAGCGAACTCCGCCACTGGTGCGGTTCCGACATGTTCAATCTGTGGAAACCGCTGATTCCTGCAGGTGTGCAAGGCACATGGTCCCCGGTGATCGAAACAAATGCCGCGGGGCATGTTGTGAAACAGGCTTGGTATTTCAATGACAATTTTCCCTGGCTTGGCATGTTGTTTTGCGCGCCGATCATCGGGCTGTGGTACTGGTGTACGGACCAATATATCGTGCAGCGCGCGCTGGGCGCCCCCAACGAAACGGTAGCCCGCCGCGGGAGCATCTTTGCCTCGTTTCTCAAGCTGGCCCCGGTTTATCTGTTCATCGTCCCTGGTATGGTGTGTTTCGCCCTAGCGAGAAGCGGCAAGATTCCCGAGCTGGCGGGAATGATTGGGCCGGACGGCCACGCGATTCCTTCTGTTGCCCAGGGATCATTTCCGATGCTCGTGCAATACCTCTTGCCGCCGGGTCTGCGCGGCATCGTCGTTGCCGGCTTGCTCTCGGCGTTGATGGGATCGCTGGCCGGCGTGTTCAACGCGTGCTCGACCCTCTTCACCGTGGATTTGTACGGGAAGTGGAAACCAGGGGCGACGCAGCATGAACTGGTCCGCATGGGGCGCATTGCCACCACGGTCATGGTTTTCATCGCCTTCGCCTGGATTCCGGTCATCAAAAATGCGCAAGGGCTCTACGGCTACTTGCAGGCGGTGCAAGGCTATCTGGCCCCGCCCATTTTTGTGGTGTTCTTCCTGGGCGTGTTCTTCAAGAGAATGAACGCTCAGGGCGCGCTTTGGTCCATGCTGGTTGGCTTCGCGCTGGGCATTTTCCGGATGATTGTGGATACGCCCGTGACGCTCGGCCTGCGGGGATTTCAGAATGGATACCCGCATGGCTCTTTCCTATGGATCGTCAACAATATTTATTTCCAGTACTTCAGCGTGCTGATCACGCTGGTCTCGGCGATCGTCATGGTCGCGGTGAGTTACGCTACTTCGCAGCCGGACTACGCAGCAATCAAGAACCTCACGTTCGCGACAACTACCAGGGAAGATAAGGCAAACACGCGTGCCAGTTGGAGCTGGATCGAGGTCGGCGGTTCTGCCCTCGTGGTTCTTTGCATTCTCGGCGCCTATTTGTATTTCAGGGGCTAGAGCAATTCTGGCTTGAACATCTCGCCGCGCTCGCGCTGGCAATTGCCAAAGCGCAAAGCAGTCGTGACGCCGCCTTGGATCACCATCTTCGCTGTTCGTTTGTTCAGGAGAGCGCTTCGATGTTTTCGATCGGCCGTTTCCGCTTCCACTCGTAATCCTTGCGCAGTTTCGCTTGATGCTTCTTTACTTGCGCTACCAATTCCCCGAACGCCTTCTTGCAGCTCGTCCGCACGCTTCCTCCTGTCCCCGTGGCATGCAGCGTTCCCGTCGGCAACGACAAATTCAGCGTGCAAGACCTCTCGTCCGTCCGCGGGTTCTTCGCAAATGTCCCGTGCAATTGCACCAGATCCGGCGAGTAGCTTTGCAGCAATTTTCCCAACTTATTTATATGGCGCTCCACTTCGGCCTCGGCCGGTTTCTGCGCCTCGACATGCTTGTAGCTGATGGACAGTTTCATGTTTGCACCTGTAGGAAAGTTTGAGGAAGGGGAGGGGGACGCGGATCCGCTTTTGGCAGTACATCACTGCAAAAGCATAGCAGCCGGAATCGTTCGCGGCAACGCCGTCGCGCGTTTCTCATTTGCCGTGCGTTGACACTCGCGTTCCCTTCCTTCTACCCTGCTCTGGGCGCATTCCGCGCCGCTCGCTCCATGCCCCAGCGCAAACCAAAATCTCCGCTCCCAGCCGGCGCGCCCGGTCCCCCGCCGGATGCCCCGCGGCCCGGAACTCTCTACGTCGGCCCCGCAGGCTGGTCCTATCCAGACTGGTCCGGCTATGTTTATCCGGCGCGCCGCCCCAAGGGCTTCCATGAAGCCGCCTATCTTGCTGAATTTTTCGACACCATCGAAATCAACACGTCGTTCTATCAACCCTTGCGCCCCGACCACGCCGTGCAGTGGATCGATCGTGTCCTGGTAAATCCACGCTTCCTCTTCACCGCCAAACTCTGGCAACGTTTCACTCACGACTCAATTCCCGGCGCCACCCCCGCCGACGAGCGTGCCGTCCGCGCTGGCTTTGACGTCCTCCGCGCTGCCCGCAAACTCGGCGCCATTCTCCTCCAATTCCCTTTTTCGTTTCACCGCACGAAGGAGACCGTTTCGTATCTCGTGGCACTTCTTAAACGCTTTGCCGATTATCCCCTGGTCGTCGAAGTCCGCCACGCATCCTGGGACTCTCCCGAAACTCAATCTCTACTGAGCGAATACAACGCAGGGTTCTGCAACATTGATCAGCCCATCATCGGCCGTTCTCTCACGCCCTCTGACCAAGCCACTTCCACCGTCGGCTACATCCGTCTCCACGGCCGTCGCTACGACACCTGGTTTTCCGACGACCTCGCCATCCCCGCCCACGAACGCTACAACTATCTCTACACCTCCGCTGAGCTCGCTCCCTGGATCACTCGTGTCCGCACCGTAGCGGAGCATTCTCGCAACACTTTTGTCGTCACCAACAATCACTTCCAGGGCAAATCGGTCGTCAATGCTTTGCAGCTCATCAGCATTCTCAAAGGCGCAAAAGTCAAAGTTCCGGAGCCTCTTCGCCGGCATTACCCCGAACTTGAGGACATCGCGGACACTCCTCCCGCCGAACCCACCCTCTTCCCCCTCGCAGGATCAACAAAGGAGAAACGCAACAAGACATAAACCTGTCAGCCGCTTCCCCCTCACTCTTCTGCACTCCCGCATCGCATTGTAACTATAATATATGGTAATATACAGATAGAGTGAATTAAACTGCGTTGGAGGATTGCCCACGATGCACTCGAACGGCAACCGCTGGCTCACCGCTCAGGAAACCGCCGCCCAGTTGGACACCACCAGCTCCGAGGTCTGTCGCCTGCTCAGTCTCGGACGCCTTTCCGGAACGAAGCAGAAGGACCCCCGTCGGGCCGGCAAATCGCAGTGGTTGGTGGACCCGGAGTCCGCCTTAAAGGAAGAAAAACTCCGCAAGGCAAAGCTCGTGCGCAGGGCTCGCCGCCTCAAGCGCGTCTCCGCGCAGCAGTAATGCGAACCCATCTTTCTACTTAGCCACTTTCTTGCGGATTAGTTGATGCGAGCGGCGAGCCGGCGGTCCAGGTTCATCGCCAGATTCTGGTCCAACACCACAGCCACATAACGTGAGCAGTTCTTCATCTCCTTGCTCGCCCAGGTGGAAAGTGAGGGAAGCTTTAGTTTGAATGCCTGCTCGAGCTTTGCAGCCGCGCCGTAGTAGAGGGATACTTCTTTGAGCCAGGGAGTTTTCTTTTTCAGGCCGGGAGACAGGTTGTCGCAGAGATCCAGCAGCGAACCAAAATCCTGTGCGCCAATACTCGCTCCATCAATCCCGGTCGTCACTTGCAGCGAATCAGAGATTGGCTGGTTGGCGGCCGTGATCCAGATAGTCCGCCATTGCGAAACGGCGAATCGTCCCAGGGCGATACTTGCGAACACGAGGATGAAGAGCGATACCATATTTTCCAGAGCCAAGTATTGCGGAGTGAACGCGCCTGGCCAATGGGACACGAGTACCCCCCGCGATAGAACTTTCAGGACATCTTCTAAACCCCCTAAGTACTTGATACAAAGCCGGTTACATGCCATCGGCCGCGGGAATCCGTTCCCCCGGTTCGCCCCTTCTCTTGAAGTAACTACTTTGTTGTCTCAGGCCGAACTTGCCTTGACCTTGGCGTTCCCTAGCCCTACCGTAGAACCAACAGCGAAGTGATGTCGTTGCCACCCTCTCTATGAGCGACTCTCAAAACTCTCCTCTTCCATCTTCGGTCGAGGCCAGCGATCAAGAGCTGACCCAGCAACTCCGTCAAATCGAACGACGGGACTGGTGGGCCTGGGGATACTCAATCCTTGTGATGCTCTTGCTCACCTTTGCCGTCATTTCCTTTTCCCTTCCGGCCCTCCAACAGGAGTTGAAAACTTTTTTCAACATCAAAGTCAGCGACGCCCTATTCGGTTTGATCGTCCTCGTGGTAGTTTTCAACGTGTACACCATCTATCAGCAAGTTCTGATCAAACGCCTCCGCCTCCAGCTCGCTGAAAAGCATGGGCATTCGGAAATTCTGCGCAATCTCGCCATGGTTGATCCGTTGACGGGCCTGTACAATCGCCGTTTTGCTATGCAGCGTCTCGCCTCGGAGGTGGCGCGCTCCGAGCGCAGGGGACATCCCCTGACTGTGCTCACCCTGGATTTGAACGATTTCAAGCAGATCAACGACATGCACGGCCATCCGGCCGGAGACCAGGTGCTGCAGGAATTTGCCACTCACCTCAACAGAGTTATCCGCGGCTCGGACCTTGCCGTTCGCCTCGGCGGCGACGAGTTCCTCGTTCTCCTTCCCGAATGCACTTTGGAGCAATTGCAGCTCGTCCTGGGGCGTCTCGGCTCCCTGGTAGTGGACTGGCAGGGCCTCAAACTTCCCATCACTTTTTCTGCAGGTTGGAGGCAATACCAATTGGGCGACCGTCCCGAAGAGCTCCTGGCGCGCGCCGATCAAGCTCTTTACGCCGGCAAGCGCGCCAACAAGAAAGCTCCTGCTCTCGCGAAAACAGTGGAAACCGATGCGGACCCGACTCCGCATCGTGGCTAGCCTCGGCAGCCTTTACTCCTAACCGCACCCTCTTCACAAAATTCCGTTCAGCGTTACAATTATCTGGACTTGGACGAGCCCCTGGCCGGGGCGGAATCTGATTCAATGGGAGGTCCCATGAGCACCACACTCCTTGACCGTCGTGCGTTCTTCCGCGTCTCCGCCATCGCCGGTGGCGGTGTCCTGTTGGCACTGCACTCCGAACTCCTCCCGGAAGTTTTTGCGCAATCCTCGCAGGCGCCAACCCCCGCTTTCTTGCCCGCCGCTTTCATTCGCGTCGCCGCGGACGGCACTGTGACGATCATGTCCAAAAATCCCGAGATCGGCCAGGGCGTGAAAACTCATCTCCCGATGATCATCGCCGACGAACTCGACGTCGATTGGAAGTCCGTCCGCGTCGAGCAGGCCGACCTCGACGAAACGAAATACGGTCCGCAGCGCGCCGGTGGCAGCACTTCCACTCCCACCAATTGGGATCCGCTCCGCCGCGTCGGCGCCGCCGGCCGCCAGATGTTTGTCGCCGCCGCCGCGCAAACCTGGTCCGTCCCCGAATCCGAATGCCAGACCTCTTCCGGCCGCGTCATCCATCAGCCCACAAAACGCACTCTCACCTACGGCGCGCTCGCCGAAAAAGTAGCCACGCTTCCGCCGCCGGATCTCAAGTCCGTCCAGCTCAAAGACCCGAAGGATTACAAGATCATCGGCCGCTCTATCCACGCCGTGGACAATCACTCGATCGTCACCGGAAAAAATCTATATAGCATCGACTTCCGCGTCCCCGGCATGCTCTGGGCTGTCTACGAAAAATGTCCCGTCTATGCCGGCAAATTCCTCAGTGCCAATTTCGACGAAATCAAGTCTCAGCCCGGCGTCCGCCATGCCTTCGCTGTCGATGGAACCTCGGACCTGCTCGGCCTGCACTGCGGCGTTGCCATCGTTGCCGACACCTGGTGGCAAGCCAACACCGCCAGGAAACAATTGCGTGCCAAGTGGGACGAAGGCACCACCGCCCAGCAAAGCAGCGAGGGCTTTGCTCGCCGCGCCGAGGAACTTTCCAAGCAGCCGCCCGCCATCACCCTCCGCAGCGATGGAGACGCTGACAAAGCTTTGCAGTCTGCCTCAAAAACTGTCGAAGCCGCGTACACCTACCCCTTCCTCGCGCACGCCCCCATGGAGCCCGAAAACTGTCTCGCCCATTATCACGACGGCAAACTCGAATTCTGGTCGCCCAGCCAGACCCCTGAAAATGGCCGCCTGCTCGTCTCCAAAGTTCTCAATATTCCCCACGATGACATCATCGTTCACATGAAGCGTGCCGGCGGCGGATTCGGCCGCCGTCTCACCAACGACTACATGCTTGAAGCCGGCGCCATCGCCAAGCAGGTCGGCGTTCCCGTCAAGCTCCTCTGGACTCGCGAGGACGATTTTCACCACGATCATTATCGTCCCGCCGGTTTTCATTTCCTCAAGGGCGGCCTGGACTCCTCCGGAAAACTCGTCGCCTGGCGCAATCACTTCGTCAGTTTCGGCGAAGGCAAGCAGTTCGCTCCCTCCGCGGGCATCCCCGCCAACCAATTTCCCGGCACCTTTCTCCAGGACTTTTTTTTCGGCGCCTCCCTCATGCCTCTCGGCGTTCCCACCTACGCTCTGCGCGCTCCCGGCAGCAACGCCTACTCCTGGGTTTTCCAATCCTTCACCGACGAGCTCGCCCACGCCGCGGGCAAAGACCCCGTCCAATTCCGCCTGGATCTTCTCAGCGCACCTCGCGTCGCCAGCGCATCGTCCTCTTCCAATCCCGGCGACGCGGATTTCGACGCTTCTCGCATGCAAGGCGTCCTCAAGCTCGTGGCCGAGAAATCCGCGTGGGGCAAGCGCACTCTCCCCAAAGACACCGGCATGGGCGTCGCTTTCCAATTCGCACATCGCGGCTATTTCGCGGAAGTGGTCGAGCTCCGCGTAGGTGAGAATAATAAACTGAAGATCAACAAAATCTGGGTGGCCGGCGATGTCGGCAGCCAAATCATCAATCCCATCAACGCCGAAAATCAAGTCCGCGGCGGCATCATCGAAGGCCTAAGCTCCGTCATGAACTACGAAATCACCATCGACGCGGGCCGCGCCGTCCAAAGCAATTTCCACGAGTATCCGCCCGTTCGGATGAATCAGGTCCCCGCCGAAATCGAAGTCCATTTTCTGAAAACCGACAATTCCCCCACCGGCCTCGGCGAACCCGCCTTGCCCCCGGTTCTTCCAGCCGTGTGCAACGCCATCTTCGCCGTCACCGGCAACCGCATCCGCTCCCTGCCGCTCGCCAAACACGGCTTCTCCTGGGCCTAGCATCACTCTCTTGCAGGGGCACGATGCATCGTGCCCCTCCTCGTCTGCCGCGCTTCAGCCCGGCCCCGCCTTATCCTCGTAAGCGGGCTCTGCGAGCGCCAGAGTAGGTCGACCTCTGTCGCCGACGCGGCTGCACAAACGCTACGCCATCTCGGGCCCATTTTCATCCTTCGTTGTGGTCCCCGGAGGGGACCATGATTTACTCGTACCGCAGCGCCACCAACGGATCCACCCGCGCCGCGCGCCGCGCCGGCAGCCAGCATGCCACCAGCCCGGTGATTAACAGCACGATCGGCACGCTCACCAGCGTCCACGGATCGTACGCCGACACACCCCAAAGCTGCGTCGCAATCACACGTCCGAGCGCGAGGCTCGCTATCAATCCGAGCCCCACGCCAATCCCCACCAGCCGCAGCCCCATTCGAATCACCATTCCCTGCACGTCCGAGCTTTCCGCCCCCAGCGCCATGCGAATTCCAATTTCTTGCGTTCGCCGCGCCGTCGTGTACGCCAGCACGCTGTACACTCCGATCGTCACCAGCACCAGCCCAATCGCGCCGAAAATCATCATCAGGAAAAATCCGAATCGCGGCCCCGCATACGAGAACTGGCTGATGTAACCTTCCAGCGTCCCGGTCAGTGTTAACGCCACATTCGCATCCGTCGCCCAGATTTCGTGCTCTATTGCATTCATCATCGCCAGCGGTTCGTTTGCCGTGCGCACCAGGATTCCCCGGAACGCCGATCCCGTCACCGTATACGGCACCCAGATTTCCGGCTCGGGTGGATCTTGCAGCCCCCGGTTCTTTGCGTCCGCCACCAATCCGATGATTTCGAACGTCGGCTCCTTCACCGCGTCCTCAAACTCCGCGAGTTGCGCGATTCTTACCTGCCGCCCGATCGGGTTCTCATTTCCCAGATACTTCTTCACGAAAGTTTGGTTCACCACCGCCAGCTTGCGCGCTCCGTTCACTTCCGCTTCCGTAAAACTCCTTCCGTCCACAAATTGAATCTTCACCACGCCAAAATATCCCTCGCTGCACAATTGAAACATCGCGTTCCATTTCTCCGCGTGCGTTTTTCCCGTGATTTCGATCTCGCTCGGAATTCCTCCATACGGAGGCAGTGTGCTCGTCTCCGTCGCTTCCACCACGCCTGGCAGTGCCTTCAGCCGTTGGAGCAATGGCCGGTAAAATCCCGCCACTTGGTCCGCCGTCCTATACCGTTCCACTGGCAGTGGCAGCCTCGCCACGAAAATATGGTCCGGTTGCAGACCCAGCTTTACGTCCCGCAAGGCCACAAAGCTCCTCATTAACAGCCCCGCTGTCACCAGCAGCATCAGCGAAAGCATCACTTCCAGCACCACCACTGCATTGCGCAGCTTCCCGTGACGGAACCCGCCGCTGATTCCCTTCCCGCTATCCCGCAGCGGATCGTTAATATCCTTGCGCGCCGCCTTCAACGCCGGCACCAGCCCAAACACCAGCGCCGTCATCACTCCCACTCCCAACGCAAACAGCAATACGGGTGTATTCAGGCGGATCACTGCTTCCGCCGGAATGATGTCCTGCGGCATCAGCGCTACCAGCGATTTCAGCCCGCCCCACGCCAGCAGTGTCCCCACTGCCGCCCCCCCAATCGCCAGGATCAGGCTCTCCACCAAAAGCTGCCGGATCAGTCTCCACCGGTTCGCTCCCAGCGCCGACCGAATCGCAAACTCCTTCTCTCTCGTGGTCGCCCGCGCCAGCAGCAAGTTCGCCACGTTCCCGCATCCGATCAGCAGCAACAATCCCACCGCCGCCAGCACGATATACAGCGTCGTCTTGAATCTCCCCACGACCAGATTCGTCAAGGATTCGATTTGCACCGAGAAGTGTTTCGGGTAATCCTTGGGGTACACCGTCGCAAGCCGCTTCGCCACCACCGTCAGATCCGCTTCCGCCTCCTTCATGGAAACCCCTGGCTTCAAATGCCCTAGCAGGAACCAGAACTTCGGGAACGCCCCAGCCACCACCTTGGCGGAGGCTGCCCGGCTCGGTTTCTCCGGAATCCACATGTCCGCGTCGCCCCAGCCGAACCGAGGCGGCATGATTCCGATCAGCGTCCTGGCCGTCCCATTCAAAACAAATGTCTTGTTCACAATCCCCGGATCAGCCCCGAACGATTTCACCCACACTTTATAGCGCAGCACGAACACCGGCGGCGCACCCGGCTCATAATCCGCCGGTTGCATCATTCGCCCATGCAGCGCCGACATCCCCAAAAACTCAAACGTTCCCGGCGTCACAAAATTCCCGTTAAAGCGTTGCGTCCCTTCACCGTTCCGGTACAGCACATCCGTTCGATCGTTCGCAATCACTCCGTCAAATACATGATTCTGCTCCACATAATCCAAAAACTCCGGCCCGCTGAACCCCGCCCGCCCTCCTGGCTCGCTCCGCTCTGTGTCATGAATCTGCACGGACATGTACCGCTGCGCATCCGGATACGGAAACGGCTCCATCAGGATGTTTTCTATCACGCTGAAAATCGCCGTGGACGCCCCAATCCCCAGCGCCAGCGTCAGGATCGCCACTACCGCAAACCCCGGCGTCTTCCTCAGATTCCGCAGTGCGTACCGGACATCCTGCCCCAGCGTTTCCATTGTCCCCCCTCAACCATCTCAGTCCTCGCCTTGCTTCGTGTACACGCCGGGCCTCAGCCCGGCCAGTCCCCGCCTCCCAATCTATCTACGCATTCCTTCGTAATTTAGTTCGACGCCACCGCTCCCAAAAAGTTGCCAAATTGGCTAGAAACACTCCTCCAAACGGGGGGAGGCGGCCCTTTGCTCGCTGAGCAAGATGTGAGCCCCACGCGGCACGATTTTTCCCGAAAGTGTTCCGAATCGGATAGCTTTCCCACATTTCTTATCGCATCCTGTCCCCATGAGAATGAAAGACCTGACGCCCGCACAGTTATCCTCCGTCCCTTGTCCTACCTGTGGTGTCGCTGCGGGGCAGCGTTGCCTGCTGCATTCAGGTGCACTGCGCTCCGAATTGCACATTGACCGGAAGCTCTCCGCGGCGGAGGCCATTGAAACGAAGAGATACCAACGCATACAATCCCTCGCCAAGCGCCCCGCGGGTGACCGCTCCTCGATCCGCTAGAACGCCTCTATGTAGCCTGCCCTTGCGGTTTTGTTCCTGGCAAGGGTTGGGATTTTTCTTCACCATTGTCCAATTTCAATTTTCTAATTTCCGCAGTGCGCGCCGCCGCCCGTCCGTTTGATGTATGCTGGTTCGGATTTCCCCGAGTCAAGGATGGCCGGCCAATGCTGCGCAAATCCACCGCTCCGCTTTCTCTTGTCGTGTTATTGATGGCGATGGGCTATGCCAAGGCGGCGAACAGTCCCTCTCCGCGAATGGCAGCGATGATGTCGGCTTCGCTGCCAGATCGGACGCAACGCTTCATCGCCGTGAAGCACAAACTCGAAATTGTTGCAACGGACTTGCTCGCCGCGAGCCCTTCCGCAGGCCTCTTCCGCTCCACTGCGCGCTCACAGCAGACTGATCCGGCGAAGCCTGTTGTGGTACAGCCGGGTCCGCCGGGTAAGCCAAGCAGGACGTTGCCGCCGTCGACGAGGGCCACGCTGCCGCCGCGGTCGCGAGCGGATGCGGAGTTCATGCAGGGCATGATCATGCACCATTCGCAAGCGGTGGAGATGACGGCGCTGATTTCATCGCATACGGAGAACAAGGATCTGCGGCTGCTGGGGGCGCGAATCAGTAGCTCGCAGTCGGACGAAATTAAGTTTATGCAGCGGTGGCTGGCGGCTCGGGGAGAACGCGTGCCCATGGCGATGCCGGGAATGTCGGACATGGATATGTCGCGCGAACCGCTGGCTCTCATGCCCGGTATGCTTACGCCGGAGCAGATGAAAGCACTGCGGAAGGCGAAGGGCGCCGAGTTCGACCACTTATTTCTGACAGGGATGATTCAGCACCACGATGGCGCGCTGACCATGGTAAAGGATTTGTTCGACACTGCGGGCGCGGGGCAGGATGCCGATCTGTTCAACTTCGCGACGGATGCGGACAATACGCAGAGGGCCGAGATCAGGATTATGCAAGCTATGTTGGAGAAAAAATCGTTAGAGGAGAAAAGATGAACCGAGTGTCTGCCTTTCGTGTGGTGGGGACCGCGATTGCTTTATTTTTCGGTGTGAGCCGGATGCAGGGGCAGCAGCCTCCAAAGCCGCCGCCAGCCGCGGAAGAGGACGAGGACGAGAACCCGTTTGCTCCGGAGCCGGCTCCGGCGCTGCCGTCGGGGATGACGGGGTCGGATGCGAACGATCCGCGCGCCAAGCTGACGCCGGGGCTGTATGACGCCGGCGAAGCGTCGATGGGCATCAAGCATCTCCTGCTGCTCAAAAAACCTGACGCGTTTCAGCTGGGGGCCTCTGATCCCGATGATCCGAAGGTGCAGAAGATGCTTGGCCAACTCCGCGTGGGCAACGCCTCGAAGATGCCAAAGCCGATGCAGCTGGTGGTCGCGCAGCTGGCTTTCGGGAACTCGGACTTTGCGTTCCAGGGCAACCACCTGTTCCAGGGGAATTTTTATGGCCTGAGTATCTATGACATCTCCAATCCGGCGAACACCACGTTGCTGACTTCGCTGGTTTGCCCGGGCGGGCAGGGTGATTTGTCGGTCTACAAAAACCTGCTGTTCATGTCGGTAGAGATGCCGAATGGACGCCTGGATTGCGGCGTGGAAGGCTTTCCGGCGGATCCTCCGCCGCCCGCAGGGGAAGAAAAAAAGAAAAAAGCCCCGCCGCCAGCGCAAAAAGACCGTTTCCGTGGTGTGCGGATCTTCGACATTTCCGACATCAGGAATCCGAAGCAAGTGGCTGCGGTGCAGACGTGCCGCGGATCGCATACTCATACTCTGTTGGTAGACCCCAACGACAAAGACAATGTTTACATCTACGTGTCGGGCACATCGTTTGTGCGTCAGCCGGAAGAACTGGCTGGGTGCTCCGGTGAAAAGCCGGACAAGGACCCGAATACGGCGCTGTT
>Ga0137409_10005532_pt1 | contig 13167 bp, 12 predicted proteins | sample CZODoug1_16funga_FD_122059 | JGI IMG/M metagenome (GOLD analysis project Ga0137409, IMG submission 122059) | Vadose zone soil fungal communities from Angelo Coast Range Reserve, California, USA - CZODoug1_16fungal (Hybrid Assembly) | ecosystem: Environmental > Terrestrial > Soil > Vadose zone...
TAGAATCGAATGGATCGTGCTGAAGCCCTAGGAGGAAATCATGCGCCGTCTCATGCTGCTCGTCGCTCTGCTGCCGTTTACCGTGCTCCGGGCCCAGGAAACCGCGTCCGACACGCTGCTCACCGTCAATCATTACCTCGACTGGGAACAGGTCGCCGATCCGCAGGTCTCGCCCGACGGCGCGCAGATCCTGTACACGCGTCGCTGGGTCAACCAGGTCGAGGACCGCTGGGATTCAGGGTTGTGGATCATGAACGCCGACGGCTCGCGCAACCGCTTCCTGGTGAAGGGCTCCAACGCGCGCTGGTCGCCCGACGGCACGCGCATCGCGTATTTCGCCGACGGTGAGCCGAAAGGGACGCAGGTTTTCGTCCGCTGGATGGACGCGGAGGGCGCGACCTCGCAGGTCACGCACGTCACCGAGACTCCCGCCAATCTCACGTGGTCGCCGGATAGCCGGTCGGTCGCGTTCACGATGCTGGTGAAGAGCGAGACGCCGTGGAAGATCAGCATGCCCGCCGCGCCGGAAGGCGCGAAGTGGACGCCGGCGCCGCGCATCGTGGATCGCCTGCATTACCGTCGCGACCGCACCGGCTATATCGAGCAAGGGACGACCCAGATCTTTCTGGCGCCGGCCGAAGGCGGGACACCTCGTCCGCTCACCGCTGGCGATTATGCCACCAGCGAGCTGGGCGGCTCGGGGCCGAATTACGATTGGACACCGGACGGGCGCACGATCGTCTTCGACGGCCTGCGCGAAGCGGATGCGGACTACCGCTACCGCGAGTCATATCTGTATGCCGTGGACGTAAAGAGCGGCGCCGTGCGGCAGCTCGTCAGCAAGAAAGGCGGCTGGACGGGCCCGGTCGTCTCACCCGACGGGCGCAGCGTAGCCTTCACCGGCCACGAGTACGGCACGTTTTCCTATCGCGCCGACGAGGTCTGGGTGATCGGCATCGACGGCACCGGCCTCCACTCCTTGACGTCGTACGACCGCGACCCCGGCACCGTGCGCTGGAGCCCGGACGGCAGCGGTGTCTTTTTCTCGTTGGGCGAGCAAGGCACCAGCAACGTGTACTTCGCCGGCATCCGCGGCGGCAACCGGCGGGTGACGGACGGCGTCCAGACGCTGTCGCTGACTTCGGTATCGCGCGACTTCACCGGCGTCGGCGTCCGCTCGGACCCCGACGAGCCCGCCGACATCGCGCGCTTCAATCTGCGGCGCGCGCAGCCGATCACGCGGCTCACCAGCGTGAACGCCGACGTGCTGCAGGGCATTCGGTTGGGCACGGTGGAAGAGGTGTGGTACGCCTCCACCGGCGGAACGAAAGTTCAGGGTTGGATTATCAAGCCGCCGGGATTCGATGCGACGAAGAAGTATCCGCTCATCATGGAGATCCACGGCGGCCCGCACGCCATGTACAACGTGGGATTCAGCTATCAGCTCCAGAACTTCGCGGCGAACGGCTATGTCGTGCTGTACACGAACCCGCGCGGCAGCACCGGCTACGGCAGCAGCTTCGGAAATGCGATCGAGCGTGCCTACCCCAGCGTGGATTACGACGATCTCATGGCCGGCGTCGATACGGTCGTACGCCGCGGATATGTCGACACGCAGCGCATGTACGTCGGTGGCTGCTCGGGTGGCGGCGTGCTGTCCAGCTGGGTCATCGGGCACACGACGCGGTTTGCGGCGGCGGCGGTGCGCTGTCCGGTGATCGACTGGATGAGCATGGCGGGGCAGACGGACGTGCCGCTGTTCACCTACGGCTTCTTCGACGCGCCGTTCTGGGAAAAACCGGATCAGTGGATCAAGCAGTCATCGCTCGCGTACGTCGGCAACGTGAAGACGCCGACGTTGCTGATGACGGGCGAGCTGGATCTGCGGACCCCGATGCCCCAAACGGAGGAGTACTACTCGGCGCTGAAGATGCTCAAGGTTCCGGTGGTGATGCTGCGCTTCAGCGGCGAGTATCACGGCACGTCGTCCAAGCCGTCGAACTTCCTCCGGACGCAGCTCTACATGATGAGCTGGTATCAGAAGCACCGGCTGGGGAGCGACGCGGCGGCGAGCAGTGGAGATGGCCAGCGCTAGCCTGACGATGCGCTTCCCCCACTCCCACCGGATGCTGTGGTTGGGGCTGGTGCTGGCCGCCTGCGACCGGCTGCCAACAGAGCACCGTCTTCCTCCGCCGCAGTCGTTCAGCGCCAGCCCTGACGTGTGGAGCGGCGGCGAGCTCACCATCACGTCCCAGGGATTCGCCGCTGAATCTCTCCCTGTCGTCGTGCTCGATAACCAATTCCTCGGCGTGCGTCGCGTGGATGACACGACCGTCGTGGCGTCGGCCCCTGATCGTCCGGGGCCGCATGCGCTGCGTGTGGTGGCGAGTGGTGTGGACCAGCGCGCGGTCGTCGTGCAGTTGCGCGGATTTGTGGATCGGGTGGAAGGACCGCTGCTCAGTGGGCGTACCGAGCCGGGCCGTGACGTTCGCTATCTGTTCGGCAGCGGACCGACCGGACTGCGTCGCTGGAACATCCGCACCAACAAAGCGATCGACCTAGGGGACACGGTGCACGCGGTCAGCTGCACGCGGGGCGTAGGGCCGGGACCCACGATCGGGGATCTCGTGCTCGAGAGCGACGGCTGCGACAGCGGACGGTGGCTCGTATGGCATACCGAGCCGCTGTACCCGATGACCGACACCGCGTCCGCGCTGACGATGTATTTCGTTGCGGTGCTCAAGGCCGGGCGCTGGGTGATCGCCCGCAACGCCGAGTTTACGGTGAACGCCTGCGACAGCGTTGCATGCTCGAGCGAGTCGCTGCGACCGGGGCGATCGATGTCGTCCGCTCACCGCGCGGCGATCGCGCCGTGCTCCTCGCGGGCACGATCGGCGACGCTGCGGGCGCCCCCGTGGTGGACGTGAATCTCGGGAGAGTAGGGTTTCGGGTAGCGGGCTTGAGCGCCGCGCACGGCGGGGCATTCTCCAGCGCGGGCGATACGCTGTATCTCGCCGGAACCTCAGCGAGTGCGTTCGCGCTCGTCGCGATCAATGCCGCGGATGGCCAGTCCCTGGCCACGCGCCCGCTCGATTTCTCGCCGTGCGCGGTCGGACTCGATCAAGCGCGGCCGTGGCTCTACGTTGCCGGCGTGAATCCGACATCCGGGCAGTCGTTGCTTCAGGTGTTCGATCGTCGGACGATGGATGCGATCACGACGTTGCACGTCACGACCGATATCCCGTACGGTCACGCTCTGTGTCGCATCATGCCCAATCCCGTCGAGCATCGCGTGTACGTGGCCGAAACCTGGGCGGGTGAGCACAACGCCAGCGCGCACGCGCAACTCTACACGTTCGAGACACCACCTTAGGGCATGATTTCGACGATCTTGATGGTGCCGCCGGTGGGGACCCCCGCGCGAACGTACCCGATCGCGTAGGGATACTGGCGGACATAGGCGAGCACGTCGTCATCGGAGTCGCGCTCGGGTGGGGCGACGGCGATCCCCGCGAATGTCTGTTGCTGCCACCACGTCTGCACCGACGCGATGGTGCGCTGGTGGATCTGTTTGGTGAACGAGCGGCGCACGGGAGAATCGGCTCCCTGATCGACCGGCAGCACGGGCTGATGATTGTCCCACTGCGTCACTTTTCGCAGGAAGATCTTCGACACCTGATCGCGCGTGAGGCGCGCGATGGGATTCGAGACGTTCACGACGAGACGATAGGGGACGTCCTGCGCGCGCAGTATAGTAGAAGGCGGCAGCGCGAGCAGCAGCAGGAGCGACCAACGTGCCCGTGGCTTCATGCGGCGGAGCTTATCATGGTCCGCCACAAACGGGCTGTGATCTGCGACCAAGACTTCTGACGGAGCCGTCATCATGACCCCCGAACTGCAAGCGATGCTCGACCAAATCGAGGCCATCAAGCTGGCAGGGCAGGCAGTCTCGGTTGGCCTCAGCGAGGCCCAATTCAACTGGCGGCCGGGCTCGGACAGCTGGTCGATCGCCGAATGCCTGCAACACTTGAACGTCGGGGTCACGAAGACGTTGCCGGCGTTCGACCGCGCGATCGGGCAGGGGCGGGAACAAGGCAAAACCGCGCCTGGGCCGTTCCGGTATGGCTGGTTCTCACGCTGGATGGCCGGCTCCATGGAGCCGCCCCCCAAATGGCGCATGAAAACGCCGCGGATTCTGCGGATTCCCGCAGGCAAGACGTATCGAGCGGCGGACATCCTTCCGGAATTCGCCGTCGTGCGCGATCAGCTCGCCCAGCGGGTGCGGCAGGCCGATGGGTTGGACCTGGCACACGTCAGGACGATCTCGCCCGTTAACAGCTTGCTCCGCTTGCCGTTGGGCGCGTATTTCAACTTCATCCTCGCCCACGACCGCCGCCACCTGTGGCAGGCCCGGCAAGTGCGCGACGCCCCCGGATTCGGCACGACCTAGCCAGACAATTCCCAGACAATTCCTGGTTGACACGCCGGAACCCAATGCTACTTTCTTAGCAGTCGATGCTAATTTTTTAGCATCCAACCAGCGAGCGATTGGCAATGTCTAAAGAAACGAATCCCCAGCTGAGCCGTCGTGAACGGGAGATCATGGACGTGATCTACCGCGCAGGCCGCGCCACCGCCGCCGAGGTGCTCGATCAGATCGCCGATCCGCCGAGCTATTCGGCTGTCCGGGCACTACTGCGGGTGCTGGAGGAGAAGGGACATATCCGCCACGAAGAGGATGGCCCCCGCTACGTCTTTCTCCCCACCGTGCCGCTCGAGCGCGCGCGCCAATCCGCGCTCCGCCAACTGCTCCACACCTTCTTCGACGGGTCAACCGAGCAAGCGCTTGCCGCGTTGCTCGACCTCTCGTCCACACGCCTTTCCGATGCGGAGCTGGCCCGTCTGAGCCGGCTCATTGCCGACGCGCGGAAGGAGGGCCGCTGAGATGATTGCGATCCTGATTGATGCCTTCGTCAAGTCGACGGTGCTGCTCCTGCTGGCCGCCGGTGGGACGCTGTTGCTGCGGCGCTCTCCCGCCGCGCTGCGGCATCTCGTCTGGGCGCTCGCCTGTGGTGGCGTGCTCGTGTTGCCCCTCGCGTCGGCATTGCTCCCCAACTGGCGCCTCGCCGGCTGGCCGCGGCTGAACGTTCCCGTCGCGTTCGACGCCGCGCAGGTTGCGACCGAACCGCCCGTTGCCAAGGACACACCGGCGCCCGCTACGCCTGCCGTGCACGAGCCAAGCCCGGCGCCATCGGCGACGATGAACCCGGGTTCCCCCGCCGTTCGCTTCCGCCTGACACCCGATTGGACCGCCTTCGTGCTTCCCATCTGGTTGAGCGGCGTTGCGGCGGTGCTCATTCTGCTCATCGTGGGATTGGCACGGATCGCCTGGCTGGGCCGAACCACCGCGCTCGCGAAGGACGAGACCTGGCTCATGCTGGTCGAAGCGCTGTCGCTCGAGCTCGGCCTCACACGCCATGTCCGGCTGTTGCAGGCACACGGTCCGGCGATGCCGATGACGTGGGGCATCCGCCGGCCGGCCATTCTGCTCCCTGCCGAAGCCGACGCCTGGGACGCCGAGCGTCGGCGCGACGTGCTGTTGCACGAGCTGGCGCACGTGAAGCGGCACGATTTTCTCATCCAGCTGATCGCCCGCATTGCGTGCGCGGTCTACTGGTTCCATCCCCTGGTCTGGCTTGCCGCGACCCGGTTGCGGGAGGAGCGCGAGCGCGCGTGTGACGATCACGTGCTGCGCGCGGGCGCGACACCGTCGGCGTACGCCACGCATCTGCTCGACATCGCGCGCGGCCTGCGGGCGGCGCGCGCCACGTCGCTCGCCAGCGTCGCGATGGCGCGGCCGGCGCAGCTCGCCACCCGCCTGATCGACGTGCTCGACACGCGGCGCTGCCGCGACACGCTGTCGCGACGTTCCGCGATTCCGGCGTGGATCGCCGCGATCGCGGTCGTCGTGCCGCTCGCCGCCGTGGCGCCGCGGGTCGCCGAACCGGGCGGGGCCGGGCTGTCGAGCAAGATCGACACGATGCCGCTGGTCCCCACGCCGCTTCGCACGGTTCGCCGCACGGCACACCCGCAGCGTCTCGTGGTGACCCCCCCCGACACGCTGCGCGGCTGCTCCGGCGAAACGCGGCATTCGCATACCGGCACGTCAATCGAGAACGACGATGTGTCGATCAGCTTCACATTGGGGAACTGCACCGTCAAACTGACCTCGGTTGGCAAGTTCGAGTTCAACGCCGACTTCACCGACGTCGCGTCGCTGGCGAACGGCGGTCAGCTGGTCGTCGAGGTGGACTACGGGGCTCACGACCGCCGCCTCACGATTCGGCGGGGCAGCAGCGGGACGCTCGAGCGTACGTACAAGGAAGACGGCGACGTGCGGCCCTACGATGCCGACGCCAAACGCTGGTTCACCGAGATACTCACCTATCTGTTCCGGCGCACCGGCTACATGGCCGAAGAGCGCGCGCGCTGGATTCTCGATCACAAGGGCATTCAGGCGCTGGTCGACGAGTTCGCCGAGCTCTCCGGCGACTACACGCGGCGCATCTACTACCAGGCCGCGGTCGAAAGCGGCAAGCTCGATGCGGCGGGATACGAGCGTCTGGTCACGCTGGCCGGCCAAACCATCGACAGCGATTACGAGCTCGCCGAGCTGCTGATCGCCGTCTCGAAGACGCAGCCGCTGACGGAACGGATGCAGGCAGGCTTCATCACCGCGGCGAAATCGATCGACTCCGATTACGAGCGGCACCGGGTCCTGACGGCGGCGCTGTCCCGGCAGGGTCTGACACCGGCTGCGGAGGGCGCGATGCTCGACGCAGCGGCCGACATCAACTCCGACTACGAGCTGGCCACGCTGTTGATCGAGGTGAACCACGCCCGTCATATCGATGATGCCGTGCGGCCGGCGTTCTTCAGGGCAGCGAACTCACTGCAATCCGACTATGAGCACCGCCGCGTGCTCAGCGCCGTGGTGCAGCGGGCGGGGACGAGCGCCGCGATGCTCGCCGACGTGCTCACTTCGGCCAAGACGATCAGCTCCGATTACGAGCTGGCGGAGCTGCTGACGGAGGTCGGTGGATCGTACGTGCTCGACGAGGCGCTGCGCCCGGCGTTCTTCGCCGCGGCCAACACGCTCAACTCGGACTACGAGCATGGCCGCACGCTGTTGAGTGTCGTGGAGCACGGCGAAGTCCCGCGTCCGGTGGTGCTCGCGCTGCTCGAGTCGGCGAAGGGCATCTCGTCCGATCACGAGCTCTCCGAGCTGCTGATCGCCGTGATTAGTCGGGTGCGCATGGACGACACGGTGCGCGCGGCGGTGCGCGCCGACGCCGCATCGATCGGCTCGCAGTACGATCGCGGCCGCGTGTACGAAGCGCTGTCCCGCGATTGATCCTGCTCGCGTTGGGCCTCGCGGCGTCGACCGCGCTGCAGGATACGAGCACGGTGCAAACGCACAAACAGGTGCGCGCTACGCGGCTGCATGGCGGCAGCGTTACGCTCGACGGGAAACTCGACGAGCCGGCCTGGGCGCAGGCGGTGTGGATCAGCGACTTCGTCCAGAAACGGCCCCGTGAAGGCGCGCCGCCCAGCGACAGCATGCGCATCGCGATTCTCTACGACGACGCTGCGGTGTATGTGGGCGCGCGGATGTTCAGCCGGGATCCTTCCAAGATTCAGGCACCGCTCTCACGCCGCGACAATACCTTCCAGGCCGAACGCATGTGGGTGTCGTTCGACAGCTACCACGACAAGCGCACCGCATACTCGTTCGGCGTCTCGGCGTCCGCGGTGCGGGCGGACTGGTATCATGCGTCGGATAATGAAAACGACGTGAACTGGGGGTTCGACCCGGTCTGGGAGGCGAAAGCGAACATCGACGCCCTCGGCTGGACCGCGGAGATGCGCATCCCCTTTTCGCAGCTCCGCTTTACGAATCAGCCCGTTCAGGTCTGGGGCTTCAACGCCAATCGCTGGAATCCCGTGACGAGCGAGGACGATTACTGGATCCCGGTGCCCACTAATCGTACGGGATGGTCGTCGTTCATGGGCGAGCTGGTGGGGATCGAAGGCATCAAGCCGACGCGCAGGCTCGAGCTCATGCCCTACGGGGCCGTCGACTCGCGCGTGCTCAGTGACGTCAGCCCGGTCGATCCGTTCAGCGACAAGGCCAACTTCGCGGGCCGCGTCGGGGCGGACCTGAAAATGGGCCTCGGCCCCAACATCACGCTCGATGCGACGGTGAATCCCGACTTTGGTCAGGTCGAGGCCGACCCGGCGTTCGTGAACCTGACGGCGTTCGAGCAGTTCTTCGATGAGCGGCGGCCGTTCTTTACCGAGGGCAATCAGCTGCTGCGCGGCAGCGGTCCGAGCTACTTCTACTCGCGTCGCATCGGACAACGACCGGGATGCGGCGCGGCCACGGGCGACTTCAAGGACTGTCCGCCGAGCGCCACGATTCTCGGAGCGGCAAAGGTGACGGGCCGCCTGGCCTCAGGGATGTCGCTGGGCGCGCTTGCGGCGGTGACGTCGCGCGAGTCCGCGCGAACCTACGACTCGACCGCCAAGACGTTCGGCCGCACCGAGCTGGTACCGCCGGCGGGCTACGGGGTCGTGCGGGTGCAGCAGGAGTTCGGTGCGTCGAAGTCGGTCGTCGGCGTCACCCTGACGACGGTGCAGCGCGACGCCGATCCGGTGCTTGCACGCACGTACGTCAGGAAGGCGTACGCCGGCGGCGCCGACTGGGTGTTGCGTTGGGACCGTGGGGCATACGAGCTGCGTGGGTGGGCCGGGTTCAGCCAGCTGCGCGGCGACACGGCGGCGATCAACCGGGTGCAGCTCTCGCCGGTGCATTATTTCCAGCGCAAAGATGCCAGCTATCTGACGTACGATCCCAAGCGGACCACGTTCACCGGATCGGTCGCGAGTCTGTGGTTCAGAAAGACGAAGGGCAACTGGCTGTACGATGTGCAGTATGGCTGGGAATCACCCTCGTACGATCCCAACGATGCGGGGCGCCTGGGCAACGCCGACGGACGCACCGCGTTTGCGGGGCTCATTTACCGTCAGACCAAGCCCCGCGCCTGGTTTCAGAGCTATAACGCCAACATCAACGCGGTGACGGAATACGATTTCGGTGGCACCCGGCAGTACCTCTTCGCCGAGATGTATGGCGAAGTCGTGTTGAAGAACTTCTGGGATCTGAGCTCGTATGTCGACTTTCAGCCGCGCGCCTTCGACCACTCGGCAACCCGTGGCGGCCCGACGATTGCGACGCCGCAAGGGTGGAACTGGGTCGTCCGCCTGTCCAACAATTTCGGTGCGAAGAACTCATGGGTGGGCCGGGTTTACTACGGCGAGGACGAGCTCGGTGGCGCCACGTACCGGTTGAGCGGAGGGATCTCGATCAGGCCTTCAAGCCGGTTTCAGTTTTCCGCGACGCCCAACTACGTGCGCTGGATCCTCCCGCGTCAGTGGGTGGCGACGCTCGATACGAGCTCGCATGGGCCGGCGGCCACGTATGGATCACGCTACGTCTTTGCGCGGATCGATCAGCCCACTTTCCTGATGGAGCTGCGGGCCAATTACACGATTGGCCCCGACCTCACCGTCGAGCTGTACGGCGAGCCGTTCGCGGCGAGCGGCCGCTATTACGGGCTGGGGGAGCTGACACGACCGCGCACCTTCGATCTGCGCCGCTACGGCACAGCCGGCACGACGATCGCCCGCGATGCGGGCGGTAACTACACGATCACGGACAACGGCGGGGCCGACACGTTCGCGATTCCGAATCCCGACTTCCATGAGCTCTCGTTCCACAGCAATGCCGTGCTGCGCTGGGAGTGGCGGCCGGGGAGCACGTTGTATCTGGTCTGGGCGCAAAACCGCAGCGGCTCGCGGGCGCAAGTCCGCGGCGTGGGGTTCGGGGACCTCTACGACTCCTTCCGCGCGAAGGGGGACAACTTCTTCGCGCTGAAGGTGAGCTACTGGATTCCCGTCAATTAGAGCTCTGGGCGTCCGTTTCCATTTCCAGCAGCGCCTCTTTTCGCTCCGCACCCCACCGATATCCGCCCAGGTCGCCGTCCTCTCGCACCACCCGGTGACACGGGATGATCAACGCGGCGGGGTTCGTCGCGCACGCCCGAGCCACGGCGCGCGCTGCCTTCGGCTGCCCAATCTGCTTGGCGACTTCCGCGTAGGTGCGGGTCTCCCCAAATGGGATCCGCTGCAGCTCCTGCCACACGCGCCGCTGGAATGCGGTTGCGCGGATATCGAGCGGTAAGTCGAGATGCGGCTCGCGACCGTCCAGATACGAGAGAATCGCGTCAACGAACCCCGCGAGTTTTCCGCCTTTCTCGTGCTGCACGCGGGCAGCGTCAAACTCCGTGCGCAGATCGGCTTCGAGCTTCGCGTCGTGGTCACCCAGCATGACCCGGCACACGCCCCGCTCCGTGGCGGCGACGAGTAGCCGGCCCAGGGACGTCGGGACGGTCACGAAGGCGATGTCGATCCCGGTGCCACCGCGGGCATACGTCGCGGGAGTCATGCCGAGTTGCGCATGGGTCCGCTCATACACGCGGCTCGAGGAGCCGTAGCCGGCTTCGTACAATGCGGGGCTCACTGATTTCCTCCGTTTCAGCTCGTGTTTGAAGCGCGCGACGCGGCGCGCGTCGGCGTACGCGCGCGGCGTAATGCCGAGGACGCGCTTGAAGGCGCGCGCCAGGCGGTGCGGCTCCGTTGCCGGCGTCTGGCCGGCGTCGAGTGCCCGGCACGCCTCGCGTACGAGGGCGACCGCGGGATCGCTGACCGCGACGTCGGCGGGATGGCAGCGGCGGCAGGCGCGGAACCCTTCGCGCTCTGCCGCTTCGGGAATGGGGAAGAACGTCACCTGTGTGCGCCGCGGCCGGCGGCTGGCGCAGGAGGGACGGCAATAGATGCCGGTAGAACGGACGGCGTACACGAACGCCCCGTCGAACCGCCGATCTCTTGCCATCACCGCCTGCCAGCGCTGCGTGGGACTCATGACGGACAACTTAGCGCGAGTGCCCACCGTGGTTCTATCCGCTTTTTGCGCTCAAATCATCGTTTCTGCAATCTGCCTCGGTCTGCACTGCTTGCGGGCCCCAACTGCACTGTTATACTGTACCGCTACACCGAATGTGAGGCCTTGACGCGTGTTTCACGGCATCGATCCTCGGAGCCCCATTCCGCTCTACGTTCAGATCGCTGAGCGCGTACGCCTGGCCATCGCTACTGGCGCGCTTGGCACCGCGGCCTCCCTGCCGTCGGTGCGTCAACTGGCTGCTGAGTTGCGCGTCAATCCCGCGACGATCACCCAGGCTTATCGCGATCTCGAAGAGCAAGGATTCGTGGAGATCCGCCACGGCGCTGGTACGTTCGTGCGTGAGCTGGCGCCGGGTCGTCGCGCGCGGGAGCGTTCGCAGCAAGCCGCCGTGCTGGTGCGGAAGCTCCTCGGCGAGGCGCGGCGCTCCGGCGTCTCGCTTCAGGAACTGCACCGGGCGCTTGAGACAGAGTTGGGAGCGAAAACGACATGAGCGACGCCATTCTCATCGAGCGTCTGCATTATCGCGCAGGAAAGACATTTGAGATCCGAGAGCTCGATCTCCACGTGCCTGCGGGGTCGATCTACGGGTTCCTCGGCCCGAACGGCTCCGGCAAGACCACTACGATTCGACTCATCCTCGGCCTGCTGCGGCCGTTGAGCGGTCGGATCACCGTCCTCGGCGATCCGATGCCGGAGCAGCATGCCCGCGTCCTCGCCCGCATCGGCTATGTGCCAGAACAACCGCACCTCGATGCGACGCTGACCGTCCGTGAGCTCATCCAATTCCAGTCCGCTTTCTATCCCCGCTGGGATCGGGCGCGCGCGGACGAACTGGTCCGGCGCTTCGAGCTGGAAGGCGACCAGCTTTTCGGGCGGCTCTCAAAAGGGCAGAAAGCCAAGCTGATGATCCTACTGGCGCTCTCTCAGTGCGGGGAGCTGCTCGTCTTGGATGAGCCCACGGATGGACTTGACCCTGTCGTGCGCCGCGATATCCTGAGCGCGCTTCTGACGTATGTGTCCGAGCGCCGCGCGACGATTTTCATCTCCAGTCATCTGGTGCACGAGCTGGAACGGGTGTGCGACTGGGTTGCCGTGATGGACGACGGTCGTCTGATCACGGAGGCGCCGATGGAAAAACTCAAGGGCGGTACCAAGCGGCTCGTCGTGATGGACGCACCGGCCGAAATCGTCGACGCGCCGTTCCGCGTCCTGACGCGCGAGTCCGCGAACGGTGCCGGTGCCGGTGAGAACTGGGTCGTCGGTGATTGGGAGCCGGCCATGACGTCGTACTTCGAGGGAGTGGGCGCATCCGTGCGCGAAGTGATCGACCTCGATCTCGAGGATGGATTCGTCGAGCTGTTGCGCAGCTTCCGGGACGTGAAGGGGGGGGCACGCCGATGATCGCCATGTTCCGCGCAGTCCTGTACGCCCAGTGGAAGTGGTCGCGGCTCATCGTCGTCCTGGGAACAGTCGCGGCTTTTGCGATTCCGCTGCTGTCGCTGCAAGGCGCCGCGCGGGCTGATCGCGGTGCTCTGCAAGCGCAGGAGCTGCTTCGGGCCGTGCAGTCGTGGGGGACATTGTATCCGCTGCTCGCGACCGCACTCGGTCTTCTAACGGCGATGGCGGCATGGGCCGCCGACCACCGTGGGCGTCATATCCATGCGCTCACGTTGCCAATCGAGCGGTGGCGATACGTACTGTTGCGGTTTGGAGCTGGATTCGTGCTCCTCGCGGCGCCCATCGCGGCGGTCCTCATTGGCTCGTCCCTCGCGGTGCTCACCGCCACCTTGCCGCCCGGATTACAAGCGTATCCGATCGCGTTGGCTGTCCGGTTCGCGTTCGCGGTCTTTGTCGCCTACGCCGTGTTCTTTGCCGTGTCCGCGGGAACGGCTCGCACTGCGGGCATCATCCTCGGCGTCATTGCCGCGGCGGTCCTCGTTCAGGTGGTCGCCAGCATCGCCAACCTCGATGTCAACCTCTTTGCGGCCGCGCAGACTGTGCTGTTACTCGGTCCGGGGCCACTCGCCGTCTTTACGGGGCGATGGATGCTGGTGGATGTCTAGACTCCTCGGGCTGGTGGT
>Ga0137409_10005533_pt1 | contig 13166 bp, 14 predicted proteins | sample CZODoug1_16funga_FD_122059 | JGI IMG/M metagenome (GOLD analysis project Ga0137409, IMG submission 122059) | Vadose zone soil fungal communities from Angelo Coast Range Reserve, California, USA - CZODoug1_16fungal (Hybrid Assembly) | ecosystem: Environmental > Terrestrial > Soil > Vadose zone...
CGACGGCGCGCATCACGTTCGTCGCGGTGCGTGGCTCGGCGCGCCGCCTCGTCACCGGCATGCTCGCCATCAACGAGCCGGCCCGCGTCCAGCGCGTGTTCCCCGCCTACACGCGCTGACGCCCGATGGCCGGCGCCCACGCGGTCGTGCTGGTGGTGCCGGCGGCGATCTACTTCCTGTCCTACTTCCACCGGGTCGCGCCGGGCGTGGTGGCCGCCGATCTCATGCAGGCGTTCTCGATCACCGCGGCGTCGCTCGGCGTGCTCGCGGCGATCTATCCGTACGTGTTCGTCGCGATGGCGTTCGTCCCCGGAAGCCTCGTCGAGACGCTCGGGCGCCGAACGCTCCCGCTCGTCGTGTGCACGGCCCTCTACGTCGTGTGCTGGATCGCTCTCGTTGCGCCCCTCGGGCTGCGGCCGTCGATCGCGATGCTCGGGCCCTTGTTCTTCGTCATGGGGCTCGCCGCGAGCAGCTTGATCCTCGTCTGGTCGTGCGTCCGCGAGGTGAACGACCCCGCGCACGTCGGGATCGTGATCGGCTTCTGCAACGCGCCCATCTTCCTGGCGTTCGGGTTACTCCAGTGGCTGCTGGGCGCGATCCTCGACGCGAGCTGGGTGGGCCTGGAGACGGCCGGCGTGCGGATCTATCCAGAAGGGGGCTATCGGGCCTCATTCGGCGTATGTTTGGCACTGGCGGCGGGCTCGCTGGCGATGGCCCTGCTGGTGACCGAGACCCGGTGTCGCAACATCTGGGGGCGTGCAGCTCACTGAGACGGGAAAGAAGGAGACGCGCCATGGCCAAGACCACTCAGCTCGTCCTATCACTCAAGTCGAAAGTCGGCGTCCTGGCCGGCATCAGCCGCACACTGGCCGACGCTCGCGTCAACATCCTTTCGCTGTCGGCTGCCGAAGCGGCGGGCCGCGGGAAGATCCGAATGACCGTCAGCAACCCGGTCGTCGCGAAACGCGCGCTGCGCAAGTCGCGCGTGCGCTTCATCGAAGAAGTTGCGTTCGCCAAGCGCGTGCGCAACAAGCCCGGATCGCTGGCGCGGCTCGTCGAGAAGCTGGCGCGCGGGCGCGTCAACATTCGGTCCGCCTACGCTACTACTGCTGGTCGTGGTGGGGCTACCGTCGTCATTACCGTCGGCAACGCCGCTAAGGCTCGCAAGATTATCGGTTCATAGCTGCTCGGCGGCGGGGAAGAGCGGTGGATGGCGGCGGGGGTCGCGCGACCACGCGGCACGCGTCCGCTGCCGCTTGGAGGAAACGGATCGCTGCGACCCCCGCCGCCATCCACCGCCCTTCCCCGTCTCCCGTTCTCTCTGGTCGTAGCTTGTGTGCTTCTCGGGATTGGCGCGGAACCGCGCGTCCCTCGCGCACGGAGGTACAGCGTGCGGGCCCGTTGGGGTCGCGAGCGTAGCGTCGAGAGGCGAGTTGTTGCCGGCTCCGCGCTGGCTCGACGGGATGCGGGGCGCGGGGAGTTAGCGGAGGGCGCGGAAGAAGGCGCGGATGTCGGTGGCCAGGGCTTCGGGTTCTTCGAGGGCGGCGAAGTGGCCGCCGGCGCGCATCGTGGTCCAGCGCTGGATGTTGTAGGCGCGCTCGGCCCACGCCCGCGGCGGTAGCAAGATCTCGCGGGGGAACGCGGCGTAAGCCGTCGGCACCGTGACGCGCGTGCCGTCCGGGATGGGCCACGGACGGTGGAAGCGCGCGTAGTAGGGCCAGAACGAGGAGTTGATCGCGCCGGTCACCCAGTAGAGCGTCACGTTCGTCAGCAGCGTGTCCTTCGAGAAGCGCCGCTCGACGTCGCCGTCACAGTCGCTCCACGTCCTGAACTTCTCCACGATCCACGCCGCGAGCCCGACGGGCGAATCGCTGAGACCGTAGGCGAGCGTCTGCGGCTTCGTCCCCTGGATCCACTGGTAACCCGCTTCCTCACGCTGCCAGTGCTGGAGCTGTTTCATGTACGCGCGTTCCTCGTCGGTCGGCGCGTCGGGCAGCGTCGCGTTACGGCGAACCGCCAGCAGGTTCACGTGGATGCCGGCGAGACGCTCCGGATACTGGAGCCCGAGTCGCGACGTGACGAAAGCGCCCCAATCGCCCCCCTGGGCCGCGTAGCGACGATAACCGAGGACGTCGCCCATGAGACGCGCGAAGACGTCGGCAATCTCCTCGACGCCGAAGCGCGGCTGGTTCGGGCGAAACGAGAAGCCGTAGCCCGGCAGCGAGGGCGCCACGACCGTGAAGGCGTCGGCCGGATCGCCGCCGAAGCGCGCCGGATCGGTCAGCATCGGAAGGAGCCGCTCGAATTCTACGATCGAGCCGGGCCAGCCGTGCGAGAGCAGGAGCGGCATGGGTGCGGGACCCACGCCGGGCTCGTGGATGAAGTGCAGATCGATCCCGTCGAGCTCGACGGTGAACTGACGGAGCGTGTTCAGCCGCGCCTCGTGCACGCGCCAGTCGTAGCGCCTGCGCCAGTACTCGACCAGCTCCTTCATGTACGCGACGCTCGTGCCGTACCGCCAGCCCGCGTCCGGAGGCTCGTCGGGCCAGCGCACGCGGTCGAGGCGGGCGCGCAGATCGGCGAGGACGTCATCGGGCACCTTGATCGTGAATGGACGCGGCGTCATGCGGGCTTGCCTCCCGGCTTCGCGGCCTCGACCCACTCCTGCCAGGCGTCCGGCGCGTGACCGATCGCCACGCGGCCGCCGTACCGCACGAGCGGAGTGCGGAGCAGGCGCGGCTCGGTCAGCGCGCGCTCGAGCAAGCGCTCGGGCGAGTCGAGGGCGACGCGCAGACCGAGCGCCTTGTAGCGGGCACCCTCGCGATCGATCAGGGCGCCGGCGCCGAATCTCCCGACGAAGCGTCGGAGCTCGCCGCGCGCCGCCGGACGCTCCTGCAGGTCGACGAAGTGGACGGGGACACCGCGCTCCTTGAAGAAGCGCTGCGCCTTGCGCGTGTCCTGGCAATCGGTGAAGCCGAAGATCTGCGCCTGGATCGTCGTCACGACACCGGCTCCCCGGACGGCGGGTCGCCCGGCGCTTCCTCGGCGAGCCGCGCGAGGCGGTCGCGCAGCGCCCGCCAGGCGCTCTCCGGAACCGGCTGCACGCCCGGGTTCCGGACGCCGCCGACGCGCGGACCGTGGAAGTCGGAGCCGCCGGTCGCGACGAGGCCGAGCCGCGAGCACATCTCCCGATACGCCGTGATCTGCCCCGAGGAGTGCTCCGGGTAGAACGCCTCGATGCCGAGAAGCCCGGCCTCGACCAGCTCGGGAATCAGCTCGTCGCGGTTCGCGAGCCCGGGATGGGCGAGCACCGGCACGCCCCGCGCGCAGCGGATGATCCGGACGGCCTCGACCGGCGTGAACCGCTTGCGCGGCACGTTCGCCGGGCCGTTCAGCGAGAGGTACCGGTCGAACGCCTCGCGGACCGACTTCACGTAGCCGCGGTCGACCATCACCTGCGCCACGTGCGGGCGGCCGGCCGAACCCTCCTTCACGAGGGCAAACACCTCGTCGGGCTCGATCGGCATGCCGAGCTCGGCGAGCCGCGCGGCGATCCGGTGGACACGCTGCCGTCGCTCCCGCCGCTGCGTTGCGAGGAACTCCTGGAACCACGGCGCCTCCCAGTCCAGGCAATACCCGAGCACGTGGACCTCGGCGCCGGGCACGTCGCAGTTGATCTCGAGGCCCGGGACGATCTCGAGCGCCGCGAGGCGCTGCGCCTCGTCCATCGCCTCCCGGACGCCGCTGGTGGAATCGTGGTCGGTCACCGCGAGCACGCGGACGCCGTGGCGCGCGGCCAGTCGCACCAGCTCGCGGGGCGCCAGGGTGCCGTCGGACGCGGTCGTGTGCGAGTGCAGATCGACCGCGGCGCCCACCGCTAGTCGCCCAGGTAGGTCAGGACCGTGCGGACCGCGAATCCAGTGGCGCCTTTGGGCCCGAGCGGCAGATCCTTCTCGGTGAACGCCGGCCCCGCGATGTCCAGGTGCGCCCACGGTGTCTTGCCCGCGAACTCCTTCAGGAAGAGCCCGGCCGTGATCGCCCCGCCGCCGCGCGGACCGACGTTGTTGAGGTCGGCGACCTCGCTCTTGAGATTGTCGCGGTACTCGTCGATCAGCGGGAGCTGCCAGAGCCGCTCGCCCGCGGCTTCCGCGGCCCTCATGAGGCGATTCGCCAGCGCCTGGTTGTTCGTCATGAGCCCCGAGCACAGCTGGCCGAGCGCGATGACGCAGGCGCCGGTCAACGTCGCCATGTCGATGATCTCCTCGGCCTGGATGTTCGTGTTGGCGTAGCACAGCCCGTCGGCGAGCGTCAGGCGCCCCTCGGCGTCCGTGTTGCCGATCTCGATCGTGGTGCCGTTCATGGCGCGCAGCACGTCGCCGGGTCGAATCGCCGAGCCCGACGGCATGTTCTCGGTCGCCGCGATCAGCCCATGAACCTCGGCCGCGGGCTTGAGCGCCGGCAGCGCGCGCATGATGCCCAGCACGGCCGCGGCGCCCGCCATGTCGTACTTCATGCGCAGCATACCGTCGGGCGGCTTGAGATCGAGCCCGCCGGAATCGAACGTGATCCCCTTGCCGATGAGGACGATCTTCTTGCGCTTGCGACCCGCGGCCGGCCGGCCGGATGGGCTGTACGTCAGGTGGATGAACTTCGGCGGCTGCTCGCTCCCGGCGGCGACGCCGAGGAACGCGCCCATCCCCATCTTCTGGCATTCGGCCTGCTCGAACACCTTCACCTCGATACGCGACTCTTTCCCCAGCTCGGTGGCGGCGCGCGCGAGATCGGTCGGGTGCAGCTCGTTGGCGGGCGCGTTGATCAGGTCTCGCGCGAACGACGTCGCCAGCGCGAAGCTCTCCCCACGCTGCATGCCGTCGCGCGCCTCGCGCGCGCGGCGCGCGTCGGGCTCGACCAGGCGGAGCTCGTTGACGGTCTTGTCGGCCTTCTCGCGCTTGTAGCGGTCGAAGTGGTAGGTGCCGAGGATGGCGCCCTCCACGACGGCCTGCGCCCGCTGCCGCGCCGTGAGCCGGTCACCCAGCACTTCCGCGGCGACCGTACGCGCGCCGAGATCGCGGGCCCGGCGCACCGCCGCCGCGGCCGCCCGGCGCAGGACCTCGGCGGTCGTCTCGGTCCGCGGGCCGAGCCCGGCGACGACGATGCGCCGGCCGTCGGCGTGTGCGTGCGTGACCTGCCCCGCCTTCCCCGAGAACTTCTCGGCGTCGAGCACCCGCTTGAGCTGGCCCTGCGCGGCGCGATCGAGGCGCGCCAGCCGCTCCGGCAGCTTCGTCTCGCCGACGTAGAGACCGACCACGAGCGCGTCGGCCGGGACCTCTTCGAGCCGCTTGGTGACGATCTCGACTTTCACCCGCGCGTTCCTCCTCTCAGCGCCTCGGCTCGCCGGATCATGTCCAGGAGGCCCTGGGTCGTGTCGAGCTCGGCCAGGCGGCCGATCTCGAACCACCGCGCCTCGGCGGCGTCGTCCCCCGCCTCGACGTCCAGCGAATCGGGATACGCCAGATAGTCCACCAGCACGTAATGATAGCGAACGCGACCCGCGTCATCTTTCACGACGCGATCGATGACCCCGGCCACGTCGACGATCCGGATCTTGATCCCGCACTCCTCGAGGATCTCGCGCGCGATGGCCTCGCGGGTGCTCTCGCCCAGCTCGACGAGGCCGCCCGGCAGGCTCCACTTCCCGAACGACGGCGCCTTGCCGCGCCGCACGAGCAGCACCTTGTCGTCATGGAGGATGACGGCACCGACGCCGACCCGCGGATAGTCGGGATACTCGCGGCTCACGCAGGACCCGTCAGCCAGGCGGCGGTGGCGTACCTGTCGCGCACGAGGCGCTCGACGGTCGTGACCTCGGCCGCGTCGAGCCCGTCGGGGCGGAGGTCGAGCCCGTGCTCGCGCTCGAACGCCGCCGCGAGCGCCGCCGCCGCGTCGTCGAACTTGGGTCGGTGACCGAGCGCGGATTCGAGCGTCGTCAGGCTGGCGAGCGGATCATCGGTCGTCGGGAAGATCTCGGCGAGGCGGGCTGCGTCCACGCCGAGCAGGATCGAACCGTGCTGGAGAAACGTGCTGCCGTAGCGGCGCTGGGCGCTCCCGACGAGCTTGCGCCCGTGAAGCTCGATCTCGCAGCTGCCGGTGCGCGCGAAGCAGAACGCGGGGGTCGGCTCGTCGCCGCGCGCGACGCCCACCATCTCGACCGGAGCGCCGAGCGCGCCGAGCCCGGCAGCCAGCGCGCGCCCGATCCACTGATAGCTGTGCAGGAGGTCGCGCGCGCCGCCGCCGATGTCGTCGGCCGCCGCGACAACGCTGTACGTCAGCTCACGCTCCGGACCGTCGTGGTAGATCGCGCTGCCACCGGTGAGGCGCCGCACGAGCCCGACGCCGAGGCGTCGGCACGCCGCCGCGTCCACGTGCGCGTCGAGCGGCTGGCCGTAGCCGAGCGAGACGGTCGGCGGCGCCCAGGCGAAGAAGCGGAGCGTCGGCGGCGAGGCGCCCGCCCGCCGTCCGAGCCAGACCGCCTCGTCGATCGCCATGTTGGTGGCGCCGTCGGTGGGCTCGGTCACGAGCAGCCGCCAGGTCCGGACGCGCTGGCTGTCGGTCACGGCCCTTAGCATCGCACGAGACCGCCGTCAGAGCCCGGCGTCACCGAGCCGGCGCGTGTAGACCGCGAGGTCGGAGGCCGAGAAGCAGCAGAAGACGACCTCCTGGATCGCGGCGAACTCCGGCACCGCGGATCGGACGGCCCTCACCGCAACCTCCGCGGCGGCCTCCATCGGATAGCCGAAGACGCCGGTGCTGATGCTCGGGAAGGCGAGCGTCCGGATGCCGTTGGCCGCGGCGACCTCGAGCGAGCGCCGGTAGCACGAGGCGAGCATCTCGGGCTCGCCGCCGGTGCCGTCGCGCCAGATCGGACCGACGGTATGGATGACGAACTTGGCCGGCAGCCGGTAGCCCCTGGTGAGCTTGGCGTCACCGGTCGGGCAGCCGTGGAGAAGACGGCACTCCTCGAGCAATTGCGGGCCGGCGGCGCGATGAATCGCGCCATCGACACCGCCGCCGCCGAGCAGCGACGAGTTCGCCGCGTTGACGATGGCGTCGATCGCGAGGGTGGTGATGTCGGCGTGAACGGCGCGAAGCCTGGCTAGCCCCGGCGTGTCCACTTCAGATTGGGCTCGCGCGCGGCCTTGGTCTGATCGAGCCGGCGCACCGCGGTGGTCACCGGCGCCTCGTGGATCGGCGCGCCATTGGTCTCGGCCTCGCGCGCGATCTGGATCATCGCGTCGCAGAATGCGTCGAGCGTCTCCTTCGCCTCGGTCTCGGTCGGCTCGATCATGAGCGCTTCCTCGACGATCAGCGGGAAGTAGGTCGACGGCGCGTAGAAGCCGAGGTCGAGCAGACGCTTGGCGATGTCGGTCGCGGTGACGCCGAGCTTCTTCTGGCGCCGGGCCGACAGCACGCACTCGTGCATGCAGGGGCCGGGGACGGCGACGTCGTAGTCCGCCTCCAGCCGCTTCATGATGTAGTTCGCGTTCAGGATCGCGTTGTCGGAAACGGACCGGAGGCCGTCGGGTCCCATCGTGCGGATGTAGGTGTAGGCGCGGACGAGCATCCCGAAGTTGCCCCAGAACGCCTGGAGCTTGCCGATCGAGCTCGGCCGCTTCCAGTCGAGCGCGTATTCGTCGCCGTCCTTCGTGACGACCGGCACCGGCAGGAACGGCTCGAGGTGCGCCTTGACGCCGACCGGCCCGGCGCCGGGCCCGCCGCCGCCGTGCGGTGTCGTGAAGGTCTTGTGGAGATTGAAATGGCAGACGTCGAACCCGAGGTCGCCCGGGCGCGCGATGCCGAGAATCGCGTTCAGGTTGGCGCCGTCCATGTAGACCTGCACGCCCTTGGCGTGGCAGAGCTCGGTGATCTCGACGATGCGCGGCTCGAACATGCCGAGCGTGTTGGGCACCGTGATCATGAACGCGGCCACGTCGGTGTCGAGGGTGCGCGTCAGCGCGTCCACGTCGACCTCGCCGTTGGGCAGCGACTTCACCTCGACGACCTCGTAGCCGGCGATCGCCGTGGAGGCCGGATTGGTCCCGTGCGCCGAGTCGGGCACGAGCACCTTCGTCCGCTTCTCGCCCCTCGAGTGGTGGTACGCGCGGATCATCAGGACGCCGGCCAGCTCGCCCTGGGCGCCGGCCGCAGGCTGGAGCGAGACGGCGTCCATCCCGGCGATCTCGGCGAGGTCCTGCGCCAGCTCGTGCATCAGCTGGAGCGCGCCCTGCGTCAAAGCCTCGGGCGCCAGCGGATGGACCTTGGCGAAGCCGGCCAGGCGCGCCATGTCCTCGTGGAGCTTCGGGTTGTACTTCATGGTGCACGAGCCGAGCGGATAGAAGTGCGTGTCGACCCCGTAGTTCAGCCGCGACAGGCGCGAGTAGTGCCGCACCACGTCGAACTCGGAGACTTCGGGCAGATCGGGCGCGGCGCCTCGGAGGTGCTTGGCCGGCAGGAGCTTCCGCGCGTCGGCCTCGGGCACGTCGGCCTCGGGCAGCGACCAGGCGACGCGCCCGGGCGAGGACAGCTCGAAGATCAGCTTGTCGTAGGCGTCGGCCATCACGCCACCGCCTTCTCGAGGGCCGACGCGAAGGCGTCGATCTCGGCCTTCGTCCGCTTCTCGGTCACCGCGACGAGCAGGCATTCGGCCAGCGCGCGATCGAACGTCTTGAGCGGGACGCCCGCCAGGAAGCCCTGCTTGGCGAGCCGCGGCAGCACGCGGTCGGGCGCCTTCGGCAGCTTGAGCGCGAACTCCTTGAAGAACGGCGCCGCGAAGCGGAGCGAAACGCCGGGGATCTTCGTCAGGCGCTCGGCCGCGTAGTGGGCCTTCGCCGTCGAGAGCTCGCCGACACGGACGAGGCCCTGCCGTCCGAGCGTCGCCAGATAGATCGTCGCCATCAGCGCGCACAGCGCCACGTTGGTGCAGATGTTCGACGTCGCCTTCGCGCGGCGGATGTGCTGCTCGCGAGTCTGCAGGGTCAGCACGAAGCCGCGCTTGCCGTCGCGGTCGACGGTGGCGCCGACGAGCCGTCCGGGCATGCGCCGGACGAGCTCGTGTTTCGCGGCGAAGACGCCGAGGTTCGGACCGCCGAAGCCCATCGGCACGCCGAGCCCCTGCCCTTCGCCCACGACGATATCGGCGCCGAGCTTGCCCGGCCCCTCGAGCACGCCGAGATTCACCGGATCGGCGACCACGACGAGCAGCGCGCCGGCCGCGTGCGCGATCTCGGCCGCGGCGGCCACGTCCTCGAGGCAACCGTAGAAGTTCGGCGTCTGGACGACGAGCGCCGCCGTCTTGGCGTTGACGGCCTGTCGCGCGGCGGCGAGATCGGTGACGCCGTCGGGCGCCGGGACGTCGCGCAGCCGGACACCCGGGCCCTCGCAATAGGTCGCGGTGACGCGCTTGTAGAGCGGGTGCACGGCGCGGGAGAGCACGATCTCGCGGCGGTCCGTGACCGCGTGGGCCATCAGGGCCGCCTCGGCGAGCGACGAGGCGCCGTCGTAGATCGACGCGTTGGCGACGTCCATGCCCGTCAGCTCGGCGATCATCGTCTGGTACTCGTAGATCGTTCGGAGCGTTCCCTGGCTCGCCTCGGGCTGGTACGGCGTGTACGCCGTGAAGAACTCCCCGCGCAGGACGATGTGGTTGATCGGGCTGGGGACGTAGTGGTCGTACGAGCCGGCGCCCAGGAACGACACGTGCGACTCCGCGTGAGCGTTTCGGGCGGCCAGCGCCGCCATGTGCCGGATCAAGTCCGTCTCGGCGAGCGCCGCCGTGAGACCGAGCGGCCGCGCGAGTCGCGCCTTCGGCGGGATCTTCACCAGGAGCTCTTCGAGCGAGCCGGCGCCGATCACGCCGAGCATCCGCTTCTGCTCGTCCGGCGTGTTGGCGATGTAGCGCGAGGCCATCAGTGGCCTCCCTGCGCGAGGAACTCCTCGTATTGCTGCGCCGTCAGGAGCTGATCCCACTCGCCCTTGTTCGACGGCTTGACGACCAGCATCCAGCCCTTGCCGTACGGATCCTGGTTGACGGTCTCGGGCTTCTGTCCGAGCTCGGCGTTGACCTCGACGACCTCGCCCGAGACGGGCGCGAAGAGGTCGGACACCGCCTTGACGGACTCGACGACTCCGAAATTCTTGCTGGCCGTCACCTTGGCGCCCACCTTCGGCAGCTCGACGAAGACCACGTCGCCGAGCTGCTCCTGCGCGTAGGCGGTGATGCCCACGCGCACGCGGTCCCCCTCCTGCTTGGCCCACTCGTGCTCGCGCGTGTACTTGAGGTCCCTGGGAACGTTGGCCATTCTTTCCTCTTGCCGTCTCAGCCCGGCTTTTTCACCTTGGATGGATAGAAGGGCGTGCGCACGACCTGGGCCGCCTTGCCCTGGCCGCGGATCTCCACCTCGAGCGCGGTGCCGACGGCCGCCAGAGCCGTTTCGACGTACGCGATCCCGATGTACCGGTCGACCGACGGGCCGTACGAGCCCGAGGTGACGATGCCGACCGCCCGGCCGTCCTTGTGCACGGGGTACCCGTGGCGCGCGACGGCCTTGTCGACCATCTCGATTCCAACCAGGCGGCGCCGTACGCCCTCGGCGCGAATCTTCTCGAGCGCCTCGCGTCCGATGAATTCCCCCTTGGCCGGCTTGACGCCCCAGCCGAGCCCCGCCTCGAGCGGGTTCGTCGTGTCGTCGATGTCGTTGCCGTAGAGCGCGTACTTCATCTCGAGCCGCAGCGTGTCGCGCGCCCCGAGCCCGATCGGGGCGACCCCGTCGGCGCGGCCCTCGGCCAGCAGCGCCTTCCACAGGCGCGCGGTCCGGTCGGCGGGCGCGTACAGCTCGAAGCCGTCCTCACCCGTGTACCCCGTCCGGGAGATCACGGTCGGCACCTCGCCGACCGTACCGCGCGCGAAGCGGTAGTAGCCGATCGCGGTCACATCGCGATCGGCGAGGCGGCCGACGAGCGCCTCGGCCTTCGGCCCCTGCACCGCGATGAGCCCGGTTCCCTCGGACGCGTTGCGCCAGCGCGCGTCCTTGATGTGCTCCGTCGATTTCGTCACGTGGGCCCAATCCTTGTCGATGTTGCCCGCGTTGACGGTGATCATGTAGCGCGCGTCGTCCATGCGGTAGACCGTGAGGTCGTCGACGATCGTACCGTTCGGATAGCAGAGGACCGAGTACTGGATCTGGCCGACCTGGAGGGCCGCCACGTCGTTGGTGGTCAGGTGCTGGAGGGCGGCGAGGGCGCCGGGGCCCTCGACCTCGAACTCGCCCATGTGGCTCACGTCGAAGAGGCCGACGGCGCTGCGGGCGGCGCGGTGCTCCTCGATGATCCCGGTGTACTGCACCGGCATCTCCCACCCGCCGAACGGCACCATGCGAGCGCCGGCCGCGACGTGCTCGTGGTAGAGCGGCGTCCGCCTGAGCGGCGTGCTCACGAGGCTCGCGAGCTCACGCCTTCGGCAAGAAGTCGCGGAGCGGCTTGACCTGGCAGCCCGCCCGGTCGAGTGCCTCCCGAACTGTGCGCACGATCTTCTGCGCCCCCGGTGTGTCGCCGTGGCAGCAGATCGTCTGGACCGAGATGTCGATCTCGACGCCGTCGATCGTGCGGACCTTGCCCTCCATCGCCATCTTCACGGCCTGGGCGGCCGCCCGCTCAGGATCGGTGATGAGCGAGCCCGGCAGCTTGCGTGAGACGAGCGTGAGGTCGACGTTGTACGCGCGGTCGGCGAATCCCTCGGACGCCACGCGCACGCCCATCTTGCGGGCCGTCCGGTCGTACTTTCCGGACGCCAGGGCCATGAGGATCAGATCGCGTCCGGACTCGCGGGCCGACTCGGCGACCGCGGTCGCGAGCGGCTCGTCCTTCTCGATCATGGAATAGAGGATGCCGTGCGGCTTGGTGTGCTGGAGATCGCCGCCCGAGGCGCGGACGAACTCGCGGAGCGCGCCGGTCTGATAGCAGAGGTAGTCCTTCAGCTCCTGCGGCGACACGTCCATCACGCGCCGCCCGAAGCCCATCAGGTCCGGCAGCGACGGGTGCGAGCCGATCGCCACGCCGTGCCGGATCGCCAGCTCGACGGTCTTGCGCATCACGTGCGGGTCGCCGCCGTGGAAGCCGCAGGCGACGTTGGCCGAGGTGATGTTCGGCATGATCTCCTCGTCCGCGCCGAGCGTCCAGCGACCGTAGCTCTCGCCCATGTCGGCGTTCAGATCGATGAACTTGGCCATCGTGAGCTCCTAACCTCGCGCGAGCACGCGCGCGAGCGCGTTGATGAAGCGGTCCACGTCCTCGTCGGTCATCGCGAGGGAGCACGCGCCGAGTCCCCGCTGGGTCAAGAGAATCCCCTCGTTCAGGAGCCCGAGGAACACCCGCACCGGCGTCTCCCCGTCCTTGGGCCGCGCAGAACGATAGTCGGTCAGCGCCTCCGACGTCCAGTGTAACCAGAACAGCGACCCGAGCCCGGTCACCTGGCCCCGCCGCCGCGTCCCCGCCAGCAGGCGCGCGACGCCCCCGCGCAGGCGCTCGCCGAGCGCGTCGAGCCGCGCGTACGCGTCGGGCGTGAGCGCGTTCAGGGTCGCGAGCCCGGCGGCCATCGTCACCGGGTTCGCGTTGAAGGTGCCGCCGTGGCTGATGCGGGCGCCGCCCTTGCGCGGGTCGTAGAAGTCCATGATGTCGCGCCGCCCGCCGAAGGCGCCGACCGGGAGCCCGCCGCCGATGATCTTGCCGAAGGTCGTGAGATCGGGCCGGATGCCGAATCGTTCCTGGGCGCCGCCCCACGCGGTCCTGAACGAGATGACCTCGTCGAAGATGAGCACGATATTGTGCCGCTCGGTGATCTCGCGCAGCCGCGCGAGGAACCCGTCGGTGGGCGGCACCAGACCCGCGTTGCACATCATCGCATCCACGATCAGACACGCCAGCTGCCCCGCCTCGGCCTCGAGGATCTCCGCGCACGCCTCGGCGTCGTTCCACGGAAGCACCACGACGTGCTTCAGCACCGCCGGCGGAATCCCGGCCGACCACGCGACGGGCTTCGGCCGCTTTCGGCTCCCGGTGGCCTTCGCGTCGCCGCTCACGCTCACCATCACCCAGTCGTGCGTGCCATGGTAGGC
>Ga0137409_10005536_pt1 | contig 13153 bp, 9 predicted proteins | sample CZODoug1_16funga_FD_122059 | JGI IMG/M metagenome (GOLD analysis project Ga0137409, IMG submission 122059) | Vadose zone soil fungal communities from Angelo Coast Range Reserve, California, USA - CZODoug1_16fungal (Hybrid Assembly) | ecosystem: Environmental > Terrestrial > Soil > Vadose zone...
CCCCGGCCGTAACCGATCTGGTCGGCGGACAGGTGCAGGTGATGTTCGACAACATCCCGATATCCCTGCAACAGGTGCGCGCCGGAAAGCTGCGCGCGCTTGCGGTCACCGGGCCCGAACGTTCGCCGGTGCTGCCGGAGCTGCCTACCGTTTCCGAAGCCGGACTGCCCGGTTTCAGCATGACCTCGTGGTTCGGGCTCTACGCGCCATCGGGCACCTCGCCGCAGATCATCGGGCGCCTTAACCGGGAGGCCAACAGGGCGCTGGCAACTGCGCGGATCCGCCGGCACTTGACTGACCAGGGAATCGAACCCGCGGGCGGTACACCGGGTCAGTTCGCGGACTTCATGCATGCCGAACTGGTGAAATGGGGCAAGATCGTCAGGGAATCCGGCGCGCGCGTGGAGTGACGATTTTCCTAGCGGCCGGCCTTGACCGCCTGCTCGCGAATCGATGTGAGGCTGGTGCGCGTGGTGATGGCTTCCGGATCGATCCGCAGTTCCAGCAACGCCGGTTTGCCCGACGTCACCGCCCGTTCGAATGCCGGTGCGAAGTCCGCGGTCCTCTGCACCGTCTCACCGTGCAATCCGTAGGCGCGCGCCAGCGCGGCAAAGTCCGGATTGTCGAGCGCGGTCGCGTACACCCGCGCGGGATACTCGCGTTCCTGGTGCATTCGGATGGTGCCGTACATGCCGTTGTTGATCACGACGAACACGACCGGCAGCCGATACTGCGCGGCTGTAGCCAGTTCCTGCCCGTTCATCAAAAAGCAGCCGTCCCCGGAAAAACTCACCACCACGCGATCGGGGTGCACCACCTTGGCGGCGATACCCGAAGGCACGCCGTAACCCATCGCGCCGTTGGTGGGACCCAGTTGGGTACGGAAACCGGTGTACTGATAGAAACGCTGTACCCAGCCCGAGTAATTGCCCGCGCCGTTGGTGATGATGGCGTTTTCCGGCAAGCGGCCGCGCAGGAAGACCATCACCTCCCCCAGATCAAGATCGCCGGACATCGGGCCAGGCTTGAGATTCTTCAGGTAATCCTCGCGGGCCCGATGGGTCCAGTCGCGCCAGCGCGAGGAATCCACGGATGGGAGGTTCGCTGCCGCTTGCGCAAATTCCGCCATCCCGGAGTTGATCATCAGTTCGGCCTGGTAAACCCGGCCCAACTCTTCGCCCCCTGGATGCACGTGCACGAGGCGTTGCAGCGGACGTGGGATCGGGAACAATGTGTATCCGCCGGTGGTCATCTCGCCCAGCCGCGGACCGATCGCCAGGATCAAATCGGCGCTGCGTATGCGTTCCCCGAGCAAGGGATTGATGCCGATGCCCACCTCTCCGCAGTAGTTGGGATGCCGGTTGTCGAGCAGATCCTGCCTGCGGAAACTGCATCCCGCAGGCAAGTTGTTGGATTCGATGAAGGCGCGAATGTCATTGCACGCCTGCGCCGACCAGTCGCCGCCGCCGAGTACGACCATCGGTTTATGCGCCTGCACCAGCATGTCGCGCAATCTCTCCATGTCGGCCACGCCCGGATGCGGTTTCACCCTCTTGTAAGGCTTGGCATCCGCGATCACCGCCTGGCCCGTCAGCATGTCTTCAGGCAGTGCCAGCACCACCGGACCGGGGCGCCCCGACACCGCGGTATGAAACGCGTGGCTGACCAGTTCGGGGATCCGATCGGTGCGGTCGATCTGCGCCACCCATTTCGCCATTTGCCCGAACATGCGACGGTAGTCCATTTCCTGAAACGCCTCGCGCTCGACTACATCGCTGCCGACCTGGCCGATGAACAGGATCATCGGGGTCGAATCCTGGAATGCGGTGTGCACGCCAATGCTGGCGTTGGTGGCCCCCGGCCCGCGGGTGACGAAGCAGATTCCGGGTTTTCCGGTGAGCTTGCCGTAGGCCTCGGCCATGAACGCTGCACCGCCCTCCTGCCGGCAGACGACCAGGCGCACGCGCTCACGCGCCTCAAAGAGCGCATCCAGCACCGCCAGATAACTCTCGCCCGGAACGCAGAATGCGGTGTCGGTTCCGTGGAGCTGCAACTGATCCACCAGAATTCGGCCGCCGTTCCGAAAAGGCATGTTTTCGTTCATCGCACTCGTCGGTGTAGTCTGAGCGCCGGATTATACCCAAGGCATCCGCATATCCAGATCCACAATTCGAGCCGCGTGTCGGCGTGATCGATTTGGATATAATGGGCTGGATTTCAAAGCATTAGGCGGAGCGTTCGCACCCGACGGCCGGGCGAGATACTGACAACAACAGGGAGGTCACAACTCATGGTCTGGTCCCAGGTTTACGATCCACTCGGAAATGCCTGGCTTTCAACGCTGTGCGCAGCGATTCCCATCATCGTACTGCTCGGCAGCCTGGCGTTCTTCAGGATCGCCGCGCATTGGGCTGCGATTCTTGGGCTGGTAAGCGCTCTGTTCATCGCCATCGTCGTCTACGGCATGCCCACGGCGACGGCCGGTGGGGCTGCACTCAACGGTGCGCTGTTCGGTCTGCTCCCCATCGGGTGGATCGTGCTGAACATCATTTTTTTGTATCAACTCACGAAGCAAAAGGGTTACTTCAAGGTCCTGCAGGACAATATCGCCAACGTAACCGAGGACAGGCGGTTGCAACTGCTGTTGATCGCCTTCGCCTTCGGCGCATTCTTCGAAGGCGCTGCTGGATTCGGCACACCGGTCGCAGTGACAGGGGCTATCCTCATTGGGCTGGGCTTCTCGCCGCTGGCCGCGTCGGGCCTGTCTTTGATTGCGAACACCGCGCCGGTGGCCTATGGAGCGCTTGGTACGCCAGTGATCACGCTTGCGGCCGTGACGGGCTTAGACGTGAACGCCCTGTCCGCCATGGTGGGACGCCAGCTCCCGTTCTTCTCGGTGCTCGTTCCATTCTGGCTGATCTGGGCGTTCGCCGGCTGGCGCGGGATGATCGCCGTATGGCCTGCCATCCTCGTGACTGGCGTCAGCTTCGCGATCCCGCAGTTTCTCATCTCGAACCTGCACGGCCCAATGCTGGTTGACGTGGGTTCGGCGGTGATATCCATGGCCTGCCTGGTGACCTTCCTCAGGTTCTGGAAGCCGAAGCAGATCTGGACCAGCACCGCACTCAAAGGTCACCAGAGGGACAGCGGGATCGCAGATGTCGCGCCAACCAAGTTCGAGCAGCATCCCTCCGGCCTGGTGATCCGTGCCTGGATCCCGTGGTTGATCCTGAGCGTGTTCGTATTCGCTTGGGGCTTCCAGACCACGAAGAATTTCCTGGACGGCAAAACCACGGAGACCATCACTGTCGACGGACAAACGAAGCAGAAGGTGAGCTATGCCTTCACTCGAGTTGAGATCCCCATTGCCAATTTGCACGAGAAGGTCGAGAAGGTACCGCCGGTGGTGGCCAAGCCTGTCAAGGAGGGCGCCAAGTACAATTTCAATTGGGTGTCCGCCACCGGGTCCGGCATCTTTCTCGCCGCCGTAGTAGCCGGCTTATTCATGGGTTATTCCATCGGTGGACTATTCCGCCAGTATTGGATGACGATCAAACTGGTGAAATTCTCGCTGCTCACCATCGCGGCGATGCTCGCCTTGGGATTCGTAACGCGCTACTCCGGCACTGACGCGACGATGGGGCTCGCATTTGCCCACACCGGCGTACTCTACCCGTTCTTCGGGACACTGCTCGGCTGGCTGGGCGTGGCGCTGACCGGTTCCGACACGTCGTCAAACGTTCTGTTCGGTGGCCTGCAGAAGATAACCTCAGAGCAGCTCGGCTTGAATCCGATCCTGATGACCTCGGCCAATAGCTCCGGCGGCGTGATGGGCAAGATGATCGACGCGCAGTCCATCGTCGTGGCTTCCACCGCGACCCGCTGGTACGGCCACGAGGGCGACATCCTGCGCTACGTTTTCTTCCACAGCGTGGTACTGGCGATGCTGGTCGGCGGCCTGGTGATGCTGCAGGCCTACGTCTATCCGTTCACGCTGCTGCAGATCTTTCCTGCGACACCATAGCGCTGTCGGCAACGCAGCCAACAAAAAGCCCACCGCTTGCGGTGGGCTTTTTTCGTCCGTTGAATCCTGCTAACCGGCGGCCTTTGCCTCTTCGGCGACGGCCTTCATCGACAGCCGCAGCCGCCCCTTCTCGTCGGCCTCGAGGACCTTGACCCGCACGGCCTGACCCTCCTTGAGGTGGTCGGCAACGCTGTTGACGCGCTCATTGGCAATCTGGGAGATGTGCAGCAAGCCGTCCTTGCCGGGCAGCACGCTCACGATCGCGCCGAAATCCAGGAGCTTGAGCACGGTGCCGTCGTAGACGCGGCCGACTTCGACTTCCGCGGTAATCTCCTCGATGCGGCGTTTGGCCGCCTCGCCGCCCTCCGAAGAAACGCAGGCGATGGTCACTGTACCGTCGTCGTTGATGTCGATTGTGGTGCCGGTCTCTTCGGTGATCGCGCGTATCACCGCACCGCCCTTGCCGATCACGTCCCGGATTTTCTCCGGCTTGATCTTGATGGTGATCATGCGCGGTGCGTAAGCGGAGAGTTCCGAGCGCGGGGTGGCCAGCGTTTGCCGCATCAAGCCGAGAATGTGCATCCGCCCTTCGCGCGCCTGCAGCAGCGCGACGTTCATGATTTCCTTGGTGATGCCCTGGATCTTGATGTCCATCTGCAGGGCCGTGATACCCGACTCGGTCCCGGCGACCTTGAAATCCATGTCGCCGAGATGGTCCTCGTCACCGAGGATGTCGCTCAGCACCGCGAAGCGGTTGCCCTCCTTGATCAGGCCCATGGCGATGCCCGCAACATGCGCCTTGAGCGGCACCCCGGCATCCATCAGCGCCAGACAGCCGCCGCACACCGATGCCATCGAACTCGATCCGTTGGACTCGGTAATCTCGGAAACCAGTCGCATCGAATAGGCAAATTCCTCGGGAGCCGGCAGTACCGCCAGCAGCGCGCGCTTGGCAAGCCGTCCATGCCCGACTTCGCGCCGCTTCGGAGTGCCTACACGGCCGGTTTCTCCGGTCGCGTAAGGCGGCATGTTGTAGTGAAGCATGAAGCGCTCTCTGTACTCGCCCTGCAGCGCGTCGATGATCTGTTCGTCTCGTACGGTGCCCAGCGTGGCCACCGCCAGGGCCTGCGTTTCGCCGCGGGTGAACAGCGCCGAACCATGGGTGCGCGGCAGCACGCCGGCGCGGATTGTGATCGGCCGCACGGTGCGGGTATCGCGTCCGTCGATGCGCGGCTCGCCGTTGAGAATCTGGCTGCGCACGATTTTCGACTCGATATCGCTGAAAATCGACTTCACCAGGTTGACGTGCGCGCTGTCCGAGCCTTCGGGCGCCACTTCGGTCAAAACCTTGGCACGGATCTGCTCTACCTTCTCGCTGCGCGCCTGTTTCTGCCGCAGGCGATATGCCTCACGCAGTTCCTCCTCGGCAAGCTGGGCGATACGTTCGCTGATGCTGCCGTCCTTCTGGGGAGGGGCCCAATCCCACACCGGCTTGCCGGCTTCGTCGGCAAGTTCGTTGATGGTATCGATGACCGCCTGCATCTGCTGGTGGCCGAACACGACTGCGCCCAGCATCACGTCTTCGGAAAGCTCCATCGCCTCGGACTCGACCATCAGCACCGCCTGCTTGGTGCCGGCCACGACCAGGTTCAGCCGGGAGGATTTGAGTTCGGTTGCCGTAGGGTTGAGAACGTATTCGCCGTTAAGGTAGCCTACGCGCGCACCACCGATCGGTCCGTTGAAGGGAATACCCGAGATCGCCAGCGCAGCGGAAGCGCCGATCATTGCCGGGATGTCGGAGTCCACCTCGTTGTTCGAGGAAATGACTGTGGCAATGACCTGGATTTCGTTGAAGAAGCCCTCCGGGAACAGCGGGCGGATGGGACGGTCGATCAGGCGCGAGGTGAGCGTTTCTTTTTCCGATGGCCTGCCCTCGCGCCTGAAAAATCCGCCGGGGACCTTGCCGGCTGCGTAGGTTCGCTCCTGATAATCCACGGTCAGCGGGAAGAAATCCTGTCCCGGCTTGGCGTCCTTGTTGCCGACGACGGTGACCAGCACCACAGTGTCGTCCATGTTTACCATGACCGCGCCGTGAGCCTGGCGTGCAACTTCGCCGGTTTCGAGCGTCAGCGTGTGGCGCCCGTAGTTGATGGTTTTCCTGATTACGTTCAAGAGGGTTCCCTCTGATGCTGAATTGCGAAGGAGCGGGGACCGCTCCTTGACGCGGTTGATCGCTTCGGAATTTCCGGTCGGCGCATCGCTGCCAGTCCGGAGTACGGGAAATGCCTAAGACTTGCCCGGAGCCACCGAAGGAAATGAATTCTTTACTTGCGGAGCCCGAGACGATCGAGCAGCGAGCGGTACCGCTCGCTGCTCGCCTGGCGCAGGTAGTCCAGCAACTTGCGGCGGCGGCTCACCATTTTCAACAGCCCGCGGCGGGAATGATGGTCCTTTACGTGGGCCTTGAAATGATCGGTCAGGTCGTTGATGCGCGCGGTAAGCAGCGCGACCTGCACTTCGGGAGAGCCGGTGTCGGCCTTGGCCCGCTGATGTTCCTGCAAAATCTGAGCCTTTTGGCTCGTCGTTATCGCCATTACCCTGTCTCCGAAAGAAAGGCCGACATTCTACCCGCGGAATCCGGGGTTTCAAAGCGTTTCTAGGGGGTTAATCGCGCATCTGCCGGCTTTTCCTGCACCGCCGCCGGGTTGGCCAGCATGCGTTTCGGGGCGACGATGCCGCCGGAGCGGCCTTCACCCAGTCCCAGAAAAACTCCAGTCGGACCATACAACCTGACGGGGCCCCGCTGCACGACCTCAACGGCGGGCCGCACCTCGAGGCCGGTGCTGACGCGTTTGACCTGGGCGCTATCGAGACGCAATGCCGGATAGGCGCTTACCAGCAGGTCGACGGGCAGCACACGGGTGGCCCCGACCACGGGTCCGGACTTTTCAAGCTCCTCGAGTCCGATTGCAGAGGCCACATCCAGGTCGGCAATCCGGGTCCGCCGCAGCGCCGACAAGTACCCGCCACAACCCAGTGCCTCGCCGATATCCTGCGCCAATACCCGGATGTAGGTCCCCTTGCTGCAGGCCACCGTGATGGACAACATATTTTTCTTTAAATCAATTATTTCCAGACTTTTTATAAGAACGTTTCTCACGCTCCTTTCCACCTCGATTCCGGCTCGGGCATACGCGTACAACGGTCGACCGTCCTTCTTCAGCGCGCTGTGCATCGGCGGCCGCTGCAAGATCGGCCCGGTGAAGACGCGCACGACCTCACGCAATTTATCGACGCCGAAATCCGGTACACCGGCTTCCCGTATCGCGCCTTCGGCATCCCCGGTCGAGCTGACAAAACCCAGTCGGATCACCGCCTCATAACTTTTGTCCGCATCGAGCATCGAGTAGGAAAACTTGGTGGCCTCGCCAAGGCAGATTGGCAGCAGACCGGTGGCCAGCGGGTCGAGCGTTCCGGTATGTCCCGCCTTGATCCGACCGAACAGGCGCCGTACACGTTGCAAAGCGGCGTTGGAAGTCAGGCCGGCAGGCTTGTCGAGGAGCAGAACGCCGTGAATCATGGGGCGAGACTGCCGACGGTATATAAGGACTTTACCAAGGCCGTCAGTCTTGGTCTTTGCCGGGCTTCACCGATGGCGGGGAGGCCACAGCTTCATCGATCAGCTTGGACAGGCGCACGCCGCGTTCGACCGATTCATCGTGGACAAAATGGAGTTCGGGAACGATGCGCAGCTTGAGGCCGCCGGCAAGCTGGGAACGCAGGAAGCCGGACGCGTGTTGCAGGCCCTGTTGTGTCTGCGAAACGACCTCCGGGCCACCCAGGGTGGTGAAGAAAATCTTCGCGTGCCGGTAATCGTTGCTGACCTCCACGCCGGTCAGCGTAATCATGCCAACCCGCGGATCCTTGAGTTCGCTGCGGAGCAGCCCCGCCAGATCTCGCTGGATCTGGTCCGCTATACGCCCGAGTCTGGAAGGGTCCTTTGCCATGTTCTGCCCAATGGATATACCGGACCGACCGGGTTCGGCGCAGCGAGGCGCGGATGCGGGGGAGGAACTTTACAGAGTACGCGCGATCTCGACGACTTCGTAGACTTCGAGCTGATCACCGACCTTGAGGTCGTCGAAATTCTTGACCGAAAGACCGCACTCGAACCCGGCTTTCACCTCGCGTACGTCGTCCTTGAAACGCTTGAGTGAATCCAGTTCACCGGAAAAGATGACCACGTTGTCCCGCAACACGCGCACCTGTGATCCTCGACGCACCAGACCTTCGAGAACGTAACAGCCGGCCACTGTACCGACCTTGGAGATCTTGAACACCTGGCGTATCTCCACCATACCGATGGTGCTTTCCTTCTTGTCCGGCGTTAGCATCCCGGACAGCGCGGCTTTGATCTCGTCAACTGCCTCGTAAATCACGTTGTAGTAGCGTAATTCGATGCCATGCGCCGCAACCAGTTTTCTTGCCATTGTGTCGGCCCGCGTATTGAAGCCGATGATCACCGCATTCGACGCCAGAGCCAGGTTGACGTCCGACTCGGTAATCGCGCCGACGCCCGCATGGACGATATTGACCTTGACCTCGGCAGTGGACAGCTTTTCGAGCGATTGAGACAACGCTTCGTATGAACCTTGCACGTCCGCCTTGATGATCAACGAAAGCGCCTTTGCCTGACCAACGGACATCTGGTCGAACATACCCTCAAGTTTGGCGGTCTGTTGTTTCGCCAGTTTGACCTCGCGAAACTTGCCCTGACGGAACAACGCGATCTCGCGTGCCTTGCGCTCGTCGCCCAGCACCACCATCTCCTCGCCGGCGATCGGCACATCGGACAAGCCCTGGACCTCTACCGGGATGGAGGGGCCGGCCTCCGGCACCGGATGTGCGGCCTCGTCGAGCATTGCGCGAACACGGCCGAATACGGCGCCCACAAGTACCACATCACCGCGCTTGAGCGTTCCCGACTGGACCAGAATGGTGGCGACCGGACCACGACCCTTGTCGAGCCGTGACTCGATCACCACGCCGTGCGCCGGAACGTTCTTAGGCGCCCTGAGCTCGAGAACTTCGGCCTGAAGCAGAATGCGTTCGAGCAACTCATCGATGCCTTTGCCGGATTTTGCCGAGACATCCTGGAACATCGTGTCGCCACCCCACTCTTCGGGCACGACCTGCTCTCCGGCGAGTTGCTGGCGGATTTTTTCCGGGTTGGCCTCCGGCTTGTCGACCTTGTTGACGGCTACCACCAGCGGCACCTTGGCAGCCTTCGCGTGGTGTATTGCCTCGATGGTCTGCGGCATCACGCCATCGTCCGCAGCGACCACCAGAACGACCAGATCGGTCACTTTCGCACCACGGGCACGCATTGCGGTGAAGGCTTCGTGGCCGGGCGTGTCGAGAAAAGTGATCATGCCGCGCGGCGTGTTCACATGATAGGCGCCGATGTGCTGGGTGATGCCGCCGGCTTCGCCGCTGGCCACGCGGGTGCGGCGGATATAGTCCAGCAAAGATGTCTTGCCATGGTCTACGTGGCCCATGACGGTAACGACCGGTGCGCGTGGTTCCGCCACTACATCGTGCTTTTCCGCTTCCTCGCTGAGGAAAGACTCCGGATCATCCAGTTTGGCGCGCTTGGCGATGTGGCCCATTTCGTCGACCACGATCATCGCTGTCTCCTGGTCGATCACCTGATTGATCGTTACCATGCTGCCGAGCTTCATCAACACTTTGATGACTTCGGCGGCCTTCACCGACATCTTCTGAGCCAGAGCCGCGACGGTGATGGTCTCCGGCACCAGCACCTCGCGTACGATCGGTTCAGTCGGCGCGTTGAACGACTGGTCGGTGGTGACCACCTCGCTCTTATGCTTGGGGCTGCGGCCCATGCGTGCATGCCAACCCTGGCCGCCCCGGGAATCGTCGCCGCGAGTCTTGAGTCCTCGGCGCCTGGCGGATTCATCCTTCCAGGCGGTTTCGGATTTCTTGGCGGTTTTGGGTTTGGCCGGTTTATCTCCCGGCTTCGTCGCGGGTTTGTGCAGCGTGCCTTCGGTTGTCAGCTTCTTGGCAGCCGGTCCTTCAGCGGGTTGCGGCGCCGCCGCGACGACCGGTTTCTCCGACTCAGCCACGGCCGCCGGCACCGAGTCCTTGGCCGTCTTGCGCCTGCGCTGCTGTTTCTGGACCGCTTCGGCGCTCTGCCGGGCGATCAGCTCCGCCTGTTTACGCGCCTCTTCCTCCCGCAATGCCGTCTGTTCCGCGTCGATCGCGGCAGGAGGGGCGGTTTCGGCAACGGGCGCGGGCGCCTCCGCAGCCGCGGTATCACGCTTGACCAGAACGCGTTTCTTCTTGACTTCGACCTGGATCGTTCGCGCCTTGCCGGTACTGTCGGCCTTCTTGATTTCCGTCGTCTGGCGCCGGGTCAGCGTGATCTTGTTCTTGGTGTCCTTGGCCCCATGAACGCGCCGCAGGTAATCCAGGAGCTGGGTCTTATCCTGCTCCGTGAGCACGGTATCTTCGGCAAGCGCCTTGCCCACTCCTGCTGCCTGCAGCTGCTCGAGGAGTAACGCCGAAGGCAGTCCCAGCTCCTTGGCAAATTGTGAGACATTCATCTGCGCCATATGTCGTTATCCCTGGCTTGCCGCGAACCACGGTGCGCGCGCCGTCATGATCAGTTGCTTGGCTCGCTCCGCATCGATTCCCGTCAGTTCCACAAGGTCATCCACCGCCAGATCGGCCAAGTCCTCCTGGGTGGTCACGCCTTTCGCGGCCAGCACGCGTGCCGTCTCGTTATCCATGCCCTCGAGCGTGAGCAGGTCGCTGGCCACGTTTTCGACATGCTCCTCGCTGGCGATGGCCTCGACAAGAAGCGCATTGCGCGCGCGGCTCCGCAGCTCGTTGACGGTATCTTCGTCGAAAGACTCGATTTCCAGCATCTCGTTGATCGGCACATAGGCCACTTCTTCGAGCGTCGTGAATCCCTCCTGGATCAGAATGCCGGCAACTTCCTCGTCCACGTCGAGGCGTTCCATGAAGAGCTTGCGTATCGTTGCGGATTCCTCCTCGTTCTTCTTCTGGGACGCCTCCTCCGTCATGATATTGAGTTCCCAGCCCGACAACTCGCTCGCCAGACGCACGTTTTGTCCGTTGCGGCCGATCGCCTGCGCAAGATTCTCCTCGTCGACGACCACGTCCATGCTGTGCGATTCTTCATCAACGGTGATCTTGCTCACCTCGGCGGGCGCCAGGGCATTGATGACGAACTGCGCAGGATCCGGTGACCACAGGGTGATATCCACGCGCTCGCCCGCGAGTTCGGCGGTCACGGCCTGTACCCGTGAACCACGCATTCCGACGCAGGTGCCGATCGGATCAATGCGCGGATCATTCGATTTCACCGCAATTTTGGCGCGGGATCCCGGGTCGCGCGCCGCCGCCTTGATTTCCAGCAAGCCTTCCTCGATTTCCGGCACTTCCATTTCGAACAGTTTGATCAGGAACTCCGGCACCGTCCGCGACAGAATCAACTGCGGGCCACGATTATTGCGGTCCACCTTGAGCAGAAATGCGCGTACGCGGTCGCCGATCCGAAGGTTCTCCTTCGGGATCATCTGATCCTTGGGCAATGCCGCCTCGATGCGTCCGGACTCGATGATCGCGTTGCCCCGCTCCATGCGTTTGATGGCACCGGTGACGATGAATTCCTTACGCTGCAGGAAATCATTGAGAATCTGCTCGCGCTCCGCATCCCGGATCTTCTGCAGGATGACCTGCTTGGCGGTTTGCGCGCCGATGCGCCCGAACTCTACCGGTTCGAGCGGCTCTTCGACGAAATCATTGATCTGGAGATTCGGGTCCCGCTCGTGGGCATCGGTCAGGGCGATCTGCTGCGCCGGGATTTCGTGATCGTTGTCGGCAACGATCTGCCAGCGCCGGAACGACTTGTACTCGCCAGTCTCGCGGTCGATCTCAACGCGTACATCCACGTCGTCTTTGAAACGCTTCTTCGTAGCCGAAGCCAAGGCAAGCTCAAGCGCGCCGAAAACAATGTCCTTCTCGACATTCTTTTCGCGCGCCAGCGCATCAACAAGCATCAACAGCTCGCGGCTCATTTCTGAATTCTCCAGTCAAATATTCGGGACCAGACGGGCTTTATTGATGTCGGCAAATGCTATCGTTATCAGTTCGCCATCGACATCCAGTTGAAACCCGTCTTCCCTTACGTTCTGCAGCACTCCGGCCACTCGCTTGCGACCGTTGATCGGGATGCGCAATTTCACTTGAACGTGTTCCCCGGAAAATCGTTCGAAGTCTTTCGCCCGCTTCAGTGGCCGGTCCAGCCCGGGGGACGAAATTTCCAGCCGGTCATAGTCCACGTTTTCGACGGCGAACAATCGCGTGAGGTGATTGCTGACGGCGGCACAGTCGTCAACATTCACGCCGCCGACCTTGTCGATGAAAATCCGCATCAGCCTGCCATGATTGGCAAGCTCAACATCAACAAGCTCGTAGCCGAGTCCGCCCACCGTCTTTTCGAGCAATCCATCCAGGTCCACTAGTATCGTTTTCACAAACAAAAAATGGGCACTCGGCCCACCTTGTTTTCAAATCGGGGGAATTTTAGCAAAATTCCCGTTAAAATCAAACGGCAACAACACGCGTCGTTCCGCGAAATGCCTCCGGATCGATACCCTGATGTCCCAATATCTAATGTGTGTTGCCAGATCGCACTTTGCAAGTACTTGGATGCATACGTTAATGCAATGACACGGGTAAGTTTTTTTCGATCGAAATCGGCGCAGGTTCTTTTTGACGCGGCCGCAAGTACTGCCAGGGGCTCGCGGGGCGGTGACCTGCTTGGGCTGCCGCGTCACTTGCTCGCGCAGGCGGGCAAGTGAGTGTCCGAAGATCCTGGCAGTGACCGACTCTAGTTCCGTTCCGACATGACCTCCGCCAAGGCGTATTGGGCGGTGACCTACTTTAGTTGCGGCATCCGCCGGAGGCATACGGGGCGGTGACCTACTTTAGTTCCGACGTAACCTCCGCCCGAGGCGGAGGTTAGTCTCCACTGAAACACGCCTTGTGAGAGGGTTGAGCATGGGGCCGCCTTGGGAA